>Ga0247725_1000204_pt1 | contig 63414 bp, 58 predicted proteins | sample OKSTACKMCFT3sol_FD_183021 | JGI IMG/M metagenome (GOLD analysis project Ga0247725, IMG submission 183021) | Subsurface sediment microbial communities from gas well in Oklahoma, United States - OK STACK MC-FT3-sol | ecosystem: Environmental > Terrestrial > Deep subsurface > Rock core/Sediment...
ACCATCGGTATGGATACCCATGATGCGATGACGCGTCGTTTGCGGCTTTTTCGAGGTAATACTGATCTTTTGCCCAAGCAAACGGTTCAGCAGGGTCGATTTCCCCACGTTAGGCCGGCCAATAATAGCCACCATGCCACAGTAGGTCACATCATAGTGAACAGACGGCGCTGCTGCGCTCGCTGCATTCATCCTTGCCAGTAATTCGTCTAAGCTCGGCTCATTGCTCGCGTTAGCGGCATCGACAGCTGGCAAGTCTGTTTTTTTGGTCATTTCTTCAGTAACTCCAATACTTGAGCCGCGGCAATCTGCTCGGCTTTGCGGCGTGAGCTCGCAACGCCAATCACGCTTTCGCTCAAGTCATCTATACGACATTCAACAGTGAATGTTTGATCGTGGGCATCACCTTCTATGTTGATTACTTGGTAATCGGGTAGCGGCTTCTTTAACCCTTGTAAATATTCTTGCAGTAAGGTTTTAGCGTCTTTTTGATTCACACCGGGTTGAATCTCGGCCAAACGCTCGGCATACCATTTAAGTAACAGCTCACGGCACACTTCGAGGTCCGAATCTAAGTAAATCGCACCAATAATCGCCTCAACCGCATCGGCCAGAATCGACTCGCGTCGAAAACCGCCACTCTTTAATTCGCCAGGACCGAGGAATAAATAATCCCCAAGTTTAAAGGCTTGAGCAATCAAGGTCAGCGTATCGCCACGCACTAAAGTGGCGCGCATCCGGCTTAAATCGCCTTCAGTCGCCTTAGGAAACTGATGATATAAGGCATCCGAAATGACTATCGATAAAATCGAATCACCTAAAAATTCTAAACGCTCATTGTGCTTATTTGCCGCACTTCTATGAGTCAACGCTTGGGTTAGAAGGTCAATATTCTTGAACTCATAGCCCAATGTACGACACAAACGCGGCAAATTTTTAATCGGTTCCATACTAGTGAATTCCACCTACACGTTCAAAGCGCACACCGCTTGGTACCCAGGTTGGCAGGAAGTCGGCTTTTGAACGGTCAAACTCAAAACTGATCCAGATAGCCACCGCTTTACCGACAAGATTTTCTTCAGGGACAAAGCCCCAGAAACGGCTGTCGGTACTGTTATCGCGGTTATCACCCATCGCAAAGTAATGGCCTTCGGGAACAAGAAATTCACCCGCGGGTAAATTGCCATCACGCTTGAAATAACCCAACATATCAGGACGGCTTGGATTAATTAAAATATCGTGTGCCACTTCACCGAGTTGCTCTTTATAACGCAGTAAAGGCACACCATCTTGGCTGTAATCACCACGGCTGATTTCGGTACGCGCCACCAGTTCTGGCTCAGGGCAATTGGTTTGCTCCGCGCCACAGGCCTTTTGGATCATCAACTGTTTGTTGCGGTAGATAATCCTATCGCCCGGTAAACCTACAACACGCTTAATGTAATCAACCTGAGGATTCTCTGGGTACTTAAAGACGATCACATCACCACGTTTGGGCTCGCCCGTTTCAATAAGTTTAGTGCGCCATACGGGATCTTTTAGGCCATAACTAAACTTTTCAACCAGAATAAAATCGCCCACTAATAGCGTTGGCATCATAGAACCCGATGGAATTTGAAATGGCTCATAAATAAACGAGCGCAGGATCAGCACAAAGGCAATCACCGGGAAGATGGAGTGCGCAGTCTCAACCACAGTGGGTTCACGGATAATATTGTATTCGGCTTCCTCAGTTAAATTGGCCTGAGAAGCCTTGGCCAAGGCTAAGCTTTCACGGCGTTTAGGCGCAAATACCAGCACATCGACTAACCAGATCACCCCTGAAATCAGAGTGACTAGCACTAAAATAATGGAAAAATAGGCTGCCATTACGTATTGAACTCCTGCCTTGAAATGTAAAGATCTAAACTCAGCGACTATTGTATTTCGACTCGCGAACTTTAGTTAACTTACCGCATTTATAAAAAAACACCACAAAACATACGATAAGCTAAGTAAAGCGCCGCAAACTGCGGCGCAATAATAGCTAAATTGTGTTATCTCGAGTGTTACTCGTTTAGCTTAAGTACCGCTAAGAACGCCTCTTGCGGCACCTCAACGTTACCCACTTGTTTCATCCGTTTTTTACCCTCTTTTTGTTTATTTAAGAGTTTCTTCTTACGGGAAACGTCACCACCATAACACTTAGCTGTTACGTCTTTGCGTAACGCTTTTACGGTAGAACGGGCAATAATCTGGCTACCGACCGCGGCCTGAATCGCGATATCAAACATCTGCCGCGGGATAAGCTCTTTCATCTTTTCAACCAACGCCAAACCACGGTGACGAATATTCGAACGGTGAATAATCATCGCCAGCGCATCCACGCGGTCGCCGTTGATCAGAATATCTAAGCGCACCATGTCCGCCGGATCGAAGCGGATAAAGTTGTACTCTAATGACGCATAACCACGGCTAGTTGATTTTAAGCGATCAAAGAAGTCCATCACCACTTCCGCCATTGGCAGATGGTAAGTCACGGCCACTTGATTACCGTGGTAAACCATATTCACTTGAGTACCGCGTTTTTCGATACACAGCGTAATTACGTTACCTAAGTATTCTTTTGGTACCAGAATATTGGCTTCAACAATCGGTTCACGCATCTCTTCGATGTTGTTAATTGCAGGCAAATCTGCTGGATTATCAACATAGATAGTCTCACCACTGGTCATCAGCACTTCATAGACTACCGTAGGTGCGGTCGTGATCAGGTCAAGATCGTATTCGCGCTCTAAACGTTCTTGAATGATTTCCATGTGGAGCAGGCCTAAATAACCAATACGGAAACCAAAGCCTAACGCAGATGAACTTTCAGGCTCAAAGAACAATGAGGCATCGTTCAGGCTGAGTTTGTTCAGTGCATCACGGAAGTTTTCATATTCATCGGTAGAAATCGGGAACACACCAGCATAAACCTGAGGCTTCACTTTTTTAAAGCCGGGTAATGGCTTATCGGCACCATTTTTAGCTAGTGTTAAGGTATCACCCACTGGCGCACCGTGAATTTCTTTAATACCTGCGATAACGAAACCTACTTCACCGGTTTTTAGCTCGGTTTTATCGGTTTGTTTTGGCGTGAAAATACCGACACGATCTGCGGTATGGTTTTGCCCTGTAGACATCACCTTGAACTTATCACCCTTCTTGAGCACGCCATGTTTAATACGCACTAAAGAAACAACGCCTAAGTAGCTGTCAAACCACGAGTCAATAATGAGGGCTTGCAACGGCGCATCTGGATTGCCTTCTGGCGGTGGAATTTGCTCGACGATAACCTCTAATACATCATCAATACCCACACCGGTTTTTGCAGAACAACGCACCGCGTTCATCGCATCAATACCGACGATGTCTTCAATCTCGGCGGCAACACGCTCAGGATCAGCCTGAGGTAAGTCGATTTTGTTCAGGATAGGTACCACGTCCAGATTCATATCCAGCGCAGTGTAACAGTTTGCCAGCGTTTGAGCTTCAACGCCTTGGCCAGCATCCACCACAAGCAGCGCACCTTCACAGGCGGCTAATGAACGAGATACTTCATAGGAAAAGTCGACGTGACCAGGGGTGTCAATAAAGTTGAGTTGGTAGGTTTCGCCATTTTTGGCTGTATATTCCAACGTAACGCTCTGCGCCTTAATGGTAATACCGCGCTCACGTTCTAAATCCATAGAATCAAGAACTTGTGCATCCATTTCACGGTCGCTTAAACCGCCACAAACCTGAATAAGACGATCTGACAGCGTCGATTTACCATGGTCGATATGGGCAATAATTGAGAAGTTTCTAATGTGTTTCATTATGCTGCTATGACTAATACTGAAAAATGGATACGGTTCAAAGGTGGGAAATTGTACCTGATTGCGGATTCAATACCAATCAGATTCACTCATAGTTGTCTTTATGTCGAAAAATGCCGCCCTCAGCAAAAGTTTATTGTCTAATTGAAATCAATAACAACATGAAATCAAAAAGATAATTTATCTAAACTGATCCCTGTGCCTAAATAAGCTAAAATCACAGGTTGCGAATCTACTTCAAGCTGTTTTGCCTTACGTTTTCCAAAGAACCAAGCGGCTAACGCGCCTAAAGCAGCAAAGCCTATCGCACAGAGATCCGAATTGATTACTAACAAACTAGCAAAAAACTGCCCTAATAATGCACCCGCAAATAAGCCGAAGAGTGGCGTCAAATAAACCAAGGCAGCCGCTTTCAAGATAACACTCTCTGGTAGCCCCAGCTTTAGCAGTTCACCAACCTCACAGGCACGTTCACTCTGAATAGAGAATTGCTGTGTCTTTGCAGAAAAAGCCTGTGCAACAGCAGACGTCCCGCAGGACTCACTGCTACTGCAACTCTTGCAGGTGCTTTTAAGCTCGACCTCAACGGTGAGCCAACCTTGATTATCACAGGCGACAACCCGCGCCACTTCTTCCATCATGATGAACCGCTCTATTTTAACATCAAACTTTTCGCGATACGGGCTAAGGTCTCAGTTGGCACTTTACCCACAGCCACCACTTCAGCATTACCGACTTTTTCTGACACTAAAGATAAGCCATTACGCGTAATTAACTCTTCAGGCAATGGCGTTGCTCCAGCCCGAGCAACATAAATAGAAATATTGGCTAAGCCGTCAGTCAAGGCAATATATTCAACCGCCTCGTGGCTACCAATCAAACGGTGATGATCACGCACTACTACGCTAAATCCAGCGGGGAGCCAAGAAAACTGCCAATTTTGTCCATCTTGACGTTCAGCTTGATCGATCACAGCAGGCCATTCTTGCTTGTAGGCTTCCTGTAGAATCGATGGTGGCTCGCTAAATTCAATTAATTCAATCACCATTAGTTGTTCAAGCAATTGCTTATCTTGAGTCAACATGTCATATCTGAGTGGCAAATAGGTGTCCATATCTAACCAGATTTGGAAACCATATCGGTATTCATCATTAGGCAACAAGCGGATCATTTGCCCTGGGCGCCCAGCAATGCGAGTGCGGCCACCTAATACAAATTGATAACCCACTTCTAAATCGCTCATTTTTGATGAGAAAGCCGCAGGCCACACGCCCTGAATATGATTAGAGATGATACTGTACGCAGGTTGGTCATGTTCGATAAAGGTGACTCTATTGCCCACTCTTACCGCATTTTTGGGAGGACCGTTGAGGTACTCAAGAAAGGCAACTTCTTGATTATTCACCTTACCGTGAAGATAAACCAAAGGCCGAATATGGTCGGCCTGAAGTTGTATAATCGATGCTTTAAATTCTTTCTCTTTTAAAGCCTGGCTCATTTTCTCAAGCCAGACTTTGGCAGGCATATCTTCCTGCGCCACCGCAGGAAATACCAAGGCTAACAAAGCCAACAGGATTAGACGCAAGCTAACTCCTTACTACTGATTGACAGGAACGGGAATAACCTCGCTATTGTCTTCTACAACGGCACCCGTATTCAATCGTTGTTGTAACATATGATCCTGTATATACGTATTAATTCGGCGACGTTGCTCGTTCATTTGGTCATTAGTGTAGCTCTGATTTTGTTGAACAGGCCCCGTCTGTAAGCTCACTGGCGACGCACTACCCATCAGAGGACGAGTAACAAGCACAGGTGATGGCGACGCGGCATCATCAGCTGTTTGGTTAAAGTTCTGTACGCCGACGATGGCAAACATGGCCACAGTAGCGGCAATTGCATACTGACCAAACTGCTTAAATAGTGGCACTACGCGGTTTTTATCCGTTGTAACTTGTTCAGTAACGCCTATCGGAGCCTTGGCTTGGGGCGAGACAATGGCAGGCTCAAGCTCAATTGCAGCAGCAATACTTGCACTAAGGTCTAACGCCATAGTCTGGGGTAATTCACCCCGCATAGCATCACCTATCAAATGATAGTTACGCCATTTATTATGTGAATGCGTATCGGCAGCAAGTTCTGCCATCGTCTGCACATCTGTCTCTCCATCGACAGCGGCTGATACCCATTCTTGACCTAATTTATCCATTGTTCACCTGTCTAAATTTAAGGGTTTCTTAAAATAAGAATTTAGGCTTCCAGCAAAGGCTGAAGCTTTTTATCGATTGCCTCACGGGCTCGGAAAATTCGAGATCTTACCGTTCCAACAGGGCAATCCATGATGATGGCAATATCTTCGTAACTCATCCCATCGAGTTCACGCAATGAAATCGCCATACGTAATTCTTCCGGCAATGTTTCTAATGTTTCGAAAACCACTTTCTTGATTTCATCCGATAACATTAGTCGCTCTGGGGAGGCAAACTCCTTTAGCGCATCACTACCTTCATAATATTCGGCATCCTCGGCATCGACATCATTTGCAGGCGCTCTGCGCCCCTGTGATACGAGGTAATTCTTAGCCGTATTAACGGCTATGCGGTACAACCAGGTATAAAACGCACTTTCACCACGAAAGTTTGGCAAAGCTCGATAAGCTTTAATAAACGCTTCCTGTGCTACATCAGCAACGTCGGCTTGGTTACGCACGTAGCGCGAAATCAAGCTAATCACTTTACTCTGATATTTAAGCACTAACAGGTTAAAAGCGTTTTTATCTCCCCGTTGTACGCGCTCAACTAATTGTTGATCACTTATTTGTCCACTCATCCGAGCCGACTTCTCCCAAATCTAAAATGCTGATTTCTCAGTCGCTCGAATCATATTCACTTATGTAGACTCGCGTGCTTTGAAAAAGTTCTAAGAATTATACAAAAAAAGTAAGGTTAAAAGGAAAGTACCCATAATTCGTCAGTTGGTTTACCATAGATGGTACTCTCAGTCATAGCATGATACCCGATGAAACAAGTAGTTGAACACCAATCTGACATATTAGTCATAGGTAGCGGTGCCGCAGGTCTGACACTAGCTTTGCATCTTGCTGAAAAAGCAAACGTAATTCTGCTTTCAAAAGGCCCTCTCTCGGAAGGGTCGACATACTACGCGCAGGGCGGTATCGCCTCCGTCTTCGATGAAAGTGATACTATCGAATCCCATGTAGCCGATACATTAGTCGCTGGTGCTGGTTTGTGCGATAAAGAGGTGGTGACTTTTACCGCCGAAAACGCCAAGAGTGCAATGCAATGGCTAATCGAATGTGGCGTGGCTTTCGATAAAGAAGAAGCCACGGGGAACAATGCTAAAGATGCCCCTTATCACCTTACCCGCGAAGGCGGCCATAGCCATAGACGCATTCTACATGCTGCGGATGCAACGGGCAAAGAGGTGCAGACCACACTGCAAGAACGTGCCCTCGCCCATCCAAACATTCAAGTTTTAGAGCGCTATAACGCCATCGACCTTATCACCACCCGCAAATTAAATCGCCCCGGTAATCGCGTGTTAGGTGCCTATGTGTGGAACCGAAATGCCGAGCAAGTTGAAACCATCAAGGCTAAGTTTGTCGCTTTAGCCACTGGCGGTAGTTCTAAGGTTTACCAATATACTTCAAATCCCGATGTGGCTAGTGGTGATGGTATTGCGATGGCATGGCGTGCAGGTTGCCGCGTTGCCAACATGGAATTCAATCAATTTCATCCAACCTGCTTATACCACGCTGATGCCCGTAACTTTTTACTCACCGAAGCACTGCGCGGTGAAGGTGCCTATTTGCGTCGCCCTGATGGCAGCCGCTTTATGCCAGACTTTGATGAACGTGCAGAGTTAGCTCCCCGTGACATCGTTGCCCGCGCTATTGACTATGAGATGAAACGTCTCGGTGCCGATTGCGTGTATCTGGATATCAGCCATAAAGATGCTGACTTTGTAATGAAGCATTTCCCGACGATTTACAGTCGCTGCTTAGAACTCGGTATTGATATTACAAAGGACGCTATTCCGGTCGTCCCGGCAGCCCACTATACCTGTGGTGGGGTGATGACAGACTTACATGGTCAAACCGATCTCAATGGTCTCTATGCCATTGGTGAAGTCGCTTATACAGGCCTGCATGGCGCCAACCGCTTGGCAAGTAACTCGCTGCTTGAGTGCTTGGTATTTGCGCGGGCAGCCTCCCAAGATATTGAGAGTCAACTGCATAAAATCCCCTTACCAGGCCCAATCCCCGCATGGGATGAAAGTAAAGTTTCTAATTCTGATGAAGAAGTCGTTATCGCCCACAACTGGCACGAACTGCGCCTGTTTATGTGGGACTATGTGGGTATCGTACGCTCAGATAAACGCTTAGAGCGTGCACTGCGCCGCTGCTTGATGTTGCAGCAGGAAATCCAAGAGTATTACAGCAACTTCAGAGTCAGCAATAACCTGCTTGAACTGCGTAACTTAGTGCAAGTGGCGGAACTCATTATTCGCTGCGCGATGGAACGTAAAGAAAGTCGAGGGCTGCACTATAATATTGACCATCCTGAAAAGTCAGCTTCTCCGCTACCGACCATTTTGCAACCTGAAAAATAAGCGGATAGCTTAACTTAAACGCTTTTAACGGGCTAAATCTTAACAAGGATATAGCCCGTTTGTTATTTAGACGGTGTGAAAGTCGCATCACTCATAGTTCAGATTCAGATTCAGATTTAGATTAAAGTAGTTCGTGTTGGCTCACCGCCTGAGTTTTAACTTTAAGTAATAGCCTGCACAAGTTGCGATAATCTGTATCACTAAACATATCCGCCCATAGAGGTAAGAGATGCAACTTATTTGCAGATTGATAATAAACCAAGCAGATAAACGGCGTTACCCAAGTTCTGGGCAATACGTGAAACGCCTCCCCCGTTGATAGCCAGCCTTCTCCTTGACCATTAAGCTCAAAACGGCAATGCCATTTCCTCAGTTGCCATAACTGAGAGCACAAGAATCCCAATATTAAGACGGCGAGTATAGCCCTCAGTCCATGTAGTACTGCGGTATCCGTTTCTGGCCAGAGAAGTAAAGAAGTGCTACAGACACAAACAAATACGACCAACGAGAGACGTTGGTCAAAGGAGGCTTTTACACTAAAACTATGGCGCAGCTCGGCCACGGACTTGCACTACCATGCGGGCAAGCTCAGGATCAGGGCAAACTTCATGACCCATAAACCATGCAAATAATTCAGGATCTTCACACTCGAGCAAACGAATAAACAGGACTTTATCTTCATCAGACAAATCCTGATAAACATTCTCAACGAAGGGCTGGAACAAAACGTCTAATTCGAGCATTCCGCGGCGACATGCCCAACGGACCCGTGCAATGTTCATTAACTCCAAGTTAATCTCTCCCAAAACAAAATTCGCCTTAGTCTACCAGTTCAGTCCATGGAGTGTCGATGCAAGCGTTGTTGAAACACAAGTTTAATACTGCTTAACTTGAGTATCTAATCCGGCAAATAAATCACTAAAATCCGTTTCTAGGAGGCGTTTAACAGCAGGATGCTGGATCATCCGTTCGGCAAACATCACATGGTACTCTTCTTTCACATCTAAGGTCTCACCGAGTAAATGCATGCCATGGGAAATCACTTCTTGGGGATAAATCGACGGCATGACAAAGATACCGCGCTTAAGGTAACCAAAAGCCTTCATCATGGCCGCATCATCAAACTCACCTAAAATACTCACCTTAAGATTTTGCTCATCAAACCAACGATATAGTTGCTGACCGAGCGAAGTTCTACGGCCGGGGATCAATAGCGGCCCTTGCTCTAAACAGGCAGGGAAATCCGCACTGTAAGCTTCAGCAGAAAAGAAACTCACACCACACTCACCCAGTTTTTTCGATAGAATTTCGGGATATTTAAGTGACTCGCCCGCACAGTCTGAAAGGATCATATCGAGTTTATGCTCGCGTAAGCGAGACATTAAGCTTTCATGGGTCGCCTCATAACAGGCAAGGTGCATAGAGCCATCATTAGGAACAACCGAGAGCAACACTCTACTTGATAAGGCTTTCGATAAAGCATCAGCAATCCCAACCTCAAATAGAATAGCGTCATCTTTTTGATAGTTAAGTAAATCGAGCATCTCATAACTGAGAGAAAACATTCTATCGGCATAACGAAAGACGAGCTCTCCGAGCTCTGTCGCTTCTAGATTTCTGCCGACACGTTTAAATAAGCTACCGTTTAGCCTGTCTTCTAAGGCGCGGATTTGCCCAGTAATCGTTTGTGGAGCTAAATAAAGGGCTTCTGCAGCTTTTGCCACAGAGCCCTTTTTCTTAATCATCCAAAAATAGTAAAGATGGTTGTAATTGAGATGGAGCATCGCCAATGAGCTTCCTATTAGGGATGCCACAGCATCTATGCTGTGGCATATCGGGTAGCAATGACCCAGCTTAACAAATAATGAGTCAATAACGCTATTTTAAACGCTGGCAATCCAATAAGTTAACAACGATTCCTTGAAGTTGCTCTAAATCTGCGGCAGTACCAGTGCTAACCGCTTCAGTCACCCCAGAGACTAAACTGTCACGATCAGGAATTCGACTAGCACAATAAGTACGGTTTGCTTCTTGGAAACGTTTACCGCCACGGTATTTTAATGCTCTAGACTCGTAACCATTGGTTTCAAGCCTCGCGCCTAATGCCTCAGGTTTAAACATTAATGCCCCATCAACTATCCCCTCAAGATAGCTTTGGCAGGTTTGTGATGCGACATCTTTGTTGCAGGCATCAATTTGCGAAGCCATGGCACTTGAAGATAATGCTAACAATGCAGCAACTCCCACTAATTTCATATTTATCATAGTTATACTCCTTTTTTTGGTAACACTTTTGATAACCAGAAATACCCGATCAAGGCTGCGAGAATTGAGCCAATCAAGGTGCCAAGGCGTGCTAAATCGCCGAACATAGGGTCTGCCTGCTCAAATGCCAACGAAGCAATAAACATCGACATGGTAAAACCAATCCCGCACATCGCCGCCACGGGTGCGATCTGTTTCCAACCGATACCATCAGGCAACTGTGCCAACTTAAGCTTGACAGCAACAAAGCTAAACAGCATCACCCCTATCGGTTTACCTAACATTAATCCCAACGCAATCCCCACTGGCACAGGGGAAATAAGCGTATCTAAGCTCATGTTTCCTAAAGCGACCCCAGCATTAGCAAAGGCAAATACAGGCAGAATTAGGAAGGTGCTCCATGGGTGTAAACTATGCTCTAAATGCTCAGAAGGCGAACTTCCATCTTTTGCCCGAAGAGGAATACAGAAGGCAATAATGACACCCGCTAATGTGGCATGAACACCTGACTTGAGCACTGCAACCCACAGGATAAGCCCTAATACACCATAGGGTGCTAATGAGGTCACCCCTTTACGGTTTAAAGCAACTAAACCAACAATCGCAACACTGGCAATGATTAAACTAATGGTTGATAAATCGGTACTGTAGAAGAGGGCGATAATCACAATAACGCCTAAATCATCGATAATGGCTAATGCCAGCAGAAAGACCTTTAAAGCAACGGGTACGCGGCTACCTAGCAACGCCATGATCCCCAAAGCAAAAGCAATATCCGTCGCTGCAGGAATTGCCCAACCCGCTTGAGTGATAGGATCACCATAGTTAAATAAAAGATAAATTCCCGCAGGCACTAACATGCCACCAATGGCAGCAAAAGTTGGCAGAGAAGCCTGTGCCACACTCGATAATGCGCCTTCGAGTAGCTCGCGCTTAACTTCTAAACCAATCAGCAAGAAAAACAGCGCCATTAGACCGTCGTTAATCCACAGCAACAATGGCTTATGCAGATCGAGTGCACCGACACGCACCTGTACTTCAGTACCGAGAAAACCTTGATAGAGTCCCGCGAGAGGAGAATTGGCCATCAACATGGCAAAGGCAACGGCAATCAATAAAAGGATGCCGCCTGCAGACTCTTGGCTTAAAAAATTTCTAATCGCTTTTTCCATCTTGCACTCCCAAAAATCATAATAGATTGAGTGTAGACGAAGAAAATGAACAAGTATAATCGTTAGTTTCGACAAAACACCTCGGCTATTCCGAGGTGTTGGTCGATTAATTCGCCATTAAACGGCAACAGGCGCTTTGATATGTGGATGTGGATCGTAGTGGGTCAGTTCGAAGTCTTCGAATTGATAATCGAAAATAGAGGCAGGTTTACGCAAAATTGTCATGGTGGGTAAAGATCTTGGCTCACGGGTCAACTGCAACGCAGTTTGCTCCATATGGTTGGAGTATAAATGTGTATCGCCACCCGTCCAAACAAAGTCACCTAAGGCTAAATCACATTGTTGTGCGACCATCATCGTCAGCAACGCATAGCTGGCGATATTGAATGGTAAACCTAAAAATACATCACAACTGCGTTGGTACAACTGGCAGGATAATTTGCCGTCGGCGACATAAAACTGGAAAAACGCATGGCATGGCGCCAGTGCCATTTTATCCAGCTCGCCCACGTTCCATGCAGAGACAATCAAACGGCGCGAGTCGGGTTGCGATTTAATTTGCGCAATGACCTGCGAAATTTGATCGATAGCCTCATCACCTTGGGTCGGCCAACTGCGCCACTGCGCGCCGTACACAGGGCCTAAATCGCCGTTTTCATCTGCCCATTCATCCCAAATACTGACCTTATTGTCACGCAGATAAGCAATATTGGTCTCCCCTTTCAGGAACCACAACAGCTCATGGATAATCGAGCGCATATGGCACTTTTTCGTTGTGACTAAAGGAAACCCCTTACTCAAATCGAAACGCATTTGATAGCCAAACACCGAGCGAGTGCCTGTACCTGTACGGTCTGATTTATCCACACCTTCGGCTAAAATGTGTTTCATCAAGTCTAAATACTGCTGCATTACTGCTTACCCTCTGGACGAAGAATTAAATATAAACCGAAGAGGATCATCGGCACTGAGAGGATCTGCCCCATTGTCATAAAGCCCCAATAGAGGCCTAACTGTGCATCAGGTTGCCTTACCGTTTCGACAATCACGCGGAAAATACCGTAGCCTAGTAAGAACATACCCGATACTGCGCCGACTTTCTTAGTACGTTTACTGAACCAATAAAGGAGCAAGAATAATGCAACACCTTCAAGAGCAAATTGATAGAGCTGCGAGGGATGGCGTGGTTCTGGTCCACCGCTTGGGAACACCATAGCCCAAGGCACATCAGTCACGCGGCCCCATAACTCACCATTAATAAAGTTACCGATACGGCCGGCCCCAAGACCAATAGGCACCACGGGCGCCACCATATCCGCCACGGCAAAGAAGGTACGCTTTTGCTTCCAAGTGATATAAATCATGGCGGTAATCACCCCAATCAAACCACCGTGAAAGGACATGCCGCCTTCTGAAATTTTAAATAAATACATTGGACTAGCGAGAAAATAATCAAAATGATAGAAGAGCACATAGCCAATACGACCGCCTAATATCACCCCTAGGAAGCCATAAAACAGTAAATCGGAAACCTGCTCTCTCGTCCATAAACCATTGGAACGATCAGCCTGGCGATTGAGTAACCACATCGCCGCCACAAAACCCACTAAGTAAGTAAATCCATACCAACGCAGCGCAGGTTCAAAGGTTTGTCCAAAAATATCAAAGGGACCAAACTTCACGATCACAGGATCGATATTGGGAAAATTCAATGCCATAACTTATCCATCAACAGCCTCAAATTGAGGGCTAAAAACTAAAAATCAGCTCAGAATTAATTTGAGACCGACACAAAGGAGTAAAAGTGCAAATATTTTTTTAAGGACTGGGGTGGGCCAAGTGCTTGCAGCCTTCACACCAACCGGAGCCATTAAAATTGAGGTTATGATTAAGCCAAATAACGCCGGTAAATAGATATAGCCTAAGGTACCATAGGGCAATTCAGGGGCATTCATGCCCGCAATAATATAGCCGAAACTGCCAGAAAGAGAGATTAAAAAGCCCATCGCAGCAGAAAAACCTACGGCTTGACGCATCTGTAAACCATAAAAAGTCAAAAATGGCACTATCAGTATACCGCCACCTATTCCTGTCAAACCGGCCAAAACCGCAATCAAAGCCGATACAACAAAAAGCACGACTGAATTAGGTAATTGGCGATTTGATTCGGCTTTTACGGGATAAGCCATTTGAATTGTCATTAAAATCACAAAGATGGCAAAACCTTTCTGTAAAGCATCAGCAGGAATACGCTCAGCAATAAAACCTGAAGCCAGCGCGCCTATAATCAGGCCCGGTAACATTGATTTGAACAATTCCCAAGGCACATTACCGCGCTTATGGTGGGCACGTGCCGATGAAATAGAGGTAAGAATAATGGCGGCTAGCGAAGTGGCAATCGCAATATGGGGTAGCTGAGTAGAGCTAATACCGACCGATGGCAAAATATAAAGCAATGCAGGCACGACAATCAAGCCGCCGCCGATACCTAATAATCCTGCCATAAAACCGACAAACGCACCTAACGCCAAGCAAATAAAGAACACCAACAACAAACTATCCACACGAATACCTACAGCGTGATTAAGTGAAGCCTTAGCTTAAAGCAAAAGGCACGATTAGTTAATTAAGAATTGTGGCTAATCCTTGCTGAGTAAAATATTCTTTAACCAGCTCACGCACTTGGAAACCGTTAGATAGACTTAACGCCTGCGCGAGTAACTGTGCTAAATCATCACCAGAGACTCGGCGCAGCAGATAGTTAATTCGCGCTAAACTGCCTTGGTTCATACTCAATTGGTTGTATCCCATCGCCACAAGCAAGATCGCGCCCATGGGCTCGCCAGCCAACTCACCACAGATACTGATATCAAGATGATGATATTCACAATCTATTCTTGCCTGATGTAAGGCCCGCAAAATCCCCGGATGATAACTGTCAAATAATGAACTGACCCTCGGGTTATTGCGATCGACTGCGAGTAAATATTGGGTTAAATCGTTACTCCCAACTGACACAAAATCCACTCTCTTTGCCACTTCATCTAACTGATATAGCATTGCAGGCACTTCGAGCATTATGCCAATACGCGGCATTTCGATATTGCTGTTGACATCATTTTTGAGTTCAACATAAGCCTGCTCTAGGTAGGCTAACGCTTGATCGATTTCATCTAAATTACTGACCATGGGTAACAAAATGCTTAACTGCTTGCCTTCTGCGCCAGCCTGTAACATGGCCCTTAACTGCACAAGAAACAGCTCAGGGTGATCCAGTGATAGTCGAATACCACGCCAACCGAGGAAAGGATTGTCTTCTTTAATCGGGAAATACGGCAAAGGCTTATCGCCGCCAACGTCTAAGGTTCTCATCACGACAGGGCGACCCGAAGCCGCTGAGAGTACCTGTTGATAAACCTTTACCTGCTCGGATTCACTCGGAAAACGCTGCTGCAACATAAAGGGGATTTCAGTGCGATATAACCCAATACCATCTGCCCCTTCGGCAATTTCCGAGGCGACACCACTGAGTAATCCCGCATTGAGATAGAGTCTAATTCGCGTGCCATCAAGCATCACAGAAGGCAGCGCTAACTCCTGTGCGTATTGGCGCTGCAACGCTTTTTGCGCTGAGATAAGGCTGCGATATTCGCTAACAATAGCAGGCGATGGCGACACCATAAGCTGCCCACGGCTGGCATTGACGACTAACAGCTTTTGATCAATATCAGCGGAAAGCAACTGTTCAACGCCTGTAATCGCAGGTACACCAAGCGCACGCGCTAAAATCGCCGCATGGGAGTTAACGCCACCGAGCTCGGTCACAATCCCGGCTAATTTTTGCCGAGGAAATTCAGCCAACATTGTAGCATCGGCTTCTTTCGTCACTAAAATTACAGGTTTATCAGGTTCATGCTCTAATCGCTCAGGCTCAATCAATTGCCTTAGCACCTTTTGCCCCAAATCGCGGATATCACTGGCCCGCTCCTTGAGATAAGGATCTTCCATCGCCAAAAACTGCTGAATATAACGCAACGAAACCCGGCTCACCGCCGATTCAGCCTCCCAGCCCTGCTGTACTTCACGGGTATATTCACCACCGAGGCTGGCATCATCAAGTAGTAACTGTAAGGCATTGAATATTGAGGCGACCTCCTCATCCTGTTCTCGGTCGAAACGCTGAGATAGCGCACCAATCGCCTCTTTACAACGCCCCATTGCCGCGACTAAACGGCTGGATTCAAGGACAATGTCCTCGCAGCGCACATCGGGCTGTTCGAGGGAAATCTCCCCACCGAGCACTAACGCGTGTGCAATAGCGATCCCACTGGATGCGGATGTCCCTTGGAATAAAATCTGTTGATGGAGTGAACTGACCTGCGCCTTTTGTTTTAATCCTCGGATCGCCATCGCAAGCTGTGCAGCCAAGGTCATTAAAAAGGCTTCTTCGCCTTCACTAAATTGCCGTGCACTAGCTTGCTGCACCACAATCACACCCACAACCGCTTTTTGATAAATAATAGGGACAGCTAAAAAGGCACGGTATTCTTCTTCTGCAACCTCGGGAAAGAGCTTAAAGCGCGGATGTAAACGTGCATCGGCTAAATTCACCGCCTCCTCACGCTCGGCAGCTAAGCCCACCAAGCCCTGAGTTAAAGGCATGCGCACTCGACCGACAGCACTCTTTTCGAGACCATCGGTTGCGGATAAAACGAGTTCTTGCTGCTCTAGGATATAGACCGAGCAACATTGGGTTTCCATCGCAGCCTTGGTCGATGAAACTAGGACTTCTAATGCGGTTTCTAAGCTGTGGGCAGAAGCCACAGCTTGGGTAATATCCCTGAGCGTATTTAACACTGTTTTCAATCCTCTTTTGAAAATCAGCCCGTTGTCTTTTGTCTTACCCGCTTCCTCGGTATTTCCTGGGTTTGGAATGACAATGCCGTTACCGCAAATTCTTTCATGACCTTACGATAAACATCACGCTTAAATGAGACAACCTGCCGCACCGGATACCAATAACTTACCCAGCGCCAATCGTCAAACTCAGGGTGGCCTGAAGAACTTAAATTAATCGCACTATCTTGGCTTTTTAGTTGTAACAGAAACCACTTTTGCTTTTGGCCAATACACACAGGCTTACTGTCCTGTCTCACTAAGCGTTTAGGTAAACGGTATCTTAGCCAAGAGCGCGTCGAGGTTAATATAGTGACATGCTCGGGTTTTAAGCCAACTTCCTCATACAATTCACGGTACATAGCCTCTTCGGCCGATTCACCATCATCTACACCGCCTTGGGGAAACTGCCATGAGTGTTGTCCAAACCGTCTGGCCCACATGACTTGGCCATATCTGTTACAAATTATTATGCCCACATTTGCGCGAAAGCCGTCGCTATCAATCACATGGACTCCAAATAAGGATAAATTTTAATAAAGCGATTGTTTCACAAAGCCCGTCTCTCAGCAAACCTCTATTTTCAGCTTATCTTTGGATAAATAGTTTCAACTTACTACTTTATCAACAACTCATCGAATTAATTTAAGGGGATATCCACATTTTCTGTGGATATCTCTGTTTGAAACTAGGGTAAACTAGGTATATCGTTCAAAAAACAACAAATAGAATATACATCACAACGCATACCACATTAAAAAAATAACCTATAAATCATCAGGATAAACCTTAATAATTTACAAGATATCTATCCAAATACACAAACGCTCACTTTTTAACCTAAAATAAATCCTATTATTTAATTAGAGTAATCCTTAAATGTTATACACAGAGCACACCCAAAATTACCCACATCCCTATTTAAAAATGCCACTTACTACCATTGACTCAAAGATTTTATTCAGTTAAAGGCACACGCATTGTGAGTTATCCATAATATCTGTGGATAAATATGTGAGAAACGCAAGGGAAAGCCGAGAGTAACTTTGAACACTTTAACTGACACTTGCCTAAAATCAGATAAAAACAATAAAAATCATATTGTTAAATACAAAAAGTTAGCAATGCGTTTATTCTTATTTTAATGTTCATTTTTTGACCTTGGTTGCTAAGCAGTTATTTTCCAGTAAAATTCGCCTATGAAACCTATTATTCCCCCTCAAAATCTGAGCGAATTGCTCGAACGCGCTAATATGATGGCCGGCGTATCTTTGGCGCAAATTGCTGCCCATCGCGGTATTCATGTCCCCGTCAATCTGAAACGCGATAAAGGTTGGGTGGGACAACTCATTGAAATGGAATTAGGTGCGATAGCAGGTTCGAAACCCGAACAAGATTTTCTTCACCTCGGAGTAGAGCTAAAAACTATCCCCATTGATCATCAGGGCAAACCACTAGAAACCACCTATGTGTGTGTTGCACCGCTGACCAATATCGAAGGATTAACTTGGCAAGACAGCTTAGTGTGTCACAAGTTACAACGAGTACTGTGGGTACCAGTAGAGGGGGAGCGACATATCCCTGTGGGTGAACGCAGAGTTGGCACACCAATACTGTGGCAGCCCGATCCACAAGAGCAAGCATTACTGCAACAGGATTGGGAAGAAATCATGGAGCTGATTGCTCTTGGTAAAGTCGAAAATCTCACCGCTAGGCACGGTGAAGTTCTCCAATTACGCCCTAAAGCCGCTAATAGTAAGGCATTGACTCAAAGTATTGCCGAGGATGGCAGCCTCAAAATGACCAATCCTCGCGGTTTTTATCTCAAGACCGCCTTTACAGCAATGATATTAAATAAAGTGTTTGGTTAAATTTTTGTAGCTATATAGCGTTGTATTGATCCAGATCACAAATATCACTGGCACTCTAGTGATGATTTTCTATAAACTACGGCATCCTGAAATATATGGCCGTATTCGGATACAAAACCCGTTGTGAGAACTCGTAGACAAGCGAAAAAACTTCTTTTTGCGATATTAGCTTGGGCGATAGCCATGGCTGCATTCGTGTTTTTTCGATATGCCCAATCACCAGAACTGCCGCAATGGGCTGTAGGTTCGGCTGATCTCGCGACACTCGCCGTCTATATGGGGATTATTTTTGGCAGCTTACACTGGATGTCCAATCTGATAGCTGATTTTAGCGCTATCAATCGCCTACCTTATATCTTCTCAGTCATTTTTAAAGGATTGTTCCTGTTATTGGGTGCAACAACCTTAGCTTATATGACCCAATTTCTAAATATGTGGGCCATTGAAAATCACATGTCGACCCTTAGACAAATGCTTACGGCGCATATTCTCTATAGTCCCTCATTCCAAGCCTTAATTGTTTATTTAGTCGTTGTACGAGTGAGCTTAGCCTTTGTTGAGCAGATGGGGCTTTTAGTTGGGCCACGTATTTTACTCAATATTGGTTTAGGTAAATACCATAAGCCAAGATACGAACAGCGTTTATTTCTTTACTTAGATATGGTCGCCTCAACAACTCACGCTGAATCCCTTGGCGATTATCGCTTTAGTCGCCTAATCCAAGATAGTTTTAGCTTACTTTCAGATACTGTGAGTAATAACGAAGCTGAAATCTACCGCTATATGGGTGATGCCGTATTAATCCATTGGCCCTTAGAGGAAGGTGTTGTGCACGACCGCTGCATGAATATCTATTTTGAATTTAGCCAGCAATTAAATTGGCAGAGACGTTACTTTGAAGAACACTATGGTTTTGTGCCTAAATTTAAAGCGGCGGCTCACTGTGGGCAAGTCGTTGCTGCAGTTGTTGGTGTTCAAAAACAAGAAATTAGCTTCTTTAGTGATGTACTAAATACGTTAGCGAGACTGCAGGATCAATGTAATCCCTTAGGACAGCGTATGTTGATCTCTGGCGCCTTAGCGGGACGACTCGATAATCCTAACAGTGAGTATCGTTTGACTAATCTGGGCCCGATTAAATTAAAAGGGAAACAACACTCGATTGAAGTGTTTGGTGTTTCCCCTTTATAAAACTCACCAAAAGCAAAAATACTCAGTGATTATGCGGTTTCGTTAGCTAACAATTTTTGGATCAATAAACCTAGCGTACGGAAAGTTAAAATTCGGCTGGTTGTTTGTCGCCATACTAAACCGATATCGCGATATGGCGCTTCACCTGGCGGAGTCATGACCACCAGATCGGTATCATTCAAGATCCCTGCATCAATCGCCATTTGCGGTAAGAACGTTGTGCCCAGTTTGCTATTTACCATTTGTACTAAGGTATGCAGACTCGTGGCAGCAAAAGGATTGACTTTAGCACTGTCGCCCAACTGACAAGCAGTAATGGCATGGCCAGTAATACAATGCTCGCTCTGCAACAGAAAAATACTCTCATCAGGTAATGTCTGATAATCGATCGGCTGATGAATTCCCCCCACTAAATCTTTGTGGATAACCATCTTAAAGGGATCAATACCTACCTTCATGCTGTGGTAGCCACTGGTATCAACGGGTAGAGCAAGAATGAGTATATCTAACTCCCCTTTACCCAACGCATCGAGTAAGCGCTCTGTTGTATCCTCTTTGAGTAATAGGCTCATCGCGGGATAAGCGTGTTGGCACTGTTTGACAACGCGGCTGAGTAAAAATGGAGCAATGGTAGGAATACAACCTAAGCGGATATCCCCCGTCATAGGCTCACCTTGGTTTTTAACCAATTCAACTAAATCATCTACATCCGTGAGGATTTTGCGAGAACGTTGCACCACTTCCTCACCAATAGCGGTGAACATAAAAGACTTGTGATCCCGTTCAATTAACTGGTGGCCAAGCTGTTCTTCAAGATTCTGAATGCCGCTTGACAGAGTCGATTGGCTGACAAAACACACCTTAGCGGCGCGATTAAAATTCTGCTCTTGATGAAGATTCACCAAGTAATATAGATTCTTAAGGCTAGGTAAATTTTTCATTTTATCGATTGCCACTACGGTTATGAATTAATAAATTTAATCAACTCTACCATAAGTTATCAACTAAAACGCGGCTAAATTACTCAATAGTGTGAGCAAAATCGATTTTCAATCAAGGTAAAACGCTTGAGGCGACTCAGAATAAAGGAGGGAAAAGCAAAAGAGGGGATAAAACGAGAAGGAAGAAGTTATCGAGGTGCAACCTTTACGCCGCACCTCGCAAACCAAACTAGGCTTTAGCCTGTAAGAATTGCTTTAATTGCTGCAGATCGGCACTCGCAAATTCAACAATTTGCGCGACCCAAGTTGCATGTTCAACTTCCCAACGCGCTTCTTCGCCATGCTGCAGTAATTGGGCAATTTGCTGAATACGTTTTAAACCAACTGAACCCGCTGCACCTTTAAATTTGTGGGCCTCAGAACATAAAGTGTCCTTGTCAGCAGCTTCGTTAGCCTTTACTAGATTCCCAACATATTCAGGCATTAATTGCTCAAATAACACCACGCTCTTTAGCAAAGTACCGGCACCAATCGCGCTGCAATACTGTTCTAACGTATTGAGATCTAGAATTGTCTCTAATTCAACTGTGGCCATCTAGGCCTCCCTTAAGTAGTCCAATGCTTAAAACAAATTTATGACATGATACCCACTAAAATTGTCAGCGCAACTTATAGCAGCATTTGTGGTCAAAAGATGTTTTTATTAACAAAAAATCAACTATATCAAATACTATTAGCGATAAAAAATTACCAAATGAATCCATTCAGCAAATATGGACATTATGGTCGCGCTAATGCCGCCCCTTGTCCACCCTTACTCGCAAGATCCTCAACAATCGCCACTAAGCCATTCCAACGATAACCACACCAATCGGGTGCCAGCAGTATCGGTTTTTTCGCATAGGCGGTCACCCGATGAAATATCACCTCTTTCGGTGTATGCCGAACCAGTTCGCCGACACAAGCCGCATACTCCTCAATACTGAGCAAAGGTAAGCGCCCTGCGCGCCAAGCTTTTGCCATAGTACTACCCTCAACCACATGTAATGGATGAAGCTTTAAACCATCTACGCCCTGCGTCAGCACGGCCTGAAGGGTCGCCATGTAATCGAGACGAGTTTCACCGGGTAAACCTAAGATAAGGTGAGTACACACCTTTAAACCGCGGCTTCTCGCCCGCAAAACGGTATCGCAATAACAGGCAAAATCATGGCCACGATTAATCTTGTGTAGCGTCTTGTCGTTGGCGGTTTGTAGCCCAAGCTCCAACCACACATCAACGCCTTTTTGCTGGTAACTTGCTAGTAAATCTAACACATTATCTGGCACACAGTCAGGACGAGTGCCAACACACAGGCCCACAATCTCACTGTCTTTGACCGCCTCATCGTATTTAGCCATCAACACTTGATACTCATCATAAGTGCTCGTATAAGCCTGAAAATAAGCGATAAACTTATCCGCATTCAGCTTGGGTTTCGCCTCTTTATAACGGGCTTTCCCTTGTTCTAGCTGCTCACTGATGCTGAGCGTTTCCGTTTGCTGATAACTAAAGGACGCCACGTTGCAAAAGGTACAACCACCACGTCCAAGCGTGCCATCACGGTTAGGACAAGTGAATTTGGCATCTATGGTGAGCTTGCGTAATCGCTCACCGTATTTAGCCTTACAAACAGCACCAAATGTGTTTACGTATGCATCGAGCCCCATTAGCTCACCTGCCATATTTCATGTCGTTTCATTAAAAATAACCAAGATAAAATCACAAGAAAGAAGAAATAATGATGTGTAGATAGACGAAAAAACTCATGATAAACAAAGCGACCACACTTTTCTTGGCGGTAAATCAAACTCTCATAATATTCACCATATCCAAGCTAAAAACCTGAGCCGCCCCTCACAGGGCCTTTACATTCTGTGATAGCACTCACAACCAAAAAGAATAACAATTCACTTATTTCATATTTTTATACAAACACTGTATTTGCAATAAAAATCACTATTTCTAAATCAAAAACAATCCGCGCCAATGTTACATTTTGGTAACTTACAAGTTTTTCATTTTTTAAAATTCTTTTTATTCATAATGTTATACGACACTTTAATCAGTTAACGTTAACGTCAAGCAATTGTGTTTTGTGTATGAAACATGAATTAATACCCATATTTTATGCAAAATTTTGGTTTGACCTTTAGTTAATCTCAGGATAATTTGGGTGGTTCGGGTGCATATCTATAGAAAGTCTTTACATTTCTCCCGAGTAGTAATTTCGTTGAGGTCAAGGGAGGTTTTTGTATGAGCTTATATCATCCCAGTTTTGAGCGGGACAATTGTGGGTTTGGCTTGATTGCACAAATGGATGGCGAAGCCAGTCATCGTATCGTGCGCACAGCTATCCATGGCCTTGATCGCATGAAACACCGTGGCGGTATCGCCTCTGATGGTCGAACTGGGGACGGCTGTGGTTTATTGATGCAGCTACCATTGCAATTCTTTGAGGCCGTAGCCGCAGAAAATGACTGGCACTTGAGCCGCAAATTCGCTGTAGGCATGTTGTTTTTAAGCCAAGATGAGGAATTAGCCGACCAAGCTAAATTCATCCTCGAACGCGAACTGGAGCGTGAAACATTAAGTATCGCTGGTTGGCGTAAAGTCCCTATCAATCCTGAGGTATTGGGTGAGATTGGTAAATCGAGCCTACCGCAAATCTATCAAGTGCTGATTAACGCCCCCATTGGTTGGCGTGAGAAAGACCTTGAGCGACGTCTCTACATGGCTCGCCGCCGTTTAGAGCAACAAATTACTGACGATAAAGACTTTTATGTCGCAAGTCTTTCAGGTCAAGTCATCGTCTACAAAGGCTTGATGATGCCAGCCGACCTGCCCGCATTCTATCCCGACCTTGCCGACATCCGTTTGAAGAGCTCTATTTGTTTATTCCATCAACGCTTTTCAACCAATACGTCACCTAAATGGCCACTCGCTCAACCCTTCAGGTATCTTGCCCATAACGGCGAGATCAATACGATTACCGGTAACCGCCAATGGGCCCGTGCCCGTGCCTATAAATTTAATTCGCCGCTGCTGCCTGACTTACAGCAGGCGGCACCCTTTGTGAATGAAACGGGTTCTGACTCCTCCTCCCTCGACAATATGCTCGAGATGCTGCTCTCTGGCGGGATGGACTTATACCGCGCCATGCGTTTGCTGATCCCGCCAGCATGGCAAAGTAACCCTGAGATGGATGACGAGCTAAAAGCCTTCTATGACTTTAACTCCATGCATATGGAGCCATGGGATGGTCCTGCAGGTATCGTAATGACCAACGGTCGCCACGCCGCTTGCGCGGTCGATCGTAACGGTCTGCGCCCATCTCGTTATGTGATCACCAAAGATCGTATCTTAACCCTTGCCTCAGAAGTCGGCATTTGGGACTACGCCGCCGATGAAGTGATTGAAAAAGGCCGTGTCGGCCCAGGCGAGCTGTTAGTGTTAGATACATTAAATGGCCGGTTATATCAGTCATTCGAAATCGATAACGATCTTAAGCGTCGCCACCCCTACAAAGAATGGATGGCGAAAAACAGTCGTACTTTAATTCCTGCCGAGCAGCTAACGACAGAGCAACATGGCGCCAGTGAATTAAGTCCTGAGCAACTACTGCAATACCAAAAGCAATTTGGTTACACCCGCGAAGAGCTTGAACAAGTGATTTGGGTACTGGCAAAACAAGGCGAAGAAGCGACTGGCTCCATGGGCGATGATACGCCAATGGCCGTATTGTCGAAAAAGTCACGCTCGCTCTATGACTATTTCAGGCAAAAATTCGCTCAAGTCACTAACCCGCCTATCGATCCATTGCGTGAAAAGCACGTGATGTCTCTGGCGACCTGCATTGGCCGCGAACAAAACCTCTTCAACGAAACTACTGGCCATGCCTATCGAGTGATGTTCAACTCACCAATCTTATTATTCAGTGATTTCAATCAATTACTCGGATTAGATAGCACTTACTATCGCGCTAATATCGTCGATTTAAACTACGATCCGAAGGAAGGCTTAGAACACGCTATCCGCCGCATCACCTCGGAAGCCGAGCGTTTAGCCCGCAGTGGCACTACGCTGCTGATTTTATCCGACCGCGCAATTGATAAATCGGCGCAGGTGATTCCAGCAGCCATGGCGGTGGGCGCGGTGCAACAAATGCTGGTGAGTAAGAGCCTGCGCTGCGATACCAACATCATCGTTGAGACTGCATCAGCTAGAGATCCGCACCACTTTGCAGTGCTACTCGGCTTTGGCGCCACGGCGATTTATCCCTATTTAGTGTATGAATCAATCTCAGATCTGGCTAAACGCCATGATTTAACCGATACCACAGCCTTGATGCTCAACTTCCGTTACGGCATCGAGAAGGGTCTACGTAAGATCATGTCTAAGATGGGGATCAGCACCGTCGGCTCCTACCGTTGTAGCCAGCAGTTTGAAGCCATTGGTATCGCCAGTGATGTGATTGAACTGTGCTTTAAAGGTGTGGTGAGCCGTATAGAAGGTGCAAGCTTTGAGGATATCGCCAACGATCAAGCGCTGCTGCATAAAGCCGCTTACCGCGCCCATGTGCCACTGCCACAGGGTGGTTTACTCAAATACGTGGATGGCGGTGAGTACCACTGCTTCAACCCTGATGTGGTCAACACATTGCAGGCATCCTTAATCGACAAAAATTTTGCGACCTATAAGAAGTTTGCCGAATTAGTCGATAACCGACCAGTTGCCACCCTAAGGGATTTGATTGGCATTAAGGCTGACCAAGCTGCAATTGAACTGGATAAGGTCGAGGCTGCTAGTAACTTGTTCCCACGTTTTGACAGTGCGGCCATGAGTATCGGTGCCTTAAGCCCCGAGGCCCATGAAGCATTAGCCATTGCCATGAACCGTTTAGGTGGCCGCTCTAACTCGGGTGAAGGTGGTGAGGATGCTCGCCGCTTTAACACCGAACGTAACTCGGCGATTAAACAAATTGCCTCGGCACGTTTTGGCGTAACCGCCCATTACCTAGTCAATGCCGATGTGTTGCAGATTAAAGTTGCCCAGGGTGCAAAACCCGGTGAAGGCGGACAACTGCCAGGCCATAAGGTGAGTGTAGAAATTGCAGGGCTGCGCCACGCGCGCCCCGGTGTAACCTTAATTTCACCACCGCCACACCATGATATTTATTCTATCGAAGACTTAGCCCAGCTGATTTTCGATTTAAAACAAATCAATACCAAGGCACTGATCTCCGTGAAGTTAGTGTCTGAGCCAGGTGTCGGCACGATCGCCACTGGAGTGGCAAAAGCCTACGCCGATATGATCACTATTTCTGGCTACGATGGTGGCACGGGCGCGAGCCCTATCACCTCGGTGAAATACGCCGGCAGCCCATGGGAACTTGGCCTTGCCGAAGTGCATCAATCTCTGGTGGAAAATGGCCTACGCCATAAGATCCGCTTGCAGGTCGATGGCGGCCTAAAAACCGGAACCGACGTCATCAAAGCAGCCTTACTCGGCGCCGAGAGCTTTGGCTTCGGGACTGTGCCCATGATTGCCTTAGGTTGTAAGTACCTGCGTATTTGCCACCTGAACAACTGCGCTACCGGTGTCGCAACTCAGGACAAGAAACTTCGCGATAACCACTACCACGGCTTACCAGAGCGAGTGATGACTTACTTTGAGTTTGTCGCCGAGGAAGTGCGCGAATGGATGGCAACCCTAGGGGTCAGCAAGTTCGAAGACTTAGTCGGCCGCAGTGAGTGGCTACATACCTTAGAAGGCCAAACCGATAAGCAACGCGGACTCGATTTAGCGCCGATCCTGTATCAGCCGAAGGTCAGGGCCAGCACCTCGCGCACCTGGCAGGAAACCAATCCACCAGCAGATTTAGGCTTACTCAACCAACATTTGCTCAACGAGTGCCAGAGTGCAGTCGATAAGGGCGAGTGTTTCGATGCAGCTTACAGTATCAACAACACTGACCGCTCAGTGGGCGCACGCCTATCGGGCTATATCGCGACCACCCTTGGTGTTAAAGGCACTAAGGCACCGATAAAACTCAGCTTTAACGGCAGTGCCGGCCAAAGCTTTGGGGTATGGAACAGCCCAGGCCTTGAACTCAAGCTCTGCGGTGATGCCAACGACTACGTTGGTAAAGGCATGTCGGGCGGCAAGATTGTGATTTATCCACCGCTGGGTAGCCCATTCCAGAGCGAGCGCAGCGCGATTGTCGGTAACACTTGTCTGTATGGTGCGACTGGCGGACGCTTCTTCGCCGCGGGCCAAGCGGGTGAACGCTTTGCGGTACGTAACTCGGGCGCCATCGCCGTAGTTGAAGGCTTAGGCGATAACGGCTGCGAATACATGACCAGCGGTATTGTGGTCGTGCTAGGTAAAACCGGGGTCAACTTCGGCGCGGGGATGACGGGCGGCTTTGCCTATGTTTTCGACCAATTTGGCCGCTTTAATCGCCGCGTCAATAGCGAACTGGTAGACACCCAAAAGCTCGAATCGCCTATTCATCAGCAACATTTAAAAGGCTTGATTGAGGAGCATGTGGCCGAGACTGGCAGTGAGCACGCGAAGATGATCTTAAGCGACTTTGCCAACTGGTTAGATTGCTTTGTATTAGTGAAACCGAAAAATATCGCCGTTGCAGATCTGCTCAAATTAGAGCAATCGAGCCCGGAACTGGCAGTAAAAGCGGGGTAATAGCAGATGAGTAACGATTTTCAATTTATTGAAGTGGGTCGTAAAGATCCAACTAAACACCCTGCGGCAAAGCGTTCGACTCAGTTTATTGAGATTTATCAGCCCTTTGCACAAGCACAGGTGAGTGAACAAGCGGACCGTTGTCTCGATTGTGGTAACCCTTATTGTGAGTGGAAATGCCCGCTGCACAACTATATTCCCAACTGGCTGAAACTGGCGCAACAGGGCCGAATCATGGAGGCGGCGGACTTAGTCCATGAGACCAATACCCTGCCCGAGATCTGCGGCCGCGTCTGTCCACAGGACAGACTCTGTGAAGGGGCTTGTACCCTAAACGCCGACTTTGGCGCAGTGACTATTGGTAATGTGGAGAAATACATTACCGATACCGCCATCGCCCAAGGCTGGCGTCCGGATATGAGCAAGGTCACGCCCCGTAAAGAAAAAGTGGCGATTGTCGGCGCAGGCCCTGCAGGTTTAGGCTGCGCCGATATTCTTGCCCGTAATGGGGTTAAGGCTGTGGTGTTTGATAAGTATCCCCAGATTGGTGGCCTGCTGACCTACGGTATTCCCGCCTTTAAACTGGATAAAGCCGTGATGGCAACTCGCCGCACTGTGTTAGAAGGCATGGGCATAGAGTTCAAGCTAGGCGTAACTGTGGGTAAGGACGTTGCCTTTAACCAACTGCTTGAGGAATACGATGCCGTCTTCCTCGGCATGGGAACCTACACCGCCATGAAAGCAGGCCTTGAGGGCGAAGATGCCCAAGGCGTGTACCAAGCCCTGCCCTACTTGATTGGTAATACTCATCATCTGATGGGCAGCAGTAATCCAGACACCCCTTACCTCAACCTTGCCGGTAAACGTGTGGTGGTCTTAGGTGGTGGTGATACCGCCATGGACTGTGTTCGCACCGCCGTGCGCCAAGGTGCCAGCAGTGTGATTTGTGCCTATCGCCGTGATGAAGCCAACATGCCAGGTTCACGCCGCGAAGTGCAAAACGCCCGTGAAGAGGGAGTGAACTTCCTGTTTAATCGTCAACCCGTGGCGATTAAAACCCAGGACGGTAAAGTGGTGGGTGTGGAATGCGTTGAAACCCAAATGGGTAAAGCCGATGCGAGTGGCCGTCAACGTGCTGAAGCAATTGAAGGCAGCGAGCAGTTACTCGACGCCGATGCGGTGATTATCGCCTTCGGTTTCCAACCTAGCCCTGCGCCTTGGTTTGCCGATTACGGCATAGAACTCGACCAATGGGGCCGAGTAAAAGCCAGTAAACAGGCTGATAACCCATTCCAAACCACCAATCCAAAGGTATTTGCTGGCGGCGATATGGTCCGTGGCTCGGATCTGGTTGTGACCGCAATTGCCGAAGGACGTGATGCCGCGCAAGGTATTCTTAACTACTTAGATTAATTTTTTTTTTGTTGTACCGCTGTACCTGTGAGTCTCGGACTCGTACCCACGAGTCCACCATTTGCTTGTGAATTTTGGCGCACCTTAGGGTGCGCATTTTTTTACCCATTCGCCGTTTAACATTATCCCAATCAAGCAATCGCAATCCCACAATAACGTCAAAGCATAACTGTGGTATATTAGCCGCCATTCTGTTATCCCACTCTTTTAGTGGCATCACACATTCAGTTGAATCAAAAGGGTCTCCCATGAAAATTGGTATTATTGGCGCAATGGAGCCAGAAGTTGCCCATCTTATTGCGGCTATGACAAACGCCTCTTCGCAAACGATTGCGGGTATTGAATTTATCGCTGGCACCTTAGCGGGCAAAGACGTTGTAGTGACGCGCTCTGGTATTGGTAAAGTCGCCGCTAGTATTGCCACCACGCTGCTGATTGATAAATACGCCCCCGATGCGGTAATCAACACAGGTTCTGCGGGTGGTTTTGTCGATTCACTGTCGATTGGCGATATCGTGATTTCATCCGAAGTGCGCCACCACGATGTGGATGTCACCGCATTTGGTTACGAAATTGGCCAAATGGCGCAGCAACCTGCTGCATTTATTCCGGCGCCATACTTAGTCGAAGCCGCCAATAAGGCCATCGCACAATTAGGCGAAGTGAAAGCGATTGAAGGCTTAATCTGTACTGGCGATAGCTTTATTTGCGATCCAGTACGTACCAAGACCATGTTGGAGCACTTCCCAACCATGGCGGCCTGTGAGATGGAAGGCGCGGCAATTGCTCAAGTGTGCCACCAATTTGGCGTGCCATTTGTGGTGATTCGCTCGCTCTCTGACAACGCCAACAACGACTCGCCCGTCGATTTTGATTCCTATATTGTGAAAGCGGGCTACCATTCAGCGCTGATGGTGATGTTGCTACTTGAGCAATTAGATACAAACTCAGTACAGTAATAAACAAAAGCATATTTGTGGAAAGTACCTGATGAAAAGCTCTTTTTATCAACAACTTGTCGAAATTGATGGCGCTTTGTTTGAATGCTTCTTGGTACTTTTCTTAGCTTTATTACTGGCGCGTTTAGCGCCATTACCCAGAGAAATGCAGCCACTGATTTGGTTTAGTCACTTAGCCAAACAACTCGCAGCCAAAGTCAATCGCCCCGGGCGCGCGCCCAGCCAACAGGCAACCGCTGGCTTTTTAGCCATGTTGTTACTGGTATTCCCCTTCTGGGCGATTATTACTTTTTTGCTCGAGCTCGCAGCCTTCCCATGGTTTTTTGAGTTTTTAGTGCTGTATCTGTGTTTGAGTGATGCGGGCTTTAGCCAAGTGGCCGACGAAATCGCTAAAGCATTAAACCGCGAGGATAATGCCAGCGCAAAAAAGCTATTACAGCCGTGGGTTGTCCGTGATACGGATAACCTATCGGAAGTGGGCTTAACCAAAGCGACGATTGAAAAATTGGCTACAGCGCCAATTTACGGTACGGCTTCGACTATCTTCTTCTTTGCGATCGCGGGTGCGCCTATGGTGCTGGCGGTCAGAATGATTAAACAACTCGAGCTCAGCTGGCCACCTATACAACCTAAATATCAGCATTTTTGCAGTACTGTGAATATTATCTCAACGGTACTACTGGCAATACCCGCTTGGTTATGGAGCCTGTCTATTGCGATTCAGGGTGGCCCTAAAGCCTTGGCATTGCTGTTTCGCACCTCTAAAAATCATCCCGCCCTACGGGGTTATGTGATGAGTGTGTCCTTAGTGGCGAATATTTTACGGATTGAATTAGGCGGACCGCAGAAGTTTTCGGGGCAACGCATTGATGTAGCAAAGATAGTCTATGGCCCACAGCCGCACCATGAGAGTATTACCCCCGCAGTAAAACTCACCTCACGCGCCTGCGCAATTTGGTTTAGTTTTATCACGCTTCTTCCCTTCCTTTGGGCGGGTTTACGCTGGCTACAAACCCTGTGATATGATGCCTCTCATCTTAACATTAGGTTAAAGGCTGACTATCTTGTTCGAAAACATGCATGTCTCATTAACAACTCCTGCGTTGTTATTTCCGGCAATTTCTTTGCTATTACTTGCTTATACCAACCGATTCTTTGCACTGGCAGCATTGATCCGTCAGTTAAGTAACGGCGACAAACCCGTGCATCAGGATCAGATTAAAAACTTAAGTCAGCGGATCAGGATTATTCGCCGCATGCAGGAAGCTGGTGTATCGAGTTTTGCCCTGTGTGTGCTCTGTATGATTTTTATTTATATCGGTTTTAACAAGACTGGCTCCATCATCTTTGGTGCCAGCTTGTTACTCCTACTTTATTCACTGATTTTATCTGTCATTGAAATTCGTATTTCTGTGGATGCGCTGAATATCCATATCAAAGAGATGAGTAAATGAACCATTGGATTTACTTCTTCGATTTATGTGGCACAGCAGTATTTGCCCTTTCCGGCGCCTTAGCAGCAGGACGTCATCGCATGGACCCCTTTGGGGTGATAGTGCTCGCATCGGTCACAGCTGTAGGTGGTGGCAGTATCCGTGATGCGCTGATTGGCGCCACACCCGTGTTTTGGATCCGCGACCCGAACTACATCATAGTCATACTCGCCACTGTCCTAGCTTGTTTGCTGTTAGTACGCCGACCACGCAAGATGCCGGAGTATACGCTCCCCGTAGCTGATGCCTTAGGTTTAGCCCTGTTCACTGTGATTGGTGCAGAAAAAGCCCTCAATATGGGGCTAAGTGGCATGATTGCCGTCGTGATGGGCTTGATCACGGGCGTAGGAGGAGGCATTATTCGAGACTTACTGTGCCGACAAATCCCTATGGTATTGCGCACAGAAATCTATGCCACGGCCTCTATTATCGGCGGTATTGGTTATACCGTAAGCTTAGCCTTGGGTATGGGCGAAAAAACGGCACTGTTTTTAGCCATGACCAGTGCATTAATGATCCGCCTATGCGCCATCAAATGGCATTTGTCGTTACCCGCCTTTGATCTCAAAACCAAGAGGGAATAGTTTGCGAATATTGTGTCTTTTAGTCTGCCTTATGTTTATTCCGGCGCTGTTTCCTGTGTCTGTACATGCAAACTCAGGGGAAATGCCTGCGGAACAACAGTTAGCCATCAAATATATGAACGCGCTCACTGAACACGACTATAAAACACTCGGCAAATTCTATAACCGCGATAGTATTTTCTTCGATAAAACTGCCAATCGTAAATACACGGGTGGTCGTTTTATTATCGACTTTTTCGAGCGCGCCCATGAGGGAGTGCTCGAATATGATTTTAATATCGAGCATATGTATAACGCGGGCTCATTAGTGGTGATGATTGGTAACTATCACTTTAAGGGGCCAGGGGAGCAATTTGGTAAGCCCGGCAAAATCATTGATGTCGCTATCCCTGGCGTGACTAGCCTTAAACTTGATATGCGCAACCATAGAGTCGCAGAGCATGTGGATCTGATTGACTATCAGACCATGTCAGACCAATTAGCGATGCAATAATCACAAAATTTCGCTTTGATTGAAACTTGAGCCCTAAAAATGAGTCGAAATCTACAATGAGTCATGCGACCGAACCATGGCGCTGAATGCCTAATTCGTTCGTTTAGTTTCAATGAGGTTTGTATGAAGTTTTTTGGACTGATTGCCCTGCTCGCCCTAAATGCTTTGATACTCGTGCCCAACGCACAAGCGCAGCAGCCGATTATTGTTTCCTATGCGGTGCAACCTGTAAGCCATTTCAATCAACAACTGCGTGTTGCCCAAGCACAACATCAAGCTTGGAGTGAAGATCCCAAAACCATAAGTAACCAATACGCGGGGCAAAAGTTCACCCTAGTTCGGACCCAGCCGACAAAGTATGGAATATTGACCTATCAAGTGAGTGAAATATCTAAACAACATCCACAAATGCTGTTGATTTTATCACTCAAAAAAGATGCCCAACGCTGGCAGGTCGATTCAGCTCAACTAGCTTGGAAGTGTCGTGATGGCCAGCATTTTGGCACCGACAGATGTAATATTGGTGAACATGAGGCCAGTACGGCACCTTAAGCCTGCATCTCACATGTAGCCAGCACCAGATAAAATGCAGATATAAAAAGAGCGCCCTTAGTTAGGCGCTCTTTCTTCTTACTTGGTAAGTACTTATTAACCGTAATAAGCACTTATTCACTGTACTCGAGTCGTGATATTCGATTCAAGCTAAACTCAGATTGGTTAAACCAAAGTCACTTTAGCAAACTTACGCTTACCGACTTGGAATACGGCAACCGTGCCAGCGCTTAAGGTCATACGGCTATCGTCAACCTTCTCACCATCCATCTTCACCGCGCCTTGCTTGATCATACGCATCGCATCGGAAGTCGAACCCACTAAGTCGGCATCTTTAAGTAAGTTAGCAATCGCTAAGCCTTCACCCGCCGCTAATTCAACCTCTGGGATATCATCAGGGATAGCACCCTTTTGAAAACGGTCGATAAAGGCTTGATGGGCACTTTCAGCGGCGGCTTCGTCGTGGAAGCGCGCAATGATTTCCTTCGCGAGTGCAATCTTGGTATCACGAGGGTTAGCACCGTTGGCGATATCTTGTTTGAACTGTTCAATCTCGGTCAAAGGACGGAATGACAGCAGCTCAAAGTAACGCCACATTAATTCGTCAGAAATCGACATGATCTTGCCGAACATTTCATTGGCGGGCTCACTCACACCAATGTAGTTGTGCGCCGATTTAGACATTTTCTTCACGCCATCTAAACCTTCAAGCAGTGGCATCATAATCACAGCTTGTGGTTTTTGGCCTTCGGCTTTCTGTAACTCACGACCCATTAATAGGTTGAACTTCTGGTCAGTCCCCCCTAATTCAACGTCGGCCTTGAGCGCTACAGAGTCATATCCTTGCAGTAGCGGATACATAAATTCGTGGATAGCGATTGATTGACCCGATGCATAACGCTTCTTAAAGTCATCACGTTCCATCATACGAGCAACAGTTTGCTGCGAGGCTAAACGAATCATCCCAGCCGCGCCTAATGGCTCTAACCAGCTCGAGTTGAACTCGATACGCGTTTTTGCAGGATCAAGGATTTTATAGACCTGCTCTTTATAGGTCTCGGCATTGGCTAACACTTGCTCACGAGTCAGTGGTGGACGAGTGCTGTTTTTACCACTTGGATCACCCACCATACCGGTAAAGTCACCAATTAAGAAAATGACCTCATGACCTAACTCTTGGAATAATCTTAACTTATTTAAAATTACTGTGTGTCCAAGATGGATGTCCGGTGCGGTAGGATCTGCGCCTAACTTGATACGAAGTGGACGTCCTTCTTTGAGTTTTTCCAGCAGATCCGATTCGAGTAGGATCTCGTCGGTACCACGTCTAATTTCTGCTAATACTTGGTCTAAATCAGCCATCTCGGCGGGGACTCCTAAGGCCATAGTCATAAAATGAGGAGACTTATGTTACTTGTTAGCCACCACAATTGAAAGTGTGTACACTAACGGGATTATTCAAGCCTTAGGTTATCGGTATCGGCGTCAATGGGAAAGGTTATAACGTTATTTAAATTGTTGCCTAAAAAGCATCAAATTCTCCTCAGCATTCTTTCTGTTATCACAATGATAACCTTGCTCTTTCCATCTGAAGAAGCCCAAGCTTCAAGACAAACTCAAGGTATTGCAGATCATCAAGTCAACACCCGTTACGATGTGCCCTTAGCCTTTCGCTCACCAGAGCGTCCAGAAGGCATTGAAGGACAAACACAGGATGAGGCAAATCAAGCCACAGCCTTGTCTTCAGTAGACGCGTTAGCTGCGGGTAATCATTCAGCCCCCGAAACCCTAGAGAGCGCCCACCATAGGGATGTTGAGCATTTTAATGTTAAGAATGGCGATACTTTAGCCGCCGTTTTTGAGCGAGCAGGACTCACCAGCAAAGATGTATATGAAATCACTCAGTTACCGCTCGCCAAGCAGAATCTATTAAAAATCATTCCCGGCGAAGAAATTGTGATCTCTAAGGACGTCAATGGTGATTTAACCGAAGTGCGCTACCGTGTTGATGCGATATCAACCTTAGTGATCACTAAAGATCACGACAGGTATTTTGAAAAAATCACCGAAAAAGACATTGAAATTCGCACTCAATTCACCAGCGCGAAAATTAAGAGTAACTTCTGGAACGCTGCCGTAGATGCGGGCTTAAATGCTAACCAAATTATGCAACTCTCAACCGTATTTGGTTGGGATATCGACTTTGCCTTAGATTTACGCGAGGGCGATAGCTTCGCCATTATCTATGAGCAAGAGTATGCCGAAGGCGAGTTTTTACGTAATGGCAATATCTTAGCTGCGGAGTTTATTAACCAAGATGAGCGCTACACTGCAGTGCGCTACACCGACGGTAACTACTATTCCGAAAATGGCACAAGTATGCGTAAGGCATTCTTACGCTCACCGGTTGACTTTAAATATGTCAGTTCAAACTTTAATCCTAAACGCCTGCATCCAGTGACAGGACAAGTTAAAGCTCATCGTGGTGTTGACTATGTTGCCGCAATTGGCACCCCCATTAAAGCGGCAGGCAATGGACGAGTTATCGAATCCGGCTACAATCAATTTAATGGTAACTATGTGTTCATTAAGCACAACGATACCTACACGACCAAGTATTTACATTTGACCAAGCGTAATGTCAGCAAAGGGGCTAGCGTTAAGCAGGGGCAAATTATTGGCACATTAGGCAAAACAGGACGCGTCACGGGTGCTCACCTACACTATGAATTTATCGTCAATGGGGTGCACCGCAATCCAAGAACAGTGGATTTGCCCAAAGCCGAATCAATCGCCCGTAAAGAAAAATCTCAATTCGATACTATCAGCAAACAGTTGATGGCAAGCATTTCACAGAACAAGCAAACCCAATTGGCGATGCAATAACGACGGATGGATTCCATCAAATGAACAAGGCTTATTATATTGGACTGATGTCAGGCACCAGTATGGATGGTGTCGATGCTGTGCTAGTCGACTTTGCGGGCGAACAGCCGCAGCTGATTGCAACGCATACCGAGGCGATCCCGAGCCATTTGCTCAAAGGATTACAACGCCTGTGTCTGCCAGGCAATGATGAAATTAACCGCCTTGGCCGCCTAGACCGCAGTGTTGGCAAATTATTTGCTCTTGCAGTCAATAACTTGCTCGCCAAAGCCCTGATAGCAAAAGAAGACATCATAGCCATTGGTAGCCATGGCCAAACTGTGCGCCATATGCCAAACCTTGAGGTAGGCTTTACCCTGCAGATTGGCGATCCCAACACCATAGCAACCGAAACGGGCATAGATGTGATTGCCGATTTTCGCCGCAAAGACATCGCCTTAGGCGGCCAAGGCGCGCCATTAGTGCCCGCATTTCACCAGCAAACCTTTGCCCAAGTCGGAAAAAAACGCATCATCCTCAATATTGGTGGTATTGCCAATATCACCTATCTGCCGGGTAATAGCGATGAAGTCTTAGGCTTTGATACTGGGCCGGGCAACACCTTAATTGATGCCTGGATTCAGCAAGTAAAGAATGAACCCTATGACAAAAATGGTACTTGGGCAGCATCGGGTAAAACCGATCAACAGCTACTCGCGCAATTGTTGTCGCACCCTTATTTCTCCCTTGCTTATCCAAAGAGTACTGGGCGAGAACTATTTAATCAGGCCTGGTTAGAGCAGCAATTATCGGCGTTTAATCAATTAGATGAAGAAGATATTCAATCGACACTGCTCGATTTAACCTGTCACAGTATTGCCCGCGACATCCTTAAACTCGCCCAAACAGGGGAATTATTTGTCTGTGGTGGTGGCGCTTTCAATGGCGAGCTAATGCAGCGTTTAGCAGAGTTACTGCCGAATTATCATATCGATACCACCTCAGCACTCGGAGTCGATCCTAAATGGGCCGAAGGCATCGCCTTTGCGTGGCTTGCTATGCGTCACCATTTAGGTTTGCCCGCCAACCTGCCCGCCGTCACTGGCGCCTCCCGCGAAGCCGTTTTGGGTGGACGTTTTAGCGCTAAGTAACATTAATGGACACAAATGCTCTCGAGTATTTGTGTCCTGATGATTCTCTTCTTCTATCGACTAAATCACTTTTAATAAAGCCAATTCAAAAACACTGCCAACAACCAATATCCCCTCACATTAAAGTTATCTTTGTCTTTGATATTAATCTAAATACTTAAAACCCATCTATGCTTGATCACAGTTGTGTCATACAAACTTGCTAAAGTGGTTGTTAACTAAGCCGTAAATACGCAAAGCTCAGGTTGTGATGGTCTATAGAGATCCGAACAATCTGCAGACATAACACTTCAATTAAGGGAATGGTTATTTATCTAGCTACACTTAACCAGCAAGATAAACAATGGTTTATGCAATGGCGTCAAAAAGCCATACCGACATAAATCGACTGAATAGGAAATCAATCAATGAATATGTCACAAAAAATGGCGGCAGAATTTTTGGGCACTTTGTGGCTGGTGCTCGGCGGCTGTGGCAGCGCAGTACTGGCCGCAGCTTTTCCTGAGGTGGGGATAGGCTTACTCGGAGTGTCACTCGCCTTTGGCTTAACCGTTCTCACTATGGCCTTCGCGATTGGTCATATCTCAGGTTGCCACCTCAACCCGGCGGTATCATTTGGACTCTGGGCTGGCGGACGTTTTCCTGCATCAGAACTGTTGCCTTATATCATTGCCCAAGTTGCGGGCGGTATTGTCGGTGCTGGCGTGTTGTACGCAATCGCCTCTGGGCAAGAAGGTTTTAGTCTCGCGGCAGGTTTTGCTTCTAATGGCTTTGGTGAACATTCTCCAGGCGGCTATAGCATGATATCGGTAATGATCTGCGAAATTGTAATGACCTTATTTTTTCTACTCGTCATTTTAGGCTCAACCGATGAACGAGCGCCTAAAGGCTTTGCCCCGATCGCTATTGGTTTATGCTTAACCCTAATCCACCTCATCAGTATTCCTGTATCTAACACCTCAGTAAACCCTGCCCGCAGCACTGGCCCAGCGCTATTTGTTGGTGATTGGGCCGCATCACAATTATGGCTATTTTGGGCAGCTCCGATCATTGGTGCCATTTTAGCGGGCGTTATCTACCGTTATTTCAACGCTGCCAAGTAATCCCTCTATGCCAACAGCGCTTTGGCTGCGCTGTTGTGCTTTTTCAAACCCCGCTCTAATGTTACCATCTTGGCAACTGGTGAGTTTTGCTGTGCCCACGTTTTTACTTTTGTGGCACGACAGGCTTCGCCCTATTCACGCATAAGAGATATTTTCATGAGCAAGACTGTTAAAACCTTTGCAGAAGCCGCTGGCATGACTCCAGAAGCGCGTTACGACTACCTTGTTGAACAAATCAAGCAACATAAAGTGTTATGGACGCTTCAAGATCAAGATGGTTGCGTAATGCTAACCACTGAAGATGAAGACTGTATCCCAATGTGGCCAACCGAAGAAGCGGCTGAATCTTGGGCAGTCGATGATTGGAGCGACTGCCAAACCTTAGCGATTCCCTATGATGAATGGCATGAACGATGGGTACCAGGCATGGAAGATGACGATCTGTTCGTTGCCGTATTCCCTGTACAGGACGACTTAGGTGTGGTGATCCCACCCTATGAATTAGATCAACGTTTAGTCACTAAACAAAGCCACTAATCCACAAGGGCAAACCACAATGTCGCTGAGCGAGCAAGAATCCTCTTTGGCAACGCAGGCTACGCCACCCTTGGCAAAAGCCCGTTTACCTAAACGCTTAATTGCTTTGCTGCTACTTTATGTCGCAGCATCGGTAAGCGGTTTAATCGCCAAACAAGGGGTACTTTTCTGCCTGTTAACCCTATTGATGGTGCTTGGGATTATAGGTCGCCAAAAGGCTGGGCTAATTATGCTAAGAGGTTATACCTTAGTGCAGTTAGCATTAGTAAGTATGCTGCCAGTACTGTTATACGATCCTGACAACCTCGTCGCAGGACCAACCACAGTGCACCTTGGCCAGTGGCAGGGGAAACTACCTGACTATGTGATTTTTACTGTGTTGATTGTCTTATCTTTATTGCAGGTTTGGATCGCATTCGATAAGGACGTTAAAGCTTGGTTTAAGCCCAAGTTAAACCTCAATATTATGAACTAACGGCCTATACCAACGCAGCTCAGTAGATCATTACCAATAAAAAAGCCGTCTTGTCGACGGCTTTTTTATTTTCTATATCAGCTAACTACATTTGTAACACAAGCTTATACAGAGAAACTTGCACCACAGCCACAGGTGGTTGTGGCATTAGGGTTCTTCACAAAGAAACGCGAACCTTCGAGACCTGAAGTGTAATCCACTTCACCGCCAACGAGGTATTGTAAGCTCATGGGATCGACGACCAATTGGACGCCTTGTTTCTCAACAGTGAAGTCGCCTTCATTGACCTTTTCATCAAAGGTAAAGCCGTACTGAAATCCAGAACAACCACCGCCAGTAACATACACGCGTAGCTTAAGTGCAGGATTTTGCTCTTCTTCCAACAAGCCTTTTACCTTAGCGGCTGCCGCATCGGTAAATTTAATTGGCATTGTTGCGTCAGCTTGATCAGTCATTACTACCTCTTACATCAGTTTTCTGGGGCAAATTATCCGTTACCTGACTATTTTGTTCAAGTATTACCCGCGGTTCTTTTTCACCCTGTAATAATTCAGGGACACTATAGACATGTTCTGTCTGCGAATTTTTAGTCCAGCGGCTCGAAGGCACCACCACTTTCACTTTGACTTGCACCACATTAAAGCCAGCTGGCACAGTAACTTTGGTATCTATGACCTGAAAATAGCGAAAATCAAATTCAAGCTTAGAACCCGTGAGTTTGTTCACACTTAACTCAACAGATTTACCATCTTGCACACCAATAAGCGTGATTTCGGTGCGGCCTTGAATCGCCTGCTTACGTTTTTGCAGCTGAGTCAAAATCAGTTTGAAATTATATTCATCAACCAAGGCCCCAGGCGTCATTTCTAGGCCATGGATAGCCACACCTTCAGCGTTGTCATCTGGTGACATAATACTGCGATAAAAGGCTAATTCGTGCTCTAGCTCTTTTTGTTTTTTCATCTGCTGTGCAAACATATCTTGCATTTGCGCATTGGCTTCGCGTTCGACAGATAGCTCTAAATTGCGGGTAGCGAGTTCCTGGGTTTGCAACTCAAGTTCAGCGGTAACACGTTGTAATTTACCCCCACCAATGTGCTTCACGACAGCTTCATCACTGTTTAATACAATAAAGCTCACCCAAGCGCCCAATAAAAATGCTACAAAAACTAATAGCAATAAATACTTGGTCGATGGACGATACTTTAAATCCATGACTTGCAGCCGGTCTAGCCAACGATGATAATTTGGCATTAGGTAACAGCCCCTTATATAAAATACAATCAACTCAAGAACGAGTTCGATACAATACAACTCAGGCCAATGCAGTGCAATTAACGATAAATAAAGCCGCGATTCAAGACGCTATCAGCACAGCTAAAAAGTACTTAACTAACGAGCTACGTGATCATTTATCTCAAGCCAAGATCAGTGCGCAGCTGTGCTTACTGGCCTTGTTATTCGCCATCTTCGCCTCCTGCGTGATCCTGTTGTTTCGACTCTTGCTCCTGTGGGCAAACCATTACACCCAAATCGAGACGCAGGATTTTACGGGTAACATCACCGACTGGCGAGCATTGTTGCCACTTTTTGGCGCCTTGTTGATCTGGATTGTCGCCAAACTCGGCTCCAAACGTTACAAGCGCATGGGGATTGCCTATGTATTACATAGGGTTAAATTGCACTATGGCAAAATTCCGCTGCAATCTGCCGCAGGGCAATTTTTTCAGGCCTTGTTTGCCTTAGGGACTAATTTTTCGGTGGGCCGTGAAGGCCCCGCCATTCACCTTGGCGCCGTAAGTGCCAGTGTTCTAGCCGAAAAATTTAATCTTCCCGACAATAGTGTGCGAATTATGTGCGCCAGCGGCATTGCAGCAGGGATTGCCGCCACCTTTAACGCGCCGCTAGCAGCAGTGATTTTTGTACTCGAAGTGATCGTGCGCGAGTACAAAGTGCATTACTTCTTCCCGATTATGCTATCCGCCATTTGCGGCGCGGTTTCCAGCCAACTGGTGTTTGGTAATGTGCACGAGTTTGATCGTATTCAGGTGATCCATATTCCATTGGATCACTATCCGATTTTAGCCCTTGGCGGTATTGCACTAGGCTGCGCCGCCGCCTTCTTCAATTACACGCTCCTTAAAGTCACTGCCACGGGGCAAAACTGGCCACTGATTTATCGGCTCTTGCTGGCGGGAGGTATCACCACCCTGATTGGCTTAATCTTGCCGCAGGCGCTGGGCACTGGAGATTTAGCGATCAGTGAAGCCATTAGCGAGCATCCCAGTTTATTGCTGTTAATCGCCCTGCTTGCCGCAAAGATTATCGCCACCATTGCGGCAATAGGGCTTGGGATCCCGGGCGGATTGATTGGCCCGCTCTACGGCATCGGCGCCTTAATCGGTGCCATCTTAGCCTTAGTCAGTGCGATGTTATTCCCTTCGATTGCGCCTTACGTTGGCCTCTATACAGTGATAGGCATGACTGCCATGATGGGCGTTTGCCTAAGTGCGCCGCTCGCTGCATTAGTCGCGCTGCTCGAAATGACCAACGATGCCAGTATTATTCTGCCCGCGATGTTTGTCACAGCTCCCGCATTTTTGATTGCCTATCAAGGTTTTAAAACTAACTCGATCTTCTTCAAACAGTTAGAAATTATGGGCTTAGGCTATAAAGTGGCCCCCGTGAATCTGGCGCTACAGAAAAAAGGCGTACGAGCCTTGATGGATAAACGCTTCGTTATCGTCAATAACAACGACGAGCTGCTGCTCGAGGTGTTAAAACGCGCCGAAGGTCGCCCTGTGTTAGTACGTAATGCCGATGGGCTAATAGAAATGCTCAGCCTTGAGATGCAATCCTTTGATGACAACATCACCCTCTCACGTCATCCCATGCAGGGACTAAGTGATACCAAAACCTTAGATGAGGTCTATTCAATACTGTCACCCAAGCGCAGCGGTGAAGTCTTTATCTATCAAGACACGCCAGATAACGTGGTAGGGGTGATTAGTTGGTCGAACCTACAGCAAGAAATTCGCTCAGGCCAAGTCTAAGCCAAATCACAGACTAAACAGTCAACCAAGAGTGGATTGGATTCACAAAATCCTGTTGTTTCACGGTAAAAATACATTACAGAGGCAAGGGTGCTATTTCGCTGCCTTGGTGCATCTGTTACAATCGCGCCTCAGCCACCCTACATAACATTAGGGCTACGAGCGCAATATCTGCACTTGAACGCCCCCTAGCAATTGGAAAACAGGCTGATGAACCAGTTCGAAGGATCCCACATCCTCTCCGTAAACCAGTTAGATCTTGATTCAATCCAAACTATTTTTAATGTCGCCCACCGCATGATGCCCTATGCACTTCGTGAGAAGCGCACAAAAGTGCTCGAAGGCGCCATTTTAGGTAACCTGTTTTTCGAGCCAAGTACCCGTACCCGCGTCAGTTTTGGCTGTGCCTTTAACTTACTCGGCGGCCATGTGCGTGAAACCACTGGTATGGCCTCTTCGTCCTTATCTAAGGGTGAATCCCTGTACGATACCGCCCGCGTACTCTCAACCTATTCCGATGTGATTGCGATGCGCCACCCTGACTCATACTCTGTCAAAGAGTTTGCCGAAGGTAGCCGCGTCCCCGTAATCAATGGCGGTGATGGTTCGAACGAGCACCCAACCCAAGCATTGCTCGATTTGTTTACCATTCAAAAAGAGTTAGGTCATGCTGGCCGAGGTATCGATGGCATGCATATCGCTATGGTCGGTGATTTAAAGTTTGGCCGCACCGTGCATTCATTGTCGCGCTTGCTGTGCATGTATAAGAACATCAGCTTCACACTGATTTCACCAGCTGAATTAGCTATGCCTGATTATGTGATCTCAGACATTGAAAATGCTGGCCATAGCATCAAAATAACAGACCAGCTTGAAGGCCATTTAGATAAAGCAGATATTCTTTATCTGACCCGCATTCAAGAAGAGCGCTTCCCATCCCAGGAAGAAGCAAACAAATACCGCGGTAAATTCCGTTTGAATCGCAGTATTTACACCCAACATTGCAAATCTAACACAGTGATCATGCACCCGCTGCCACGGGATTCGCGTGCGCAAGCTAATGAGTTAGATAATGATTTAAACAGCCATCCTAATCTCGCTATCTTCAGACAGGCGGACAATGGACTGTTAATTCGTATGGCACTGTTTGCATTGACACTCGGGGTTGACACACAACTCGAAAAATATGAGTGTCCCGTTAATTGGTATTCACGTAAAGCCGATCGCTAATCGGCTACATACTTTAAGGACTTAACATGACCCGTTCCGAAGCGCTATTTGAACAGGCTAAAAAAACCATCCCCGGCGGTGTTAACTCTCCGGTTCGTGCATTTAACGGTGTAGGTGGCTCACCCCTGTTTATTGAAAAAGCTGATGGCGCTTATATTTACGATGCCGATGGTAAAGCTTATATCGACTATGTAGGCTCTTGGGGCCCGATGATCCTCGGCCACAACCATCCGAAGATCCGTGAAGCCGTATTGGCTGCGGTACATAATGGTCTGTCTTTTGGCGCGCCAACTGAGCTTGAAGTGCAAATGGCTGAGAAAGTGATCGCCATGGTACCTTCTATCGAGCAAGTCCGTATGGTGAGCTCAGGTACTGAAGCGACCATGAGTGCAATTCGCTTAGCGCGCGGTTTTACTAATCGTGACAAGATCTTAAAATTTGAAGGCTGTTACCACGGCCACGCCGATTGCCTATTAGTGAAAGCAGGTTCCGGTGCATTAACCTTAGGCCAACCCAGCTCTCCTGGTATTCCTGAAGATTTCGCAAAGCACACCTTAACTGCTGTGTATAACGATCTGGATTCTGTTCGTTCGCTGTTCGAGCAATATCCAACTGAGATTTCTTGCATCATCATCGAGCCCGTTGCTGGCAACATGAACTGCATTCCACCTATCCCAGGCTTCCTCGAAGGTCTGCGTAGCCTGTGTGATGAGTTTGGTGCGCTGCTGATTATCGACGAAGTGATGACAGGTTTCCGTGTATCAAGAAGTGGCGCTCAAGGTCACTATGGCGTTACACCAGACTTAACCACACTCGGTAAAGTCATCGGTGGCGGTATGCCTGTAGGTGCATTTGGTGGCCGTAAAGATGTGATGCAGTTTATCGCACCAACTGGCCCTGTATACCAAGCAGGCACGCTTTCAGGTAACCCTATTGCGATGTCAGCGGGTCTAGCACAAATGGAAGCTCTGTGTGAAGAAGGTCTGTACGAAGCGCTGAGCGCTAAAACCAAGCGCATCGCCGAAGGCTTTAAAGCGGCGGCGGATAAGCACGGCATCCCAATGGCGATCAACTATGTTGGCGGCATGTTCGGCTTCTTCTTTACTGAGCAAGAGCAGATCACTCGCTTCGACCAAGTGACTAAGTGCAATATTGAGCACTTCCGCACTTTCTACCATGGCATGTTAGATGAAGGCGTTTACTTAGCACCGAGTGCTTATGAAGCTGGCTTCCTATCGATGGCCCATGGCGAAGAAGAATTGCGCCTCACGCTTGAAGCGGCTGATCGCGTATTAGCTCGCATGAGAGCGGCAATGTAAGCGAGCGCTTAAAATATCAAGGGACGCATTAGCGTCCCTTTTTCTTACTTAGCTTTTGAAAGTAATATTGTGCAAATCTTAGCCCAATCAATAGCTATCGGACTTTTTTGAACCTAAGGCCGACTTAAAGATAATCGCTGCGACTAAGGCTTGTAGAGTTAACGTGATGTGATCAATCACTAAGCTAGGATTGTGGAATATACCCAAAGCAAGTAATTGTTTACCACTGTAGATCAGCCAAACCAAAGAGCCTAAGAGTAAGAGACTCCGGAGTACAAAGTTCATTTTGCATCATCCTCAAAATACAACATCCAGTGTCCTAACGATAAAAGAGGCACAAGATACCGCTCACTTTCTGTTCGGTCAATATTTCGACGTGGCCATATCTGTGACTCACTCAGCACATTCCGTACAATTGTCGGTAATAAACTCAAATCCAGCATCTAATTTGAACCATTGAATTTTCAATCAGAATTTTCTCTCTAAAGAAAAATTAATTGCAGGATCGATAAAATAACGGCTTAGACTTTAATCGTAGATCTTACTTTACACTCAATAACCAACCCAAAATAAACAACATAAAAAACCAACAAAAAACCACAAGACAGTATTTAAAACTAAAAACACACCAAAACAACTGAGATACACATCACAAAGCAACGCAAAACTGAGTTACAGCTAACAGTTGCGTTATTCGCGCCATTATGTTCTGATCCGCACGCGTTAACACGGCAAACTTAATTAAGCCTTGATAATGCCACTCAATAGCTCGCCTTTGGCCTGCCACGACATTAAAACAGCAGTTGGAATTGCAGTTATGCTATATACCTTTCTGATCATACTGGCACTGCTTGCATTGCTCAGTATTATTTTTGAAGAAGTAACCCACCTTAATAAAGCAAAAACCACCTTATTCTTTGGCTGTATTTCATGGGTAGCACTATTCATGGCTGCTGGAGATCCTAGCCATGAGAAGTTAGTTGCTCATCAACTCAATGAAAACTTGCTTGAAATTGCCACCTTGTGGCTATTTTTAATGTCGACAATGACCTTTGTGGCCTATCTTAACGCCAAAGGTATGATTCAAATCATGGTGCAGAAGCTCTTTCCACAAAAGGTTTCTGTTCGGTTATTGATGATACAAGTCGCATTATTCTCGCTAATTCTGTCCGCCTTTTGTGATAACGTCACCGCTACATTGGTTTCTTTGGGCTTATTAACCACCTTCAAACTCGATAAACAGATGCGTCGCAGAATGGCGGTGTTGATTATTTTCGCAGTGAACTCAGGTGGTGTAGCATTGATCACTGGTGACGTCACCACGCTGATGATCTTCCTCGCGGGTCACGTGCATATCTCCGAACTGTTAATGCTGTTCATCCCATCAGCCGTGAGTGTCGTTTTACTGGCAACGCTCTTTTCGCTAAAAGCTGAAGGTATCGTCTCAACAACCCCAATTAAACATAGTTATCAAACGGTTGATCTACTGATTGCCCTCGTGTTCTTCTGCACGATTTTAATGACCATGTTACTCAACATTTTGTTTGGCATCCCTCCAGTACTGACCTTCTTAACCGGTCTGTCCATCATGTTCCTGATTGGTCATACAACGCGCAGCGATAAAGAAGAAATCAAGATCCTTGAATATATCCGCCAAGTTGAATATGACACTTTGTTATTCTTCTTAGGGATTTTATTGCTAGTTGGCATGCTTAAAGAAATCGGCACCTTAGATATGCTGACCGAGGCCTATGCCCTATTTAATCCAAATATCTCAAACTTTGTCACAGGCATGGGTTCAGCTCTTATCGATAACGTGCCACTCACTGCTGCCCTATTAAAAGCAGAACCTGTACTCAACACTCCAGAATGGTTAGGCTTAACCTACAGTGTGGGCGTAGGTGGTTCATTGTTAGTGATTGGTTCGGCTGCGGGTATCGTCGCCATGAGCAAAGTAAAAGAGCTCACTTTTGTAAGCTACTTGAAATATGTACCTGCACTATTCCTATGCTACTGTGTTGGCTATGGCTTAACTTTATTCCTCGCATATAACTTCTTTGCTTAATTTAAAACGATAAACAAAAGGCGCCAACAGGCGCCTTTTGTCGTAAGAGAATGCCTTACATCGCCGGAACCCTAAACTGTGTTCCTTGAATGTCTAAAACGACATCCCGCGGACGAATGGCAATAATCTTCAACTTACCACCAATCATATCGCCTTCCTGTAACTCGGCACCGTCAACGTTTAACCAACGCTGACTCGCATCCGTCGAATAAACATGGGCAACAATATTAAATTCCGGTACTTGTAGTTGTAATCCCGCTGGCAGTTGCCCGTATTTAGGAATATCGCCATTTTCCGTTTTAGGGATAGGATCAAGCTTAGGCTCTGTCACAGGCGTTTTAGCCGCTTTGACATATTCCACCTCTTTCAGTGCATCTTGGAAGGTCGCGACCAATTCATCATCTTGACGACTCTGCGCCGTATCCAAGCCAACATCCGTCGCCGCAGCATTAACTTGTTGACGCAGCGCCTCAAGTGTTGCTAACCCTTGACGATTAGCATTCGCCCCCAACATTATTGGTTCAGGATCGGCAAACTCTTGCGCCAGCTCCCCATTTTCGGCAGATGATGGCTGGGCGCGAGTTGTTTCATCTAAGGCCGCTGACGTCGCAAGATAGTCATCATAACTAGGATCAGCATTTGAGGAGGTATTTGTAGCGACAACCTGTGACGAATCTACGCTCGGATAAGCTTGGGCGCTTAAAGGCACATCATTTAATACCTGCTCCCTGGGCAAAGCGACTTTCCCAGCTAATCGAAATCCTGCGGCGTTCCCCTGAGTAACAGTATCTTCCTGTGTGGCAACCGTAGTGGCTGCACTTACTGGGTCATTTAAGGATGCGGTCCGGTTAGCCTGACTCGTTGAGACAGAGCTATCAGAACCTGTATTTGAAGCATGCTGAGTTATCACTGTGCCCGTTTGAAGATCACTTCTACTATCATCATTAGCCTTCAAGGGCATCATTGAATTGACCTGTTGCCAATGCGCAACGCCCCATGCCACACCGATACCAAGAGTAATCGCAACGGCAAGCAGCGACAATTTTGCAGCAGGGAAAGAAGCCTTGCGTGGCGCAGGATAACTTGCCCTCGGCGTTAGTACCGCATCGGGTAAAGGTGAAGCTTGCTGTTGTTTATTACGGGTTACCGCGTCGAGTAAAATGGACATTAACTCTGGGCTCCATTATCGGTTAGGCGCGGCCCTTGATCACTTAAGTACAAATTCAGTCTCACTAACGTTTGATTGCCTGCAATACCGTCAGCCTTCAATCCATGTTGGCTTTGAAAGGCTTTAAGATCATTCTCCAACTTAAGATCAAATTGGCTGACTCGGCGTGAAGGTCGTTTAGCCACATGGGCAAGCGCATTCTCCAGCCACTGTAATTGCCCAGGGCTCGATTTTTGGCTAATTTCCAGCATAGGTAAATTGGGGGCCTGCCAGAGAATTTCAAAGGTGCCGCTAAAGTGTTGATTGAACCAAGCTCTATCAACCCAAAGCTGCTGCTCGCCCAATTGCATCAATAGCTGATCACTATCAACTGCAATGACAGCACCATAAAAATCTTGTTGATTATCATCAACTAAATATACAACGGCAGGATAATTTAGCCGCGTAATCGACATCCAATTTCCCTGCTGTTGATAACATGACAGCCCCTGTTCCCGTGCAGACTGACAGGCAGTGAGGCCTTTAAATGGGACTTTGCCCCACACATTAAAAAGACCTGCAAAGGCGGTATCAATACTTCGACTTTGTTTGATAGCCTCCTGTAATACCCGCAGACTTGGGTCAGCCGCCACAACAGTATTTTGCACTTGAGTGAGTGCTGGTTCAGTATTATTTACTGGCGTTTGGCTTTGCTGAACAGAACTGTCAGTTACAACTGTTTGTTTGGCGTGGATAACAGGCTCAGTCGTCACATTGGCAACCGCGAGTTTATCCGTAAACAACCAATAGGATACTCCAAAAGCTAGTACCAATGCGGCGGCGATAGCACTTGGCCACAGATACTTATGCTGCTGCGGTTCTTCCTCCCCTAATACTTCAGCAGCCGCTTGTCTCACCATATGGTGATCAATGGGCACCTTAGATTGAGCATACCCAGCCATAAGGGCTCGCTCGCACAATAAGTTGATGAGACGAGGAATACCACCACTGTATTTATGCAGTACCTTAATGGCTTTTCGCGTAAATAAAGGTTCAAAACGACCAGCAACCTGCAAACGATGCAATACGTAAAGGGCAATTTCATCTTCATTTAGCGGCAATAAATGATAACGAGCAGTGATCCGCTGGGCTAATTGCCGCAGTTCTTGTCGTTTGAGTAGCAGTTGGAGTTCAGGTTGGCCAATCAAAATGACTTGCAGCAGTTTTTTCGTATCGGTCTCGAGATTGGTGAGCAACCTTAATTGCTCTAATACTTCGGCACGCAGATGCTGCGCCTCATCGATGATGAGAACGGTATTGCGGCCCTTCTCATGATTGGCGAGTAAAAAACGGCTCAGATGGTCAGTCAGTTGCTTGAGCGTTGGATTTTCACCATAACTAATCTTCAACTCATCGCATAGGGTGGCGAGTAACTCCAACTCAGTCAGCGAAGGATTTAAAATAAATGCTGTATCAGTATTGTCAGGTAATTGTCCTAGTAAACAACGAGATACTGTTGTCTTCCCTGTGCCGACCTCTCCCGTTAGTAACACAAAGCCACCCGTCTCACCCAACCCGTAGGTTAAATGGGCTAAGGCTTCTCTGTGTCTGTCACTCAAGAATAAATAATGTGGATTGGGTGCAATCGAAAAAGGGTTATCACTGAGTCCATAAAAGGCCTTGTACATACCACCAATCATCCTAAGCTAAAAATAACGCCCCACGTTAAAACGTCCAAAGGATATTGTCAAAGCATCAGCAACATGGATGTGACATTCTAATAAATATCTACACTCTAGTTCGCCTTGCAATGGCATCATCATGATAAGCTATGCCTATGGCACACTCGCTAAAATAATCCTGTGAAAATTTACTTAGTTGGCGGCGCTGTACGAGACAGCCTGCTAAACCTTCCAATAAAAGATAAAGATTATATGGTTGTCGGCGCTACTCCTGAGCAAATGCAGCAATTGGGCTATCGCCAAGTAGGTAAAGACTTCCCGGTCTTTTTACACCCTAAAACCCAGCAAGAATATGCGTTAGCGCGTACGGAGCGTAAAGTGGGTTTGGGTTATGGTGGTTTTAGCTGTTATGCCAGTCCCGATGTTACCCTAGAGCAAGATTTGCTAAGACGCGATCTCACCATTAACGCGATTGCCCAAGATGAAGAAGGCAATTTGTATGATCCCTATAATGGTGTCGCGGACATACAGGCACGGCAACTGCGGCATGTGTCAACAGCCTTTGCAGAAGATCCTTTAAGGGTGTTACGAGTGGCACGCTTTGCCGCACGTTTTCATAGTTTAGGTTTCAAGATTGCTACAGAAACCATGTCCTTGATGCAGCATATGAGCCAAACCGAGGAATTAACGGCGCTTACGCCTGAGCGCGTTTGGCAAGAAGTCGATAAAAGTCTCGGCGGCCCCAATCCAGAGATTTTTTTCCAAGTGCTGCGGCAATGCGGTGCATTGAAAATCCTATTCCCCGAAATTGATGCACTTTTTGGTATCCCACAACCGGAAAAGTGGCACCCTGAGATAGATACAGGTCTGCATACTCTGATGGTGTTAACACAGGCAACATTACTGACTCAAGACAAAGCGGTACGCTTTGCAGCTTTAGTGCACGATCTGGGTAAGGCATTAAGCCCCAAAGAACACTGGCCTAAACACCATGGCCATGGACAAAAAGGATTACCCGTCATTAAAAAACTGTGTGAACGGTTACGAGTCCCTAACGAGTATCGCGACCTCGCTCTATTGGTTAGTGATCTGCACCAAAACGTACACCAAGCATTTGAATTAAGAGCCGAGACAATTGTTAAAGTCTTCGATAAAGCCGATTTTTGGCGTAAACCAGAACGACTAAATCAACTCTTATTGGCTTGTATCGCCGATATGCGAGGACGCACAGGCTTCGAGCATCAAGCCTACCCGCAAAGTGACTACCTTAATGCGTGTTTTTTAGCCGCTAATAATGTGGATATAAAAGCCATCATCGCAGCAGGATTTCAGGGAGGACAGATAAAACAAGCGCTCAATTTGAGGCGGATTGATAACGTCGAGCAAGTGAAACTCAACTGGCCACACCAACAAGCCAAACTGACGCCATAAAATTGTAATTTTTTTGTAAACACATAAACACTTTCTAGTAAATGGGACACCATTTTTCGATGAGAAATGACGATATAACCGGGAAAAAACGCTTTTAAAAAAAAATTTATATGTCTATAGTGGTTAAACGCATTAATATTCGTAGCAAATTAAAATAGCTATGTCATAATTAGGCAGTTTCGATTACCAAGTGACGAAACATTCAAATCCAACCTATTTTAAGGGATTTTTTACAATGAACAAAAAAGTACTGATGATTGCTGGTTTAGCAATGACTGCCCTACTAGGTGGTTGTGCAAACACTACTGCTCTGGAAGAAAGCGTTGCAACTCTGGGCAACAAAGTTGATCAATTGTCAGCTGATGTTGGCTCTCTGAAATCAGAGCAAAGCAAACTGTCTGCAGACGTTAAAGATGCTAAAGCAGCAGCTATGGACGCACAAGCAGAAGCTAAACGCGCTAACGACCGTCTAGACAACGTTGCTTCTCGTTACAAGAAGTAATGATAGGTAATTAACCTGTAATTCATCAGGTTAAGATCAAAGGCTTGAGAGAGATGAAAGCGAATAGCACATCGATCCAAGCCTTTTTTTATGGTTGATTGTCAGCTTTCACAAGCTAATTCCGTAATAAGCCAAGCTGTGTTGAATAACTGAAATTTAGCTAATGCTTATTAGCTTCACAAACCAAACTCTCAGCTTGACATCAAGATAAACTCTTATCGAAAGAAAACGACTTTCCAGTATTAATCATTCTTAAACTGGTATATCCATCGTAAAATCGATTTTTCACTTTTCATAATCCTCTCCCCTGTTCTCACTAAAAACGTTATTTTTATTAAATCTCTTAACGGGTATTTTAATGAAAGTACAACAGCGCAAACTCAAGCAATTTGCGAGACAAAAGCAGTTAAGAGGTTATATCTGTAATGAACGACGGCTGAATAAATACAAACTCCAAGGCATGCAGTCTTGGATTAACATAAAAGCAACATAAAAGCTCGATTATTATCATGCACTTGCATTATTCACTCTACAGAAGCATCAAGAAATAGAATACCTAAGCTTATGAATAGGTTAAAAAACATCCAATAGGATTATTTATTTTAGCGAGTTAAGCTCTGATTAAAGACTTTTGCGCTAAGACTAAAATAAAGTCAATTTCTAGATTATTGAATACTTGAGTCCGAATAAGGTGTTTGACTTTATCCGATGCACGCCACGCATAAGGTGTCATATCAAGCAATACCAAAACTTGTTCACCTGTTATCGATAAACTAAATTGCACTCGCTGCTGCTCTTTTACGATTAACCCAGTAGGTAAATTTATTTGGACTGATTTTTCAATGAGTTCTGGATAAATGAGCGTCTTGAGTTGCCATAAATGCCGAGCACCTGGGATCACCTGCAACATAAGCCCTTGCTCTTTAAGCACGCGGACGCATTCTTTTCCCTTCAACGGCTTATCGACAACAGTAATAAAATCGAAGCAATTATCTGCAAAGGGTAACGCTTTGGATGTACTGAGATAGAGCGATGCTGGCGTTTGCGCTTTAGCTGCAGCAAAAATAGTATTTTCTGCATCCGAAACGCCACTGTAGTGGACGTTCATCCCATTTGTCAGCCTTGACAGCAACGAAGATAACGCACGTAAATAAAAGCCCTCAGCACACTCGTAGTCCAACAAACAATCATCAGCCTGTAAATGCGCAGCAATCATCTCACCCATTTTGTCGATTAAAGGCGTAAAAATCCCTGACTCGAGTAAGAACCGTTTAGCTCTGACCTGTTGACGACTATCCCCCGTCGGCTTTTGACGAGCAGGCTTAGTGAACACCCAATATCCAGCTTCATTCTTATCAAAATGGTGCTTATTCGCACAATAAAAACCTTGGGACGCCTGATGTTGCATCAGTGGCAAACTACAGGTAGGACATTGATATTGAAGGCTCATAAACAACTCCAAATACGAAAATTCATGCCTAAAAACACAAAAATCGGGTACTTGACCCGATTTTTTGGCAAAAGAGCGAGTGCATTATAAGAAGATAAATCCACACAACACAGCACCAAGGGCAAGACGATAAATAACGAAAGGCGTCATACCCATGCGGCTAATGATTTTCAAGAAATAATGTATACACAGATAAGCCGCAGCGAAAGAAATCACAGTGCCTAGTGTAAGCGCTTGATAGTCAATGGGAAGCGGGCTTTCAGCCAAATCTTTACCCACTAAAATAGCCGCGCCTAAGCTGACAGGTACAGACATCAAGAACGAGAAACGCGCAGCAGCATCGCGGCTAAGACCTAACATCAGCGCCGCGGTCATCGTCGCACCTGAGCGAGATGTCCCCGGGATTAACGCCAGCGCCTGAGCAAAACCAATTAATAATGCCTTGCGCCACCCCGTTTGATAAACCGTCAAATCACGGCGTGACATCTTATCCGCCCACCAAAGCAGCAAACCAAAGACCACTGTTGTCACAGCAATAACGCCGGCATTGCGTAAATGGGTTTCGATAAAGTCTTTGGCCATAAAACCAAAAAATACCGCAGGTAAAGTAGCAAGAATAATCCACCATGCCAGTTTGCTATCGTCAGAATGCTGACCTTTAACCATGCTGGCAATCCACGCCTTAAACATAGCCCAAAGTTCATGCCTAAAATAAATCACTACGGCAAACAATGAACCTGTATTAACGGCAACATCGAAGGATAACCCTTGATCTTCCCAGCCTAAAAGCTGTGCAGGTAGGATAAGGTGCGCCGAACTTGAAATGGGGAGGAACTCTGTTAATCCTTGAATTAACGCTAAAATAATTACCTGAAACGTATCCATGACAATCCTATCAATCAATTAAAAAGTCAGTCCAAAAGGCCATTCAAAGGCCACCGGCCACAGCTTTTGTGACGTTTTATCATATTCATCCCACATTGCAGCATAGGTTTTTAGCTGCAATGGGTGAATCAAATTGGGGGCGATTTCCGCTAAAGGCCAAAGCACAAAAGCATTACTGACAATTTCGGCGCGGGGCAGTACCACAGGGGTCTGACAAACGACATCATCGTAGAGCAATAGGTCAATATCTAAGGTTCTTGGACTAAACTTTTTGGCCCCCACCAACCGGCCGTGATTTTGCTCGATTTGCTTAAACTGCGCAACTACCTCAGCAATATTCAGACTCGTTTGTGCACAGACCACCATGTTTAAAAAGTTGGTACCATTAAATCCAACCGCTTCACTCTCGTACATTGAGGAGAGTTGCAGCGGGCCAAAGTATTCCCGTAAGGACAGCAAGCCCGCCTTAAGGTAGCGAGTGGGTTCTATATTACTACCTAAACTAATGTATATACGTGCCATACGAATGTCCGAACCGTCCAAACCGAAAACCCGAATCTAAAGATTCAATTAACGTGAGCGCTCAATCTCAACCCCAACAGAAGCGGCTGAAGGGACAGCACCTGGCTTCATCACCACCACTTTTACCCAACTCACCTTAAACTCGGTCAGCAAACACTGGGCAATCCGCTCGGCAACCGTCTCAATCAACTCAATGGGCTTTTCGGTAATGAGCTGAGTCAGGCGATTCGATACCGTCTCATAGCAGAGCGCGTATTGATAATCGTCTGTTACCGCTGCGGCCTTATTATCCCAAGCCATATCCAGATCTAAAAACAAGCTTTGGTGAATTTTCTTTTCCCATTCATAGACGCCAATCACAGTATCAATACGTAATTGTCGAATAAGCACTTTATCCATATTAATTCCTACTCACTCATACCAATGAGGTCTGATAAGCTAAACGCCATAGAGTCTGTATAATCCACCGTTCAATTGAACGACTAATTTACTTTCTACTCGGGCCAATCCGAAGTAGGATAACGCCCAAAAGGATTTGTTCGTTCAGAAACTATCGCAACCTGATAAGTTGCGTAATCGCCATCGCTTATGACTGAATGCTTGCCAAGTGGCCGTTAAATTGTGGCGCGATAATACCTTAAGACGTGTAAGGAAACCAATGTGAGTCAATTAACACTGACACTTTTGATGATTGTGGCCGCCTATTTAGCCGGTTCTGTCTCAAGTGCTGTGCTAGTGTGTAGGATAAGAGGCCTTCCCGACCCAAGAACGCAGGGTTCGGGCAACCCCGGAGCAACCAATGTGCTGCGCATTGGCGGCGCAAGTTCGGCTGCCATGGTGTTATTTTTCGACATGCTGAAGGGTGCTCTACCAACGTATCTTGCCTATTTAATGGGAATTGACGCCATTTCCCTCGGCCTTATCGCAATCGCCGCCTGTCTTGGCCATATCTATCCGATCTTTTTTGGTTTTAAAGGTGGCAAAGGCGTTGCAACAGCGTTTGGAGCCATGGCACCAATTGGTGATGACTTGGCCATCTGTTTGATGGCATCTTGGGTCGCCTTAGTCTTGATTAGCCGCTACTCTTCCCTTGCTGCCATTATTACCGCATTGCTTGCACCACTTTATACTTGGTGGCTTGACGATAGGTTTACCATTCCAGTTGCGATGCTCTCGACCCTGATAATCATTCGCCATAAAGAAAATATTCAGCGACTTCTCAAAGGGGAAGAATCTAAGGTATCACGTAAAAAGCGTCCTCCTCCGCCCTAAGCCATTTGAGCATTATCATACATAAATAAAAACAGTGCTTAATGCACTGTTTTTATTTAGATTAACTCGCAGAATATCAAGCAACAGGCGGCAAGGTATCGAGCGGCCATCGCGGTTGACCTTTTACTGCTAAGTCTTCCTGCTGCCCTGCCTTCAAACGCTGTAATCCAGCAAAGGCAATCATGGCGCCATTATCAGTACAAAATTCACCACGAGGATAATAAACGCGACCACCAATAGAGGTCATCATCTCAGCCAAGGTTTCGCGTAAGCGGGTGTTGGCACTCACGCCACCGGCAATCACTAAACGGTTATAACCCGTCTGTTTTAAGGCGCGGCGACATTTAATCGCTAAGGTATCTACAACCGCTTCTTCAAAAGCTCGGGCGATGTTGGCGCGGGTTTGCTCATCATCAGGTTCAGCGGCAATGGTATTGGCGGTAAAGGTTTTAAGGCCGGAGAAACTAAAATCAAGCCCAGGCCTATCTGTCATTGGACGCGGGAACTGATAACCAGCAGGCTCGCCTTTGGCGGCAAGTTTGGCAAGCCGTGGCCCCCCAGGATAATCCAGCCCCATCAACTTGGCCGTTTTATCGAAGGCTTCACCGGCGGCGTCATCCACCGACTCTCCTAAGACTTCATAAAGGCCGATACCATCGACTTTGACCAACATGGAATGACCGCCTGACACCAACAGTGCAACAAAAGGAAACTCCGGAGCATCTTCCTCAAGCATAGGTGCCAGTAAATGCCCTTCCATATGATGTACACCGATGGCGGGCTTGTTCCATGCAAAGGCTAGCGAGCGACCAACACAGGCGCCCACTAATAAAGCCCCAATTAATCCAGGGCCTTTGGTATAAGCGATACCGTCGATGTCGGCAATGTCGGTATTGGCGTTTTTCAACGCTTGGCGGATCAGCGGGACAATTTTGCGCACATGGTCGCGGGAGGCCAGTTCAGGCACCACGCCACCATAATCCGCATGCAACTTAACCTGACTATATAACGCATGGGAAAGTAACCCCAGCTTATCGTCATAAACGGCAATACCTGTCTCGTCACAGGATGTCTCAATACCTAGAACCCGCATGGTGCCTCAAATCAAAACGTTTAAAGGGCGCTAATTCTACCTGTATGATGACAATTACTCCAGCCGACAATCACGTTATTCAGCCCCCCAAACCAAGCTGAAATGATTAGGGCTTTACAAGCCTAGTGGTCTCGGTATAAAATTCCGCACCATTTTAAATACACTTGGTTCAAGTCATTGAACCAGACAACCTACACCTAAGGGGTGATGGCGTATGCCAATTATTAAAGTACGTGAAAACGAACCATTCGACGTAGCTCTGCGTCGTTTCAAGCGCTCTTGTGAAAAAGCTGGTATTTTAGCCGACGTGCGTGCTCGTGAATTCTACGAGAAGCCAACTACTGCTCGTAAGCGCGCAAAAGCAGCTGCAGTTAAACGTTTAGCTAAAAAGCTTTCTCGCGAAAACGCACGTCGCGTACGTTTATACTAATCTCTTATGAGCCTAATTGATCAGCTAAAAGACCATATGAAACAGGCCATGATCGCCAAAGAGAAGGCGAGATTGAGCACTATTCGTATGGCACTTGCAGCCATCAAACAGATTGAAGTGGATACCCGCGAAACTCTGAATGATGAGCAGGTTATAGCTGTCTTAACCAAAATGGTGAAACAACGTCGCGATTCGATTGCTCAATATGAAGCAGCGGGTCGTAGCGAGTTGGCCGCAGCAGAAGCAGAAGAGATTCAAGTTATTGAAGCTTTCCTGCCTACTCCCCTCTCTGAGGCGGAAATTGCCGCGTTCATCGATGCTGCTATTGCTGAAATAGGCGCATCCTCCATGGCGGATATGGGCAAAGTAATGGGAGCATTAAAACCTAAAGTTCAAGGACGTGCAGACATGGGCGCTATCGGCGCTATGATCCGTGCAAAATTGCAATAATTAGCGTTTCAATGTATGAACAAGCCGTGCCTATGCGCGGCTTGTTTGTTTAAATTCGCGCAAGGCGAGATTTTAAGCACTCAATGGCAATACCTCGTGATTTTATCAATGAGCTAATCGCTCGCACCGACATCGTCGAACTTATCGACCGCAAGGTGCCCTTGAAAAAGGCGGGTAAAAACTACTCGGCCTGTTGTCCTTTTCATAGTGAAAAATCACCTTCGTTTACCGTTAGCCGCGATAAACAGTTTTATCATTGTTTTGGCTGCGGCGCCCACGGCAATGCCATCGATTTTGTGATGGAGTACGACAGACTCGATTTTATCGATGCTATTGAAGATCTTGCCGGACAACTGGGCTTAGAAGTGCCCAGAGAACAAGGCACGGGTAAACGCCAAGACGATGGCCTAAGCCGTGATCTCTACCAATTAATGGAAGAAGCGAGTCGCTTTTTTCAAACCCAGTTAAGACAACACCAAGACAAGCAAAAAGTCATCGACTACCTCGCTTATCGCGGATTATCCGATGATATTGTTGAGCATTTTGGGATTGGTTTTGCACCCGACGGTTGGGATGGGTTATTAAGCCGCTACCGACACAGTCAAGATGCACAGGATAAACTCCTGACCGCAGGCATGCTGATCAGCAATGACAGCGGTAAAAGATACGATAGATTCCGTGACCGCCTGATGTTTCCCATTCGCGACCGCCGTGGTCGTGTGATTGGATTTGGTGGCAGAGTATTGGGAGATGGCACACCCAAGTACTTGAATTCTCCAGAAACGCCCATATTTCATAAGGGCAATGAACTCTACGGCCTATACGAGCTAAAGCAACGTCATCGTGATCCAGACAAAATACTGATTGTCGAAGGCTATATGGACGTCGTTGCCCTAGCCCAATATGGTGTCGATTATGCGGTTGCATCGCTTGGCACCTCGACGACAGCTGAACAATTTCAATTGTTGCTGCGTAGTGCTAAAGAAGTCATTTGCTGCTACGACGGCGATAGAGCCGGTAATGAGGCCGCCTGGCGCGCCTTAGAAACTGCCTTGCCCCTGTTAAAACCCGGGGATAAAGTACGTTTTATGTTTTTATCGCAATCTGAAGATCCAGATTCAATGGTTCGCAAGATTGGTAAAGACGCATTCGAGCAACTGATGGACAGTGCTATCAGCCTGCCCGAATTTTTGTTTGATACATTAACGACGAAATACGGTACCGATAAAGGTAATTTAGCCAAACAAGCCTTTGGCCTAATTGAAAAAATTCAAGACACTGTGCTGCAAAACCTCCTACTTGAGAGCTTAGCTCATAAGTTAGGAATGAACAGCTCAGACGATATGAAGAAAAAACTGGGTTTTAGTGTCAAACAAACTAAGCCCACAGCATCAACGGGACTCAAAGGACGCGGTACACCATTGCGACTTGCCATCGCCTTGTTAGTACAGCATCCCGAGCTGGGACTGGGGTTATCTCCGCAACCAGCATTAAACCATCTGCAAATGCCAGGCATCGACTTGCTGCCATTGCTGTTGGCGTTAACTCGAGAGCATAAGTTAAACAGCGCACAACTACTTGAGCAATTCAGAGACAGCCCCCACAGCGGGACGCTGCATAAATTAGCCCAATGGGACCATCAAGTGGCGGAAGAAAACTTGCTCGAAAAGTTTAAACAGACCCTGGTTTGGTTGAACAATCAATATATTGAACAACGATATCAGGAATTGAGTCTAAAACAGACCCATACTAAGGAAGAAAAGATCCAGCTGCAGAAGCTGATCTCAGTCATGAAAGGACTAAACTGAGGCAAAAATGTCCTCATTCAGTATCCCAGTGACTAGCACAGGTAAGTGCACATGGCTATAATTGACGATTTGCGCGGCACTTAGCACGAGCTAACTGTCCGTCGTTGTAACAGTTTCCCAACTTGGATGATATCTATGGATCATACTCCGCAGTCGCAACTCAAGCTGTTGCTTGCCAAAGGTAAAGAGCAAGGTTACTTAACCTATGCAGAAGTGAACGATCACTTACCTGCAGACATGGTCGATTCTGACCAGATCGAAGATATTATCCAGATGATAAATGACATGGGCATTCGGGTATTCGAAGAGGCTCCCGATGCCGATGACATGATGATGTCGGAAGACAACACAGACGAAGATGCAGCAGAAGAAGCAGCCGCCGCCCTTGCCACGGTAGAAAGTGAGCTTGGCCGCACCACGGATCCTGTGCGTATGTACATGCGCGAAATGGGTACCGTTGAACTGCTGACCCGTGAAGGCGAAATCGTTATCGCCAAACGCATCGAAGAAGGCATTAACACAGTTCAAAGCTCAGTAGCCGAATACCCACAAGCGATCGCCATGATCCTTGAGCAATACGACCAGTATGAAGCCGATGAACTGCGCCTGTCTGATATTATCTCTGGATTTGTTAACCCTGACGAAGAAGACTTAGGCCCAACCGCTACTCACATCGGTTCTGAATTATCAGAAGAAGATCTTGAAGATGAAGATGATGAGGAAGACGAGGAAGACGAAGACGGTGATGCCGACGGCGATGATGATGGTAATAAAGGTCCCGATCCTGAAGAGGCTCGTGAACGCTTTAGCCAGTTAAGAACCGCCTACGAAAACGCGCTCAAAATCATCGAAGCCAAAGGCCGTGAACATCCAGAATCGATCAAAGCACTGTTTGAGATCGGTGAGATTTTTAAAGAGTTCCGTCTAGTACCTAAGCAATTTGACCGCTTAGTGAAAAGTATGCGTTCGATGATGGACCGTGTTCGCGTGCAAGAGCGTCTCCTGATGAAGCTTTGCGTCGAACAAGCTAAAATGCCAAAGAAAAACTTTGTTAAGTTCTTCACTGGTAACGAAACCAATCTCGATTGGTTTAATGCAGAAAAAACCTCAAACAAACCTTATGCCGAAGGCTTAAGAATGGTTGAGGATGACGTGCAGCGCTGCCGTAGCAAACTGGCCGCCATCGAAGAAGAAACAGGCTTAGTTATTGCCGCGATTAAAGATATTAACCGCCGCATGTCAATCGGTGAGGCTAAAGCTCGCCGTGCGAAGAAAGAAATGGTTGAGGCAAACTTACGTCTAGTAATTTCTATCGCTAAGAAATACACCAACCGCGGTCTGCAATTCTTGGACTTAATCCAAGAAGGTAACATCGGTCTGATGAAGGCTGTTGATAAATTTGAATATCGCCGTGGTTACAAATTCTCGACCTATGCGACTTGGTGGATCCGTCAGGCAATCACCCGCTCAATCGCGGACCAAGCCCGTACGATCCGTATTCCAGTACACATGATCGAAACCATCAACAAGCTGAACCGTATCTCTCGCCAAATGCTACAGGAAATGGGCCGCGAACCCTCACCTGAAGAATTGGCAGAGCGAATGATGATGCCGGAAGACAAAATCCGTAAGGTACTGAAAATCGCTAAAGAACCGATCTCCATGGAAACCCCAATCGGTGACGATGAAGATTCGCATTTAGGCGATTTTATCGAGGATACCACCCTCGAATTACCTCTGGACAGCGCCACCAGCGAAAGCTTGAAGAGCGCTACCCATGAGGTATTAGCAGGCCTAACAGCCCGTGAAGCCAAAGTACTGCGCATGCGTTTTGGTATCGACATGAACACCGACCACACGCTAGAAGAAGTGGGCAAACAATTTGACGTAACCCGTGAACGTATCCGTCAAATTGAAGCAAAAGCGCTGCGTAAACTGCGTCACCCTTCACGCTCAGAAATCTTAAAGTCCTTCTTAGACGAATAGATAGACGAATAGATAAGTGTCAAATATTAAGCCTAAGCCCCGCACTGCGGGGCTTTTTTTCGCCATCATTCAGTTAACGAGTAACAAACCAGCACAATATACAGCTCAACCCTCTTTCAAAATCAGAGAGTTAAATTACCTTGACCATGAATCGCACGGCAAAAAAACTTTGCAGAAACAACTGTTGATTAACAGATAACCAATTGAATCAATTCGGTGAATTTCATCGAAAAACACGGGTGACAAGCGCAAACAAGCTTAGTATACTGCCACTCGCTTTAGGTGATGACGATTGCCTTTAGTAGGCCCCTTAGCTCAGTTGGTTAGAGCACACGACTCATAATCGTTAGGTCCACGGTTCAAGTCCGTGAGGGGCCACCACCAAATTCAACAAAAAAGCCCATTTAATAATGGGCTTTTTTGTTTCTGCAATCTGTCGACACTCACTCATACCAACGCGACTCATTCCCGATAACTAACTCAAACGCGATTTCGATTTGTCCCTTTAGGTAATGGCCCAATTAAAGCAAAAACAAAGGCGCTAACTGATAACCACGTTAGCGCCTTGATAAGGTTAGAAAGCCTGTCAGACCTTAAATAGCAGGAGGCTGACCATCTGGTTAGGTTTTTAACTTACCTAATTGCTGATGTTGTTGTTTCACCAGCTCGGCGAGAACGACGCTGCTTTGCTGTGCTTCGCCTGCAAGACGAGCGAGTTCAGAGGCTGAGTCGGATATGCCAGTAATATTTCGATTAACCTCTTCAGTAACGGCACTTTGCTCCTCTGCCGCCGCAGCAATATGGGTCACTTGCGCTGAAATCTCCTCAATCTGGCTAACCATAGAATTAAGGGAGGTAAGCGCTTGCTCCGTTTGCGAAACGGCCATTTGTGCACGCTCAGCACCTTTATCAATAATCCCCGATGCACTAAGAACCTCTTTTTGGAGCGCATCAATCAGCACGCTAATATCGTCGGTGGAGCTTTGGGTTTTGGAGGCAAGTGCCCTTACTTCATCGGCCACCACCGCAAAACCCCGTCCTTGCTCACCTGCGCGAGCAGCCTCAATAGCCGCATTTAAGGCGAGTAAGTTTGTTTGCGCGGCAATGGAGCTAATCACTTCGAGGATACGGCTAATATTAGTGCTACTTTCAGCCACTTTACTGACGGCGACTTTAGCCTGCATAGACTCTTGCGACATAGTAGTCACATAATCCATCGCTTTAGTCAGACTCTCTTCACTGAGACGCACATTGCGTGACATAGCCTCCGTTTCGGCAGCGGTTTGTTCAGAAGCTTTGGCAACCTCAAGGGCTGTAGCACTCATTTCATTAACCGCAGTCACAACACTCTCAATCTCACCATATTGACGATGTACGCTATCGCGGGTTAATTCTGCAATTTTTGCAGAGGATAAACTTTCCTCCTGTGTCCGCCCTGCCAACGCTTTAAGCTCGGAGATTAAATCCTTAAGTTTATTGATAAAGGAATTAAATCCTTTACCCAGAGCGATAAGTTCTGCGTGTGAATCGACTTCAATCGATTGAGTTAAATCGCCATCGGCACTGGCTAAATTTTCAACGCGTCCCTGAATGACTTTGAGCGGTGCAATCACGCTGCGGATCACTATGCTGATGGTAACAACCGCTAAAATGGAAACCGCTAGGCCAACAATCAATAAGATGCTGCCAAGTGATGTTGCCATTTCGTCCATTTTTTCATTTAGTTGAATCGAACTCTTGAGTGCCATTGATTTAGGGACTTGAATCGCAAGTGACCACTCTGCGCTGAAGAATCCCCTGATGATTTACAAATAAATCATCAAATTAGAGTGGAAGCGCATCTTGTTGCATGATCAAATGGTTTCGCTAAAAACTACACTTGGACAACAAGATGCGCGAAGCCAATATCCTA
>Ga0247725_1000205_pt1 | contig 62857 bp, 81 predicted proteins | sample OKSTACKMCFT3sol_FD_183021 | JGI IMG/M metagenome (GOLD analysis project Ga0247725, IMG submission 183021) | Subsurface sediment microbial communities from gas well in Oklahoma, United States - OK STACK MC-FT3-sol | ecosystem: Environmental > Terrestrial > Deep subsurface > Rock core/Sediment...
GCTGTCCATGGCGCCGTGTTCAAGATGCAGGCGATGACGATGGCCGAAGGAACGCATACACTGGCCAGTGCGGTGCAGTACGGCACCACCAAGGCGATCGGCACCAAAGAGTATCCGCTGACCCTGGCCACACTGAACAATTTCATGATGGATGTGTCGAAGAACCCCGTCACGAACGCCAGGTGGACGCCGCAGGAAATCGCCAATGCCGGATTCGGTTTCAGCCTGATTAAATAGGGGATTACGATGGCCATCATCGTGGCAGAAAACTTCAACTTCCTGGACACCGCATTCGCCGATGTTAAGGCGTCTTTGCTGGCGCGCGGGTACGTCTTCACCACCGATATGTCTATCTGGAACTCCGGTACAATCCGGACGCAGGTGGAAAACGGGGTGACTCGCCCGTACTTGGTCACATCCAGCGACTACTATGCCAATAGCGGAAACACGTTTAACGCGTTCGGCCTGCCGCTGACCAATAACACGAACCCGTTCTACCTGTCGTTCCGGCTGAAACTTAACGCCCCGTCGGCAAGCAACATGGTCGAATTTGGTATAGATACGCAGGGCAGCGCGGCTCTTGGTGCCAACCGTTTATTACGCGTCTTCAACACCGGCGGTCAGTTGCAGATTTTCCCTGGTTCCGGAACATCGGCTTCTGTCGGCGGAAAATACATCGTGATGCCTTATAACCAGTGGGTCATGATTGAGGTGTTCCGTGCGGCGGACGGCAAGGTGAAAGTGTGGGTGGACGATATGCTGCTACTTGGCGCGTCTAACTTCGTTAACACGGCGCCGGTGGCCGCTAACCCACGCGTCTACCTTGGGCCATTCCGTAACGGGAATTTCATTCAGGGTCGGTATGAATGGTTGATCTCCGACCTGGTGCTGGTAGATGCCGCACTGCCGGGGCAACAAAACCGCGTCGGATCTACCGGCCGCGTGGAATCCGTACCCTACACCGCCGACGTCACCGCCGAGTGGGCGCCCCCTGCCGGTGTTACCGACCCACATAACACGCTGATGACGTCATGGAAGTCGGTGCCAGACACCACGAAGATCCTGACCGGTACCGTTGCTGGCCAGCGCGAGAAATATCAGGTGGGGGCGGTGCCGAAGTCCCGCGCGGATAACGACGTCGTCCTGGCCGTCGGGATAGAGCGCCGCGCTAATAACGCCGGTGGTGCCGCGCACACATTCGCATCGGAAATCGACCTGGGCGCTGGCAACGTTGAGGTGGACAGTGTTACGCTGGCCGCCGGAGCCGGATACCAATACATCCCGAAATTCATGGATAAAAAGCCCGACGGCTCTAACTGGACAATGGCAGACGTCGCTGCCATGAAGTCCGGTTTCGTCGTTAAATCATAAGGACTTTCCATGGCCGAAGAACTTTACATGGGGACATACCGCCTGACCGCCGTTACTGCGCGGTCGATGGCGGTAGATGTCGCGGGCGCGGTACCAACATCCCGCATCGCCATGATCTACGCGGATAGTCCCAAACTACAGATGGCCACCAGCCGGTTGCTCGCGGTTACGGCGAACACCCGCAGTCCGGACATCCTCGGTGCGGTACCTGCCGCCCGCATGGCCATGATCTATTCCGACCCGCCGAATTTCCAGATGGCCAATTACAGGGTGTCGGTGGTCACGGCGAACACCCGCAGTCCGGACATCCTCGGCCTCGCTACGGCGGGGCGCGTCGCTTTCGTTATTTCCCCGCCAGCGGGATACGCGGCCGCCGGACGCATCGCTTTTATCATCAACCAGCAGGAAACCGGACCGGCCGCATACGTGCCGCAGTTCTTCATGAAGGTGCAGCAGAAGGAAGCCTGGCCAACGGTGGACGACACGGTTTCCACGACGCGCGCGCTGCAGGTGTTCCAGAAAGTCGTCCAGAAAGAGGACGTCACGATGCCGTGGTCGCAGACCCGCGTCGTCTCCGAATCGCTGAAAGTCCTGCAGCAGCTTGCCTATGCGTTCGACCAGTCGAACACCCGCGTCATGTCCGAAGCCATGCAGGTTCTCCAGTCCGACCTTCACCAGCACATTCCGGTTTCCATGGACTACGTGCTGTCGGAAGCCATGCAGGTCGTCCAGCAGACCCCGATGCAGATCTGGCAATCGCCACATTACGCGCTGTCACTGGCGCAGTGGGAGCTATACAAAACGCCGATGGGATTCCTGCCGCGCTCGACTACCACGGCATACCACACGTCGCTGAAAGTGCTGCAGGGGACGGAAGAAGGGTATCTGCCATGGTCGACAACAACCGTTGGTCAGGTGGCCGTGAAGACCCTGTTCGACTATGTGTCGCCGATGCCGGATCAGGGTACCAACGAGGTCTACCAGGAAACGCTGCTGGCGCTGCAGCACACCGACGGCGAAGTCGGCATCGTTGGTCCGGAAGAGGCGCGCCAGTTGGCCATGCAGGCACTACAGAGTGCGCCGGCCCCGCTGCCGCAGTCGGACACCCGCGCGCTGTCGCTGGCGGAATTCGTGCTGCAGGAAGAACACTACGACCCGCCGGAAAGCATTGGCAAGACCAGCGGGCTACAGACGGTCATGAAAGTGGCCATCGAATCTACTGATTTCATCAATCCGGAAATCATGCAGTCGCAGACGCCAGTTCGCCAGGTTGTCGTGAAAGCGCTGCAGGAATCCGAGCCGATGGAAATGTGGGTGTCTCCGGCCATTGTGCCGCAGGCGCACATCGAATGGCTGCAGGGCGCGGACTACCCGTCCCCTGGCGACATGGTACCGCCCGACAAAGCGGCACTGGTGACGCAGTTGGGTATCCGCACCCTGCAACACGCCGACTTCGATAAACCACAATCCAATACGCGCGCGCTGCAGATGGTCCAGATGACATCGCAGTACCTGTTCTACACGCCAGCGTCTGACCTCGCCGAGAAGGGGATCTTTATCGGACAAATGATGGAGGCGGTAGCGCGGGAAGTGTCGTATCCTGATCCTGCAGAGCCGATTTCACCGGTTTATGCAGATCAGATAGCCGTGATTGCCGCTTATACCGACGACAAGTTCCCGGACCCGACAAAAGAAGCCAAACCAGGCGAAGCATTCCTGGTCGTAGAAACCATCGCGTCCGGCGTGGAATACCCTGATCCTAGCGTTAGCCAGGTGTGGGCGGAAGTAACGCAGACAATCGTGCAAAAATCGTCCAGCGATACTTTCCCTGACCCGTCGGTTCCGGTATCATCCGTCGCCCTAACGCAAATTTCGATTCAGGCTTCCACCAATGCGGATTATCCAGATCCGGCGAACATGGTGTCTCCTGCCGAAGTGAGCCAGGCAATTAGTCAGGTGTCTCACAAATCAACGTTCCCGAATCCAGCTAATCCGGCGTCCACAATAACTGTCGATCAGACGTTACAGATGGTGGCCATACCGGATGTGACTCTGTACGGGGTACCAGATTATGCGATTAAACACCGTCCAATTATCACAATCAGCATCGTGTACATTCAAACGTCTTGAGGTATCCTTGAGGCGCGGATTACGCACTGCTACAGGGGGGTTATTTGTGAGCGACATTCCAGCGGGGGGTGCGCGCGAAAAAGTTAACTGGATTTCGTTGATCGGCGTCATGGTCACGATCCTCAGTTTAGGCGCGGCGGGGCTGCAGTACATCGGTACCGTCAACGCCAAAGCAGACTTCGCGCTTGCGCAGATCTCGGAAATGAAAACGCAACAGCGACAGTCGTCAGCCGATACCAGAGATGACCTCAAAAGTATCAACGCCAAACTGGATAACCTTATCCTGACTGTCGGCCGAAATGGGACCACTAACGGGAAATACTAACAATGGCCAAACAACAGCCACGCGGGATTCGTAACAACAATCCCGGCAACATTGAATGGGGATCGCCGTGGCAGGGCTTAGTACCTGCCTCACAAAAAACCGACCCGCGCTTCGCTCAGTTCGTTGACCCCGTCAGCGGTATCAGGGCGATCGCGGTGACGTTGATCACGTACTACGACAAGCGCAAGGCTAACGACGGCAGCAAGATTGACTCGGTACGCGAGGTGATCGAGCGCTGGGCGCCAGCCACGGAAAACAACGTGACCGCTTACGCCAAGCAGGTCGCCGCGTTGCTGAAAGTCGACCCGAACTCGGAAACCCTGAACATGCACGACTACGATACCCTTCGTGGTCTGGTGGAAGGGATTATTCGCCACGAGAACGGGCCTGGTCCTCTGACCAACGGTAACACCTGGTACAAGGACGATGTCATCCAGGAAGCGCTGCGCCGCGCCGGTGTAGTGCCTACCGAGAAGAAAGTCGTCACCACTACCACCGTGGCCGCAACCGCGACCGCCGGTGTGGGTATCGACCAACTGGCGGGCGTTATCCCGCAGGTCACCTCGGCAATCAGTAACAGCCGCGATGACCTGACGTCCGGCGAATGGATGCGCATCGCTATCGGCGTCGTCATGGTGGGGGCGGCCATCGCGCTGGCGTACTCCCACTGGCGCCGTCAGAAGCTGGCCACGGCGGCGTAATGGCCATCTGGCAACGGATTAAAGGGTGGCTCATTGTGGCCGCCCTTTTCGTTGGTGGTCTGTTCACTGCGTTCTATCGGGGCCGGCGCGACGGCAAAGAGGAACAGAAACAGGAGCAGATGGTCAACGACTTCCAGGTTCACGTTGAAGCGGAGAAGAAGATCAATGAAGCGCGCCAGGATGTTAACTCTATGTCTGATGACGATCTCAATAAGCGTACTGACGACTGGATGCGGGACTAAGCCGACGCTGGCACCCGCGTTTTGTTCGGTGGCCACGCCGTTCTACCCAAGCCGGAAAGACGTGCTGACGGACGGGACAAAGCGGCAAATCGTCACCCACAATGAAATCGGTGTCCGGCTATGCGGCTGGCAACCACCGAATAAAAAGAACCCCGCGTAGTGCGGGGTTTTCATTTAGAGGGGCTTACCGAATCCCTTGGCCACCGAACGATCGGGGTCGTCTTCGGCGAGATCCCATACCGTCTGTTCGCGCGCTTTCGCAAACTCGTCCATGGCCAGACTGTCCCCGAACGCTTTAACCGCGAACTGTTCCACCATCCGGATGGCCTCTTCCTTCCCTGACAGGTGGTCGGGGTCATCCATCTGATAGAGATACGCGGCATACGCGCCCAATGCTTTGCCGGTCATCAACCATGCACCGTCGGGGTCGGTGGCGTCGTACAGGCTCTTCTCTGCCGGTTCGAACTCCACGTCGCGGATTTGCGATTGCCCCGGACCGGTGATCCCGCGCACCTTCACCAGTTCTTTCACCAGGCGCGCATGTTCTTCCAGTTGGCGATGGACAGGGATGGTGTTGTCGAACACCGCCGTCATCGTTCTCCCGTCCGCCAGGTAGACGTCGAAATGCGCGCTGTCTTTGTCCGTCGCTGGCCAGAATACTCCGACCGCCCTGACGTCCTGTAAGTCCAGCAGCAGGCCGCCCATGGCGTTTCCGCGCAGGCCGTTCGTGTTGATGTAGTGCATGGACATTAGATGTCCTCCTCAAAGCTGTCAGGACGGGAATTGCGCTCGGCTTCCAGTTCCAGGTGCATCACTGCAGCGCACGAATAAACGATGGCGCCAAGGATCTCTTTGACGTCCTGGCCATACGGCAGGCCGGTACACTCTTCCAGCTTTTTGGATGCCTGGCCGAGCAGGAAGCCGGTACCGAATTTATCCGCCAGTTGCATCAACGGCTGCTTGGCGAACGGCTTGTTGTTGGCGTGGCGCTCTTTCCCTTTACCGCGCGCTGCCTGGTCATACGCCAGAGCCAGGACGTGGAAGAGGTCGTCGTATCCCGGCACCGTGCGTATCCAGTGCAGCTTACCTTCGAACAGTTCGTCTTTCAGGCGGCTAATGAACTGGTCGGGGACGTTCCGGCCATGGGTCTGCGTATAGAATCCGGTGTTCGGCTTTTTCGTGCCTGCCCGCGGCATCTCCGGAACCGGCGGCGGGGCTTCGTCCCATGGCAGCGGCGGCAGGCTGTTACGGAACAGCAACGGGGTGATCTCCCATCCGCGCGCTTTGATGAACATGAGGAAGTTCGACGCGTCCGCCATGTGGCCTTTCAGGATGTTCTTGAACGCCAGTTCTAATGCGTCTTTCACTCTAAAGGATTCATCATCCCATCGCATGAAGTCGAGATCCCCGCCGCGCTTCTCGCCCTGCAGCAGACCGCCGAACATCAAGTCGATGTGGACTTTGAACACTTCCTGCAGGTGGACAGGTATGCCGCTCAGGTCGATTTCGAACACGTTCGGGTTAGGCTTGGGTACCGGAGCAGGAGGGAAGTATCCACACAATGCCAGTTGTTCTTTCAACTTATTGTGGAAACGGCTTTCCGGCTTGCCGAGGACGTATTTTACCTCTGCGGCGAACTGTTCCGGAGTCGGATTCGAATTTGGGCGGCAATCTGACACACGTTCTGGCGCGACCTTTTCGAACCCTGTTTTTTGCAGAACTTTTATCAGTTCGTTCAGTTCACGGTCGCCGCCGTTACGGGCCAGCACGTCTTCCACCCAACGTACATTTCTCATGCTCATGATTAACCTTCCAGTGCGTAGTTTTCGTCGCCCGCTTCGTCAGCGGAGATGGTGTTTGTGGCGGCCGTCAGTGTGTGGCCATGGAGTTCGCAGAACATTTTAAAGTCAACTTCTGCGGCGTCTTTCTCTTCCTGAGTTTTCGCGTTGATATAGTTCACGTAGAGGTGCATAGCCTGGTTGCAGTCTTCGACGCTGCTGAAATGCAACTTGGCAGGGTCGAACGCATACAGGTTTCCTGTTTCATCGTTGAACATGAAGTACGGGAACACCTCGTCGTGAACCTGGTACTGCCAGATTCCATCGCCGACCGGCTCCCACATCTGCCAGTCCTGATTGCGCTTCACCTCGGCGCGCTGCTGCTGGTTGGTCGACAACTGCAGGATGACGCGGAGGGTGCGGCCGCCGATCATGCGCGACACCTTCTTCTGGTGCTTATTGCGGGCGCGGTGCAGGTGTTCGGCTTCCTCTTTCACCCCATCCATTGTGCGGCCGCCCACGCGGCGTTTGTACTCCATGGCGCGCTGGTTGGTGAACTCGCGCATGATGTTATTGCTATGCACCTGGTAGTTGAAGATCAGGTCGCCGATTACTGTGGCGCCGCGGTTAGACGGGGCCGGCAGCACACGTCTTTTCGGCATTTCTTTCACGTACCCGCCGGTGCGGAAGTGCATGTTCTTCTGGCGCTTCTTCGCGTCGACCTTCTCGTTCCAGTCGTCTCGGTCAGCGGCGGCCATTAATTCCTGGCGAGCGTCTTCGCGGGACTTCTTGCCGTATGGCGCTGCCAGTGCCGGAGATTTACCGATAGAACGGCCGCCGGACAGTCCTAACATAGTTGCCATGACAGCCATGGATTTCATGCCTAACGTTCTCATTTGTTCGTCCTTAGTGACGTGTTGAAGTTAATGACAAAATACACCACCGTTGATTCGCATGTCAACGAGTTTTCAGGAAATAAAAAATCCGGCTCGAAAGCCGGATCTCTTATCCCATCCCTGGAGGCTACTACAACGAAAATGACTGGATATGTCGCTGCCGGAACTCTGCCAGTTCTTCCGCTCGCTGCCGACCGAATGCCAGAAGTTCTTTCCGGTGAATGTACACTGGTTCCTTGTCGCGGGGCAAGTGCTTATTGAACACCAGCACGGCGCAGCCAAAGAACGCTGACTGCCGCGGTACCCGCTCTTTCGCGTTAAACCAGACCGGACGTTCGAACGCGACGCGCCCCTTGATGAAGATGGTGCGATCCGGTTCGGTGTCCGGCCACCACGTCTCGCTGGTAGCGGCTTTAATCAGGAATGCGAAACGGCCGCCGCGCTCCCGTTCTTCCAGCGCCTTGTTGATAATCGGCGCCATACCGGTAATAGTCTCGCCCTCGTCCGACTGGATGATCGAATAAGGTGGATTAGCAAAGGCATAATCAGGCTCCCCGTTGGTTATCTCCTGCAGGCGGCCGGTCCAGTCCTGCAGCAGAGCGTTGTCCTCTGCAGTAAAGTATTCCGGACACTTGGAGTTTTGGCCATCGGTAAACAGGTCCAGCACGAACTTAGGCTGGCGGCGCTTCTCCGGCGGCAGCAGGATTTCGATGCCGTGGAAAAGCGCGTCACCGGTACGCCACTGGTCGCCCACCTCTTTCAGTTCGTGGTAGCGCTGATCCTTTACCGCTTCCAGTCGGCGCACATAGCTGTTCATGCGGGCGCCCCCAGTCTCAGGTTACGACAAACGGCTTCCAGCAGCGCCCATTGTTCGGTCTGCTGGGTGCCGTCGGCGAACTGGATGGTCACGCGGCACGGACGCGCGGCCATGGACGCCAGGACTTTCACCGACTCGTTCCCCTCGGCGAAAATGTAGACCGCGCCGGTGCTGGCCACTGTCTGCGTTTTCAGCCCGTTGCGGTCGGCCATGCGCTGTACGCGCTCAGTGAATTCGTCTTTCCGGCTCAAAACGTTTCCCCCTTATGCAGCAGGTCGGCGTCACGCAGGCGGACGAAGTATTCCTGCGCTTTCATGGCGGCCACGTCGGAGCGCTGCTGCAGGTCTTTGGCGCGGCTGTCCAGGCGAACGTTGGCATCCTGCAGACCTTCAATCTGTTCGTACAGCAGGTCGAACAGGACGGCCATTGGTTGACCGGCGGCCATTAAGCCGGACACCTCTTCCGGCGTGAATTCGGTGCGGTCACTGATCTGCTGGATAACCAGTGCGCGTTTCGTGTCTTTAGCGGATGAAGTCATAACTGTTTTATCCCTTCCAGATAGTTCTTAATGATGCCTACATACCATTTGCGCATGATGTAGGACGCGTTTCGGAATCCTCGCCATGCACCCGCGATGATCTGCATGGCGAAGACGCCAGGCGCGGCCACTGTCGCCACGGCGAGGTTGACGGTGGCAAGGACGAGGGCGAGACACAGCAAGAGCGGTTTCATTAATCCCACTTCCTGTATCTGCCTTTGGTCGGGCGGTGAATCCCCTTCCCTAACGACCGCTCGCGTTTTCCGACTTCGGCCTCGGATACGCATTCAGGGACGTCTGCGTCATCGACGTCCCAACTTTTTCCACACCCAGGACAAACGAACTGATCTGTCGTCCGGTACTTACTGCGATGATTGTGATTTGTCATCTATGGGACTCCCGAAAATATGCAGAGTGCGTCCGACGCCATAGCCGGACGGATCTTGCTTGATGGTGTTCACCACGTCCGTCACCTGCTTCTGGAACTTCTCGTCTTTCAGATAGTGCAGGAACGCCGGAACGTCTTCGAATACCGGTATGCCGCAGCGATTCGCTTCGTACACCTCGTTGCGGGTGCCGATGGACTTTTGCGCAGCGTCCGGCCGCGTCAGGATAACATAACTGCAGTCCCACATCTGGCGCAGGGTGCCGCGCAGCCAGTAATCCGCGTCGATACCGGAGATTCCCGGCGTGTAGTCGAACAGGGCGGTGTTCATGTGAGGGATGACAGGGAACGGCGCTTCCCGCCCCATCTTCTCCAGAATGCTCCGGCTCTCCGGCGCGTCGTCGTAGCCGTGGCCACCGATGACCTCCACGATCGGCTTTTGGTGCAGCGCTCGCAGCAGAGCGATGGCGGTCTGTCGGGCCAGTCGGATGTTCTCTTCCACGCCCGCCTGGTCAGCAGCGCGGTACGGGCCGGCAATATAAACGAGTTTCATAAACTGAGGTTCTCCATCTGGTCTTCGGTGGCGCGCATACTGATCGCGGCCGCGGGTGAGTAGGTAACGAAAATGTCGGTCAGCAGCGCGCCGAAGGTCGGGACTTTCGGGCAGTAGCGGGACGTGTACTGGTCGATGATGACCGGATGGCCGTGCCATTTACTGTACTGGCGTCCAAACTGAGCATCGCAGAGAATCGGGCGCGATGGTGCCATCCAGATACGGCCTCTGTACTCTTCGTGCATCATGCCGCCTTTCATCATAATTCGCATCAACGTTGCCCGCGCCATTCCGAGGTCGCCCCGCATCTTTTCGGTACCGGCGGCGACACCGGTGCGCATGGCAAACCGGCCAAAGAAAGAACCACAAACGAGGTGGCCGTAGATGGCCAGGCCGTCGAAGTCTTTCGGGCGAACGGGGTTGAACTCTTTCGCCGCGATGGCGAACAGGGGGTCGACTTCTTCGGCGATCTCGTCATGCAGGTCGACGGGCTTGCCGGTGGCGCTGACGAAGTAGGGGAACGAGCCGTCGTGGATAATCAGGCCGACGTCACCGCCGTAGTCGGGCGTCGCGGAGGATGGCCATGTCACTTTGGCTGGCCGGTAAGGGGCGATACTCGGTAATTTCATTGTGGTGGCTCCGTTTGTAATTACGATTACAAATTACACCACCGTTCGATTGCATGTCAACACGTTTTACAGATAAAAATATGCCCCGACTTACGGGGCAAAATGCTTCCTATCCACCAATGTCTGTCATCGTTTGTATCGCTAACACTAACTCTCGCCTGGTATTCATATTAATAGTTATTAACGATTCAAATGTCAAATCATCCTTTGTCCTATAGTAATTTTCGCCGTGCGTGTTCTCACCGCCGTAGGCGTCCTTCAACCGGTTGAACTCTTCCAGCCGGAGGACGATACAGCCGTGGTGGCGCGGCTGCATTTTCAGGACTTCCGTCAGCGGGTCGCAGAAGACAATGAACTGGTCGGGCTTATGGAACAGCACGACGGCTTCGAACTCCTTGTCCCACCAGATTTCCGTCTTTTCGTCCGGCTTGTGGACGGTTTCAATGATCACGCCGGTGCGCCAGTTCCGCCAGTGCTTATACACCGCGCTGCGGGATGACGCGGCTGGTACGTGGAACCGGTCAGAGCTTATCGTCTTCATCGTCGTTTTTCTCCCGCCAGACGCGGACGCCCGCCTGCCCCTGGTATATCTCGTCGTTCTCTACGCGGTGGATGGAAATCTTCACGCCCGCCCGCCGCGCTACCTGCCGCAAAAAGTACACGTCCTTCGGCTGCTTGCCCTCCACGAAGAAGGAATGGCCGACCTCCATGTCGGCGAGCATTTTGCGGTAATTGTCGTATTTAGCTTTTGCCATAACCGCCCCTTAAAGCTGATCGTCCTCGTCGATTTCCTCTTCCCCGACGATTTCCTCTTCGCCCACCTTGCCGGTACCGTCACCCTCTTCGCGCTGGTGGTCAGGCGAGTAGTGCGCCGACAGGTCTTCCAGGCAGGCAATCATGTCGCCCAGGACGTCCGTCAGCAGGTACATATAGGCGTGGAAGTCCAGCGCCGCGCTATCGTCTTCCACGCTACCGCGCTCGGCGACCAGCACGTCGGAGATTTTCACGCCGGAGAACACGCCCTTCGCGTTGAGCTTGAACGTGGTGTAGCCCATCGGGTTGTCGATCGGGGACTTCTGCCAGAAGCGCATGGACATGTTGTCCACTTCGTAGTCCTGGTCCAGCGCCTCTTTCACCAGCGGGTCGTGGTCACCGTCGCTGTCGCGCAGGATCTGGTCCTTAAACGAGTACGCCGAGCCGCCGGACATCTTGTCGACCAGCTTGGCCGAGGTGTACGGCACAAACGTCGACCACGGCTTGTCGCTGTCATCGTTTTTCAGGATGCGCGTCAGCAGCCATTTCACCGGCAGGGTCAGGTCGTTCTCAAACGGGTAGATGGGGAACGAGCCGAACGCGCGGCGGAACAGCGCGGCGTTGCAGTCCTCAACGACCTTGTGGCTGCTGATGAAGTAGAACACGTCGTAGATCGCGGGGTCGTTCACCGAGCGCTGGAACAGGACGGGGATGTGGCGGGTACGCACCAGCGCTTTCGCCAGCAGGCGCGCGGCCACCACATCTTTGATTTCCGCCCACTGCTTACGGTTCAGCGGTTCGCCCTGACGCTTGGCCAGCTTGTCGCCCTCTTTCTGGACTTCCGCGCGCAGCGTGTCTCCTGGCAGGATGCGTTCGCGGCGCTCCAGGATAGCGAAGATCTGGCCGTTGTCGAGCGCATGGAACACGGTGTCAGCGGGGTCGAAGTCGCTGTCGTCTTCCCATTCGATTTCGATGAACGGCAGGGCGTCCATGATGCGGGCAAAGCCGTATTTCAGCCATGCGGACGAGGCGGGGTCTTCGGCATACAGTGTGCCGCCGGACTCGGATGCCTCTTTCACCTGCAGGTTCATCGCGCGGGCGACCTCTTCTGCAGAGTGGCCCGACCAAAGGTGTTTCAGGGGGTACGCGTCGCCCACCATGGATTTTTCCAGGCGCATGACGTTAAACCCTTTGAGCTTGTTAGCGTAGGTAGCCATTTTATCTTCCTTCGTGGCGCGCCAGGATTCCTTCGATGTCCGTGTGGCGGATGTCGTGGGTGATGCGGCGCAGGTTGTCGATAGCGGACGACAGGTCGCCCAGTTGTCGGAACAGGTATTCGGAGATGATTTCCTGGCGGCTCGGCGACAGGTTGGTGTCGTTGATCACTTCAACGGCCGTTTCGATGGTATGGCGCATCTCCTTTTCAAGCGCGAATACCGCGTTTTCCGCGGCTTTCGGTGTGTCTTTTACGCCCAGCAGCATCACGCGGCAGATGTCGAATATCCGGCGCGTATCTTCAATGCTGTCGAACTCCGGCTGTTCAGGGGCCGGCACCATGCGGGCGAGGTCAGACATTCTTTTTGTCCTTCAACGGCGCCACGTTGTAGCTGGTGGTGTGCGCGTCGATTTGAGTGACGGTGATGGCCTGCGCTCCGAACTTCGTGGTGTCCGTTATTTCGCGGCTGTCGATGGCCAGCGTCTTGCGGCCGCACTTCCACATCACGAAAGCGATCAGGCTGACCTGCATCTGGTCGAACTGTTCTTTCAGGTTGTTTTCCATTTGTTCCTGAGCCGCTTCCAGCAATTTCAGTTCGCCGTGGGCGGCCGCGTTGGTCGCTTTCAGTTTTTTGATAGCCGGTACTAGTTTTTCCAGGCAGTCAGGGAACGGCGTGATGTCTCCGCCTCCGGTAAGAATGCCTAATTCCAAAAATGCTTCGGTTAGTACATGCGTCATTTCGCCTAACGCTTGGTGGTTAATTTCAGACATTATTTGAGCCTCTTAATAATGGCCATTGCGTAAATATGGCCGTTGGCAGTGATGGTGTGGGAAGTCTCGATCGAGAACTCCGCTTCGGCCATGCCGTTGCGGTTCTTAGCGCCTTTGACACTGGAGTACGCGCCGTCGGACAGTCCCTTCTTAATTGAGGACAAGGAGGACAGGAAGTCCTTATCGACGGCTACGATTTTGCTGCAGCATTCCCCGATTTCCAGCGCGGCGATCTGGCTGGTCAGGGATGCGGGCTGTTTACGGGAGCCTTTGGAGACGCCGTCATCCGGCATCTGCATGGCAATGGAAAGCTGGTCGGTCATGATAAGATCCTTTTGGCTGTTTGACAGAAAGATAATTACATGCGTTCTTCCTGTCAAACAGTTTTTCAAATGGACTAAAGTTCTTCGTTCTCTGTCCACTCAACATCCCAACCGTCTTCGTATGCCTGTTTGTAGCGCTCCCAGGAAACGCGCTCTACCAGCGGGTCGCGGGCGTGGAGTTGTTCGAACTGCGCCCACGACGTCAGGATGCCGCCGCAATCGCATTCGTGATAGAGCCAGTAGCCGTAGAATGGCTGAATCCCGCAACCACACCAGGACAGGTCTGCGTCGCCGTAGAACCAGCCGGTGCCGTCGCAGGTGCGGCAGGTTTCTTCGTTCTCTTCCACTCACCACCTCCGATTGCTGTATTGTTGCGGGACAGTGCGCACCCGCCATTCACTCCCTTCCGCTGCGTTCCGTTTGACCTTCTCGGTCATGTATTGCCATCCGTAGCAACCGCACGGCGCCGGCCCGTAGTGGTAGAACTTAGGACGCTTCGGTTTTCTGGCCATAGGGTTTCTCCACGTACAGTTTCACCGCGTACTGCCGCACCTTCCTGGCGATGTGGAGGTGGCGGCGGCGCAGTCTGTTCAGGTACCGGCGCGTCGGGTGTTCCTGCGGGATCTCCCAGCGGTCGGCGTGTCCCAGGGCATCGTCAATCTCGTTGGCCAGCTTTTCGTGCGCTACGATGATGGCCGCCAGACGGGCAACGCGCTGGCCTTTCTGATAAAAGTTCATATCAGGTCTTCCTCAAATGCCGCCGCCGATCCTAGCAATTCATCTATGACAGGCCAGCGCCACGTACTTACTTCGGTGGCTTCGGGGTGCTGGACGGAAATGTCGGCAAGAATTTGCGCCGCTTCGCGTAACAATTCGACCGTTTGTTGCAGTTCTTTTTGGTTCATAGCAGATCATCCTCATTAATTCCGGCCAGCTTGGCCATTGCGGGGCCAATACTACCCGTACCCCAGTCCAGGACTTCATCGTCAAAGTCGGCTGTCTCCGATGGCGAGGATAAACGCGCGGATGAACTCGGCAGCGAGCGCGGGGATGATGGCGTTCCCGTAGCCTTTAAGTCGGATGTTCTTGTTAGCGCGAGCCAGGCGTAATATTTCGGACTTTCCCTGTCCCACGATTTCGGAAAACCCATTAACCAGCGGGGCAAGGCCGGGTTCAATTGGCCGCCACTTACCATCCCCGCCGCATACCCAGTCAACAACTCCCCAAGGCATGTAATGCGCAGCATGGTCGTCCTGAATCCCTGTTCCGCCGCGAAGTCGATGCGATCCCACGTCCTGTCCTTCCCGTCTTTCCGGATGACGGTCGGCCCCGATCCCTTCACGTCCGATGCCGTTGGCGTCGGCCAGGCTGCGTAATACATCGTGAGTTGCTCGCCAAGGTTCCCAGGGCTGAGTGACGTCCGGCCACTCTTCAACCTGGCCGCCTGCCGTCTGGCCAAACTGTCCGACGAGCGTTCCCCAATTTTCGACATCACTGTCGGGGACATCCAGCCGGTGAGCGCCGAACATGATTCGTTCCCTGCGGTGCGGCGCGCCGATGATACCGCCTGGCAGTACGGCCGATCCCACGGCGTAACCCGCCATTTCCAGTTGATCGTATAAATCGTCGAGCCAATGTTTTTTGATAGCGTTCTCAACCTGTTCGCCAAAGATAACTGGAGGGCGACACTCTTTGACGAGTCGGCACCAGGTTGGCGCGAGGTGGCGATCGTCGCTGCGACCTTTTTGTTTTCCGGCCGGACTGAAAGGCTGGCAGGGAGGACTTCCGGTCCATACGCGAAAGTCATCGGGGAAACCGGCCATTCGTAAGGCGAGCGGCCATCCGCCAATTCCGGCAAAAAAGTGACAGGCGTTAAAGCCGCGAAGATCGGATGGTTGGACATCGACAATACTCCTTCGGTCGACCACGCCGTCTGGCAGGTCACCGGATAAAATTAAGTTCTCCAGCCAGTCGGCCGCGTTGTTATCGAATTCGTTGTAGTAGACCGCCATTACGGATTCCTCGGCGGCCGTTTGATACCGCAAAACCGGCAAAACTCGCCCTCTTCGATGCCCGGTCCCCCGCTTGCTGAGAAGAACCATTCATGGTTGCAGGACTTCGGGAATTCGTGGCCGCGGCAGCGCATCCAGTTGATAGACAGTTCGGGCGTTGCCTCCTTCTTCCGTTCGAACGGCGGGAATCCGCAAGACAGGCGAAGGGCGGCCGATGCGTCAGCGTCTTCCCACTCCACCTCTGTCGTGAACATGCGATTCGGGTCAGTCAGTTCGTGCGGGTAACGATACTTCGTCACCTCGTAAATGATGGCCACCTGCAGGATCTGGCGGCCGGTAAACCATTGCGAGCGGAAGCGGATGTCTCCGGTCATCCCGACACGCTTGCGGTGCGTCCGTAGTGTTGGCTGGTGCATATCAATGCTCCGTCATGAAGTAGACAAACGTGATAACGAACAAAAATATCACGGTAATGAAGATCAGCGCCAGGTGCGGCAGCGGGTCGTCAAAGTGCGGGTCCAGTTCTCGCTTGAACAATTCGTAATTCTTTTCGCCGTGCTGGCGACCGTCTTCCCAGGTGTCCGCGAGATCGGTACCCAGGAAAGGGTTGTGTTCGCGCCTTACCCCAATCTCACCGGCAAGGCGCCCTTCCTGGAATACTTCGGAACGACGTTCAGGTGTGTGCATGGTCTTCCCCTTAGTTGGTATCTAAGATGAAAACTAGCACACACCTGTCATGAAGGTCAATCGTTTTTGTCGCGTCAGACTACAATTTCTGTCTTTTTGTGCGCCAGCGCAGGATCGTGCGTCCACTGGTCGCGCGGGGCGATGTTGATGGCGAATACCTCCAGATCCTTATCGCCGAAATGCGGGTGGCAGATGGTCTTTCGGGCGATGCCGGTGAACGGCATTTCGATGCGGCGCTTCTTATCCGTTTTGCTCGGATACCCCCAGGTGATCACCACCCTGTCGAACTCTTTGCCCTCCAGGCGCCGCGTCCAGTATTGGTTGGCTTCGCGGTACTCTTCGGTCTTCTCGCCTGACAGCATGGCGTCGAAGTATTGTTGTTCGACCGCTACCTGCAGCACACGTTCAGTCATGGCTATCCCCTTTCAGGTATGGCGGAACGAAGCCGATGACGCCGTCGCCCTCTTTCAGCAGACGAATGGTCATGGCCAGCAGGTCGACGATTTCGTCTTCCACGCGCGCCCAGTCGCCGCGGTTCTCGGTGTAGTGGATCACCTCTTTACCCACTTCGCCCGCCTCTTCGTGGAATTTATTCAGCACGTAGTTGGGCTGCGGGAATTTGATGGCCGCCTTTATCGCGCGCTCTTTCGCCTTGGCCAGCAGGCTCGCAAAAAGCGCCATGCCTGGGTCTGCGTCAATCGGAGATGGAAGGTTGGCCAGGATCACCATGATTTCTTCTCTCGCTACACGCACCCCTAAAATGCTGGTGTCTGCAGACGCCGCGCGAAGTGCGGTTACTACCTCTTCAATGGTCAGTGGTTCTTTATTCACGGTTCTGTTCCTCTTTCTCGGCGGCAGTGGCAATCGCGTCCAGTCGCTGATTCATTAGCGCGGACCGTTCGGCGAACTCCGCATCGGTTGGCGCCGGTACCGGCACAAAGCGGACGCCTGCGCGGGCCAGCATATTGGCCGCCTGCAGGCACTTCCGTAGATCAACGGGCGAGGCTCGTTGCATGGAACTTCTCCCAAATCGGTTTACGTCTGGCGTCCGCCTGTCTGGCGCCTTTCATTCTCTGCTTACCGGGACGGCAGGCAGGCGGGATGTGGTTATCAAACAGGTCGTAAGTCCCGTTCCGGATAGCACGGTTAATCTGGCGCTTCTGGTTGCGCGTCAGCGGAACGTATGACCGGATGGTCACACCACCTTCCAGTGGCGTTATCCAGATGTGTCGCAGTTCATCGATCGGCATTGTCTTCCCCTTTGACGATCAGGTAGTAGAAGTCCGGATACCGGAAGTCGTGTCCTTCGCGGTTCCAGTTCGGGTTGTCCAGGACGAAGTCGACGCGCCACTTTTTCCCGCGGTCGCCGGTCTGCGCATCGGTGTATACGCCGGTGACCTTCTTGATCGCACCGCCCACACGCCCGACAATCAGGTCGCCAGGTTTCAGGTCGCGGACACGGCGCATGGTCAGTCGGACTTTCACCGGCGTAGAGAACTCGGCGTAATTCAGCGCTGCCGTGTATAACGCCTGTGCGTCATACTCCGTGATGCAGTCGTACCCGAAGATGCGGCGCATGGCCGCAACCTGGAACGAGTTAATTTTCTCGTTGATTAGCGCCATATCACACGTCCGCGTTCTTGTGTTCGATGGACTTGCCGCAATATTTGCACTGCATCTCTCCGTTCATGCCGTCCGGCGCATACTCACACGACTGACCGGTGGCCACGCACTCGTCCGGCACCCCATCCCACTTATCGACCGGCCTGCTGCCGGTACTCAGCGACTTATTGACCTGCTGGCTGTCGAGGTCGTTGCCGGTGAAGTGTTTGCGCAGCGCTTCCGACAGCGTGTCGCCGAACTCCGAGCGAGTCTGGCCTACACGAACCGTCCACGTCTCCGTGGCGTCGTCCTGGAAGATAGTCACGACGTCGTTGCTGCCGTCCTCTACGTGGCCAAGGAGGTTCTCGATGGCCGCCTGTTCGTTCAGACGCCGGACACGCTCAGGATCGCCCACCTGCGCCTGCAGCGCCGCCAGTTGTTCTTCCAGCAGGCGGATGTGCTCGGCAATCAGGTTGGCATGGCCACGCGACAACGATATGTGCGAGCAATCCCGCGCCCGCGCCTCGTCCAGTTGTGCATAGAACGCGCCGACAGGCCCATGGCCATGCGGGATGGTCGTCGGGGCGGGCAGCGTGAAGTGATCCACCAGCGCTTCGACAAGGACACACGCTTCATCGCGGTCAATGTATGTTTCGATTTTCGTCACAAGACCGCGCTGCAGAATGAGCGAGGTATCTTTTTGATAGAGATCGGTCAGCATCACGCAGCCGCCGAAACCGTCTTTCTCCGGCAAACGCAGGGTCGTCTGGTGCGGCTTGCTGACCGATTCGGAGGACTCGCCCATTCCGATCGGCATCGGGGCGCCTTCACCGATTGCATAAGAGAACGCGTCGAGACGATTCCCGTAGACACGCTTCGCCTCTTCGATCACCGAATAAAACTCACGGACTTCCAACCGGGCGCCTTCGAACCAGGCAGGGAAGAACTGTTCGGTCAGCGGATGGACGGCATTGACCAGTGCCAGTACCACTTTTGCCCCCTGGTGGTTGTGCTCAATCATCTGGTGCAACTGGCGCATGTGCTTTTTGTTGCCGGAAGTGACGGCCATGGAATACTGGTCGCAGTCCAGCACGACGTCCGCGTTAAAAAAGTACGCCAGCGCATCGCGGTTCTTGGTTTTTCCGCAGGCCTGGGGGCCGACGACGACGATAAGTTTATTGATCATGTTTGCTCTCACTCAGTTTTGTTTACAAGGGTTTCGACGAAATCACGCAGACGCTTTTTTGCTGACCGGGCGCCATTCGCTACTGCTTCCCGTTCTTCGGCGTCCATGAGTGTTCCGGACCAACTGGCTTTAATCTCTGCCGCTACCAGTTTTTGTATCAGGGAATTCAGCCTTACTTTTTGTTTCCCGTTCATTGTGTGCCGCCCATTCAGTTAGTGGTGGATAGTTATTACCGGCGTACCGGTCAATCAGGTGAACCGCTTCGCGCTGGTACTTTGGCTCGGCGGAAAACAGCAGTACCGCCGATACAACGACCGCGCCGAATACTGCTGTCATCGGCTTCATTACTCTGTTTCGCCCTCGTCCAAGTTGATCTGGTTCAGCGGAGACATGTCATCCAGGTCGTGCCAGCTACCGTCGGGCCGGCGCGTCACGTTGCGCAGGTCAGGATCGGCGAGGTCGATAGAGCGGATGACCGCGAACAGCTTGCGAGCCTGGTTGCAGCAGTCGTCGATGCCGACATGCAGCGTACCTTCGTTGGCCACGCCCTCTTTCACCGCGTAGTAGGTCGACAGGAACGAGCGCGCGCAACGCACCCCCCAAAATGGCCAGTTCATCTTCGTGACCGGCAGCATGTTGCGCCAGGCATTTTCAAGCCAGTTCTGATCCTGCATCGGTCCGCACGACCACAACTCCACACGGTCGTTATGCAGGCCGTACAGGTTACACATGTCGCGCACCCAGTCGTTGAAGCCGCGCAACACACCTTCCAGTGAAACCGCTTCCTGCTGCCCGTATACCTGGTCCATGCGGGCGGCTTCGCACTGGCGGAACCACCACATGATCGTCTGCGGGTCGATATGGCCGCCGAAATTGCGCGCGTAATCGAATGCCGAGTCGATTTGCACGTACATGTTGAAGCGGTTCAAAAGGGACTCCTGGGCCGATTTCGCATCGAAGTCCATTACAACCGCACTCAGGGAAATGAATGCGGCGTTGGGCGCGGTCGACAGGCTTTCCTTATCGATCATGATGCGCAGGCGAGCCAGCTTTTGCGGGGCGAAAGACGGGCGGCTTCGTTCAATCAAAGTCAGTTGTGACATGGTGGTTTCCTTATGCGATACGGATGATTTCTAGGGTGCACACAAACGCGTCTTTATCCCATTTACGTGAACTACTGATCGTGTACTTCTGGCCGGTCTTCTTACGGGCGTCTGTGACAGAACGACTGTGGCGGCTGCGCAATGCTTGGCTCATTCTAAGCGCGGCATCAATGGCGGACTCCCCGTTCTCCGGTACCGCTCGTTCTTCCAGGGAAATCACCCCGTTCACCGGCATACGTGCCAGTTGGCTACGAAGGCCGTTGCCTTCTGGCTTCTTAACTGCTGTTGTGTCTACTGTGATTTTCTTCGGCATTTTGTTGCTCCTGTTTGCTGGTGGAGTGAACTATAAACAACACTCGCTGCGAAGGTCAACAATAATTCACGATTATTTTCTAATCGCTAAAAACCACTGGCCAGAATTGCTCCGCTCACGGGGTTGTTGAAGTGATAGGGAGAATTGGTCCGATCGCGCGAGAAAAATTTCTCCGCTCATGGGGATCTTGAAGTGATAGGGCGCGGGGGAATTGCTAAAAACCGCTGGCCAAAATTGATCCGCTCATGAGGGTTTTGAAGTGACTAAGGAAGTTCGCTGGCTTTTCAGCTACCGGAGAAAAAATCAGCCCGATACGGTTGCTCACGTTTGACGATTTTTAAGTGAAATTTTTGTAAGTCGTTGATTTTCGGGGACTATTTCGATTTTTTCGGAGCGGGATCGGCTGGAAGCCGCGCCACGCCTGGCCTGGCGGGCTGTCGGGGTGCCACTGGCGGTGATCGCCTGGCGTTTTCGTTGTCCTTTCAGATACCGCGAAACCAGGCGGGGCGCGGGTTTATGGTTGTTTCGTTGGTGTTGACCGTCCGCAAAGTTGAAAAATATTTTAATAAGGTGTTGACCTTCGCGGCGGAGGTCATTAATAATTAGGCCGCACCACCAAACAACGACACGAAACAACAGATAAACGAGGTAACACGATGGAAAGGATTTACAACACGCTGAAAGGGCAACCGCTGCAACATTGGTTGACTATCGCGATCATCCGTGACGAAACCGGATCGGCAACCGTTGAAACGCGCTCAACTATCCACGTAGTAAAAGCGCGGCCTCTTTCTCAATCCTGGGGCGCGTCGTTCTCTGATTCTGACATCCTGAACGACAACGATTTATTAAAGGTTGTTTATCAGCGTTTCGGACGTGAGATTTTCACCGCCGATTATACCCGCAATTTTTAATTAAAGGGGACCAGAAAATGCAGTCAATCACCACCACGTACACTTTCACGAACGGCGGACAAGGCCGGATCTTGGTTGAATCATGGCACGGTAAAAAACGCTATAACGCGGATGACGCTTTGAACAGTGAGCAGAATCACCGCCGCGCTGTTCAATTGTACATTGACGAAATGAACGAACGCCGCCGCGCTAATCGTCCTGGGGAAAACGTCCCGCCTTTCGAGATCGTCACGTCCGCGCCGCTATCGGGGGAAGGATGGGCGTTTATGGTCGATTATGCACCGGAGATCGCGCCGTGTCATATGTCTATAACAGTGCGTTTCATGCCTGGAACGAACACCCGCCCCGCTTATATGAAAGTTCATTCGTGGTTATTCCCGAAAGGGACGACGGTTAATTATTCACGCGCCACGCAACCAGGGGACGTACAAGGCGCGGCGTTTTATGCGGCGCGGATCATGCTGGATATGATCAACGATGAAGTAAAAGACGCCGGAATATCCTATTCCATCCGGGACTATATCCAGACATATAACGGGGATCGCGTTTTCTCTTTAATCTGATTTGTTTTATTGCACGACGATAGCCGAAATATACCGACGACATAACGAGGGGTTTACCATGCGTACTATTAACATCGAACTTTTTAAATTCGCTGAACTGGACGACGCCGCCAAAAAAGCCGCATTAGAAAACGTCCGCGCCGTTTATCTGGATTCATCGGATTTTTGTTTTTCCGAATATCTCGCCAGTTTAACCGCTTTCGCCGATGACATCGGGATCGCCGTCCGGGGCTATTCTTTCGGCCTGGAAGGCGGCAACGTCGATCTAGATTTAGATGATTTGTCCGCCGAATATAAAAGCGGCGCCCGCCTTTACGCGTGGATCGTGAATAACGTTAAAGGGCTGCAACCCGGCCCGCGCGTTTACCGTGTTGAGCGCGACACCGTGCGCCATGGTTTCAAACAACGTGAAAGAATCGTTAAACGTGTTAGCCGTATCTATTCGGGGGATGACTGCTGCAATTATACCGGCGTTTTCTGTGACGAATCTTTATTAACGCCTTTCCGCGAATTCCTGAAAGCGCCAACGGATGAAACCTGTTTAGGCGACCTGGTGCGCGCGGCTGTCGATTCCTTTTGCGCTGATATACTGGCAGAACTGGAACACCAGGAAAGCGACGAATATGCGCAAGAATGGATCGAGAATAAAGGCGATGAAATCGAATTCACCGCAAACGGAAAAATTTACGGATAAGGGGATCATCATGACTATTAAAATTTTAACGGCTGAATCTATCGCCGTGATCTCTTTTTGGGAATTGAACGACGCGCAACAGGCTGAACAGTTGGAAACTTTCGGCAGTGACGCGGAAGACGGCAATTATTTTATTTATGCCGATCAGGTTTACGCAATGGCGGATTGTATGCGCGAAGAATCGCACACGGAAGCGGGCGCGGCGGGCTGGAATGGGTCATTTAGTGAAACGGCGTTTTCCCGTCTCCTGGTGCGCCTGGTGGATGATAACGAGGCTGTTTTACTGGGGCGCGAATCATGATTAAAGAAAATGATATTGTCCACGAAAACGGGAAATATTGGGTTATGCGAAACCGTAAAGATCGCTGTTATTCGGTTATGGTTTCCGGCGCAACTCATTCTGTTAGCGATAGCCATTATTCCATGGACGACGACGGGCTATCCATTGCCGTCGCCCGTTGTGATTATCTTGCGAGGCCGAAAAAATGATCCTTTTATTCATCCTGGCCGGATATGCCTTTATCGGCTTTTACGTGGGGCGTGATTTGCTGGCGGTGCATCGCCGTTGCCGTGTCGAATTCCGGCAATGTTTCGGCAAGCGGAAAATATATTTACGTGAACGTAAGACCGGACGTCTGATCGGCTGTTCAAACAATCCATTTACTTTAATTTTGCAGGTTGCCTAATATGCCTTATATCCGCGCCCTGGTCGCGCTAATCGTTGTCTTATTCGCGTTTGCCGTGATCTATAACTTGCCTTATCCGTATCTTTCGCCGCGCTGGTTTTTCACGGCGGCGGGCGTCGCTTTCATCGCGGCGGCCTTTGTGGGCTTTATTCTTCCCGATAACAAAAAAGGCGGCTGATCATGATTAACCTCAAAGATACGGCGGAAGTGGTGATCCCGGTCCTGGTCCTGGCGGGGCTTCTCCTGGCGGTGTCGCTGGACTTTAAGCGCCGTTTACGCGCCGCTGGTAAAAAGTTTAAAAACAGACGCTGATCACAAAATTCGCATAACGCGAAAAATAGTTTAAGGCCGCGATCCCTTGTGCTGTAAGGGGTTGCGGCCTTTGTTCGTCTGGCTTCCGTGAAATAGTGTTGACCTTTGCCGCGAAGGTCACTATATTGGCATTGCACCACCAAACAAAAACATCGAAACGCACCAACGAGGATAAACAATCATGAGTAAATCAGCACTGAAAGCCCTGGCAAACGCGGACGACAACGAAAGCGCGGCAATCTGCAACCTTTGCGCAAGCCTGATCGTTAATGACGACGCTACCGGATTCGATTATTCGGACGACGGCGAAAAACGCGAAAAGAACGCGCGGATCGGGATCGCGTCGTGGCGGGCTGAATGGTTGACGTTAGCCGTTGATCTGGATAATGCAGAAAACGGCGTCTCTTTCGGTTGTGAATGTTGCGGCGCGCGTGTTCACGGCTGGCGCGGTCGCGTAGTTTTCGCCAACTTTCGTAATTAAGGGGTAAATCATGATCGGTATCTGTGAACGTAGAACGGTTATTCAGGCTTGCGCGGAATTCAGCAGAACACGCCGCCACCTGGCCGGATGGAAAACCCGCGACGGGTTGACGTTCGACCGTGATGGATACCGGATTGAATTCACGGACTGGCGCTGGACACTGTATAAAAACGCTCTTTCGTCCCGTCATGCTGTTTATGTTTCGTCTTACTTAATCGCCGTGGTGGACGCGGCAAAGGAAATTAAATAATGAGTATCGGCCTGATTTTATCCGTGTGTATGCCGCTGATATCCGGCGGTGACGATGCGAAATGGATATGGGGTGCGGCATGAGAGATCACGAATACCGCGTATTAATCCGCATTATCCGCGCTCGTTCCCTGGTGGTTGGGGACACAATAGCGACGCTTGATCGCGTCGAACTAAAACAGGGCGGACGCTGTGAGATGGTGGATCGCTGGTTTACCTGGAAAATTGAATCAATCGACACTTTCGGATCGGCGGTAGTCCTGCATTTATCGCGCCGCCTTGCTGAACTCAAAAAGCATAAATTAATGGTCACGCCGCCGGATTCATATCAAAAGCGCGTGATCGGATGGATTAAGGAGAACTAAATGATCACGCTGAACCGCAACCGTACCAAACCGACGATTAACGACGTATTAAACGAATTAGACGCTTTCGAGGCCGAAACCATGACAACCGCAAAACCTTTTACCGTATTCATTCACGATAAAGACACCAGCGCAGCCGATCCTTTCCAGGAAACCTATAAAAGCGCCTTGATCAGCACGGCGCACCTGACCCCCGCCACGCTGGGCGTCCTGAACCGTATCACGGCCAGCAGGGATCTACCTTTCTGGATTTACGCCACGGAATACGGCTGGATCGTGTGGTTCGAGGCAGTGGACGCGATCGGCCTGATTGAAGAGGAGCACCCCGCCGCCTACTGGATAGCGCAGCAGGCCGATCTGCTGGCGATAAAAGCTGCCCTGTTTAAACACGGGTATCAGGCCGCGCACCTGGACAAGGACGGGCCGATCATTGACGGCCTGGAAGAGTACGATCATTAATCTGTAAATCATCCTCGTTAATCTGGCTTTATGGTTGCCCGTCTATCATGGACGGGCTTTTTTATTTGTGTTGTCTGCCTGGTTGCCGCCGCCTTTCTGAATACCGCGAATAACATCATTGATCCGCGTACTGGTCCCGCCTGTTTTTGCTCTTTTCTGACTCTCAGAGATCACCCCCTACGGAATACCCCACACACCACGATCACCCCCTTATATGGGGGCATATCCGCATACCGTGTATAACGTGTATATCAGGATACTGATTCTGGCCCCTGTATGGGGTCTACATTCAACGATCTATCATGAGGTAGTGCATAGGTAGCGGGTCGCCTGGCGGACGCGTCTCAGCGCGATTGAGGACGAATGACGCACCAGGGGCGAAAAGGTACTTCCCCCACCCCGTTTTCAGCCCGCGGGGGCGCAGAGCCGCGGTTTGCGAAATTGTGCGGGATCTGCCATGGCTCCACTGCGGCCAACCATGGAAATTCTGGCACTTCTGGAACAATTATTTCTGGTACGGATTCTGGTACAGTTTCTGGTACAATAGAATTTCTTTATATAATAGATACTTAGAAGTCAGTTGTACCAGAAGTACCAGAAGTACCAGAAGTTTCTAAGGTTCCATTAATACTCCACTGTCTAAAACTAAACGATCCTCACATATAAAACGTAATACATATATAACGCGTAACTGAACCTTTCTGGTACACTCGGTACAAAGCCTTTTTCCCGTTGCAGATCATGTACTTAACCCTGTACCGGAAGTTTTCGAGTTCTGGTACTTAGACGAAAAATGCAGTGGAAAGCCCCCGAAATTTTGCAGAAAAACGCGAATTTTCACGCCTACGAAAACGAAAAATCCCCGGATTTCTCCAGGGATTCGATTTCAAAAATTGGCCAATTTCAGAAATTCGTTAAAGGAAGTCGTCTTCGTCGAATTCGTCTTCCTCCTGTACATTCGCTTCATTGTGTCGGTCGAGCCACGCGCGAATTTCGTCTGCATCTGGCGAACCATCCGGGCGTTCGAAATGCTTCGGTTGTGGTGAATAACAGCGTCCCAGTTTTCCGTCCATGCGGACTTTGCCGGAGTGCGTGGAGGCTACGCGGTAGAAACCGGCGGCTTCCATTTTCCTGGAAATAGAACGCGAATTCGGCGCTTTGAAATTGTCTATTTCGCGCTCCATGTACTCCATCAAAGACGGCATGAAGATGATGTCGCGGCAGACGTTCCGTGTTCGGTTTTCGCTGACGCAGGTGATCACCGAATCCGTGAAGTCATCCTTCGACAGCGCCATCATTCTTTCGCGCGCCATGGTGTCCATAGGAGCGTGGCCACCCGACGGGTTAAAGTCTTTGCGGAACTGGTATTCGCTGAACCATTTACGCAGCGCGCCAGCAGACTGGCGGAATGCGCGGTCGAACCGCTTGAAGAAATTCGGCTCGGTTTTCAGGAACGGCATAAGGTCGCGCTTTTTGTCCTGGAACTGGCTGGCCACCACCAGATAGCGGCGGTCGTTGTCGTCAATTGGCAGCGCTGCAGGGTCGTTTGTCACCATGATGTAACTGGCGGTGTTGCGGACTTTCAGGCTGTCTTCACGCATACGGCGCACCGAAATAACGGGGTTGGTGATGAACGGCTTGATGTTGTTCAGCACGTCATAACCATGGCCTACCACGGACACCTCTTCCACGAACTTAACGATGTCCGATTCCGCCCACTTGGTGAAATTGCTCTGCAGGTCGGAGTTACTTACTTCGCCCACGTTCGCGTCCCCCAGGATGCAGCGGAACATTTCGCGGATGATCGTCTTGCCGGAGCCGGGGCAACCGTGGATGATCAGCGCGTAGTTGATGCGTTTTCCTGGGTTTTTCACTATCCAGGCGAAATACTCCATCACGTATTCCCGTTCTTTCGGGTCGGGGAACTGAACGAGGAAGAAGTCTTTCATGATCTGGATGTTTTTCAGGTCGCGCTGCGTGTATTCCTCCGGCATATCGACCATCGTGTCCGGATGGAATGTGTTCAGGAAGATGCGGCCGTTATCTGCGGAATACGCCAGGTTGTCCGATTCGAAGAAGCGGAAGAACTCAGGCCGGCCCGCACATTCGCGTACTGGTTTCCACTCGCTGTTCGGCGTTTCGCCGTGCGCCAGCGGGTTATACATCACCCCGTCGACCACCGGCACCTGATAGATGTCCATGGCCAGCTTGGCAGGCGTGGTGTCAGGGTCTTCGTCCACCATGTATCGGCGCATGGCAAGATCGAATGCCTGAACGCTACTGGAAGAACCGTTGCGGATGTTCACGAAAAGACCGGTCTGGCGGTTGAAACACCACTGCATCAACCACCCTGGCAGGTCGTCCGGGTCGATACGGTATGACAGGTTTTTCTTGATCTCCGCCGGAGACAGCTTACGGCCTACCAGTTCGTTGTATTTGTCGCAGGCGACTTTCACAACGTCCATGCGCGCCATGCCGAACATCTTCACTTTGCGGAAGTGGCTGGCCGCCTCCATCCATTCGTCGCGGTTGGTGGCGCCGGAGAATTTCGGGATCAGGGTTTCTACGGCTTCCGCGCGCTGGCGGTCTTCGATTTCGTTCGCTTCCTGCAGCAGCGAGCGGAAGGAGATCAGGCGCTTTTTATCGTGCTTGAAACCCTCGTCCCACTTCTTGTCGAAAGCGTCCTGATCGAAGTTGTTGGCCTGCGCCGACCATTTCAGCGCGATGTCGTATGCGCGATCCTGGTCTTCAACGCCGGTCTGCAATGCTGCGATGACACGAATCCACTGCTGGTAATCTTCCGAGCCTGGCAGCAGCATTACTTTGCGCTCCAGTTCGTCGTAGTCACCATCGTACTGGCTGTATGCGTCGGCGGCGCGGTTCACCCAGTCGTCTTCTTCGTACTCTTCGTCGTCGTCATCCCATCCCAGGGTCTGCCCGCGCACGGCCATGGTGTGATTCCACCCGCGCTTGGCGCATTCGCGGTCGAATTCGGCGATGATGTCGAACGCTTGTGCTTCGGTCAGTTCCGGCAGTTCGTCGTAATCCACTGTCGTCGGGTCGCCGTTGGCCACCCATTTATACGGCTTGTTCGTATCAGGGTGGATACCGAAAGCGATGAATTGCTGGCCATCCCCAAGGATCTGAACTTCGTGTTTCGGAGTATTTTTGTCTTTCGGGTCGCCGTCATGCCAGACCGATTTCATTGTCGGGAAGCGGGCGCCAGAAAGGCGGAACAGCAGCAGGCGTTTCGGGTCCAGGCCTACGCGAGTCGGCGCGCTGCCATAGACCAGTTCGACATAGTCCGACATGTGCGTGACGAGGTCTTCGTCGCGGATGTCGAGGTCGACGGCCGGATTTTTGGCGGTAAGGATGCCGGCCCCGCAGTCACCGTGTTGCAGAACCCAGTTTTCCCAGTTTCCTTCGAAATCATTCGTCGTCCAGTTCTTGAACAACGGCGCTTTCGATTTCCGCCGGATCGGCGTAAAGATGTAGCCATTGACGGCCAGGTCTTCGCCGACTTGATTTAGCGAAGTTTTGGCCATTAGATCAGACTCCCGTTCCGGACACACTCGACTGGATTAACCAGCCATTCCCACCGGATGAACTCTCGGCCTAAACCGGCTTCAACCATCATTGCCGCGCGCGTCGTGAAACGACCCTCGCGCATGAAACGGGAAAGTACGTCGGGACGGAAGTCGCAGATCTCCGCGATTTCTCTTACCAGGACACGATTTTTAGAAAGCAGGCCAGCGCGGGCAACCACGAAACGAACGATCTGTTCGGCATCTTCGCGGTCTACGCAGGCAGGAAGTTCAGGTAATGACATAAATACGTCCTCATTGCTCGTTTGTGATCCCCGCGATAATGGCGCATTCAGCGGATAAAGGCAAGTTTTGTTCCGCTTGTCCCAAATGTACCAGAAGTTTTGACAATAATTGCCGCCGGTACCGCCAGCATTCGCCGGTACCGAAGACAAATTTTGAAAATAATTCGAAAAAAGGTGTTGACGGATTTTTCGAGGGGGCGTATCTTTCAATCACCGGCAGCAAACAGCAACCGGATAAACCGAAAATTAACCGCTAAGAAGGAATACCGAATGTCTCTCGAACAAGTAATCGCTGAAAACAACTCCCTGCTGCGTGAACTGATTGACCTGCAGAAAGCAGGCGTCTCTTCCGCTAAAACCTCCGCTGCGGACACCACTAGCGAAACCAAAACCGAAACCAAGTCCGCTAAGGGCGCGGCGAAGGGCGGCAAAACCACCACCAAAGCGAAAGCCGAAGTAGTCGATCCGGATACGCTGAAAGCGAAGCTGGTTGAGTACAAAAACCTGACCGACCTGAAAGCGGCCAAGGCGCTGACCAAAGAACTCGGTTACGACGCGATCGCTGACGTGCCGGAAGAGAAGTCGAAAGAAGTGTTCGACGCTATCGAAGCGGCAATCCTGGCGCTGGACAACGGCAATGAAGCCGACACGGATGCCGAAGAAGACCTGTGATTTAAGTCTGCAGGCCATCTACGAACGATTTGCGGAGGGCGACCATTCGATATTCTCGCCCTCCGCATCGTCCAGGTGGATGAATTGTCCCGGTTCGTTGATACCCAATTTATTGGCACCTGACGACACCGGGATTTTTGCTGCCGAAGGTACGGTGGCGCACGAACTGGCCGAACAATGGCTGACCACTGGCAAAAAACCGAAACACCGGTTGGGCGAGTGGGTCTGGATAGAGAACGGCACCGACTGGTTCGAAATCCAGATAACGCGCGGGATGTTCATCTACGTCGAAGAGTACGTCGACATCTGCATGATGACCCCTGGCGAAAAGTTCATAGAAAGCCGCGTAGACTTTTCGATGTTAACGCCGGTGCCTGGCCAGAAAGGGACACTGGATTTTTGTGCAATCGACGACGACACCCTTTACATCCGCGACCTGAAATATGGGAAAGGGGTGAAAGTAGACGCCGTCAAAAACTCGCAGTTGCTGATCTATGCGTATGCGAAGTACATGGAAATCCGTGACTTCTACTACATCAAGCGGATCGTAATCTGCATCGTGCAGCCTCGCCTCGACCATGTCGAAGAGTGGGAATGCACACCCGAAGAACTGATGGGCTTCGGTGAACTGGTTAAGCGCAAGGCAGCGGAAGCGTGGAACCTCAACGCCCCGCTGGTGGCCGGTGTGAAACAGTGTGGTTTCTGCCGAATCCGCCAGACCTGCCCCGCTCGGTTGGCCATGGCAAGACAGGTGCTTGAACTGCGATTCCCCGAAGACGGGCAATTCCCCATCACGGAAAAGCAGGTTAAAATCCTGAAAGAAGACCTGGACGAGGATTTGTTTTTCCTCAACTTCCAGCCGCCTATGTCACTGAACAACGCGCAGTTAGCCAGCGTCCTGAAATACCGGACGACAATAGAAAACTGGTTCAAGTCATTGCAGACTGAACTGACACGCAGGGCGATGGCGGGCGAAACTATCCCAGGCTACAAACTCGTCGAAGGGCGGTCGTTCCGTAGCTTTGAGGATAAAGAGAAAGCCGAAAAAGCGCTGCTGGAAGCGGGGCTGACCGAAGAGGACATCTGGAAGGTAGATATAATATCTCCGGCTGTCGCAGAGGAAGCGCTGATGGCAACAGGATTGAAGCGGAAAGAACTTCCCGCGGTACTCGATCCGATAGTAAAATCGACGAAGGGTGCTGCGACACTGGCGCCACTGACCGATAAACGGCCCGAAATTGGTTCCGACGTTAGGTCGGCCATGAACGACGAAGACGACGATTACTTTCCGTCACAACGATAATACCGGAGATAAAAAATGGCACGTCAATTAACCGTACTGAAAAAGTTCCCGAAAGAAGGTATCACTTTCTACAAAGAAGGTTATATCAAGATTTTGGACACCAAACTGTCCTACCCGCATTTCGACAAACCGCAGAAATTCACCCGCGACGACGGCACAGAAGTCGAGAAGTACGGTTGTGAAGGTCTGATCGAGTCCACCCGCTTCCAGGAGTCCAAAAAGTTCATGGTCGACATGATTAAAAAGATCATGGAAGACAAGGACTGCAAATGCTCCAAAGACAAGTGGTTCGTTGTCGAAGGTGATCCGGACATGCGCCCTGAACTGGACGGCATGTACCAGATTAAGGCCAGCGAATCCCGTAAGCCGGAATTCCTGTCCGTGGACGGTGACGAAATCGACTCTGTGAAAGAACTGCGCGAGCTTTTCTATCCAGGTTGCCGCGTTGACCTCATGATTCGCCCATGGGGTCAGAACTACCGCGATGCGAAAAGCGGCACCACGGCAAAACGCGTGAACGCCGGTCTGGTGACCGTGAAGTTCCGCCGCGACGATACCCGCCTCGGTGAAGAACCTATCGACACCAACGGCGCGTGGGACGATGATGAAGACGACGAATATTTCGAGAAGTCGGCTCCATCGAAAGGCTCCCGTCAGTCCAGCAACGACGATGACGACGACGCTTTATAATCGACCCACCAGTAAAGCCGTCCTTCGGGGCGGCTTTTTTATCGGAGATGGCCAATGATTGTCGGCGAAATGACCCTGGAGATAGCGAAGAAACTCGCTGTCCTCTCCGCCAAAAGGCAGGACTACCACAACTGCATGGGCTTGCCGTCCGACGTGTACCTCGACTACGAAACGCGCTCGGAAGAAGACCTGAAAAAGTACGGACAAGACCGGTACGCCAACCACCCTAGTACGCACCCGCTAATGGTAACGTGGTGCGAAATCCGGCCGGACGGCAACCACTGGTTTCACTGGAACGTCGAAATGGGGGAATTCCCACGTCGCTTAATTGCGATTTTTTGCGATCCTAAAGTCCTGAAACACGCATTCAACGCGCAGTTCGAACGCACCATCACGAAGTTCGCCATGGGCCTGGGGGACAACGTCGGGTACAAAGACTGGCGCTGTACGATGGTTCACGCGTACATGATGGGATTCGGCGGTACGCTGGCGCAGATTGGCGCGGCCGTCGGCCTGAAAGAACAGGCCAAACTGGAAATCGGCAAAGACCTGATTAAGTTCTTCTCCATTCCGGTGCCGGAGCGCCAGCGCAAAACCGTGGGCGGCATGTTCCGCGACCCCGCCAACTATCCCGAAGAGTGGTTCGCGTACTGCGTCTACAACATCATGGACGTGGCGGCCGAGATGGCCATCGCCGCGCGCATCGATCAGCCGGATAAGTACCCGATTCCGCCGTCAGAATGGGCGACCTACGCCATCGACCAGGAAATCAACGACCGCGGGGTGCCGATCGACCTGCGCATGGCCGAAAACGCCATTATCCTGAAAGACCGCCGGAAGGAAGAACTGGTGGCCGAACTGCGCCAGATCACCGGACTGGCCAACCCGAACTCCACGGCGCAATTGCTGCCATGGCTGAAAAAGCGCGGATACCCGTTCCCTGACTGTAAAGCGGCATCCGTTAAGACGGCGCTCAACCGCTTCTCCCACAAGATGACGGAAGATTGCATCGTCGTCCTGAAAAAGCGTAAGTGGGCGGCGTCCACCAGCCACGGAAAATACACGACAATTGCCAACGCCTCCCGAGCTGGACGTTTTCGCTATGCGTTCCAGATGGCGGGCGCGCAGCGCACACAACGTTGGGCCGGTCGTAAGGTGCAGGCGCAGAACCTCCCGCGCACACCTAAGTGTCTGGAGCCGAAAGACGGCGACATCCGGAAGCTGAACATCACCACCGAGATCATCCGAAAAGGCCGGTACGACGAACTGTCGCTGTGGATGAAAGAGCCAATGGAAGCCATCGTCGGCTGCATCCGCTCCACCTTCCGCGCCGAGGAAGACCACGAATTCCGCGTGTGTGACCTGGCGTCGATTGAATCGGTGGTGATCGGCTGGCTGGCCGACTGTAAGTGGTTCCAGGAAGTGCTGTCGAACGGCCGCGACATCTACAAATCGTTCGCTATGCACCTGTACGACAAGGCTTACGACGAGGTGACGAAAGCCGAGCGATCCATGGCCAAACCGGCGACCCTCGGATGCGGCTACCGCCTCGGCGGCGGCGAAGAAACCGAGACGTTCACCCGTACCGGTCTGTGGGGATACGCGGAGAACATGGGCGTCAACATGACGAAGGAAGAGGCGGCCGAACACGTTAAGGTGTTCCGTGAACTCTGCCCTGAAATCGTCGACCTGTGGTTCGATCTGGAGCAGGCAGCGTTTAAGTGCCTCAAGACTAAGCAGCCGGTACAGTGCGGGCGGGTGACCTTCGAATACCGCAAGCCGTTCCTGGCGATTCGCCTGCCGTCTGGCCGCCGCCTGTGGTACTTCGACCCGAAAGTGCTGCCGGTAACTCGCAAGTTCAAGAATAAATACACTGAGTCGTACACGGTTAACGGGAAGACAGCCACCCGCGAAATCGTGAAGGAAGAGTCGTACACCAAATACCAGTTGTCGTACATGGGGATGGACCAGAAGACCCGTAAGTGGTCGCGTCAGTACACCCACGGCGGAAAACTGGTGGAAAACATCGTGCAGGCAATCGCCCGCGACGTGCTGAAAGCTGGCATCATCCGCGCGACCCGCGACGGTTTCCAGATCGTCATGCACATCCACGATGAAATCGTATGTCACGAAAAACGTGACGACACCTATCACACGCTGTCCCGCCTGCAGGAACACATGACGGCACCGCTGTCGTGGGCGCCCGGTATGCACCTTGGCGGCGCCGGATGGACGGGGCCATTCTATATGAAGGACTAACGATATGCCGAGAAAAGACCCATTTGCGGTGGCCAGCGCCATCCGCGAGTCGAAAGTCGAAAAGGGGATATGCGAGTTCGCCGAGTATTACGGCTGGATGCAGTTTAAGGTCGTCAGTCCGGCGTTCAACGGGATGCCAGACCGCGGCTTTGTCAGGAAGACCGGCGACAAAAGCGAGTTCATCCTGGCCGAGATTAAGCAACTCGGCAAAAAGCCTACGACGCTGCAGGCCATCCGCGCGCGGGAACTGGCCAAACACGGGGTAGAGGTTCACTGGTTCGACAGCGTGGAGGCGGCCAAAGATGTATTTCGACGCTAAAGCCCGTATCGCCGCTGCTGAACTCAGCGACGCGAACCACCACGACTACCAGAAGGAGGCCATCGACTTCGCCATGCGGGTGCCGAAGTGCGCCCTGTGGATGGACTTAGGCCTTGGTAAATCCGGCGTGTCCGGCAAAGTGGTGTCCGAAACGCTGGCCAACCTGGAAATCAACCGCTGGCTGATTATCGCCCCGCTGCGCGTATCCCGCGTGACGTGGCCAGAAACGTTCAGCGAGTGGCGCTACCTGGCGGGCATCCAGTACACCGTGCTGTCGGACGAGCCGGAAACGTCGAAGGAAACCAAGGCGCAGGCCGTCATCCGCCGCTCGCGCACCAGCCGCACGTCTGTCGACATGGTCAACATGGAGATGGTGCCGACGCTGGTCGACTTCTGGCGGCGCGACTGGCCATACGACGGCGTGATTATCGACGAATCCAGTAAGTTCAAAGACCACAAGTCGCAGCGCTTCAAAAAGCTGGCGCTGGTCTTCAACTACATCAAACGCATGATCCAGTTGACGGCCACACCGGCATCCGAAGGGTACGAAAGCCTGTTCGCGCAGATCGCCCTGCTGGACGGCGGCGAACGCCTTGGCAAAGTCATCACCCACTACCGGAACGACTATTTCCAGCAGGACTACTACACCCGCAAATGGAAAATCATCGAGCGGTTGAAGCCGGAGGTCGACGCGAAGATCGCCGACATCACGCTGGTGATGAAAGCCGAAGAGTACCTTCCGGACCACAAAGAACCGCACTTCGTCGAACACAAACTGGAAATGTCGCAGAAGTTCCGTGACATGTACGCGTCCATGGAGAAAGACAGCGTCCTGGAACTGGGCGACGTCGAAATCGTGGCGGACAACGCGGCGGCCGTGTGGGGCAAACTGCTGCAAATGGCCAGCGGCATGGTGTATGAGACGTGGAAGGAGCCACACCCGAAAATCGAAGGGCGGATGGTGCTGAAACGCCGGCCCCACCTTCTCCACGACGAAAAGCTGGACGAACTGGAAGAACTGCTGGACCAGCTCGACGGGAAACCGCTGCTGCTGGCCTACCACTGGGAAGAATCGCTGGAACGCCTGAAAAAGCGCTTCCCCTGGGCTACCATTCTGGACAAGGAAGGGAAGTACAAAAAGGCGTGGGACGCCGGTAAGATCAAGATGCTTATCGCGCACCCGCAGTCGGCAGCGCACGGCCTGAACCTGCAGAAGCCGACGAACCAGATGTGCTTCTTCGACATCCACCCGTCGCTGGAAAACTTTCTGCAGTTCATTGGCCGTTTGAACCGCCAGGGGCAGAAAGAAAAAGTCTTCGTTCACCTAATGCTTTCCAAAGGCACGTATGATCTGCGAACATGGGAGGCATTGAAACAGAAACAAGACGGCGAACAGGCACTGCTTAATCGCATCCGGTACTTGCAGCGCAAGATGCGCGAGGCAATCCGGAAAGAGCAGGAGTCGACCGCGAGGGGCGCCATGGCCATGGCCGACGAAGACGACCTGCTGTAATCGCCCATTGCCAAGACAAAGACGTTCGCCGTAAATTATCGGCAACGTCTTTTTTCATTTTAAGGACTCCCATGGCAAACAAAGACCTCAAAGAGATCAAGAACGCCGGCCCCGACGAGAAAACGAGGTCGATGATTCATGAGGGGTGTTCAATATCCCAACTGGCTGACATCTTCGACCGTGATCGCCGCACGGTGACGAAGTACATTCACGATGCGGGGGTGAAACCTTGTGCGACAAGAAACGGAAATCCCATCTACAAACTGCGAGACGTCGCTGGCTATCTCTGCGACATCGATCCGGACTTCATCGACCAGCGCATCCGCAACCTGAACCCACAGGATCTTCCGCCGCTGCTGTCGAAGGAATACTGGAACGGAAAGCGAGCGCGACTGACGTATCTGCGTGAAGAGGGCGACCTGTGGGAGACGTCGCAGATTCAGATGCTGCTGGGCGTGTGGGTGAAGAACTTCGTCACCGGCGTCCGCCAGGTTCAGGACACCATCGACCGCCGCGAAATCCTGACGGAGACGCAGCGAGAAGCGCTGGTACAGGAGATGGACAGCCTGATCAACATGACCCGCGAAACACTGGCCAACGCCATTCAGCGCGCGAAGGATACGGCAGATGAAGACGACCTACTCTAAGGCGTTCGATACGGTCTATGACGTCTTTCTGGCGGCGGTAGACACCATCCGCGCGCCGGAGCGTATTTCCGTTTCGCAGGCGGCCATGAAATACCGGTACGTGTATCAGCCAGGTGCATACATCGGTCCGTGGAAGAACTCGGAAACGCCGTACATGGTCGAGCCGATGGACATGTTCACCAGCAGGACGAAGATTGCCATGGCGCTGATGATGTCGGCGCAGACGGGTAAAACGGACTCCATGATCCTGAACACCACCCTGTACACGACCATCGTCGACCCGATGGACATGATCATCTACAACCCGACGCACAACCTGGCGCGCGACTTCTCCATTCGTCGTATCGACCGTCTGATGCTGCATTCGAAGAAAGTCGGCGAACAGCTTTTGAAGGGGCGCGACTCGGACAACGTGTTCGACAAACACTTCAAAAACGGCACCATCCTGTCGCTGTCGCATCCGGCGCCAGGGGAACTGGCCGGTCGTCCAATCGGCCGAGTTTTGATGACCGATTACGACCGCTTCCCGATGGACGTGGGCGGCGAAGGTTCGCCGTTCGACCTCGGCTCAAAGCGTACAACCACCTTCGGTTCCATGGCCATGTGCGTGGCGGAATCGTCGCCGTCAATGCCGATCATCGACCCGAAGTGGATTGCCCGCAGCCCACACGAAGCGCCGCCGTGCGACGGCATCGCCAACCTGTATAACCGCGGCGACCGGCGTCTGTGGTTTTGGCCATGCCCGCACTGCGAGGAATATTTCGAAGGTCGCTTCGAACTGCTGACGTGGGACAAGACCAAGCCGACCAACCTGGAAAAAGCGCGCACCGTTCAGATGATCTGTCCGGAGTGCGGCAGTCTGATCGACTACAAAGAGCGCCGCGAGATGCAGCAGTGGGGCATATGGGTGCCGGAAGGTATGCGCATCGAAAAAGGCAAACTGGTCGGGGATGTGCCGGACAACCTGATCGCCTCCTACTGGCTGAAAGGCGTGGCCGCAGCGTTCGTGACGTGGGAAAAGCTGGTGTTCTACTACCTGAACGCCGAGGACGAGTACCAGCGCACGATGTCGGAAGAGGCGTTGAAGAAATTCTGGAATACGGACATGGGGATGCCGTATCTGCCGAAGTCGATGCGATCGGTCCGGTCGCCGGACAGCATTAAGGCCATGGCCATCTCGCTGCCGGTCAAAACGGTACCGAGCGACGTCCGGTTCCTTGTGGCCACCGTCGACGTCCAGAAGACAAAATTCGTGGTGCAGGTGTGGGGAATCCGCCCTGGCCAGCCGTTTGATCAGGTGCTGATTGACCGCTTCGACATCGTGAAAAACCCGATGCGCGTGGACGCCAACGACGAGCCGGAGCCGCTGGACCCTGCTGGCTACCTGGAGGACTGGCACACGCTGACGCGTCAGGTCATCCGCGCTAAGTATCCACTGGAAGGTGGCGTCGGCGTCATGGGCGTTAAACTGACCCTCTGTGACTCCGGCGGCCGCGCGGGCGTGACAGCCAACGCGTATAATTACTACCGCCAGTTGAATTCGCCGGACTACCAACTGGGGGCGCGCTTCCTGCTGATTAAAGGGCGCAACACCCCGAACACGCCGCGCGTCGCGCTGACGTATCCGGACTCCACCCGCAAAGACCGCTACGCCAACGCGCGCGGGGAAATTCCGGTGCTGCTGATCAACACCAACCTGATTAAAGACATGTTCGACGGGCGCCTCGGCGTGATGACACCAGGCAAAGGCATGGTCGTTCATCCGGACTGGCTGTCCGACGATTACTACCGCGAACTTTGCGTGGAGGTGCGAACCCCGAAAGGGTGGGAGAACCCGAACAGCGAACGAAACGAGGCATGGGACTTAGGGTGCTACTGCATCGCCGGTTGCGTCTCGCCGTACATTGGCATCGAACATATCCAATGGGACCGGCCGCCGCTGTGGGCGGAAGAGTGGGACAAAAACATCATGGTGGAACTCACAACGGAGAAAGGCGAGATTGTTCGCGCGCCCGCTTCCCGCTATGATTTCGCTAAATTCGGTTCGGAAATGGCTTAGGGGGCAATATGTTTGATTGTGCGGGACTCACCTGCGAAGAACTGCAGGACATGTTAGCGGAAGCGCGCAAGGCGTATTCGCAACTCGTCTTAGGGGGCGCGGTACGCGTCGTGGTGGACCAGAACGGCGAGCGTGTGGAATTCACCGCAGCTAACCGCCAGTCGCTGAGCCAGTACATCCAGACACTTCTGTCCTACATGCGCGAGAACGGCTGCATCTGTACGCCGGCCCCGCAGCAACAGAAAGCGTTCCGCTTCATCTTCTAAGGGGAAGAATGTGAAAAAATTATCTCTCGCCGAGTCGAACGCGATGGTGCCGATGGCGCTGGGCGGCGGTGGCCTGGAGGGTGCCAAAATCATGTCGCGTGAAATGGCGCGCTGGCAACCCTACGGCGGATCGCCGGACACGCTGATTAACGGCGCTAAGAAAATCACGGACGACCGCAGCCGCGACGCCATGATGAACGACGGCTACCTGTCAGGGGTGCTTCACTCCACCCGCGACAGTATCGTCGGTTCCAGCTACATGCTTATCGCGCAGCCAAACATCGACGTGCTGAAAACCATCGACCCCCGTTTCGACGACGTGTGGGAAGAAGAGTTCTCCATGGCCGTCGAAGGGCGATTCAACCTGATTGCCGAGTCCCGCGCCAACTTCCTGGACGCCACCCGCCGCGATAACCTTACCGGCCTGGTGCGCCTCGGTCTGGCGTCTCACGTCTATTCCGGCGAGATCCTTTTCTCGTCTGAATGGATTCGTGAAAACGACCGGCCGTTCAATACCGCCGTGCAGCTAATCGCCCCCGACCGCCTCTGCAACCCGGATAACGGGCCGGATCAGCTACGCCTGCGCGCCGGTGTCGAACTGAATATGTGGGAGCGACCGATCGCATACCACATCCGCAACGGCTATATGGGCGACCCGTACAGCACGGTGCCGCAGGTGTCATGGCAGCGCGTAGAAGCAGAGAAGCCGTGGGGCAGGAAGATGATCGTCCACATCTGCGAACGTGACCTGCCTGGCCAGACTCGCGGTCTGTCGGAAATGGTGGCGGCGCTGAAACAGATGCGCATGACCCGCCGCTTCCAGGACATCACGCTGCAGAACGCCGTCATTAAGGCGAGCTACGCGGCCACCATGGAATCCGAACTGCCGATGGAAATGCTGGCTGGCGCCATGGGCGGTAATTCGATCGGCATGGAAGAGTACCTGGGAACCTTCATGTCGCGCCTGCAGGAGTACATGGGCGGGGCGAACAACCTGACGATCGACGGCGCCAGCATTCCGGTGCTGTTCCCGAACACGAAACTGAACATGCAGCAACTGGGGACACCAGGCGGTGTCGGTACCGAGTTCGAAATCTCCCTGATTCGCCACATCGCGGCGTCGCTCGGCTATTCGTATGAAGAGTTCGCCCGCGACTTCTCGAAGACGAACTACTCGTCTGCCCGCGCTGCGATGAACCTGACGCACAAGCGTATGCAGGCGAAGAAGAAGACCATCGCAGACCGTCAGGCGTCGGAGATTTACGACCTGTGGTTCGAAGAGGACTGGAACGCTGGCAACCTGCCGATGCCGGTGGGAATGAAGACGTCGATCCTGTATGCTCCGCTCGTTAAGCAGGCGCTGACCGGTTGCCTTTGGATTGGTGCCGGACGTGGCCAGATTGACGAGGTCAAAGAGACGCAGGCGGCTATTATGCGTATCGGCGCTGGCCTGTCGACCTACGACAAAGAGGCGGCGAACCTCGGCATGTACTTCAAAGATGTCGTGCGCGCCCGCCAGAAAGAAGAGAAGATGATTAAAGCCGCCGGTCTGACGTTCACCAACGATGCGACGAAGCCGAACACCAACGACCGTCAGCAGACAATGACCGACAACAACGATACCCAGGACCGGGAGGAAAATGCAGATGCCGCAAGTTAACACTACCGTGGCTCAGGCCGTGGCCAGACGCCTCAGTCTGCAGCCGCTGCTGACCACACCAGAAGCCGCCATTGATGCTGACATGGCGCGCTTCCTGGCCATGTCTCCGGAAGAACGCGCCGAAGAAGAATCGCTGTACGCAACGTGGAAGTGCGAAGTCGTCGCGTCGTTCGGGATGCAACCGAGCGCGAACGATAAGCCGTATGCCTATGCCAACGGCGTGGCGGTGATCCCGATTCACGGTATGCTGATTAACCGCTTCGGCGGGTCATGGGGGTGGGTAACCGGCTACCAGTACATCTCCCGCATGACCATGGCCGCAGATGCCGATCCTGATGTTCAGCTTATTGTGTACGACGTGAATTCCGGCGGCGGCGAAGTTTCCGGCTGCGCAGAAGCGGGCGCGATCATCGCGGCTACTGAAACGCCAACAATGGCCGTAATCGACTCGCGCTGCTACTCTGCTGCGTACTGGCTGTCGTCTCAGGTTGACCGTTTAGTGTCGACGCCGAGTGGCGGGGCCGGCTCAGTCGGTGCGATGACGATGCACATCGACGTGTCCGAGATGATGGAATCCATCGGGATGAAAGTCACCCTGATGTATGCCGGTAAACACAAGGTCGATGGCAACCCGTATGAAAAACTCGGTGCCGAGGTCAAAGAAAAGACCGAAGCACGTCTGGAAGAGATTCGACAGGATTTCGCTGAAACCGTTGCAGAAGGTCGCGGTATCACCTTAGAATCTGTCCTGGCTACCGAGGCGGATTGCTACACGGCCGAACAAGCGGTAGATTTAAAACTGATTGATGCGATTAGCGATCCATCGGCCGCGATTCTCACCGCGATGACGCGCCTGGCAGATGGCGAAGACCCCTTCGACGAAACTGATGACGAGGAAGACGATATGTCTACTGCAGCAAAGACCACTACCAACCAACCGAAAGCCGAAGTCGAGCAGCCGCAGGTTGACGAAAAACAGATTGAAGCGAATTCCCGCGCGCGCATGAAAGCCATCAACACCCATGCGAACGCTACCGCTCAGGCTGACCTGGCGTCCTTCCTAGCGTATGACACGGAACTGTCCGCTGACATGTGCTGCGCTATTCTGGATAAAGTGAAAGCCGCTCCGGCGCCGACCGAGCAGCCGAAAGCTGAAACTGATCCGGAGAAAAACGGCACCAAGGCCGAAAACGACGGTGAAAACACTTTCGCCAAGGCCATGGACGAAACCGCGAATCCTAACCTCAAGCCGAACCAGACGGAAAACAAAGCCGAAGGTGACCGGCTTGACAACATTCTGTCGCTGATCCCGGACGACATGAAAAACTAACCCATCGGTCAAACTGACGGAGATTAAAAATGGCACAAGCAATTTACGAACCGGATGATCTGGCCGGTAACTCAAACTGGGACGGCGTCAAACCACAACAACTGTGGGCGGGCGAATACCCGAAACACACCTCCAGCGGTAAAGCGGGCGGCGCGTCTTCCGTGACTTACGCGAAATATGAAGTGGTCGCGTATGATGCAGCAACCGACACGTACATCAAGTACGACCCGACGGCTGCAGCAGGCGAAGCAGCAGCGACGCCGGTCGGCTTTACCTGTCAGCCTACCGTTGGCGGCGGCAGCATTCAGGTTTATGATTCTGGTGCGCCTAACCACGAAGCGCTGGTGTGGCCAGCCAGCATTGACACCCTGGCCAAACGTAAAGCGGCTTTCGCTTACGCAGGATCTAACATTTTCGTGGCGCGTCTGTTAGGCTAACGCCATCATAAACATGGACGCCCGATAATCGGGCGTTTACCGATTATCGGGTAAGAGGGGAATTCAGAATGTCCGATCAAGTCGTCAACCCTTGGGATACGCAGACCGCGGGCGGCGTTATTCGTAAAATCAAAGTCCCGTTCTCATTGTTCCTGGGCTTCTATGGCCGTTCGATCTATTTCGAAACGGACAAGATTTTCTTCGAACGCGTGAACACCAACTACCGCCGCGTTGCGCCGTTCGTCGCTCCGAACGTGCAAGGCTGGATCAACCGTCGTGAAGGTTACACTGCCGATTCCCTGGCTCCTGCGTACATCAAGGAGAAAGACGAAGTCGACATCAATGCCCCGCTGATGCGTCTGCCTGGCGAAACGATGGTGTCCGGCAGCTACACCAACCAGCAGCGTCACGACATCATCGTGGCCGATCTGGCGGCGCAGCAGAAGCAACGCATCTACAACCGTTTCGAATGGATGGCCTGCCAGGCGGCGAAGAACGCGGAAGTCACCATCTCCGGTGAGAAGTATCCGGCGCGTACCGTGACCTTCCCGCGTAACCATGGCCTGACTATGGTATCCAACTGGACGGCAACCGGCGCTGACCCGATGGGCGACATTAGCGCGCTGCGTCGTATCGCCAACACCGAATCCGGCGCCCGCATTGTGGACGTCTACTTCGGCCGCGACGCGTACCAGGCGTACTTCAATGCGCACAAAGAACTGCTGGTCGGCCAGAACGGCCTGATGGACCGTAACATGGGCGGCTCGGAAACGCAGATCACCCGTCTGCTGGACCAGTTCGAAGGTCTGGAATACGTGGGTCGCGTGTCCGGCCTGAACGGCGCTGGCGAAATCCGCATCTGGATTTACGAAGCGACCTACCTGGACGCAGAAACCAACGCGCAGGAATACTTCCTGGAGCCGACCGAAGTCTTCGGTATCGCGCCGAGCGTCTTTGCCGGTGTGCGTTGCTTCGGTGCAATCAAGGATGGCCGCGCTGGCTGGAAAGCGATGGAAATCTTCTCTAAAAACTGGGTGTCTCAGGAAGACCCGTGGGAAGAGTTCTTCATGTCGCAGTCCGCTCCGCTGATGGTTCCTGGCGATGCGAACGCAACCTTCTTGATTAAGACTGGCGCCTGATCATAATATGGGGTCTGCCAGACCTTAACGACTAAACTAAAAGGGCGGCCGATGTGCCGCCTTTTCATTCACTTGAGGACACTACTATGCCGCAACGTATCACGAACATCTCAGTTACCGTTTACCGTGATGGTAAAGTTCAGCGCCTGCAGCCGAACACCAAGTTCGACTTTACTGCAGACGAAGTCGACCAGATTAACCGCGCTCACAACGGCGCGCTGCGCAAAGTTAACAGCGAAGCGGACGACATTCTGGATCTGACCAAGGCCGACGTATCCAAGCAGAAAGCGTCTGCCGGGGCGAACGGTGGCGACCACACCAACGACAGCAATCCGAAGAAAGAGACTGCTGACACCACCAACAAGACGCTGACCGCCGCGCAGAAGAAAGCGCAGGACGCGAAAGCAGAGAAAGCCAAACTGGCCGACGAGCAGAAATCCTCTGACGGCGAAGAAGGCGATCTGTAATGGCCAAGGGCTTCGACTGGCAATCGGTCAAAGCCCGCACCCGCCGAGTGGTGCATAACACATTCGGCGGGGACGCGAAGTACATGGATTCCACGCAGCCGGAGATAGCGTTAACTGTCCGGTGGCACAATAAAATCCAAGTAGGCGGCGACCTGGAAAGCGGCGGGTACGCTGAAACTATCGAAGGTATCGAACGCGTTATTTTCGACAGGGAAGAACTCATGGCCAAGGGCGTCACCCTGCGCAATAACGGCACGGTGATTATGGCAGACGGTACCGTCCTTACGCTCGGCACCCAGGAACCAATCGTTGGTCCTATCGAAGTAATCTGGCAGGTAGCGCGGGGGTAACATGCAACCGATCATCGACGTCGCCGCGCTGGACAGCCTGCGAGACTACTTCAACCGATTCCCTGACCTCTCCAAAGTAGCCATGCGCATTGCCATTAACGACACCGTGAAAGGCAAAGGCATGGCGCTTATCCGTAACCAGATGACCGACCAGATAAACTTCAACAGAAGCTATCTGACCGGCGACCGCCTCGGCGTCGCAAAGCTGGCCACCAACGAAAACCCCGAAGCCATCATTCGCGCCCGCGACCGTGCCACCAGCCTGGCGCGTTTTGCCACCAGCACGACAGTCGGCAAAAAGGCGGAATCAGGGGTGACAGTCCGCGTGAAGAAGGGGAAGACCACTTTCATCAAACGCGGCTGGCTGGTGAGGCTGAATAAGGGCGCGTCTAAGTCCGAAGACCACTACAACCTCGGACTGGCCGTTCGCCTCGGCCCTGGCGAAAAACTGAGTAACAAAAAATCCACCCACCAGTCATGGCTGGTGAAAGGTTCCGTCGCGCTGCTGTATGGCCCCTCCGTCGCTCAGGTGTTCAACGACACCCGCAACGAGGTGATCCAGCCAATCGGCGGCCTGGTCGAAGCGGAATTCCTGAGACAACTTTCGAGGCTAATTGAATGAGCGCTCTGATTAAATTGCAAATCCAGCAAAAATTAACGACAATCCTCAACGAAATCACCGTGGCGAACGGCTTTAACACCGACAACAAGGGAACGTGGCGGGGCCGGTCGCAGTTCGGGCAGGAAACAGACATTCCCTTCCTGGCTTTGCTGGAGTCCCCGCGATCCGATATTTCGGACTGGGCGACAGAAGACAACACGGTGAGCAAGGATGCCTGGACGCTGCTGGTGCAGGGCTTCGTATCCGCCAACGGTCAGGAACACCCGACCGATGCCGCGTACATCTTCCTGCATGATGTCGAAACGCAGCTTGGCAAAATTACCGCGACGCGCTCTAATGGCATGGGTGGCGGGCAGTATCCCGAATACTTCATGCTGAACGGGATGATCACCAAGCTGGAACTGGAACCGGCGGTCGTGCGCCCTGGCGGGGATGATGTTTCGCCGATGGCGTATTTTTATCAGCCGGTCCGGCTTACACTAGTTCGTGACCTTAAATGTTGATCAACAAATAAAGGGGGGTCGAAATGGCCACTACTTGCGTTAATGAGAAAAACAACCTTGTGTTAGGCCGTGGTCGACTCTTCTTCGACCGTCAGGATAGCAAAGGGAACCCAACTGGCGAGCGCTATCTCGGCAACACGCCGGAACTGAACGCCACGCAGGACGTAACCACGCTGGACCACTTCTCGTCCGATTACGGCGTGAAGGAGATGGACGATCAGATGACGCTGCAGAACACCCGTTCCGGCAGCTTTATCACCGACAACATCTCGATCGAGAACGTGGCCGCGTTCTTCGGTGGCCAGCAGCAGACCATCGTCAACACGCAGCAGACCGACGTGAAAGAAGTGCTGAACGCGAACAACCCGATTACGCGCGGCCGTTTCTATCAGCTTGGTCAGACGGTCGACGACCCGCAGGGCCTGGGTAACATCGACGCTGCGAACTTCGAACTGTATTACGCATCGGCTAACGCCTCCATCGTGATCGGCTCCGGCGACCTGTCATCCGTTTCCGGCCTGACTCTGCTGCCTCCGGCGAACTACGAACTGGAAGCGGATACCGGCCGCGTGTACATCGAACCCGATGCGCCTGACCTGGTAGCCTCGTCTAAGATTTACGCGCAGTACAACCGTAAAGCCGGTTCGACTGACATGTTCATCACCGCCGACGATTCCGTTCGCGGCGCGCTGCGCTTCATTTCGGACAACCCGAAAGGTCTGCAGATGAACTACTACTGGCCGGAAGTCAACCTGACGCCGAACGGTGACTACGCGCTGAAAGGCGACGACTGGCAGCAGCTTTCGTTCAACTTCGGTGTGCTGAAAAAAGACTGCAATACGCCGTCTCAGATCACCTACCGTCCGACGCCGGATCAGGGTAACGCAGGCACCGGCGCTACCGTGTCCACGCTGACGCTGAACCCGACTTCTATCGCCGGTGACAACACTGCGACGTCGACGGTTTCCGTGACCGTGCTGGATGCCAATGGCCAGCCTGCCGCTAACCAGCAGGTATCGCTGTCCCGCGGCGCTCTGCCTGCCGGTGTTAGCTCGCTGACCCTGGCGCAGACCACCGTGACCACCAACGCGTCTGGCGTGGCCTCCACCACCGCCAAGGCGGAGGCGACCGGCGCCGGTACCGTGCAGATCACCGCCACCGTTGTTTCCAGCGGCGCGACGAAGACCGCGAACCTGTCGGTCACCGCACCGTAAGACGAAAAGCAAAATATTCAAAGGCCGGACTAACCCCCGGCCTTTTTTATTTGCTAGATTAGCGGTGTCAATTACCTGGAGACTACAACAATGCCAATTCGTGCTTATCAAGTACCTCGCCGCGAAATTACCGACGCCGAAGGGGAAGTGCTGGCCGACGTCCGCGGCCTCGCGTTTTACGACCTGAACCTTCTGGTCAGCCTGCATTTTGACAGCCTGGATAAACTGCTGTCCGTGTGGGAACACTATCAGGACGTTTCGAAGCGAAAAGATCCTGGCGCCATGATGACCGACGCGGACTTCGCGGCTTTCCTGGCCGACATCTGCGCCAGCGCTCCGGCAATCATGGCTGACGTCATCGCCCTTGCTGCCGACGAGGTCGACGAAAACGGTATGCCGTCGACGGCCGCACTGGCAAGCATTCGCCGCTGGCCGATGCACGCTCAATGCCGCGCCCTTGGCCACATCTATGGACTGTCGGTTGCCGACTTCGGCGGGCCGGTAAAGCTGATCGGAGCGCTGATTCAGCAGGTGAGGCAAGCGGCTCCGGCGATGGGGATGATTCAGGCGTAACGCCGGACGAGCGCCACGAAGCGGAGATCTGGTTTTCGAACCTTCGGGCGCACGTCACATACCTGCAAATGAACAATATCCCCGACCCTGACAGATTGCCGATCGGCAAGTTACTCAATACCTCCGAACTCGTTCGGCAGATGAATAACCGCAGACTGGCCAGTGAAGGGATCGTGCTGCAAGCCGCTGCGTCGAGTATCATGACTAAAGAGGGCGGCAAATTTTTCCAGAAGGTTATTAAGGGGCTTATGAGCAATGGCTGATAAAGACATCACGCTACGAATCCGCGCCAAGGATACGTCGAAGCAAACATTCGATCAGTTAACCAGAACCATGGAACGTCTGTCCAAGGCGATGGAAGAACAACGCGACGCGGCGAAGAAAGGCGACGCTTCGGTGCGTGATCTCGAAAACAGCTATTCAGACCTTGAGAAAGTGGCCAAGGCGATGCTGCGACAGGTCGCCGACGTCAAAGCCTATGAGAACCAGGCCCGCGCACTGGATGAAGCCCGCAAACGTGCGATTGAAGCCGCGCGCGCGCAGACGGCATATGCGGCCAAGCTGGCGCAACAGGACAAGGTTCTCAAGAAGGAAGAGAAGGAACTCGCCCGCCTGACGTCCGCCCGCGAGCGCGAAGAACGTGCCGTGCAGAAGCAGACCGACACCCTGACGAAACTGGGTCAGCGCCTTGCTGGCTACGGCATCGCGGCCAACCAGACGACGCAGGCTACCAAGCGCATCGAAACGGCCATGAACACCCTGAACGGGGAACTGGCCAAGCAGGACGCGGCTATCGAAAACAACGCGCTTCACATGAAGCAGTTGAAAGCCGCTCAGGATGCGGCAGCGGCGCAGGCACTGGCCGAAAGTCTGCGTCGTCAGCAGGAAGCGCTGCGCCAACTGGCGGCCGAGCAGCGGGCAGCGGCAAACGGCTGGAACAGTACCGCGGCATCTATGCGCGCCATGGGTACCGCGGCTGTCTCGCTGGCGCAGCAAATCCGGAACATCACCGACCCGACCCGCAACGGCGCGAAGACCCTCGACGGTCTGAATCAGGCCGTGGACAGGGTGCGGGCGAGCTTGGCCAACACGAAGAAACCAATCTCCGACTTCGCCGGTAAAATCCGCGAGTTGAAGAACGCCCGCGAAACGGTAACCGCGCTGGCGCAGATGGTCGACCAGTTCAGGACGCAGACGCAGGAACTGGCGCGTCTCCGCACGGCGTACACTGCAGCGCGCGCTGACGTCATCCGGCTTACTCAGGCGCTGACGCAGACCGGTGCGGACACGACGGCCATTAGCCAGAAACTTCGTCAGGCGCAGCAGACTCTGGCGCAACTGTCCGGCGAGTTCAAACGCACGTCGCAGTCTGCCCGCGAGATCCAGCAGCAGTTACGCGCTGCCGGTATTGACACGCGCAACCTGACCGAAGCCGAACAGCGCCTTATCGCGGCCGCCCGTAACACCACCACCGCGCAGAACCAGTTGACCGAAGCATACCGCCGTAACGGCGCTGCAGCGGACGATGCCGGTAAGCGCACCAAGGGTAACTACGACCAGCAGAAAACCGCGCTGTCGTGGGCGCAGCGCCTCCGTGGCGAACTCCTGTCACTGGCCGCTGCCTACGGCGGGGTGTTCGGTGCCATCAACCTGGCGAACTCGGCGGTGGACGCCGCGATTACCCGTCAGCAGACGATGTCGGCGATTGCCGTGGTGGTCGGTAAAGACCAGAAAGCGCAGGCGCAAGAGTGGGAGTACGTGAATCAGGTGGCCGACTACTTCGGCTCCAACCTGGAAAGCATGGCCAAGTCCTACGGCAAGTTCTCGGCGGCAGCGAAGGGCAGCGGCCTCGGCCAGAAAGAGTCGAAAGAGCTGTTCGAAAACGTCACCTCGATCGGTACCGCCTACGGCAAGACCGCCGACCAGATGAACCTGGTGTTCCTCGCCATTGAACAGATGCTGTCGAAGGGGAATATCTCGGCGGAAGAATTTAAGCAGCAGTTCGGTGAACAGATCCCAGGCGCGTTTGCCGCCGGTGCCAAGGCGCTCGGTCTGACCGAACAGGAATTCCGCAAATACATGGAAAGCGCGTCCCTCGGTTCGGATGCGGTCATCTCCATCATGCGCGACCTGGCGAAAGAAACCACGGACGCGACGGAGCAGATGCGTACCGGTATCGTGGCGCAGCGAAACGCGCTGGATAACGCGAAGTTCCGCTTCAACCTGGCGCTGGCCGACTCCGGTTTCCTGGAGGCGTATCGCAAGCTGATTACCTCGCTGACGCAGCTACTGGAAAGCAACGAAGGGAAGCAACTGGCCGAAGACCTCGGCGCGGCGTTTTCCAGCGTGGCCAGCGCGGCGCAGTTCCTTGTCGAGAACCTTGATCTGGTGAAGTGGGCTATCGCCAATATCGCGTTCGTCAAAGGGGCGCAGATGGCGTTCTCGTTCGGCCAGTCGCTGAAAGAGATCGCAGACATCGCCACCAGCACGAACACGGCCATGCGAAAAATCCAAGCGTTCCTGCTGATCTTCGCCCGCGGCCTCGGCACGGCGACGGTGGCCACGCGCGGCCTGTCTATCGCCATGAAACTGCTGGCGCGCTCAATCCCTATCCTCGGCGCTATCCTGATTGCGCTGGACATCGGGAAGGTGCTTTACGACCAGTCGGAAACCGTGCGGAACATCGTTGACGGCATGATTAAGTACGTCGTGGTGTCGTTCAACTACATCAAAGGCGTCATCTCCGGCAACTACAAAGAGTTCGACCAGCTTAAACGCGAATACGAAGAAAAGAACTCGCCTATTCCGTCTAACGTGAAAGCGCAGGCGGACCAGCTTAAAAAGGACATGGATGCGGTATCCGGCTTCCGACGTTCGCAGACGGAAACCGCGTTTGACCGTGCGGCCGCGGACGAGAAGAACTTCAACAAGAAACTGGACACCCTGCGCGATAACCTGGCGAAGCAGTCTATCAGCCAGCAGAAACGAGTGGCCAAAGACGACCTGAACACCCGTATCGCACTGGTGCGCCAGACCTACGCCGCGCAGTTGAAAGAGGCGGAGAAGTACGGCGGGGAGACGCTTAAACGCACCAAGGCGCTAATCGAACAGGCGGTGGCCAACGAGCGCGAGGCGTACAAAGCCGACCACATGAGAAGCGGGGATGGTGGTGCCAATAAGCGCGCCAACCTCGTTCAGTCGACGATGACGGATCTGGAGCAGGCAGAAAGCCGTGGCCAGAAGAAAGCCGTCTATGGCGACCCGACGTCCAGCTATGGCGAGCGAGAGGCAGCAGCGGTTAAAGCGGCCAACGACCAGTACAAGGATCTGGAAAACCGCATTAAGAAAATCGCGGAATTCGATAAGACCGGCGCCGATGCCATGCAGAAGCGCCTGGACATCCTGAAACAGACCACCACGGAAGCGGTGAAGCAGCAGACGGCCGCGCAGGAACTGACGCGCCTGCAGGGCAAGATCGATTCGAACAGCAAAGCGCGTAAGGATCAGGAAGCGCTGATCAACGCGCAGGCGGATGCCGGACTTATCACGGAATCCGAGCAGGTCAAAAGGCTGAACGACCTGTATGACGAGTCCAAGGTCAAGATCCTGGAGAACATCAAGGCGTTGCGAAATTTCGCTATTGAGAAGCAAGCGGCAATGGACCCCGAAGCCTTCGACGCGCTGATGGTTAACCTGGATACCATGCAGGTGAAGATCGAGAACTCGCAGCGCGCGGTGGAGAAGTTTTACACCCAACTGGTCAGCGGCCTGCTTAACGGACTGGACGTAGCGTTCGATTCCGTCGTGGACAACCTGACAGAAGTGTACCAGGGAACAAAAAACTGGCAGGAAGCAGTGGTGGCGCTAGGCGTAACAATGGCGCAGTTCTTCGCGGACCTGATGAAAGATCTGGCCATGGCCATCCTGAAAACGATGATCCTGAAAGCGCTGCAGACATTTTCCGGAGAAGGCGGCGTCATGGGGTCTATCGGAGACGCCGCCGGTTCCTTACTGGGCGGCCAGAACCACACTGGCGGTATTGCTGGTGGCGGCGGTGGCCATAAACGTGCGCTGCCTGCCGGTGCATTCGCCGCGGCGCCACGCTACCACACTGGCGGTATTGCGGGCAGCGCGCCTAACTCCGGCCTGCGCCCGAACGAGGTGCCGAGCGTCCTGGAGAAAGGGGAAGAGGTGTTGACACGCGACGACCCTCGCCACATCCTGAACGGCGGCGGCAATAATGGGCCGAGCAGTATCCGCCTGATTGCCGTTGACGACCAGCGCGCCGCTACCGCCGAGGCGCTGAAAACGCCGGAAGGGCAGCAGGCGATGATTGTGGCCATGCGCCAGCAACTGCCGACGATTAAGAAGATGGTGAAATAATGGCTGACGGAATTGTTAAGGGGACGCGCGACGCGAACAGTGTCGTGAAGACGATGTCTCAGACGATGAACAATGCCTGGCTGCTGTACGTCCAGGACGAGTTCGGTAAGGCGGCGGCGAACACGCTGTACCGCCTGTCGAAGTGGACATATTTTCAGGGCGGCGTGTACACGGTGCAGATGGCCGGAGACGACAAGGTCGAGATGTTCGTCGACTCGTCGAAGGTCGGGGAATCGACCTACCCGAACGTGGCCACCTACGAATACGTGACCATCGATCAGGGGTGGCACCGCGTCGACGTCTCATACACCAACGTCCCCGCGAACACCCCGTCTTACGCCGGATGGGCTTTCTACCGCGATGGCAACGTCGTGGCGGAAATCATCTCGGAGCCGGGAGACACGAAAGGTAACGATTCGGAATGGCCGGACATCGGCGCGCAACCGGCGGGGAATGGTAGCAACATTCTCGGCCTGCCGGTATTCCTGCCGGAACCGAACTGGGGCGACGGCATCACCGAATCGTGGGCGTGGCTGACGACGATCAACACGTCGGAAACAGGTGCCGAGCAGCGCCGCAAAATCCGTCGTTTCCCGCGCCGGTACGTGGAAGCGCAGTTCCGCGGATTGAAGGGTAAGCGCCGCGCGATTGACATGGCCATCACCGGCCTCGGCCGCGACCAGTGTCTGGTCCCGTTGTGGTTCGACAGCCAGTTCATCAAGTGGAACCTGACCGAGAAGGAAACCGTCATCCACGGCGACTTCGAACACCGCAACTATTACGCGGGGTGCGTGGCCATTCTGCGCAACCTGGACAGGGACAAGATTTTCGATTACGAACTGGTGCCGGTGCTGGAGGTGCATAACGACCGCATTGTGCTGGCCACCGGCCTGAAAAAAGACTGGTCGAACTTTCGCCTGTTCCCCTGCCGCGTGTCCGTTATCGACGATGCCGTGCAGGCGCAGAACTACACGAACGCCGCGGCGGACTTTCAGGTGCGCTTCCGCATCGTCACGGCTGAGACGTTTATCCAGCCGTCCTGGTCATACGACGGCACCGTGTGGCCGCGTAACCCGCGCGACAACCTGCCGCTGATCAACAAGCGCCCGAACTGGCGGGAGGACATCACTCACTCGTTCGACCGCGTCGTCTACTGGACGGACAACGAAACCGGCATCCCGTTTGTCATGGACGCTGGAAACCAGGAGACGCAGGACTGGTCGCTGCCGTGGCTCATGAAGGGCAAGAAGCAGAAGTTCACCTTCCTGCAGATGCTGTTCGCCATGGAAGGGCAGACGCAGCCGTTCTACGCCCCGAACTGGACGGAAGACTTCACCATCGTGAAAGACATCAATCCGGCCGACGGGTACATCGCGGTGGAGCAGACCGGATATTCGTATTATTCGGCGCTGATTCAGGAAATCCGGCGCGGTCTGTACATCGAAAAGCGTGATGGAACGATCATCACTGGCCGCATCGTGAGTACGCGCGCCGAGAATGGCATCGAATATCTCTACCTCGACCAGACTATCGGGGCTATCGCCAAAGAAGACATTAGGGTGATATGCTTCATGCCATACTGCCGGTTAGGCTCGGACTCCGTGGAAATTACGCACCACGCAGACCTGACCGGACCGGCGGAATGTGTGCTGGCGCTGCACGGATTCATCGAACGAAGAGACGGAGCGCCAGCCATTTTCCCATAAGGAGATAGGCTATGGCGTACAACGAGTACGAGGCGTCGACGTTTAGTGGGCGCCCCGTTCACCTTTATGAATTCACCATTGACACGAAAGCGTGGTATGTGACCTCCGCGGATAGCGATATTTCCGCTGGCGGCCGCCTGTATAAAACGCTCGGTATCAGCGACGACGGTGTCAACCAGACCGGCGAGGCGCAGACCGACACCTTCACGCTACGGGTGCCAATCACGTTTGATCTGGTGTCCCTCTACGTCAACACCCCGCCCATCAACGACGTCATGGTTAAGCGGGCGCGCATCCACGAAAACGATAATGAACTGGCGTACAACTACGTCGGCTTCATCATTAACGTGAACTTCACCACTCCCGGCGTCGCGGAAATAACCTGCCAGACCCTTGGACCAACCATGCAGCGCAACGGGCTTCGCCTGACGTGGCAGCGCGGGTGTCCATACGTTCTCTACGATCCGGCCACCTGCAAAGTCGACAAGAACGCTCACCGGCTGACGACCTACGTGACCAATGCGCAGGGCGGCGCCGTCACCGTGGCAGCGGACGTCGCGGCTTTCGGCGACAACTACTTCACGGCCGGATTCGTTGAGTGGGTAGACCGCCGGACAGGTGGCCCGAACCGTCGCGGCATCAAATCGCAGATTGGTAACACCATCACGCTGTTAGGCCGAAGCGATGGCATTGCCAACGGCGATCCGATATTCATTTACCCAGGCTGTCAGCGCGTCGCGCAGGTGTGCAGCAGCAAGTTTAACAACATGGCCAACTATGGCGGGGAACCGCACATTCCTGGCAAGTCGCCGTTCTCCGGCGATCCGGTATTTTAAGGGGGCTTTATGGAACCGATGACATGGGCGATGCTGATTATGATGGTGGCCAGTATGGTGCTGTCTATCGTGCTGGCGCCCAAGGCCAAGCAGCCGCAGCCGGGCACCTATGACGACATGAACATTCCGCAGATTGACGAGGGGACGCCGCAGTCGGTCATCTTCGGCGAAGTGTGGATCTCGGACTGGTTCGTGTTGGCCACCGGCAATTTCCGCACGAAGAAAGTTAAAGCGAAAAACGCGAAGAAATAAGGGGGAACATTATGATCATCACTGTCGAACACATCCGCGCTGCCCGCCTCTGTGGCCGTGGCCTGGTGAACCGCATGAAACGCGTCGGGATGACTGACCAAGAGATCATGTACGCTCTGCAGAACGGGATGCCAGAAGAACAAGTCCGTTCCTACGGCGACGCGCAGATGAATGCCGTCATTGAACTGGCGCACCGAATGGAAGCGGAGAAGAAAGCCAATGGGTAAGGCCAAGAACGTAACAGTCGGCTTTAAATACCTGATGTCGCTGCAGATGGGTATGTGCCGCGGGCCGGTAGACGCGCTGCTGGAAATCCGCGTGGGCGACCGAACGGCGTGGACGGGCGAAATGACGTCCAACACGAAGTTCGGCATCCACAAGGAAAACCTGTTCGGCGGCACCAAGGCAGAAGGGGGCATCGACGGGGCTGCTGAATTCTACCTTGGCGGCGCCAGCCAGACCGTCTCGTCGAAGGTGAAGTCCATTCTGCCCGGTCTGTCGCCGGAGTTCAGGGGGATCGTGACTCTGTTCTTCGACGGCATGGTATGCGCGATGAACCCGTACCCGAAACCGTGGGCGTTCAAACTGCGCCGACTGTTTCAGGGGTGGGACGGCGGCGCATGGTATCCGGACAAACTCCGCATCGACCAGACCACCACATACACCGATGACGAGGGCAAATCGCGCACTGGTACCATCCAGTCGATGAACGGCGTCCACATCCTGTACGAAGCCTGTACGAACCGCGTGTGGGGTCGCGGCATCCCGCGTTCGGCGATGTACGAGGCACAATGGAAGTACGCGGCTGACCTCGCCTACGAAGAGGGCATGGGGCTTTGCCTGGCATGGAAACGTACCGACAACCTGGATTCCTTCGCGCAGATGATTCTGGATCACCTCGGCGCCACAATGTTCGTCGACAAACAGACTGGCCTGCTGACGATTAAACTGATCCGCGACGATTACGTGTTCGAACAGTTGCCGGTGTTCACGAACGATTCCGGCCTGCTGGAAGTCGAAGAGTGTTCGGTGGCCGCCGGTACCAGCCTGATTAACGAAATCGTGGTCGGCTTCCACTCGCCGTTGTCCAATGAGGACGGTAAGGTGCGCGCCCACAACCTCGCCGGTATCCAGACGGCAGGGTCAATCGTGTCCAGCAGTGTGGACTACATGGGCGCGCCGACGGCCGAACTGGCGCAGCGACTGGCAGACCGCGACCTGAATGCGCAGGCGCTGCCACTACGCGGCTTTAAGATCAAGGTCGACCACCGCGGCTGGAAGATTCAGCCAGGCACGGTCTTCCGTATTCAAGACCCGAAACGTGGCGGGATCGACATCGCCATCCGCGCTGGCGCCGTGGAGGAATTGCCGATTACCGACGGCTACCTGCATATCGCCGCAGTGGAAGACGTGTTCGCTATGCCGGTAAATGGCACGGCCGCCGTACAGCCGCCGCTGACCAATCCGCCGGATCGCCTGCCTGCCATTGCCCGCCGCCGTCAGTACGAAATCCCGTATGCGCTCCTGAACCGCCTGTTCCCGCCTGGCGAGTTCAACGCCATCCAACCGCAATGGGGCTACTACGGCATGGCCGCAGAGAAGCCGACAGACTTGTCTATGGGCTACGACCTCGCAATGCGCGCCGGTGGTGAGCCGTCATTCGAAATCCGCGGCCAGGGCGGTTTCGTGCCGCTGGGCGAACTAATGGAAAACATCTCCTACCTGACGACGCAGGTGAAGCTGAATAAGCTGAAAGACGAGGACGAAATGGCCGTCGGCGAGTGCATCTATCTCGGCGAAGAGATCATGCGCGTGGACGCAATTGCCGAGTACGGATCGGAAGTCTGGCTGACGGTAGCGCGCGGCGTGTACGACACCGTGCCGGCCCCGCAAGCCGCTGGCCAACTGGCATGGTTCTTTGAAGACGAAGTCGGTTCGGATTCCGTGGCCTACGTCGGCGGCGAGAAGGTCGACGGGAAGGTGCTGCCGTACACTATGGCTGGCCGCTATCCGGAAGACCAGGCGCCGATCGATACCGTGAACATGAACTTCCGCTTCTACCGCCCCTATCCGCCGGGGTACGTGTGGCTGAACAATCAGTGGCGCTGGTTCACCAAAACGTCGCTGAATAAGAACGCTCCGGTGCTGAACATCTCCTGGACACACCGCGACCGCGTGGCGCAGGAAGACACCCGCATCGATCACGAAATCGGGAACATTGGTCCGGAGCCAGGCACCACGTATGTCCTGCGATTCTTCAACGATAAAAACGTGCTGGTGCGGCAGGAAACCGGTATTACCGGCACCAGCTACCAGTACCTTTGGTCGCAGGCGATGTCCGACCTTGGCGTGACCGAGCAGGACGACGGCCGCGTGTTCGACATGACCATTACCCTGTTCAGCCGCCGCAACAATTACGAATCCTGGCAGGGCTACACCATGCGCATCCAGGTAGAGGACATTGCGACATACCTGCAGATGGCACAACTGGCGCAGCAGACCTCGCTGGTGGTTGACGATACCAACGGTGGCGAGGATGACACGACGCCGACGCAGGGCTTGATGATGGCCAGTATGGCGCAGCAGACTGGCACCGAAGTGGATGACCGCGACGGCAGCGACGTTCCGGCGGACGGCCTGGCAATGGCCTCCCTTGGCCAAGCCGCGAGCCAGATGACGCTGATGCCGGTCACCATGGACGCAACCATCTTCGAAGCGCCGTATCTGGAGCTGTACCGCCTGAATCTCAGCCTGTCCAATTCCCGTCCGATGGGCGTGGTTGCCCGCACCTCTGACCGCCTGACTGACGGTTACGAAATGTGGTCGACTAAGCTGGACGTGACCAAGGACGCCAAAGGCAATCCGATTTACACGCCTGTCGACTGGCAGTCTTCCGGCTCCGGCGCGTTCACTCCGTGGGCGGTGACCACTACGAAACTGGACTACCTGGATACGCAGGTTTCCTTCGGTGCGACCTCCGAGCAAGACGGGGTGCCGCTGGACGGCATCGCTGTGGGCGACCTCGCGCTGATCGATAAAGAGATTGTCCGCGTCGACTCTATCGGCAACGGCTTCCTGGTTCTCGGTCGCGGCGTGGCGGACACGGTACCGGCGGTTCACAATCCCAACACCCCGATCTGGTTCTTCCAGAAGAAAAACGCGATGTCCGGCTATGTCTACGGCGGCCAGGAATGGGTGGGCGTGAAGATGAAACCGGAAACCCACACTGTCCCATACCCGCTCGATCAGGTGCCGCAGACGAACATCCAGATGAACGTGCGACCGGTCCGGCCGTATGCCCCTGGCGACGTCTTCATCGACAACCATCGCTGGTGGGTGCCGACCAAGGCGTACACGCTGGATTCTCAGGGCATCTACACCGCGCGCGACGTCAACCTGTCGTGGAAACACCGCGACCGTCTGTCGCAGGCCGGTGACGCTGTCGACCACATGGCCGGTAACATCGGGCCGGAACCGGGCGTCAAATACCGCGTGTGGGTCGGGTATGTTCGGCCGAACAGCAAAGGCGGCGCGTCCAAAACCACTCTGCGTCAGTACGACGTCGACGGTACCGGCTTCACATACACCGCGGCCATGGCTGTGGCGGATGGCGCGAAAGCGGGGCCGGTGTTCGATGCCTGTGGTGAAGTGACTATCATGATGACGCTGTTCGCGGTGAACCCAAGTGGTTTAGAATCATGGCAGGGATACTCGTTCTATCTGTCTGTACCGACAAATGCGTGTCCTCCGGGCAAACAGCCAGGCGGCGGCAACCAACCTCCTACGGGTGGCGGTGGTGGCTCCGGCGGCGGTAACCCTGGCGACCCAAGCGGTCCGGACGAGCCAGACCCGACTGACCCGACGACGCCTGACCCGACCGATCCAGTTGACCCTAACTGGCCACCGGAAGAACCGCCAGTCATCGTCGACCCGCCGGAGCCGCCAGACCCTGACTTCGAAGGTTCCTGGTCCTACGATTGGGATCATGGTTGGGCGAACACACTGCCGAAAACGATTTAAGGAGATACAGAATGCCAGCAATTACCGCACCCCGTTATGGGGTGCTGTACGGATGGGCTGCAGGGGAGGACTTTTGGGGCGGTCCGATGAACGACAACCTGCAGCTTTTGGATGCGCTTCTCTTCCCCTACATCCTGAACATGAACTTCGGGTCGCCGCCTCAGAACGTGGAGGATGGTGACCAGTACATCGTCTCGACGCCGTCTTCCGGCGACTGGGCGAACCAGGACGGCAAACTGGCCTACCGCATCAATGGCCAGTGGATCTTCTTTGAGCCGACGCGAGGGGTGCGCGCCCGACTGGTCAACATCAATTCGTGGATCTGGTTCGATGGGGTGCAGTGGGTCGACGAGACTACCGGACAGGCGCCCGGTACCGACCCTGGCGTTCTCCCGCTTTACTATGACATCGGCGGCACGGTGCCGTATGCCGTCGACAAGGACGAATGGATCATGTGGTTGCCGCTGGTGCAGGCGGTATCCCTGCCAAAGAACGCGGTGGGAAGTTCGTTCCGTCTGGTGGCCGGTGTGTCGGGGTACGTGGAACTGGCTGTTTATCGCAATGCCACGAAGGTCGGACGAATCACGATCCCTTCCGGCGCGACAGTTGGCCAGTTCGACATTCCGAGTCCGGTATCGTTCGGCGCGGGCGACATCTTCGGTATTCAGGCTTCCGCTGATATTATCGAAGGATTCAAAAACTTCGGTTGGGCGTTTCGCCTGAACATTGTGACATGAGGTGCATCAATGCCATTCATTGACGGATTCGAACAATTCGATAAAGCAGAAAATCCGGCGGCCGAGATGCGTCTGGCCAACTACACCATTTTGGGGAACGTGGTGACCGGTACCGGACGCAAGACTGGACGTTCGCTCGTCTGCAGTGGCAGTTCAGTATCCCGCGCGTGGCCGTGGACAGGCGACCGCTTTTCCGTGGGCTTCGCGTTTAAGTTCGACAAGCGCGGCGCCCTGATCCAGTTCAACAACGGGGTGACGCTGGCGCTGGATTCTTCTACCGGCCGCCCGTACTTCGTCGGTGGCGCAGTCGGCAACGCCGGCCCCGTAAAGAACCGCTGGTATTACTGCGAGGTCGAACTTCGCCGCAACGCGCGCCAGATGATTGTCTGGTTCAACGGCCGTCAGGATTTCGTCGGCACCATGCCGGAAGAACTGGCAACGGCTAACGTCGTTACCTGCCGTCTTAATCCGTGGAACGCGGTGGCCGATGACAACGGGTCGACGAAGAACTATGACGACTTCTACATGAACAACGGGGCGCGCATTCAGCCGATGCAGATTGTCACCCGTTTCCCGAACAAGGACAACCAGCCTAACGAGTGGGCGCCGTCCACCAGTCCGACGGCGGCACACTGGGCGATGGTTGGCCCGTTGCCGACTGACAAACTCGACCGGTACCTGATCGCCAACGTGACCGGAGCCGAGGAATCGTTTAAGTCCTCGCAGGGATTACCAGATGGTTATAACGTTCTTGCGCTCGGTCTGGTATCGTTAGTCCGTAAAACCACCGTGGATAACCTGACGCTGACGATGAAATTCGGCGGCCGAAACATCCCGAACACCGACATCCCGATGGACTGGGCTTACCGGTATTCAGATGTGCCGGTGCAGGGGGATACCGCAGATTCCATCGTCGACGAAGCGTTCGGCGCAGTGCTTAACAGGAGCTAAACCATGCTGATCCATATGGACGGTTTCGAACAGTTTTCCAATATGACGAACACGCAGGTGGCCAAAGAGTTGCCTGCAGCCGGTTACACGGTGTCGGGTACCGTGGCCATTAACAACGGCCGCACCAGCGACACGAAGGCGGTAGTTCTCGGCACATCCAATTCCGCGGGCAGTATCAAGCGCTCTTTCCTGTCCACGGCGCCGCTGACGGTTATCGGTTTCGCCTACATGGCCGAGACAGCGCGCGAGGACATCGTGTCTATCGCCAACGGCTTCAAACTGGAATGGCCGGATAAGATTCAGATCAACGGTGCGAAGGGGACAGTCGTGCCGGTGCTGGGCGTCTGGTATTACTATGAACTGGTGATCGATAAAGAGCAGAACCAGATTCAGGTGTACATCAACAACGTGCGGGATTTATCGGTACCGCTGCCTGCCGCGATGACAGGCCTGACCACGTTCGATTGCACCTGGGAGGCACCGGCCAAAAGCGTGAAGCGCCTGGACGACCTGTTCGTGCTGAACAACGGTTCCGGCGGCGCGCCGGTTAATCGCGTTGGCCCGCAAGCCATTACTATGCGTCTGCCGACCAGCGACTTCGTGAAAGAGTGGAGTCCGGCTACAGGCGACGACCACTTCGCCATGGTCGACAACCTGCCGCCGTCGGAAACCGAGTTCATCAAGTCTTCCGTCAGCGGGGCGCAGGATCTGTTCAAAGCGGGGGCGACTGTCGGTACCGGCGACATCACGGCCGTCGGCGTCGTCGTGCGCGCGCGGAAGAATGACATCGACGCTCGCCAGATGGGCGTTGCGATCGGTCCGAAGGGGTCGACGCAGAAAGAAAACCTGATTACGAACCTCGACGTCGAACCGAAATACTTTTACTCGTTTTTCCCGACCGCGCCTGGTAATGTGGCGTGGGATAACACTAACCTGCAGGACACCCCGTTCGGTGTCATCGTCAGACCGTAACAGGAGACAGACAAATGTTAATGTGGATTGATGGTTTCGACCACTACACCGCCGTTGGCCAGAGCGGCGCCGTAGTCCAGAGATACCTGGAAGCGGCGAACTACACCGTGCGTAACGCTGCTGCCAACACCTTCGCCGTGGTGGATGGTCGCATCGCCGGACAGCGCGCCCTGCAGTTCTCGGTACCGGCCAACACGACCACCGTGCCGTCGCTGTCGTGGGGCTACACTCCGGCCGTCGGCGCGACGAAGATCGTGTTCGGCTTTGCCATTAAGGCGACCGGCGCCCGTATGCGCGTCTGCCGTATTGAAGGGGGTGTTCTCGACCTCGACTGGGATGCCTCAACCGGTAAGCTGAAAATCGGCTCTACGCTCGGCGCCGCGGTGCTGATCCTGAATGCCTGGTACTTCATTGAAGTCGTGCTGGACACGACGGCCAACACCATCACGGTTTACGCCAACGACGAACTGCAGTTGACCGTTCCGATGACCACCGCACCGTCCAATCCGGTGACGATTACGTGGGGGCAGACGGCCACGCAGACTTCCGCCGGTGTTCAGGTTATCGACGACCTGTATGTGCTGGACAATGCTTCCGGCACCCGTATCGACCGCCTTGGTCCGTGTTCCGTGAACACCCGCTTCCCGACCGCGGACATCACGACGCAGTGGACGATTGTTCCGAACGGCGCGAACCCTGCCCCGACTAACCACTACGACGTGGCGGCGCAGCTTTCTCCGCTGGAAACGAACAAGCCGTACCTGCAGTCCAACGTGAATGGCAACACCGACGAGTTCCGTTCGAATGCCGTGCTGCCGAACAGCAACACGATCTACGGCGTTGGCCTGGTGGCGCTGGCGCGTAAAGGTGACCTGGATGATCGTAAACTGGGTCTGAAACTGACCGTGTCCGGCACCAGCGACGAGAAGCAACTGGCGTTGATCGAGTCGAACAAGTATCTGCAGACTACCTACGAAACCCCTCCAGGGGGCGGGACGTGGTCGCAGAACGCCGTTGAGTCGGCAACCTTCGGCATCGTGACGCGTTAAGGGGGCAACATGACCGTACTGTTTGCCGAAGGGTTTACCGGAGTTCAGCGCGCAACGTCGGGGCTGAATCTTTCCGCGTTAAACAAGTTAGGGTACATTTTCAAGGCGTTTAACAACGGGACGTCGGACGTCACGAATGCCGCGGCCTGGACGACCAGCGTGGCCGCCGACCCTGTTTTCGCAGACCGCAACCGCATGGCGCTGCAGACCACGGACAGCAGATATACGTGGATTGCGCAAGCACGAATGCCGGTCGACACTACCGGTTTCGAAAAATTTGTTATCGGATTCACGGCAGAGGCGTTTTCTGCCACGGCGGTGGCCACGACGTTCTTGCAGATTATGCTGACGGGCAATACTCAGGTCACCACGTCGAACGCCCTGCCGAGTGACCTGATCGTCGGCGTGTCCGTGAACAACGATGGCGTGTCCACCGGCTACGTCTTTCATGATGCGGCGAGCGGGTCACAACCGCTGCCTACGGCGCTGAAAGCCAAGCTGATGCACATCGAAGCGTTGATCGAGCAGGACGTCGACCGCATCCGTGTTTACGTGGATGGGGTGCTGGTGCAGGACTACACCTACACCGGAACATTCGCCAAGGCAGACGGCGGATTCGGCATCGCCGCGCGCTTCCCTACCGCGCAGGCAAACGCCTCGTCGGGGGTGTGGTTCTCTAACATCTACATGCTCGGCGTGGATGCCACGCATCCGGGAATTCTCGGTCCGGCCACGCGCATCCTGGAAGTGGCACCGCAGACGGATAAGGACGTAGAGTGGAAACACCCCGACGCCTACGCCAGCAACGCCGCCGTGCTGCAGCAATATTTCGATGCGGCTAATCCGGCATACCTGACAACGGGCGGGCCGGCTACCGACCTTTACGGTGGCCTGGACGCAGTTGGCCAGAACGCCGCTGCTGTCCATGGCGCCGTGTTCAAGATGCAGGCGATGACGATGGCCGAAGGAACGCATACACTGGCCAGTGCGGTGCAGTACGGCACCACCAAGGCGATCGGCACCAAAGAGTATCCGCTGACCCTGG
>Ga0247725_1000207_pt1 | contig 61960 bp, 78 predicted proteins | sample OKSTACKMCFT3sol_FD_183021 | JGI IMG/M metagenome (GOLD analysis project Ga0247725, IMG submission 183021) | Subsurface sediment microbial communities from gas well in Oklahoma, United States - OK STACK MC-FT3-sol | ecosystem: Environmental > Terrestrial > Deep subsurface > Rock core/Sediment...
CAGGTGATGATCATATTTTATCCAAAAAAAAAGAGCTAACTAAGGGGGTTAGCTCTCAAAGGCACTGCACGGGTTGTTCTTAGATGGCTTTGGTGAGTTTTACCAAAACCATTCCTGATGCTGGCATCAGTGATACTGTAGCGGCTTGGGTACGTCCCATAAACTGCAAAGGCTTGTCTGCTTTGAGTTTAGGGATCTTCCCTTTGTATTTGGGCAAAGGTTTAAACCCCAGTCCATCGGTTACGAATTCGATTGCTTCTTTAGCGGAGTAAAACCACTCACGAGATTTTTCTAATTGCATTACTTACTACCTTCTCTATAAGGAATTTTAGGCAAGTTACGACCCTCACGAGGGTCGTGTGGTTCAGCAAAGCATTATAGCTTTATTGCACTTAAGTAATATGTATCTGAGATTCAGTGCGTTCCGAATACTTTTCCCATTGGGATCCGATCACACAAATCCTAACGAACGGAGTTCTGTCAGCAATCTCAACCCCTTTGGAGTTAGCCTCACCATCCGAGGTCTACGACCACCATTAGAACTTACAGGCTCGGCACGATACACCAGAGACATCCCATCTTCACCAACCCTGGTTAGTTGTCTAACGGCTTCTGCCTTCGCGTCCCAACCAAGAGGGTCTTCTGACTTCGTGGTGCCAGATAGATCGTTCACTGTAATCCCGTCCGCTTGAGAGATCGAGATAAATACCTCAAACTGGTTTAAATTCATAACACCGTGTTCTTTAGCTGCCAGCAATGCTTCGCGTAGTAAAAGAATGTTCATTCTAAATCCCTTATTAGTAAATGCGAATAAAAGGAGGGGCTCAAGGCCCCTCACGAACATCAGGTTTCTTGTAGAGGTAAAGTCCTACTTTGAACTTTCTCCCCCTTAGGTCTTCGATAGCAAACTCGATGTGGATGCTGCGAGTTATGTAGCTGAACATCTTGAGTGCTTTGCGAAAAGCTTTCCAAGACATACTTCTAGCAAATAACCGACGATCCAAGTTACCACGTTCTGTACTACGTTTCTTAGGAGACTGATCTATCCCGTTCGTGGGATCAGCTAGATACTGAGTCATCAACTGACTCCAAGCTAATATCCCTATATTCAGTTCAGCCAGGATCCTTCTGAAAATAGTTGCTAACGGATCTCTTGTATCGAAATCAGCTTTGTCCGCTCGAGCCAGGATTTCGTTTTTGCGATCTTGACTCATGCTCTAGTTCCCTTATTGTTTTTAGAGCTAAGATGTTTGCGATTAAATCGCTCAAGATAGGTCGAGTGTAACGTACGAGGTATCCGACTTCCGAGGGACGACACAGTAACGCGTCAGTGAGTCTGGAAGAATAGAGTCTTGCAAGTGCCTCTATCTCAGTCCAGATACTGAGCTCGATGTGTTGTCCTTCGTAGGAATGGTAATCCTCGAATGTCACTTCGCGTGGGTGACCTGCTCCGTGCCCGACGCTGAGTTTAGCTCCTTCGGTCAGTGCGTCCACTAACTCACGTAGCTGTAAACTCAACTCCCACACAGACGGTAGTCCGCAGCGTATCATCAACCCTCTTCCGTAGATAGGTCTGTAGCGGTGCAATACCTCCTTATAGTCGATTAGTTCTAAAAACTCCACACAAGCATGCAGGAGTATCTCAACGTCTCGTTCGTACAGTAAAGTACGTTCGAGTGTAGCCATCTGTCCCTGCTTTTTCTTATTTCTAAAATAAGCTAGCAGATTAGAAATCATTGTAAATTCCTTGTACCAGTATACAGCACCTAAGTGATGTAGGTCTGTAACATTCTACGATCCGATTCGCTACTAGCGGGAATGGTATGGTAACCCCTATACGAGGCAATCCTTATGTCTGATTCACTACCAGCTCCTACTGAGGAGCAGATGCCAGAAGATCCGCCGATGGATATTCTGAGCTACACGCGTAATCTGCGTCTGAAGATGGTGAACCACCTCACCTCAGGCGGTACGAATATGCCTACTGCGGCAGAAGATGTTTATCCTCTGCTAAGCACACTCAAAGACCTGGATTCCCAGGAACTCAACCTACGCAAGCTCAAGCAAGACGATCGTAATGCCGACACAGACCGTAAGGTCAGTATCGCTATCGCTGAGTTTGCAGCTCGTCAACAAGGCAACCCTTTCGAGCATATCACACCACTTCCGGTGCGCGATATCGTGGTCGAAGACGTGCTTCTAGGAGACTACGTAGCTGTACCTGGTGAAACCGAACAAGGTACTGTTACAGAGAACCTGCAAGACTTCATGAGTAAAAGAGAGGGGCAGTAGCCCCTCTACTTTTTAGCTATACGCCAACCCAACGAGTAGTTCTCTACATCTTCGAAACGCAAACTGATGCGCTGCTGTAGTGCAAACTCAGTAGCTGCAAAAGAATCCATTCCATTAATCCCCTCACCACTACCCCACACCAACTTAGGTGCGATTACGTAACGAGAAGGAGCTTCGATGTTTTCCAGCTCAGCTACCCATCTCGGCTCCAGACGGTATACAAACGCCACAGCGTAACTACTCAGTGTCTCCCCTAGGGATTTACACCACAAGGGATCCGAACGCGTAGAAACCGTTACGTAAGGCTGTACGGAACCTTCCAACACTCGACGAAACGTCGTAGTCTCTTCCTCGGATAACACCAACCCACCGAAATCCAAACAGACGTTCAGTTTACGTTGGTGTATCTTCAGATGTGGTTCCCAGTTGATGCTGGAAATCAACCTACGAATGTAGCCAAGGATAGGAGTGAACAAAGGCAGTCCTTCTTTTACAGTCGAGGAGATGTCATCGATCGTCAGACTTTCCAACTTACGATTAAACTCCTCCTCAGTAAAGTTCGCACCACGCTCCCAGAACCGATCGTCAGTTCTACTACGCCAGGTATCTGCCGCTAACTGCTCAGCCAGCCACTTCCGATCTAACCACCAGCAGACACACGCTCGCAGATCAAACAAACACCTGAACTCTAAGTAGATATCCTTATTTACATCGTTCATTGAGTTTACCTCGCAGTAACTCCCCGACAAAACCAGTAGGCTGGATACTGATGAGGTACACCAACAACACCCAGGGGTTGCCTTTCACCTGCGGTGAGAGCTCCCGTTTGTCGTCTAGTTCTTTCAGCCAGTTCTGAGGGATAACCGAATGTAGGTCTTGTACTGCGTAATGGTGATCGTAGATATCCTCCATCAAAGCCACAGCATCGGAAGGAGAATCAAAAGCTCTCGCAGAGAACTCCATCCAAGAGTTCATCAACCAGTCCCCAACCACTACAGAGTCTTCCGTGTCTGCTTCGAAGAACATAGCGCTCAAAGCTTCTACCGAAGTAATGTTAAACAACTGCCACCGACGCAAGCCGTTGTTCAGCAGTTTCACCACAGCTTTCACTACCAGATCCGAAGCTACCTCTTCTACAGGCACTTCGGAAGTAGTCTGGATGTAGATCCTAGAGTTCCGAATAGCGATCTCAGCAGCCAGGTCGATAAACGGTTTTAAACGATCGTTCAGAATCATGCATTGTTCTCCAAATGCTGAGCCCAGAAATAGTTCCCCAGAGACTCAGTAGACTTGGCTCTAGTACCGACTTGCAGGATGTCATCGATACTGGCAGAACCAGTTTCCATGATTTGTCGGTTAGCCGCTTCAAACGCACGAGGGTTACCACCACGGATTCCGTAGAACTCAGTGTTAGAAGCCCCTAGTCCACGCGACTGGTTGATCAGAGCCTGAGGGAAACTGATTGCAGACGTTTTAGAGTCGCCAGTAGGCTGACCGGTTAGCTCGTCGATAGTAGCTGAGTCATCAGCAATACTGTACTTAGAAGTCAAGTGCTGTTGTTGACGACGATCTGGCAGCAGCATTACCAACGCAGGACGGTTTGACAACATACTAGTCCCAGTAGCGGTATCTGGAGACCAAATCCGTTCATGGAACTTCACACCGAACTCTTCAGCTAACGCTAGGTTACGCTGCACGTCAGCCCCCCACGAGACTCCGTTGGGTTCGACCAGCGTAATCCAGTCTTTACCATCACGAAGGTCTTCCATAAAAGCATGGAACTGCTCGTCAGTTAGACCATCCAGCTCTTTTTGGATTCGAGCGCTGTTCGGACTGCCTGGCATAATTTTTTCGGCTATTGAAACCGCGTGTGCCGTTGCCTTTTTTCGATTCATAGTACTCATCCGCCTCTTTAATGCATCGTTGAAGTACCCTGGTTTTCAGGTGATACTGGTTTGCTTTGGATATCATATCCTTAGTACCGTTGGACACACCATCCCAGAAGATCAACGCATGAGTAGCATACTGAGCCATTTCCGTATTGCGTAGCATTCCTGCGCCATTTCCTAACTCATCCCAGTTAGCTGGAAACTCTTTTAAGGGAACACCGAAGTCCTGACAATACCAGACAGCGATTATGTCTGGACCGTGGTGCGCCATACCGCTTACCAGCTCTACTTGGTCTTCGGCGGTAACTCCCAACTCTTCCAGATACTCATCTATCGCTTGAAATACATAACGAGCATTACGGATAGTGCGACTACCAGCTACTAGCAGTTTGATCTGCATAAAGAATCCTTAGGGGAGCCGAAGCTCCCCCAGTATTAGGCTTTGAATTCAGGCCACTCGAGTTCGTCGTTGTAGATCTCGATCAGAGTCAGACCCCAGCAGTAGTTGGCGTGGAGCTTTTGCTCATCGAAACTCCACCAAGGACGAGAGTCCAGGATTTTATCCCAGGAGTAACCTTTCTCTTTGAGCTTGGTGTAGAGCTGCGCCATAGTCGGGATTTTGTCTTTAGGGATGTGGTGCCAGATGTTACGAATCTGACAAATCTCAGCAGACAGAACCATAGCTCGTTTCAGACGAGCATCCTCTTCCATCTTCCCACGGACAGTGGTGCGCTGGAGTTTGCAGTCAGGATACAGGTCGAGGTAGTAGCTACGGTCGTGACCACCCATACCCCAGCCTGGGCCATCGCCGAAGGCTTTGTCTTTGTACTGGCGCAGGTAGATCAGAGCAGACAACCCTTCATCCCAACCTTCGTTCTGAGAGACAACGATCTCTACCGGCAGACCGGACGGGCCGTTCTTAGCACGCAGGTTTACCAGTGCGATAACCATCAGGTCGGTATCGCCAGTCAGGTCGTCTTCAGAGTTACGAGGGAACTCAGGAGCTTTGGTGGTGGCATTCTTGAGTACAGTACCTCCCGTTGCCATCCACAGGTTATTCGTGAGGAAGGTGAACTTCTCAGGAACGTTCTTGAGTTTAGCTTCTGACTTCAAGAAAGTCAGATAACGAGTAGGAGGAGTACGTGGATCGAGCTGGTAGGTTTTCCCGATGTGAGCAGTCATCGTCAGGAAAGTGTTAGTACCAGTGATCAGCGTCGGAATCTGAATGATCATCTGCGTTTTAGCAGCCTGGCCTTTCATCGCTTCGATGTTAGCACCTGAGTCACCGACTTCGTTCTCGTCGAAGATCTTCTCTACGACGTCGAGCTGCATCATACTCAGACTGTCGACTTCTACGCCGTCCGGATACGGAACAGTAATCGGCTTACCGTTACGGTCAGGCCACGGAAGAGTCAGACGATCTTTCTTGGAACGCTCAGCTTTGGAGTTGTTCCACTCACGGAAAGCTTTGAACCACTTGTTACCCATCATCACCGTAGAGTCGGTCAGGAAGAGCTTAGCGCGAATGTCGTCTTCCGTCAGACCAAACCTACGCCCCAGCATAGCCATGCGCTCGTAGGAGCAGCTAGGCGGCTCAGTGTCGTACAGCATACTGGTGAAGAAATCGTAGTACTGCTTTTGCATCGCCAGATGCATGCCGTGTGCGATAGTAGACTTGTACAGGTTAGCAGCTCCCGCTACCCCTGTGAAATGCTGCATACCGCCGTTGCAGATAGGCTCGCCGCGATACCCGCGTTTGATACTGCCTGTAGCGATATTGAAAGGAAAACCGATGTTCAGGAAACTACGAGCTTCGGGTGATGGTTCAAACCCGGCGAACGCGTTAGACATGTTCAATTCCTCGAATAGTGTGATTACATACCGTATAGCTAGGGTGTGAAAAAATATTCTCTCATACTAACGGAGTCTCGAAAAATGCCTAAAGTTCTAAGCTTAGAAGAAGCAGTAATGACTACTCACGACTGGGTAGTAAACCAAACCAAACCTCCGGTAGCAGAGCTCGGAGTAGATTTCACTAACCCAGCTCGTCCAGTGCTGTACGTAGATCGCGCCGATGGCGGTGCTGAGCGCGAAGAGCGTGAATGGTTGGAAAACCCAGATGACGCGGTAGGTGAGTTCCAAGACACCTGGGTGGAGATGGAACCAGCTAAGCAATACGACTACCTGGTAGCCAACACTCGACTGATTACTTCCTCAGAACTCGAGGAAGAGAACGGCGACATCCCTCGTGGCGGCGTTACTCTGGAAAGTATGGCTGTGCTGACTGAAGACATTCGTACTCAGTTTTCAGCCGGTGGTTTCTCCAGAGCAGTGGTGGATCGTTTCCATCGTCTGACCAAAGCTTTCGACTACTACCGTCTGAACCGTCTGCGTACCAAAGAGTTCTCAGTAGACCTTTCTAAGAATCAGAAGGCTGCGCGTAAGATTACCAAAGTCCAGTACGCAACTCTTAGCGAGTTTGTGATATTCTGTCCTCCGGGTCAGTCCACTACCACTCTGGAGTTGCTGCAATGCCTCCAGGAGTGTCAGGAGTACTCTGCTGACCTGATCCACGGAGCAGTACGTCCGTTTACCAACTGGCTCAAACAAAACTCCATTACTCCCGATGGTTTTGCTTCAGCTACCAACGGGCTGAACATCGACATCAAAGATCCCAAAGCTATCGCTACCCGACTGGGTAAGTGTCTGAGTAACGCTTCTGTGGTAGAGCGTAAGTTTGGCGACCTCTACGAACGTAACTCCGACTACGAGAAGAGTTTCGATGTAGCCGAGCAACTCCTGACTAGTTTCGCAGCTTACTCTTCGACTCGCGTAGCTGAGGACGTGAAAGAGCTGTCAGTGATCCTGTGCCAGGTTTCTGATCAACTCCAACGCGAAGCGATCGGTAAAGTCACCACAGCCAAAGGCGTAGCTATCGCAGACTACATCTTCACTCTGGCTAAAGCTGTGGAGTTCTACTCCGTATACGCAACTGTCCTACGTGCTACTATGGTAGCGATGGAAGACTCTGCTCGTAAACTCGAAGAGATCGTCTCTCGAAAATAAAAAAAAGAATAGGGGGAGGGGCTTCAAGCCCCTCTCCTTTTATCGGTGTTATATTACTTTGTGTTTTTGCAAAAGAGCCACTAGGAAAATATCAGATTCTTGGTTAAGCTCGCCAATTTCATTCTTTAGTACCAACCCCATCGTGATTCTTTCAAGAACCTCAGCGGACCACCAACCCTCTCCGATTTTAATAGCCATATCTTCGACTGGAAGTTGATGCCCATCCTTCATGGTCATTGCCTGACCACCTCGTTCACGAACCTCCTTGCAAAAATTAAGGACGATATCGGTTTTACTAATACTTGGAGCCGCCATTTCTAAATCCCTGCTGAATTGTTAGGATGAGTGTTGAGCATGTAGACGGTCAGTAAGGCGACCAGCTTAGCTTCCAAACCAGGAACTGGAATGAAATCCAATAGCTCATTCAGTCTAGCCCCGCCGATCGACAACTGGTTGGTGCTTAGCGTCGCATCCTGCTTTACCTGGTAAGTTTTAGGACACACACAAGCAAACTCACCGTTACTAAACGTGAATCTTAACAAACTCTCACCCGTACGCTCGATACCAGTCAGTTTAACAGACGATGCTGTTACCAGATAGTTCTTTACGAGATCCTTACAGAGCTCGACTACAACCGGATGCTGGGCCGAAGGCTCTACCGGATGGCCGCATTTAGCACAGCACCAGATGTTTCCCAGAGTTGGCTTACCTTCGAACCCAATTTCGATCACACCTTCCTTACAGCAATACTTGACTTGACCTTCCAACTTACGAATTACTTTCAGTTCCATCGTCGTACCCTTACTTAGATTGTTTCACTAGACTACGTAATGTTTTAAGTTCATGAAAATCTGGATAACACTTAAGTATCTCGTCAAACCTTTTCAGCAGCATCTCTTTGCGCTGTGCTCGCGTACCTCTGAGAAACCGCCCCTTCCGGGCCTCTTTAAGAGAGTTCAATCTACGACGCAGTTTCACAGCACGTCTCGGATCTTCGTGTAGTGGCATGCAGATAGCAGCGTTATATCCCACGCCCTTTAACAGTAGAAACTCAGTTACCCACTCAGAACCATTGATTTTACCCAGCGCGTAATGGAGTCTCTTGAACAGATTGAAACATTTTTCTTGAAGGGTTTTATTGTACTTGTAAATTTGCGTCATTCGGTCGTAAATACCATCAGCTCGAATACGTTCAATATCTCTCATTTTTCAAATCCTCTGTAAACACATCCATGACGTCCTACCCAATACCCCGGATACCCTAGCCCCATGCGTACAGCCACGCACAGATAGCTACACTGAAATCCTCTCAATCGATTACTACAATCCATTATCTTTTACTCCCCGAGCCTAAAAGAGAGGAGGCCGAAGCCCCCTCGCTCTAAAGATCACACATGACGTTTTACAATAGTCAGTACTCTCTGGATGTCCATCGTAATCTCCCGAGCATTGGCGTATTGCAGCCACTCAGGAATACGACGACTTAACTCTTCAGCAGCAACGGCTTCCCGTCGTTGGTCACGACTTACCAACCCATCGATGAGTTCACGCATCGACTGAGACTTAGCGTCCCAGATTTTCTCCCACCACAGTCCCGGAAGTTCCAGGGATTCTGCATTGGAAGAGATCTTCAGTTGGCTTACGAGATCCCCACGGATACTCGGAAGAGCTTCACCCGCATGTGCCGTAGTAGCCAACCCCTGACACAGGCTAGCCAGAACAATCATCCGCTTGCCTTGAGATGGTATCAGGTTGAGTAAACGACACACTAGAGTAGGTTTAGGTGTGGTTGTCATAGTGCACTTCCTGCGGTTTAAAGTTTCACACTCAGACGATTACATGCAGATTCGCATGTACCGCTGCGTAAATGGCAACGTCCTCGCCTGCCTCTATAGCTACAGCGTACCGGAAGCCCCGGTCAGACTCCCGCCAGGTCAACACCCAAACCTTAGGTTCCCGCTCGGCCAGTCCTGCGAGTACCGTACGGTTCGGTAAGTCAATCCCTACGGAGAGTTTCAGTCCTGTGCGCTCCTCAGTCCCTGTTAGGTTGTACGCGACGTCTACCTTGAAGTTTGTAGTAGTCGGCAGTACGAGAGGGGCTACTTTAGTAACCTCTTTCTTTTTCTCCAGTTCTTTTACATACAACAACCCAGTGATGTCCGTAGCTACGACATCACCCCGTTTGCTCGGAGCATCCGAACCCCGGCCTAGCAACCAGGTATCGAAAATACCGCGCAGTACAGAGAAACTATCCTCTGCTTTCCACGCCAGTAATCTCGGCCTGATTTCACGTGTAAGGATTACATCCCCCACGTTCGTAACGTTACGACCTTTCCCTGTAACCAGCAGATCACGGCGTCCGTGACGACACAGGTCTCCGTATTGCTCTCCTGAGAAGATCCTCGAGAGATACCCACGGTAGCTCGTGCCGTCCGTACCGGCGTCAGAATCCTGCTGCGTAGCGCGTATGGCCTCGAGCACCGGATCCGGCTCACGCAGATAGACAACACTGTAAATGCTGTCACTCATAGGTTTGCCGTAGAGATCGGGGTCATCGCCGTGAGAGTCACAGTAGTAGACTATCTGACCATGTGCGTTGGTAGGAACGCCAGGTAATCCTGTATCGAAGTACAGGTTGTTCAGACACAGCAGTCGATTGTAGTCGCTACTACGTGCCATGTACTTAGAGTTCAGAGAGTACACGAACTCATCTACGTTAGCTTCGCCTTTAATAGCACGACGCTTGCCGCGAGTAGCCAGAGCATCAGCTCGGTCGTTCCCCAGGTTCCCAGAGTGTCCTTGAACCCAAGAGATCTCGTAGGTAGCTCGAATAGCTTCTGGCAGTCGATTCCAATACTCCGACCACTCCTGCCACAGCCTGATGTTTTTAACAGGTTCCCCTGCCTGAGTAACCCAACGGTTCTCAATCCACCCAGAGATCCACTGAGTAGTGCCTTTGATCACGTACTCAGAATCAGGCAGTAGCTTCAGACTTACTGCTTCTGTTTCCAGAGCACAGCGTATAGCTGCGATAGCCCCAGTCAATTCCCCGATGTTGTTAGTACCTTCCCGTATCGGTTTCACGTAATCCACGAACCCGATAGGCTTGACCACACGAGCTCCTTCGATCAGGAACCGTTCGTGGTTGAGGTCGTAAAGATACCCATGAGTGGTAGGTGTGTTGACATTGGTTTTCTCTGTGATCGGTTCACCCGCCTCAGCGTAGAAATACCCGTGCATACCTGCCCCAGCATTAGTACCACTACAACCTCCATCCGGATAGCACACCAGATGTTTGTGCAACAACTTAGAATCTATTTCCATTACTTTACCCCTGCGTATCAGTCCTAAGATCTACCCTTTAGGTTATCTTTTACAAGCAGCTACTACGGCGTCGTGAGCAGCCGACTGATACCGATTCTGAGCGAGTTTCAACTCTCTTATGTAAAGCGTAAGCTCTACGATGATGTCTTCGGGTTCCATAGCTGGATGTATGTGGGGTTTGGCTGGAGCTACAAACCCAGGAAGCTCTACGTCACCACAGTGCTTACGCTCCACACCCCATCCAGGTTCCACAGCCCGTATCTGTCGAGTAATATAGGCTTGATATTTCTTGAGACTCACTAGCCTGGCGTCCTCTACGTCGCGATAGTAAGTATCGTTCGTAAGATCGCGTACCAGGGGAGCCGGAGGAGGTAGTAGTACTCCATTAGGCTGGGTTTCTACGAGGTCGTAGTCTGGTGCAGGAGGCACTACAGCACAGCCCCCTAGTAACAGCACGAAGAACAACAGAAGAAATCTCATTCCAATACCTCACGTAGCAAGTCATGTGTTTTACCAGATACTCGTACAGGACGAGGAGTGTCTGTACGTACAGTACTAGTAGTAGGCTTCTTTGATTCTAGTTCCCGTAGTTTAGCTTCTGACTCTTTGAGTTTCCCCTCGAGTTCTTTGTATTTGGTAACCAAATCCGAGTAGTCTGTGTTCAGATCCCGATTCTCCGAAGTAAGATCCCCAGTGATCGTTCGACACTTCCCTAGGTCTACTACCATCGTGTCCACTCGAGTAGCGAGTTCTTTGTTTCGCTCCACGATAGCATCACGTTCGACTTCCAGTCGGTGTACTGTGGTTTGCAGTTCATTCTGAGTACGGAACCCAGCAAAGAAGTTGTTTACAGCGATTACGATAGCTACCACCAACCCCACGCACAGTAAAGCGACCCAAGGTCGCAGTACGTTAGGAGCTTTACCTCCCACGTTTTGCCGACGACCTTGAAAGATCTCTTTCAAGAAAGGAAGGAATACAGGTATCGATTTTAACAATATGCTAAGGTTTGTGAACATAGCTCGATCCTATGACGTTCGTTTCCACCACCACCCAAGGAGTGCGTGATGTCCCATTTTGGTTTCGTAAAAATAATGGCACTGGCCGACAACAACGACCAGACCGTAGCTCCCTTGGGAGAGTTATCGGACTGGTCTGCGTCCTACGCCATTGATAAATCCTATCACAGTGTACCACAAGATGCTCCGGGAATGGAACTGATTTGTTTCCGTAACCGAGGTTTACGTAGCAATACACCAGTACCAGCTCCTACTGCCGCTGAAGCTAAAGACATCCTGGTAGTAGCTAACTGGATTTACCTGAACGCTAAATCCGGAGTTGTAACTGCCGACCGTGCGCTGTTCCTTCAAAACATCAGAACCCAGTTCCAATCTACTCGTATGGATTTCGACTGTGGTGAGATGGTTACCAACGCTGATGTCTGGATGCCTCAGTGGGTTAGCTGGGTTCCGTTTACGGGTACTGGTGACGAGCTAGTACAAGGTGAGTCGGTTAAAATCTGGTTCCATGACCAATCCTTCCGCACCGGAATGATGATGTACGACCTGGGGTTCCTGCTCCCAGTAGATCGTCTGGATGACCTGCACAAATCCAAAGGCGAAGTACAAGCTCTACTGGCGCTCAACACCACTCAGAAGTTCTCTGAGCAACTCCGTGACCTGGTAGGACAAAACCCACAGACCTTCGTACGTCCTCTGGAATACGAGTGGATCGACAAAACTGATCGCAACGCTAAACTCCCTACGACTTGGTGGGCAGTAGCTTGGGGTCAAGGCGCTGACAACCCAGACCTGATCCGTGAGCAACTCATCGATTACATTCTGGCTAACTCAGCACACTCCCGTACTGAGTGGGAGAAGATCCTTCCTGATCTTTTCGTGAACACTGAGTTCATCATCGTACCGAACTGGGATCGTTACTCCATCCCCAACAAAACCACACAAGCTGGACTGTACTCGCCTATTCTGAAAGAAGGCGACATTGAAGACTTGCTCTACAAAGCAGCTCCTCTGTATCCGAAACCTCACGTACTCCAGTACGGTCAAGCTACTACTCATCCGTATCGTAGTTTAGGTTTCGTGGTATGCGGTGGTAATCGCAACCGTGATGAAGTATACGACTTCTACTCGAAGTTCCCTCAGTATATATCGGTACCTACCAGCTCTACAGAGATCTCTCGTACAGACGATCGTACTCGTGAGTGGATGACTCTGTTCAACGAAGCATTAATCGTTGCAGAACGTATCTCCGAGTTCTCGGACGTACCGGCTAAGTTCGCTCGACTACGCCGTGGTGGTGTGGTGTATCTGGCTTTCTCTTACGAGAAGATCCAATACCTGATCACTACCAAGCTCGGTATCACTGCCGACGATCCTAAGATCGGTGGAGAACTTCCTCCAGTAGGTCAGTGGTATCGCCACAAAGGCGCTTGGGTTCAAGTCACACAAGCCTAAGGAGTAGTAAATGGCTAAAGTACCTCTTACCGTAGGTATAGCTGGTAAGTTTGAGCTCAAAGCTCCTTGGAGCGTGCCTGCTGAAAAGATCTACACAGTCCAGGCTATCCGTCGGTATGTAGACCTGCGTCGTAATGCAATCGATCCGTTCGCTTTGGCGTACGAGTCCGTAGGAGCTACACAGCAACACCTCCAACAAGACGACGCTGAACTCGCGAGTATCGTAACACTGATCTCGCAGCAAGGAGACGTCTACTACGTACCCGACACTCGTATTACGAACTTCCCTAACACAGGGGATTACGTATACAAGCACTTCGTGCTGTCGGTGTCGTTAGGAGCGCTCCCAGCTAACTACGCTACAGCGGCTGTGGAGGCTGATATCCGTAATGCAGTTATAGCTACTACAGGTATCTCAGACGTACGGGTATCGACACACGAGGGCCCGGTACTGGGTGGTGTAACTGCTGAACAACATCGCATCGCTACTCAGGAACGCGAAGCTGCCATCGTAGTGCAAGAGACCATCGCTAACCAACTCATCGCTGAACGAGAGCGTACGAGACAGTTAGCTGAAGTCAATAAGCAATACGAAAAGATCCTAAAAGATGCTGGGTTACTGCCCACTGCGTAAAAAGAGGAGGGGCCTAGGCCCCTCCCTTTATGCTTTTATTTGCGAATTACAACATCCGCCGACACAGGAGCAGGCATCCCGACCCAACCAGCAGCCCACACGGTACGTGGGAACAGATAAGGATAAGACGGGCGATCTACACGACGCCAGACCTCGTAACACGAGTTAGCAACGTAGATGAGTTCACCTCCGATGTGTACGTGCGACGAGCGATACTCTTCGTCTGTACGAGCGTCAATCACTCGAGCTTCTTCCAGACCCAGTCCTACCGTGTATTCCAGCAGCTCGCGACACTGAGGTATTAATGCATCGATGCGTTCTTGCATAACCTCTGTCTCAGCCAGTAAAGGAATCCACACTACAAACGTATCAGGATACCTGGAAACGTCTACGGTGTTGTTAGTGGACACCAGTGGAACCCGCATTACTGCACGAAGGAAGTAAGTGACATCACCCACTCCTTCAAACTGTTTACGCAAGTACTTTGTGGGGTTCTTTAAGAACTCCTCGTCGTTAGCAAATCTCATCCCGACTCCTCTCTTTAAAGCTCGCGAACTTTTACGAAACGATCCACAGCATTATCCCAACACTTCTGCGCTACCCAGACCATTTCTGCTCTTAAGAACTGTCCAGACTGACGGGCAGCATCTCCGGTCAGGAAATGATGCTCCTGGATACTGCGACCACCGACTCTAACCTTACCCGCTGGAGTAATGTAACGACCTACCAGTGAGTTCATACGTTCAATCAGACAGTAGAGCTGTTGCTTGTATTGAACCACACGACCTTCGTGGTGGTCGTAGCTCGCGTAAAAACCAGTAGCAGTGGGATCGAGACGAACCCAACCGTAGGTACCACGATACAGCCCAGGAATCTCCACGAGTCCTTTACGCAGTGCGAGTACCAGCAAGCGCATCAGATACTCTTTACTACGAGATCCTTTCGGCAGTGTACGTCCAATCGCTGAGTGATTAAAGTTTACTTCCAGTGCAGCGAGGAACTTATCTGGTCCAGGAGTACCCACCCCACCACCGACTGTAATGCACCACGGATGCAGAGTCTTAGTGCGACCTAAGTGAACCCAATGATCGAAGTGCTCTACCAGTAGATCCAGGTGAGACACAGACTCGATCCGATACTTAGGATCGATCAGATACTTACAGCGATCCCCCAGTTCGTCAGCGATCATCAGTAGCTTAGGATCCTTCAGTATGCAGGTCACTGTGTCATCAAACCGCAGTACCAGTCTCCCACCGAAGAGTATCTCTTCGTAGTCGAAAGCATCGAGCATAGTAGGCTTGGTAATCCCCAGGTAAGTAAAGCCGTCCCGACCATACTCACGTTCCCAGTAAAGCTTTGCAGTGCGATCTGCTTTAGAGTGTGCAGTTTCATCCCAGAACCGCAGATGCACAGCCATCTCCAGATCCGGCAGTACAGGATGTAGGTAGACGTGACCAGTGCGATCTTGTTCCACCAACAAATTACAGTTTACTACACCAGGCAATGCGTTTACGAAATACATAATCACTCCTTCGGTTCGTGTCGAAGCCACCACCTCGCACTACGAGGAGTAGCTGTTAATCCATATTCTGGTATGAACTTGTAAAAAGGTAAGATAGTCAGATCAGGGCATTTCATAAACACACTGATCTCCTCCCCACCCCACTGCATTCGGTATCGGCATCCCAGTCCCAGCCTAGGGTCGATTACACTACCACCTTCTAAAAGCTCAGTAGCGCGTTTCCACTCAGCTACAGTAGCTGTACACACTACGAACTCTTTTACTTTTCTGCGAAAAAGGATAGAGCAGGCCGTAGGGCCCGCCCACCACACGGCTACCCGTGATTCCCTTCTAATCTGCTCTAGTAGTTTCTGCATCAACTACACTCCACATGCTCCGAGTGTACTTTCGGAGTTAAGATGTTGTCTTTACACACCACGAAAATCTCAGCATCAACTAAACTAGAATGCGTAGAGGCGTAGTGTGAAATCCAGAACACCTGCGGAACGCGCTGGGTATCGGTCAGGTGTTTGATGTACTCGACCAGCTTCACTCGATGGTGTTCGTCAAACTTACCACCGAGTTCATCCAGATACATCGGCCACTCAGGGTGGTTCAGATACTCCACCAACGCAAGCTTGAATGCAAAGTTGATGATGTCTTGTTGACCTTCACTGCACTTCGATACGTCTCTGGAAACGTACTGAGAGTCGAACTGCTCCACAGGGAACAGGTAGTTGAGGTCACCATCCTCCAACCCACACGGCAATACCCGAATCGGATACGACCACACGGACTGCATGACTTGGTTGAGCTTAGCAGCAAACATAGCTACAAATCCAGACATCTGTTCAGCTATCAATCCATTAGCTGGAGAGAGTTCGTCCACCAGTAGTTTGAGTTCTTGGTGCTCGGATTCCAGTTTCTGGATTTGAGCCTGTAGGTCTTGTACCAGTCCCTGTGCTACAGCGCGCTTGCGGATTTTATCAGACAGGATACCTACCTGAGTCTGTAGGGAAGAGATGGCTGTACGAATGTACTGTTGACGTATAAGTTCAATCTGGTGGTTATACCGAGACCAATACTCGTCAACCCATTCTTCCCCCCAACCCGTCAGACCAGAACCAGAGAGTCGCTGTGAGAGCTGTGTAAGCTCGCGTACGCGTTCCTGAGTAGACTTAATACGACCAGTCATCTCTTCTAACAACAACGCTTGCTGAGCGTACTGAGACTCCAGTACGACCTTAGACTCACCAGCACCAGCATTCACTGTAGCGAGTTGTTGGTTTACTAGCTCTAACTGACTACGGAGTTCACCAGCTTCCCACTCAGCTCGACTAGCATGCTTCCAGGTCTCTACCATGTTGATACCAGCAGCAGCTCCTCCGGCAGGGAATCCTAACTCCACCAGAGCATCGAACCAAGGACGCAGTAAGATCTCACGACCAGCTATCTGCCGCAAAGCTCCTAAGGCGTTAGCAAACTCACGTTGATAAGCGAGATGCTCTTCGTATCCTACCAGCTCCTGCTCTAGAGTAACGAGCGCAGTAGCTCCCTCTTCTAAAGCCTTCTGTACTCTAGCTACTTCCGAAGGACGTACCCCCGGACGGAACTTAGAGTTACAGTCAGGACACTCTACTACATCCACACCTCGAGCGTGTTCGAGCGAGTGCCTCCAGTTTTGCAGATGGGATTTTAGGTCAGCAATACGGTTGCGTTGCAGTGTAACGGTTTCTTCAGCTACTCGTAACTCATCGTTGCCGTAAACGCGTTCTTGAGATTGGAGTCCTTTCAGTACAGTCAGGTGTTCTATCAGCCCCATCTGGGTAGATTCCAGAGTTTCGTACAAAGCTTTAGTAGCTTTTACACCGCTCGGCAGGATACCCAACCAACCTTGCTGCGCCAGAGCGTCTAGATCGCCCTCTAACGTCTTCTTACGCTCTAAGAGTACTTCCGTACCCAGTAGACCACGTATCTCTTCCAGACGCTCTGAGAGCTGTCTAACGTTCAATGCCAAAGCGGGGTGTTGTTGCTCTAGGAAAGCTAAACGATTACGTTCTTCACCCAATGCATCATGCAGAGCTTCGATACTGCCGTACTCTCTTACTGAGTCTACTAACTCAGCAGTACGAGGACTGAGGATCTCCTGAGTGATCCCTTCCAGGTCTTTGATAAACTCCCCGAAATCCTCTGCTCCAGGAATCTGCTTTTGCTCGGCATACAGCAGCTTGAGTTGTGCTTCGTGTTCCTGTAGTTGAGTTTCGTATTCAGCCAGCAGATTAGAATCGAATACTACTTCTTGTTCTGCTGTCAGTCGTTTACGAGTGTAAGCCAGCACGTTAGTAGTGGCGTTAAGCTCTTTACGAAGCTCGTGGTACAACCCCTGAGCATAAGACATATCAGTGGGGTTCAGTAGAGTGAAGAGTTCTCTACGACGATTTACAGACATCTGAGTAAACGGAGTGTTGTCTGTAAGTAGTTCCAGGATTTGTACACGAATCCCGAAGTGTCGCTCGATGAGCTGTTTCTGTACTGTACCAGTACCCCCCTCGTTTAACTTCTCATCCCCTAGGTTAAACCAATGCTTAGTGCCTTGTTTAGTAAACTCAGCTCCTAGCTCGTATTTTACTCGATCATCCAGGAAGCGAATACACCAGCTCCCTCCGACTCGGAAATCGTTAGCATCAGGTAAGCGAACAGCAAGATAAGACTGAATGCTACTCTTCCCACTGCCATTACTACCCAGTAAGAAATGGATTGGACTAGTAAAACGAAAATGGAAGTTCTCTCTACCCGATAACGCTGCACGTTTAAACCCTTTCAATTCTGCTTCTAGTAATTTCATGTTTTCAATACCTTGGAGTTCAGGCTCTATAGAGTACTGATTGGGGTTTATTTTTACTAGCGTTGCAGTAATGTATAGAAATAAAAAATCAAAAGAGGGATTGTTTTAATGAAAAACGCTTTAGCGCAACATCTAATCAGTTATGGTTTGACTATCCCTGAAGACAGTCGAGACCCAGTCTCAGACTGGATAGGAATCCTCAATGAACTGATACACACTCAAGCGATCTCTCCTTTGGAGTTTGATCGCGATCCTGATCTACTACGTACAGCAGTTACTACTCTACTGCTGGATCCAGAAGATCCTCGTAGTACTGGATTTTATCATCTGTTCCATCAGACCCTGCGGATCGACTGCTTTACTTTTTTCTCTAACCTGATCAACCGTGACATCCGGTTAGGTACGATCCACCGCCACAGTCGTTTGCTGGCGGAAGTAGGCGACCACACTCGCAAGCATTATGTGGAGTGGCTAGCTAAAGCCCAACTCTACGTAGACACCGTATATCCAGAAATATCCGCAATGAATCGTCTGGTCTTAGCCAGACTCAACGTAGCTATACAACACTCAGTCTGGTAAGGAGACTACTACATGAAAACACGTTACTACGAGTTGATGGTTTTCTTCTACGTGTTCACGCACGAATTCATGAAGAAACTGTCTGACGGTAAACCGCCGTTGCTGCTGACGAATGACATCAGACAGTTACTTACTGGTCCGAACAATAGATCGAAGTTCGCATCACCAGTAGCTTGCTTTTTGGATCTTTTCAACAAAGCCGCAGAAGGTGGTGTGCTGAACCCCCACGAGTCTTATCGTGGTCAATTCTGGAAGTTGTTCTATCAGTTCTTTGGTCGTGATTGTGGTTCGGGTGAATTCCGTATAGCGGAGTTTATCAACGCCGTACGCTTCGAGAACGATAACTGGTGGTGTCGTGTGATCCACCAGGCTCACGCTAAGTGGTGGGGTCGTCTGCTGGCGCGTGTACCTGGTTACGCAGCTCCTCGCGTTTACGTCTCACAACACTTCCCGGTAGTGCACGCGTATCGCTACATCCCCGAGATGTCCAGTGTCAAGTTCTACCACTTCCACCTGGACGGTAAGATCGAAGACCTTAATACACGGGGTTTCGTCCGGACTATGCCGGGTATTCCCAAGGCACTGCAAGAGCACCTACAGGCGCTGCGTGAGTGTTTTAACGACGCCGCTACAGCACATGGCGACTGGATCTCTCCGGAGTACTTCCAAGCAATGGCTCGTCAACTCTTCTTGGTTTACACTGGCTGTTACGTCCAGTGCAGTTTTGTCTGGGATAACAAGAAGCAACGCTATCGGATGGTAGGCGTACTCCCACAGACCCTGGAGCTTGACGCCGAAGGTAAGCCTTACATCGTTTCGAATAAAGAAGCATAAAAGAGGAGGGGCTCAAGCCCCTCCTCCTATGCCGTTTAGATGTGAGCTTCTGCTTTACAGACCCCAGTGATATCTGCTCTACCACCTACGATCAAATCTTCGCCTACCTTGAGTTTACCGGAGAACGAGGAATCCGGGCACTCGACGTGCCATTTACCTGCTTTAACTGTAAAGTTACCAGTAGCAGTAGCCATCCAGCGTTCGCAGGAAAAGGTCATGTTCTTAGCTTCAGCACGGATGTCCTTGTCCGTAAATAGATGGATCAGTTCGGGAGCGTAAGCTTCGATCAGTTTCTTATCGAGAGTAACAAACGTGCCTGTGTTGAGCTGCAAACGAATACTAGGCTCTACCGCGTTATACTCCAAGTAAGATTCATCGGAGTCTTGGATCGTCAGCACACCTTCTTTAGCGTTGAGATCAATACTCCACGCTACAGGTTCGGAGTTAGACTGATTGGTTTCGATTACCAGGTGTCCTTTGTGGGTAGAGAGCTCCACGTAGTAACACAGTTCTGGATTGAACTCATCTCCACCATCTGTCTCTGGGTTGTTGTTAAACGCCCACACAACAGTTTCCTGTCTGCGCAGGTGCTCATCTAACCCAGCCTCTTTCCAGAAGAACTCAGGAGAATCAGCTTTACGATAGATCTTTACACGTTCACCACGCCGTACATCAGGAGCTGTGACTCGGTTAGACCCCATAGGCAACCACCGAGCAGGAAAGCCTTTAGACTGTACCGTAGAGTCTTCGTACATCACGCCGTCTGCGTCACGAGCTCGAGCGTCCAGCTTCGGAGTTTCTTCTTTTAAAGGATTGTGGTAGAGCTCACCGTCCTGGAACACGTTGACATCCAACGCTTCCACGATGAGTTCATTCCCTTCTCCTTTGTTCTCTACAGCCTGTCCCCAGGAATAGAAAGACAACAAGTGAGCCATAACTACTCCTTGATCTCCACAGTAACTCTAGAGATCTGTTGCAACACCCCTGGTACGATACGATTCTCACTACGACCGATTACGTTACCGTATTCCAGCAACGCGGGACTGCGTCTGGTACTGGTGTGACGTATGCCTCTGCGTAGAGGTCTGGTAGAGATTCTGAAGTCGCCATAGGACTGACGAACCATAAAACTCTCGACCTGACCCACACCGGTACGGAAGATCCCCATGGGCTCTACTGGAGAGGTATAAACTCCAGGTACTCGAGCAGACTCTAGGAACTGAGTATCTAGTTGTAAGTCACTGCCAGGCACCAATACCACGAAACTCTGTGTAAGCTCCAACCAACGATAGATACCTTCGTCTGACAGTAGGTACTCCCGAGCATGAGCATCGGTATCAGGGAACCAGTCGTCTAACCCCAGCAAGTCCTTAGCTGCAAACATACGTTCGATCAGAGGAGTACGATTCAGATCCACCGCAACACCCTTACCACCTAGTTTGCGCACAGTACCGTCTACGCCGTTCAGGAAGCCTGCGATCACCACTAGAGGTGTGTAGCCTTCGGCTGACTCTGGGAGTTCCAGGTAGAGCGTTTCAGAGCACTTCAAGTCAGGTGTGGGATGCCGTACCATGTCGAGCGTCATCGGGAATATCTTGAGTTCCCCTAAACGCTCGAAAGAGATTACGTTAACATCATTCTCCCCAGCACGATGACCACACTTAGCACCACCCAAAACCCAAGCTGCTTCTTTGGATGCAGATACAAAATGCAATAAGCCGTTTACAGCCACCAGACATCTTTTCTGGAAGTATTCAAAATCGGTTTGAGGACGTTGTAGAATCAGATCGGTTTGTTGTTCTTCAGTAAGTCCTGCGTCGATTGCAAAACGATGGTTCCCTACTTGCACAGAGTAACCAGCATCCCAAGCATCTCGTGATTCTACGTAAAGATGTTTGAGTTGTGGCGTGCCTGGCACGGTAGGGAGTGCTTTACTCCCCAGTGATACCAACCACTGCGTAAACGTCCCTGTAAAGAGCCCTAGCTCGTTCTGTACGTTGGAACATACCAGCGTATGGCTCCCAGTTAGAAACGTGTTACCGAGCACTGCGTAAACGTTGTGATAGCGTACCAACAACTCTTTGGTAGGAAGCTGCGCGATATCCAGTTCTTCCCAGGTTGCACCTGGCGTGCGAGGCATGCCTAGAGCACGTAAAAGCGTATACATACAGCCTCCTTAAGACCAATCGTATAGGGTTACGGTAATTCGTTAATTCAAACCATAAAATGGAAGGTGTCTGGTTATGATCATGAAAGAGTTTATTTGGGAGTTCGACCCTTTCGGGACTAATCCCAAAAACAAAATTACAGAAGAGCGGCAAGTCATAACCGAGATTAACGGTACGAACTTCCGCTACTTCGTTCCTAAAGCCGCTCCTTTTTTCGAAGAAGAAGTAAAGGTTAAACACGTCGCTTCAGGCGTGGTGCTAACTCCTGGTGTAGACTACCAATTCGGTCTGTCTTACAACCAAGCTACCCAACAGGTAATGAAACCTGTGTACGGTAGCATCAGTATTCTGAATACCCAGTACACTGGGACGTTCGAGATCGAGTACCACACGATGGGTGGTGAGTTTACGCTCGACGTACAAACCATCACTGAGATCCTGATCAACCTGCTGTACGACCCACGTACAGTGACCTGGGATCGTATCGTAGATCCTCCTGCGGTGTTCCCTCCGATCCACCACCAACAACCTGTGTCTGATTTCGTGAACTACGACCACCTGGTTGCTGCAATGGAGAAACTCGGGGATAAAGTCCTGGAGTCTTACGAGCTGTTCTATCCGGCTTTTACTCGACACCTGGAAGATCGCACTAACCCTCACGGCGTTACTAAAGCAGACGTGGGTTTACCGCTAACTCCTAACGCGAGATTCGCTACTCTGGAGGAAGCGGCTGACGGCGCTCGGTTTGACGTACTGATGTCTCCTCGGACAGTATCGGAGATGATCACTCGTCTGAACAAGGAAACCCTGGTAGGTCACGTTGCTGACAAAAACAACCCTCACGCGGTAACCAAAGACCAAGTGGAGTTAGGACTCGTACCTAATGCGGGTTGGGCTACTGATGCGGAAGCTGTGGATAAGAACAACTTCTCCAGCTTCTTGAACCCAGCCCAGGCTTGGAAGGCTGTTAAAGCCTGGATTGTAGATGCCTTCGCGGCTCACCTGGCAGACCACGACAACCCACACCACGTCAACAAGAACCAGCTGGGACTGGGACTGACTCCAAACCTTCCACTGGCTAATGACCAGCAGGCATCAGAAGCGGCTACTGATGACGGACTACTGACGCCACGCCTGGGTCGCGTGTTGTTAGAGTCGTTAATCGGTAATGCGCTTACTAACCACGTGCGAAACAAAGAAAACCCCCACGAGACTACCAAGAAGCACGTAGGGTTGGAGTTTACCCCTAACTCGAGTTGGTGTAGTGACGAACACGCACTGCTGCCCGATGCTAGCGAAGGGTTCATGCATCCGAAGGCTACTTGGATTGCGATCGCCAAAGCTATTCTGGAACACACCAATCTGACTAACCCACACCACACCACCCAGAAAGATGTAGGTCTGGAGTTTACACCAAATGCGAAGTGGGCTGATGCTCAACAGATCGTGGGTGCAGACAACGAGCCTTTGGCTTTCGTAAACCAGGTGGTGATGCGTGAAGCCATCGCGTTGATGCAGTCTGAGACTGTAGCTGGCCACGCTGCGAACCGTGACAACCCTCACGGGGTTACTAAGAAGCATGTGGGACTGGAGTTTACTCCGAACTACCCAGCGGCTACCGAGGCTGATCTGGACAACCCGGAAGCCAACGCGTGTCTGGTTACTGTCAAAGACGTCTACCGGATCATCGGTAAGACCTCGAACACTACGGTGGAGTTTGCCGCTAACACCGAAGTGGAACACTACCAGAAGTTGTTTGTGCTGCCGCTCACTGCAACTCAAGACGTGTTGCTGGATGCTGTAGGTACTACCGCTCCGGGTGTGGGTTCTGCTGATGTGCTGTTGCGTGTGAGTGCTCGCGATGGTGGGAAGATCGAGGTACTGGAGCGTGATGCTTACACCAGCGGTTCTGAGTGGGGCGTGATCGTCACACAGACTGATGTCGAGCTGTGGATTCGTTCTGTACCGAACCGCAGTCCTCTGCGGATCACTCAGCGTGCTCCTGGTGGTAGCTTTGCTGGTACTGCGCCTGTGACTGCTAAGCCGCTAGGCTACACGGCACTGGTACCTCAGAACCTGTACACTACTCTGCTGACAGCACACACTGGTCTGGTGTCCTAAGGAGTCTGTATGAATCTGTCAGAACTCTACAAGGCGTTAGAAAACAAGATCCTTGAGCAGAAACAGAAACTGGAACAAAAATTCCAGGACTGGATGCGAAACCATCTTGAACAAGACAACCCACACCAGATCACTCCGGATAAAATCGGTGCTGCTAAGTCTAGCATTACAGTGCAAGGCAAACCTCTGACTGAGAACGTACTACTGACCCCAGGGGATGTGGCCGCTCTACCAGAGGAAGGTGTGGCTGTGGCGGCTAAGAAGCTAGAAACCCCTAGGCTGATCCGTCTGAGTGGTTTGTTGCATGGCGAGGTAGCATTCGATGGAGGTGCAAACGTACAACTCGCAGCTTCCGAAGCAGTAGCTCCGATACGTTACGAGTATCCTGACGAGTTTAGTGTGAAGACGTACTTTGATGACCCGCTACATCCTTCTAGTATGTTGGTGGTTTTCAATGCGGACGGTTTAGTGACGAGCTGTATTCGTTACGAACCCAAGCGGGACGTCTCTTACGCTTACGAGTACGACTCGGAAGGAAGGTTGCTCAAAGTAACTCCTAGTATCATACGAGACGAACTACCGCGCTACGAAATCGGTACCACACCAGTACTGACTCAAGAGGTAGTGACTAAACTCGTAGACCACCTAGATGCTACAAAACAACCCGACCCACACACCCAGTATCAACTCAAACCGTAAATACGTGGAGGGGCCTAGGCCCCTCCCCTTTTACCCTGAAACTATGAGACTTACCTTGAATCCAATATAAGGAATCTGAAAGATGGGTCCTGAAAATGCACAAATAATGGCGCAGCTTACGATGCTGGCCAAAGCCATCCGCAACGGCGGGGGTGGTAGTGAAGAAGTTCCGTTGGGTGGTTACGTCACTCGTTACGATCATGGTGAAGAGTACTTCCAAGAAGACGGGAAAGGTTATCTACTGGCTGGGGCAGAGTTAACAGATCCTAAGCTTTACGACACTAAAGCGTATCCGCTGATGAACGTAATGCCTACTCTGGACGATGACTACTATTGGTCTGAAGGAATGAACCCAGGGTACACAGATCCGGCGAATACCATCCAGTGGACCTGGAATACCAACGATGACACATACGCCATTTTGGGTACTAACTATAGCTTCTGTGTAACTAAAGACGGAGTTAACTGGAAGACCCGACATCTACTGGCGGTGAAAGATCGTACGTGGAATACAGGAAACGATCTCATCCACGGAATCATTGGCGGGTTGTTGGTAAACGGCTCGCTTTACGTAATAGCAACATCCAAAACCGCAACCAGTACCTACAAACTTTACAAGCTAGATGCTGATTTCAACGTAGCTACCGAAATACCACTGAGCACGGGAGCGGTGTTTTTTACCAAAACCAACGGTCGCTATTATTGTGCTGGTAATAACTGGCTGTACGACCTAACTAACCCAGCAGAACCAGTCCGGTATGTGGTTGCTAGTAGTAGCTTTAGAGATATCACCCGCTGGAAAGATGAGTGGTGGCTGGTCTATAGTAATGGATTAGTGCGTACCGCCGATCTTTCGGTAGCACCTACAATGGTGGTGCCGGCGAGCAACATTTACTGCGTGGGTTCCAACGCGGATGAGTTGGTTTATGTTACCACCAACGCTGTGATGTATGCTACAGATCCAGTTACTCCAGTGTTTAACTCAGCCACTGGACCGGAAATACTCGCACTCGGGTCTACTGCAACATCCTTCAAGATGACAGAAGCGAACGGAAAGTTTTTGGTTAGGGGTGACGGTAATAATCGGGTTACTCACGCACTGAACGCCCTGGTGGAATACAACCCCATCGACCACACCTGGGAGGAGATTTTCTGTCCACACGGTTACACTGGGTTTGGTGCACAGGCGATGCCCATGTGGTATCGTGGTGAGTACTGGTTTACTGGTAACCGTTACACACTGAACGGGTATTCGCGCTCGGTCGATATGCGTGCGTGGAGTAGTGATGAGTTTGATGCTCGACTGATGTCGAGTTACCAAGCCGGTCAAAACAGTGTGCAACAGACGTCGACACTAGCCGGGGTTGCTAGCGATGGAGACCAGAAGATACTCTTCGTTCACACACGACACATAGTTTACTCCATTGATGGTGGGGTTACTTATCGATGCGCATACGGTCCCTGGAAAACAGCATCCTTGCTTACTTGTTATGGTGTCGAAGTTTTCTACGATGGGGGTGAGTTCTTTGTATTTAGTTACCGTGGTAACTGGAAGACGACTGATTTCGTAAACTGGACACCACTAGACCAAACTTTAGTGTTGCAAGCTACGTCAGGAGGCGCTGCCTCGAAGATTGTCAGACTCCCCAACGGGGTGTGGGTTAGTCACGGTTTGGCGAGTGCGTCACAACCAACATGGTATACTACCGATCGTGGTACTACATGGAAGGTGTCGGTGCTGGTTGGTATACGAGCTATCTGGTGGGACTCTAAGCGTAGTAAGTACGGCGCGTGTACCTACGGTTATCAGATAGGGTTAACTTCCAATCTAGATACAGCGCTTACCATTTCCAACACAACCTCGGCCAGTTGGTTTTCTTCTACAATGGTCGCGTATTACGACGAAGCTCTAGACCGACTGTTTACTCTAAGTATCGGCGGCGGATCTATAAACTCGGTTGATGCGGTTCAGTACACCACACAAACTAACTACACCACCATGCAGTCCCATCTGGGACAGGTCCCGCAGATGTCTTTGGACTCCGCATATGGCGCTACACCGACCGAGTTCGTTCGTATAGGTGGTGAACTCTACGCTATCTCGAATACTATCGGCAGATGCACCTCAGCTCGACCGTATTTGATGGCCATCAGATTCAAAGCCGATCGTACTGTCGACTACGTTCCACTAGAGTTCCCAGTGGAAGCCTTCGAGCTGACCCAGGCGCTGATGGGGGATCGTTACCCTGCCTACGCGTATAACAGCAACACGCACTACTACATCCAGATTACAGCCGACACCCACTCCGATCCCAACAAGAAACGTTTCTTCTTGTGTGGGTACTGGTTCGAACTCTCCCTAGTAGAACCCAAGATCAGCTTGAAGCATTCACCTCAAGCGGGATTTGGTCGGGTGTCTCGCCTACTTCAGCTCCCAAGAAACTGGAGACCGAAGTTCGCTAGCGACGGGAAAGGTACTGTGGCGTTTGTGAACTCTTCTGTTCTATACGTCAGTAAAGATGGAGGGGAGTTTCTTCCTAAGATGACTGTTGGGGCTCAGTCCATCCAGTATGGTCAGGGTATCTGGGTGATGTCCGTACTGGTCCCATCGTCTAACTGGAATGGTCCTGGGCAGGGTGGTATAAACCTAGCGCTCACAATCGCCTACTCGACCGATCTTGAAAACTGGAAGTCTATGCTGTTTGCTGAACCAGCGGCTAACGGTAAAGTTCCTATCGAGTTTAGACCGATACATGGAAAGTGGGTTGTGTTGCGACACAGTAGTATTTCGGGTGCGAGTAGTACCGACGCCAGGAGAATAGGCGGGTGGTTAACCAGCGGGATCAACACCTTAGCGTATCCTATTTTCACAGTAAAGGATGGCGATCTGGTGGACGCAGGAAACCTCGAGCTACCCTACTTAGCCACCGTACATCGTTTATTACTACAACCACTACACGGAGTAATACAGGGGGTTGAGTTTGCTCAGTACCAACATGGGGACTACGCGCTCCTCCAGGGCGGTGGTGGTGGGTATGCAGGCACTTCGTTTGAACAAGACGTCTACGCACAAACGCTTTACACAACAGCTGGTTCGAGTGGTGACACTTTAACTGTGTCGTGGGGGAGAGTAGTGCATAAATCAGCAGCCTCTCTCAGAGGGGCTATTTTCACAGACACCGCTGTGGCGAGTTGGGTCTGCTCTCAAGGAGCCAACATAATCAGTGGTGTGGAATGTCCTATATTTCACGGCATTCCATACTCCGTTGGAAGCTACTCATGGCAGCAATGGGGTAAACATAACTACTTCTTTGTTCAGAACACATCGCAAGCCGGAATGAGGTTGCTACTGGATCCAACACGTTACCGTGTAATTGCTAACGTAAGCGGTAATTACACGGTGAACACTACAGACGATGGTCAGATTTTCATCGTTGATGGTAACGGTACCCTCTTCCGAGGTGTTAAAGGCATCCACGCTGCACCTCGTCCGGCCAAATCTACAGGTTATCAATACAGGAGAGTTTTGTAAATGGCTATCCCGAATATCAAGTATCCGGTGGACTTACTAGGCGAGTCCACCACCAACCGAGTGATGGACGAACGTCGTGTCGTTCCTGAGAAAGGCTACTGGGGATTCGTCCCCACTAGCGGCGCTTTCTACACGCACAACCTTAAGGTAGTGCACGTCGCTACTAACAAGCGACTGATCCCTCACCTCGACTACATCTGCGTGGGGCTGAACGTACGCGCTACCGAACTCTCCCACAAAGAAGTCTGTTCAGCTATCCTGCTGAAGAATCAGGCTTACCAAGGGGAACTCGCGGTCGATTACAACGTAATCGGCGGTGACTACAGTATCGATGGTGACCTCGTACAGGAACTCCTGGAACAAGCGATCAACGATGGCCGTCCTGTGCTGTGGGGTAGTATCCTGGATAAACCAGATGGCTTCGTACCCTCCGGCCACTTGCACGACATCCTCGATACTTATCGTTGGGAGCACATGGTTTACGCTGTAAACCGTCTGGGTGCGATTATGGAGCAGGGTGACCAGTGGGATCACGCTGACATCCGTAATGCTCTGGAGAACCTGCGGACAGCCTTACAAGGCGTTTCAGAAGCAGCCATGGAAGCTCTGATCCAACACATGTCTGACAAACGTAACCCACACCAGGTTACTAAACTGCACATTGGATTGGATAAACTCTTCAACTACGCTCTGGCCCAGGAACCTGTAAACGATCCCGAGACCTACGCCTCAGGCGCTGCCGTTTACAAAGCCATGGAAGCAGCTAAAGGTCTCAACGACGTGATAGTCAAAGCTAACGCCACGTTACAGGTTAACCGTTCGCATCTGGTGATGGCTTCGGTGGTGTTGGAAGTACCGGACCCCAACGACGAAACGCTGCCAGAGGGCGCGCGAATCGAGTTGCGCAAACTCACCACAGTAACGCCCAGGTTCAACTGCCCCAACGGCCTGCTGGTTACCATCAATGGCGAGGCTTCGGAAGTGGCGTTTGACGTAAACACCGACGTCAGTTTGATCCACAACCCGACCACTAAAAAATGGGAAGTGTCGGCGGCTGGTTATCTGGCCTAAGGAGTTCAAATGCTTTCATTGCGTGAACGCATAGTGAGTAAAGGATTGGCCTGGAGCATCGGGTCGATTGTCTACTCACACTCACCAACAGCTCCGAGTGGTACTCTACCACTAAACGGAGCTTACTACGATCCGAAAGACCCGAAGTACCTGAAATTATTTCGTAGAATCGGGTATCGTTTTGGCAAAAACGCAGAGGGGCACTTTCGAGTGCCCTTACTGGGTACATTCCTAAGCATCCACAACCCAGCAGGCACTGGAAGCTATGGTCGTAATCAGACGGTATTCCTGGAGAGACGAGCTACCATTCGACAACACTCCCACGGTAACGGGAGCACTGGGTATTCTGGCGACCATTCACATTCGTTTTCGATCACGAACGTGCAAATGACATCGACCCCGGGCACTAACGGTACAGGGTCGCCAAACTGTACATCGGCCCCCAGTACACCGTCGTTAGATCGCTGTGGGACTCACTCACATTCGGCCAGTTCTTCACAGGTTGGATTATCCAACTGGCGACCTTACTGCGTGATAGTGCGCGGCTACTTAATCTACGGAGGTGAGTGATGTTGAGTCTGAGACCACGTGTCAAGGGGTCTGGTATTTACGCCGTTGGTACTGTGGCGGCGTTTATGGCTAAGTCGCTCCCAGTTGGGTGGTTAGAATTGGAGGTGGATAAATGGCTTTCACCCACTCAGTATCCGGCGCTGTTTGCTGTAATAGGTTACTCGATGGGTAGGAGTGGCGATAACTTCCTAGTACCAGGATATAAAAGTGGGAGTTTCGATTCTCGGTTCATCAAACTTATCGAACCTGGTATAGAAAACCAAGGAGTGTTTGAAACCACCAATGCCATACCACTTCATGGTCACTCCACATACAGCGATAGTGATGGTAATCACGGACACTCGTTTCCTAGCGGCCCGTATCTTCGCAACGATTCGGTGATATCAGGGGCCCCGAATGCCAACGGAAGCGGTACGTCCTACAGTAGCCATAGTTCTGTGTCGCACTCAACGCATTCGCATAGCGACGGTAGTTCTGGGACTGTCACTGGATTGGCTGTTAGCAACATAGCGCTATCCGGCGGTGGGATCAGTAGACCACCACAGATCGGCGCGCGCATTGGTATTTATACAGGAGTATAAAATGCTTTCGTTAAAAGAAACGCGAAAGGTGGAGGATCTAATAGAGTGTGTTGGGCGGGTGTTGCCAGCGCTCACTGTGGATCCTCCCCCGTGTTGTATTTTACTAGACAACACGCCAATCGATCGGAAGTATTTCCCGGAACTGTACGACGTAACTCCGGCACATCTGATCATATCCGCTACCCAGTTCTCCACACCAAACGGATATGGTCGATTTTTGTGTGGTGGTTTTAACGCCGGTGTGGTGGATGACGACAAACTCGGCGATCATACCCACAGCTATAGTACGGGTAGTAGTTCACATCCCAACCACGGAGCGTTGTCACCTAGACCAGCCACAGGTGGTGGTTCCGACTCGTTTAACTTTGGTCAGGAGAGCACCGCGCCGGAGAACGGTTATCGCAGTGGCGGGAGTATGTCTTCCAATACAACCGGTGACCATTACCACGCTATTTCATTTGGTAGCGTCACCACCGTAGCTGGAGTCGTGGACGTTGGCGATTGTACGGCTCCACGTCACACCCCAGTCCCACATTACATGCACGTAGGTCGAGACTCTGACGTTTGTGTGGTGTTCGTGCCGGGTGGTGGGTGGATTTCTGTTCCGGACTGGAATGACGATATCCCCAACTGGCATCTGGTAGCTAACGACTTCGCTAAACGCAATATCCACCCCTACCGATACTGTTACCCTAAAGCCGAAGCGGGGAAACCGAGTTTCCCAGCGGCTCACGAAGGTTTAGTGGAGTTCCTAAAAGAACTAAGTGAGATCTACGGGACGGTGTTGTTGTACGGTACATCTGCTGGCGCTAACGTCGCCGCTCTTGCGCTCCAACACGGCGGTGCTCAGTACGTGAAGAAGTTCGTAGGACTGTACGGGGTTTACGACCTCAACGCAATGCCTGCTAGTTTCAACACCACGTACACCGACGTGTATCTGGGTACTACCGATGCTGCTAAGCGGACAGAGGCTTCCCCAGTCAAGCCTACAATCCCGTTCCGCCTGTGGCATTCTACAGCAGATTCCCTAGTACCACACACCCAGTCCCTCAACTGGGGTGGTGCTGAGAACACTGTGGTGATGACCGGTCAACCACACGGCTTCAACCCGAGAGATGCTGGTGTTATAACAGCCATCCTGGATTGGTTGGAGGCTGTATGAGCAGAGTAGACTTCTCGGTATACCAAGACCCGGTACTTAGGTACGATATCACGATCAACAAATTCCGCCTAGTGGAAGATCTGATCACACCAGAGTACGGTATCCCAGCGGGGACTGTAACGGACGGAGCTTCTCGTCCGTGCTTTGCTGAGATCGTAGGAGTAGAACGCTACGGAAGGCACCTGTACGCATGCATCGTGCACGACTGGATGTATGCCAACGCCATAGCTACTAAGCAAGAAGCAGATGACCTCTTCTTCGTAAACTTAGGTAGATGCGGTATCGAAGAACCCATGCGTACTGCGATGTATAAAGCAGTCCGCTATTTCGGCAAAGGAGCCTATCCATGTTAGTGTCTGACTTTACCTTCGAATGGATCTTGCGACACACTGTAAGTTCCGTGGAGAAGGGTTACGTAAACAACCCAGCAGATCGTGGTGGTCCTACTTGTTGGGGCATTACCGAAGCTACTGCTAACGAACCCAAGCATCGTAAAGTGCTGATCGAGCGTTTCGGTTGGAACGGTCGTATGCAAGACCTCCCGCAAGCCGGTGCTTTCTGGATCTACGAAGAGTCCTGGTGGCGGCCACTGAAGTGCGATGAGTTGTTGAAGATCCATCCGTTCATCGCTGACCGTGTGTTCGACGTAGGTATCAACGCAGGTCGTGAGCGCGGTGCTAAGTGGTTGCAGGAGATCCTGAACGTACTGAACCGTCAGCAGAAAGATTACGCTGACATCGTTGCGGACGGGAAGATCGGTAAAGCTACACTTGGAGCTCTAACCACTTATCACTCCAAACGTGGTACAGACGGACTGGAGACTCTGGTACAGTATCTGTTGGGGGAGCAATCCCACTACTACAAGTCGATCTCTGAGTCTCGACCACTGAACGAAGAGTTCACTTACGGTTGGGGTAATCGTGTACGGGATATCAATCGCCTGTACCAGGCTGTATTGAACCCTCAGTGTACCCACTGATCCAAAAAAAAAAAGAATAGGGAGAGGGGCTTCAAGCCCCTCCCCTTTTATTTGCGTTCCAACCAGTCGTTGAGCAGCACCAGACACGTCTTCAGGTACTCTTGAGACGTAGTGATCTTATTGACCGAAAACTGTGGCATTGGGTTATTGCGTTTTAGTTCACTGAGGATCTCTACAGCCTCCCCCTCCGTAAACTCCCCTTTAAAGTCGGGATACTTCTTGCAGATGGATTCAGATATCGCAATATGTGCTGTCTCAGCAGCCTTCAGAACTTCGCTAGTAGGAACCCCCAGGATCTGGCACATCACTACCAGCTCAGCGACAGTGAGCTCACCGCCTATTACTTTCGGACGACGTACTCCAGGTATGTCTCGTTCCATTACGACGTAAGCCACTTCCATCGGGATATTTCTTTCGAAAGCCGCCGCGCGTAGTGCGAGCTCTATTGAAAAAGCGATGCTATTCATTTCTTGTCCTCATCTTTGTTTTTGTGTACAGTATCAATCGCCCCACGTTCCGGTAAATCAATACCATACTCCTTGACCATGACTCTGATCTCCTCCTCACTAGCTTTAGATGTTGCAGCTATTACTGAACGAAAGCTGTGTGGTGGATAATTGTCTTTACCATCGCTGCTCTTTTCGAGGAAGGCTTTGCGTGCGGAGTAGCTTCCAGAACATCCCAAACTTTCAGCTAGTCCGCGAACTCTTTCAGCGTATCCATCCAACCCAGCAAAAACCTTTTTCATCCCCACAGCGTGTCCAGGGAAGTCCCCGTAAAGAGCGGTCAGTCGCACGCTGAGCGGACTGAGATCGAACGCTTCTGAAACTTTCTTGACCCACTCCGGTGTTTCGGTAAAAGAACCACCCGCTCGAGTGGAGAGGTATTCGGCCAGCTTAAGCTGCACGTTCATCAGTCTCGCGAGTTCCCAGTGTTTCCGGTATGTCATCCCCGGTCCACCGGGCAGGTGTTTACTAGAGTTCCAACGGATCTCGTGGATCATCAGATCCTCACCACTGAGCACAGGACCGACGTGACCGCAACAAGTACACTCGCCAGCTTCCGAAGCAGGTACGGCTATTGCTGGAGACCAACATACACTGCAACCACCAATCCACTCCGGAAGAGCTGTGGTGTGCATCGTGTCTCCTGGGACAACAGGTAACCAACCACCATAAGTCAAAAATACAGTATTGAAATTCATGTTACATTCCTTCTATATTAAGGAACGGAGGGACTGTGTCCCTCCGGAGAATCAACGAGCTTTACGCGCGGCATCCTTGGCCTGGATTTTACGACCGATACCTACGTAGATTTTCTTACAGTCCACAGCGATAGCTTTCCACAGAATCACAGTCTTTTTGATCTGGTCGATGTCTTCGTACCAGCTAGACAACCACACCAGTGCCGTTACACAGCGATCGTAGTTGGTACGCGGATCAGTGTAAGACCAGGTACTGTAATCGATCTGATCGCGAGGTACTACTACCTCAGCAATCTGGCCGAAATCACGATGCAGTCCTATAGGACTAACTGCCATCATGTGGCTTCTGCAAACACGCACAGGAGAGTTCACCCGCACCCAGAAACCTACCAAAGGCATACCGTGGTTTACCAAGCGGCGAGTGCGCAGTACCGGACGACTACGTACCAGTGAAAAACTCACTACGTCTTCACCATGTTGGGTCAGCACCTCAGCATCAAAAGCCTTCATGTTTTCAGTAATGTGCTTCTCTTGAGTAGGAGCACGGAACCCTTCGTTCCGGATGATCTCGTGCTCACCGTAGTTGCACACGTGGTATACCCAGAACCCAGGCACAAAGTTACGAAGCAGGCGAGCGGCTGCCATAGCGAAGCCAGCGCCCAACCACAGCCACCACCAGAACCCACCGATGTCAGCCAGCAGAGAGATTACCAGAACGCCGTTTACAAACAGCAGTGCATTACCTACATGAGTTTCAGTTTTCATTTTAGTTACCTTCTTTGTAAGGGTTTGTAGGGGGAGCTCAGACTCCCCTGTTTTAGAACAGGATATTCATTACCAGAGTAGTTACTGCTACGCAAGCGACTACCATGAAAGTAAACGGATAGTTCTCTATGAATTTACGCATTGGATATACCTTCTTTAGTTAAGGGTTTTAAAGCTTTATTGCTTTTGTTCACTTTAGTAATATGTGTCTGAAATCCATTGGGATCCGATGGGAAATAAAGAAGGGGCCGAAGCCCCTTTCACAGATAAGTTTTCAGTTGCTTTACAAAGTCACTTCTGTGTAAGAACCACTGACCAGCCATACACACTCGACCACTACGTGTCCGGGCTTGTGCTCGTACTACCCTGCGATCACGCACCACTATCCTTAGCGCTAGAATCAGAATCATTCGAAACATTGTTAAGCTCCTGGTGTCGTGTTACGTAGAGGTCGTCTAGGAGTTTACGTACCTGAGTCTCCTCAGCTTCAGTACGCTCTCCACGTTGGTGTAAGATGGCTTGTGTGTGTTCTAAAGGAAACTTAGGAATCTGATCCAAAGCCTCCTTAACTTCTAGGTCTACTTTAACCCAGGGAATTACCTCTCCCTGCGGGTCTTTGAATACATCAATCTGCCAGGCTAGTGGATTACCACCAGGACCCAGTCCTGAAGTACCTTCGATAGCAATAGTGTATCTGGTTTTGATCTGCCCATTAGTGCACAGCGCACGATGAGCTTCAAACACCTCCTGAGGGATTTCAAACTCAATCTCATCCTTACCGGGCTCGTCATCCCAGAGTTTGTAAGTTTGAGTAAACTTGACACCCACATCCGAGACTTCTTTACGCACACGGATAATCCCGCCGCGCAAGTTGTCCTCAGACTTAGGGGTTAGTATCTGCCACTGTTCCTGCTTGGTTTTGGTAGTTAGACTATTCAAAACCGAGGGATCCTGGAGATAAAAGAAAAACATATATTCTTTTTCTCTCTGTACCGTAGCAGGAGCAGCTTCTTCGAGTGATAAATACAACTCTCGAAACCAGCTTCCTCGCATAGACTTACTCCTTTAATGTAATCGAATCATACCTTAAACGCAAAAAAAAACCACGCCCCGTCCCAGAAGGGAAAAGGGCGTAGATTCAGTCTATACACCAAGATAATGTAGTGCTATTGAAAATTCGAATCGGATTATGGTTCACTGAGGTCGTAAGCTTCAGTAACCTCCGATACCACACACGGGATCTGGGCTAGGAGTTGTTGGACTACAGTCCTTACTCCTTCCACTGAACCCCACAGTGGAAACTGCTTTACAGCGTTTCCTACTCGTAGCTCGAAAACTACTACTGGAGCAGGGAGCGGTCGAGTGGTCGTAGTCTGTAGTTCTAAGTGTGTACGAGTACCTGCTCGGTAAAGCTCCTCAGAAGCCTTCTGAAGCACTCCTACAGGAACCCCTATAGATGATAGCTCCATCCAGTCCCGAAGCGTTGTAACGTCACTGGAGGGCGTACTAGGCACTGCTGGGATAGGCTTCACACCAATCTGCACTGGGGTGTTGCACAACACACTTAAAATCTGATTAGCATTCGCTAAATACAGACTTCTCAAACTAGGTTTCTCTGGTCGTTGGTAGTAAAGCGTAAGTACTTCTGGTAACTCCAGCTGCACTGGAGCAAACCCTTCCCGCTCTTCCAGACTCAACCTAGGAAACAACCACTCTATCAACTCCACCAAGTAGCTTCGTGAGTAAATAGACTCACGTGTACACACTACCCGACGATCGTAGATCCCCACCACTACGTAGCGAGCTCCTAGTCGCAAGAGTTCGTGCCCGTACCCTACCAGTCTCCCTACTGTAGCAGAATACGCAGTCTTCGAAACCCCCACAAAACCAGTTACCCCGAAGTGTATCAACTCCTCACCACGCGCAGTGCCCACCCGATACTCGATCCTAGACAGACCACTGGGAGACCCGTGGAGCTGCTCTGGATCGGTAATCACTCCATTACCTGGTGCGTTTATCCTCCTGAGTAGATATCGCCTGAACATCACTAGGCCCCTTAGGGTTGTAATCGATCACAGGATTAACGACTCGTACGGGACGTAACTCACAGCGGATACCGCGTCCCCACAAATCCAACCGACTAGACCTTACAACCCCTTCTACCAACTCTGCCTGAAACAACCACTTACGATCAGTAGCATGGTCTACACACTCCAACCAATACACATACGGAAATTCCTTTTTGCCCCGCACAGCTCCAATCGGCAGCGTTATCCCTAAGCAGATTACCAACACCACTAGTAATCTGTACATAAGACCTCCTTAGTCATACGGAGGCAAAAAAAGAGGGCCGAAGCCCTCTATCTTACTCTGGTCGCTTTTACACGAAACAGAATGGTATCCTTGGTAAGACACTCGTGCATTACATAACGTCCAGACTTAGGATCCTTAACTGGAACTCTAGGCTTTACAGCAAGCTCCTCGTCGATACTCGCCCAACGATCCAGAGCGTAAAGCTGTTCGATCTCAGGAGTCTTCCCGTGGATTGGTAGCCCGTTAGGTTCCTTTCCGTCGGAGTCCAGTACTCGCAGCATGTAAGGCGACAGCAAGTTAGCATCGATCCAGTAAAGCTTAACTTTTAACTCCGACAGACCATCGGAATTAAACACGCATAGCTTGGGTTCGTGCTGTAGCACGTAGTTCTCAAACTTACCCAGTCTAGGAACTACGTAGTCCACTACCTGCAACACATCCAGTGCCGTGACCGGAGTACCGTCGTCCTGAGCACAGAACTCAGAGTAACGACCTTCCTCCCACAAAGCAGTAATGCTAGCTTTACTACGTCCCCAGATCCGGAAGAATAGTCTCTTCTCCTCCAGGGTCGCTTTCCAGTCGTACCCTAACGCCCCTTCGGGGAGCTGAGGTGTGTGGTGGACTCGTGGGACCATGTACGAGATCATCAGTCGGGCGTTGTACTCCATCGATTCCGAGTTTGCAGGATGCCAGGTGGGACGAGCGGTAAGCCAGTAGTGCTTACCACCCAGTTCAGCTCGATATACTTTGCGCATACCACTACCCCACTACAGTAGCAATCGGATGGTAGTTGGAGTGATCTTCCAGACGATCGTAGTAAGCCAGATCGTAGATCACTCGATACTGTCCCTCGGAGGTGTAGATCAGTAAAACCCCGAGGTCGGTGTTCCAACTAACCAAACGAGGTATCAAACTCTCCTCGTCAAACTCCAGCTCCCGAGGAAGTTCGTAGATCGTCCCGTGCAACTTACCATCACGGATACCACCACGCAGTAGCACAAGCCCTCCTCGTTCGAGCTGTTTAGACAGACGAGCGTTTACGAGTTTCTCAACCCAGCTTAGGTCTTTCCCGAGGTAACGCTGTTCTGGTACAGTGTAGTACTCGGCCAGGTACAGTTTCGCACTGAACCCAGTCGGCAGACGCAGTGTCTGTGTGATTGTACGACGACCACAGCGCTCGAGGTGAGTACGCATCCACTTCAGCCGCACGATGATTGCGCGCAAGTCGTATTCGGAGATACCAGGATCCCACTCAGTGATGACTTGTTCGATCTCCACAGGAGCTGCTTTCGGTTCTGTAGTAAAAGTGTTCTCGAGTCGCTCTACGATTCGAGCGTTAGTGTAGAAAACCTTCAGTTTAGTTACTCGTTTCATTTGGTGTTTTCCCTTATTACGTTTTCCAGAGTACTCCACGCTGTTTCTAGATTCCAACAGCGAAGGTATTTGAATACACACTTGGTATGCGCTTGAGTAGGACAGTTTAACTCGTAGTTCTTCAGTGTACCAAAACTCAGTTCAGACCCAGTAGCTTCTAAAAATTCATTACGACCCATCCCCGTACTTTTACGACGAGCATGGAACTTACGAAACACTGCGATAGCTAACAACTCTTCATTTACACGCACTGCTCGTAGTTTGATATTTACTTCTCCTTCCCCAGTGTAAGTGGCTTCGAAGACAGACCTACGAGACTCTTCGGTAAGAGACACGTAACACCGCAGCCACATACTCCAAGACATGTTCTGCGTACCAGCTAGGTGCTGATCCAGAACTCTCCTACACGGAAACCCAAAAATACCACACAGTTCTGTAGTACCACAACCCAGAGCTTTTTTGATCTCTTTTATTAGATTCATCTCTACTATCCGAAATAGAGGGAGGGCTTAGCGCCCTCCTGCTTTACGCAACACACGACCGATCGCTGCAAACCCTTTGCCTAACTGCGAACCCACTTCTTGAAGTTGGTCTACAGTTTGTTCGAGTTGGGATTGAGCGTTCTTCAGATTTTCCAGAGTACTGGTTTCCTGCTTAGACTCGGGAGTGTTGGAGTTGGGATTGTCCATGGTATACCCCTTTAGACTCGCTGTACGACTTGCCAGCGGGTTGATCGAGTTGATGGAAGGTGAATTCCACGAAACCTTCATTAGCTCGGAGTAACATCGGAATATCCGTAGAGTTGTACACCTCGATCACTACGTGGCCCTGGAAGCCAGGTTGGATCGGAGTAGTGTTCACGAACAGACCGATGCGAGCGTAAGTAGATTTCGCCATCACCACTGCTTTCACATCATTGGGTATGCCGTAATGTTCTAAGGTTACTGCCAGAGCGAAATGCTTGGGAGGGAGCACGAGTTCATTACCTTCGTGGACTCGTACCAGTTCCTTGTCGAAGTTCTTCGGATCCAGGATAGCTTTAGGATCAGGATACTCTTCCGCTTTGAGGATCTCGTGAGAAACCCCGGCTCTGGCAAGAAACTCCTTTTCGAACTCAGATACCGCTCGATACAGCATAGGCATCCGAAACACTTCCCAGCGTGGTTGTACGCGCGCGTCGTATCCGGCAGGTCCTAACCCATACGAGATCACAGGCCGATCGTTCTCGAAGCGTACGGGATGATCTACGAAAGGATTGATCACGAGATCACCACGCACTACACGATCGAATATAGTCTTATCTGATAAAATCATTCTAATCCCTTAACTGGAACACCCAGTTGCTCTGAGTAAAGTTTAAGTTGATGTTTTAACACGTAAGGACGAATCCAGGAGAACTCTTCCAGGATACGCTCGTAACTACATCCCCGCAACAACATACGAAGTAACCGAGCTTTGTCCAGAGTTTGTAAATCCACTCTGCGATCGTGTGGCTGAATACCTAACAAACGCATTCGGTTCTCTACCACCGACCTGGCTCTGGTGAACAGTAATCGCATGTACGCTCTGGAACAAACTGTCAGTCGGTTCAATCCGAGCAGTAGACGATCTTCCCCCGGAGTCCAGAACTGGTTGTTGTCTTCAGATTCGACAATCCCAAGTGAGACCATGCGCGTGTTAATCGCGTCCTTGGTACGATGCGGTAACAGCAGTCCAAAATCTTTTATGTTCAGTATCGGGTAGTAGTGTAGTAACAACTCCTCCCAGGGTTTCCATTTTTTAGGATTCCCATCCATTTCATTTCTGGAACGATAGCCTCTGACAGCCTCAACAGAACGACCCAACACTCTCGCTACGTCATCGTTGGTTAAATTGCTAGCAGCTATCCTGTGTTCAAACGTAGTCCATGGTTTTATATTCACCTAAGATCCCTTACATCTCAAATACTGTTCTGTTTTCCATGCAATGCACCAGACGCCCACGCAGGGCGATCAGGTCACGCATCAGGATGTCGTTAGCAGTCAGCTCCACGATCTGATCTATCTTTTCCAGCAACCACTTCTGGAAAGGAATCTGGGCATCGAACACAGTAGGTCTGGAACCGTAATCTCCCATGTTCTCACCAGCGTAGCTCCACCTCGACTCCAGCTTACAGCGCTTCTCAACATACCCCACTCCGATAGGGTAGTAGGTAAAGTTCTTACGACGTACCTTAACGCTGTAGATCCAGTCCATAAACACAGCCACGTCTTCGTGAACCCAAGCACTAGTTTCAGGTCCTACGAGCGGAGGGAGTTGCAGTGAGAAGTGGTAACAGAAAGTCAGATCATAATCGCGATGCTGCGTAAACCAGTCGCAGAAGACTTCACGATCTTTCCAGGACTCACACAACACAATACTCTTTTTACTAAAGTGTCCATTGCGCAGAGTCAGCCATTGTCTGTAAGCTGCCTCATCAATAACTTTTTTGTTTTTATACGAACCAGCGGTACGGCGTTGACCGTAGCTACTTTCATTTTTCTGAATTGCCAAACGAGCCATTAAATCCTTCATTACGAAGCTCCTTTCAATCGAACAGACAATCACTCGGTTTAAAAACGATGTATGGAGTTACTGTGATCTGGTGTACAGTCCCAGCGATCAAGTCGTAAAGATACACCACACCACGGTTCACGTGGAACCGCATCAGTCCTTTAGGATCCAGGTATCCCAGTAGCGACATTATATCGTAGTACCCGTTGCCGTGTTTACGCATCAGTCTACGAACACAGTCCTTTCCTACGTACTCCACTTTAGGAGGAGTAGAGAACTGATCTACTGTAGCTTCGATCTCCACACCCCATCTACCTTTTACACGCAGTAGTCTTCCAGAATCTTCTAAAGCCCAGCCGCAGTGTTTTCCATTAGACTCTAACTGCTTAGCGTATTCGATCAACTTACGCTCCTGCCGTGGAATGTCCTCGGACAGCAAGTCCAACCAATACTCAGTAGACACCGGACGTACTGGAGCATGCACAGCAGCTCCTGCCGAGGTAGTTTTCAAACCACCGTGATCGCCGATGTTGGTGTAAGACAGCGGAAGTACCAGTTTCTTTTCACTCATTTTAAAAGCCCTTATTAGTGTTTGCGTTACGATACTGCACTTAAGTGATATATGCTTGAGATTTATTGTATCCGGCAAAAGGGGAGGGACTCAGCCCTCCCTCCAGTACGACTTACTTAGTACCAGAAGCACCGAAACCGGATTCACCGCGATCGCTAGCACCAGAGAACTCCTCGACGAACTTCGGCATCAAACGATACACAGGAGCGATGAAGTACTGTGCGAAGCGCTCACCTGGGTTCAGGTAGAATTCTTCGTCACCACGGTTCCACACGGACACCAACAACTCACCTTGGTAATCGGCGTCAATCAGACCGTGCAGGTTACCTACCACGATACCACGATTGCCCAGACCGCTACGCGGGATGATATTACCTGCGAAGTTAGGATCGCGAATCCAGATCTTCAGACCAGTACCCACACGCACACTTTTACCAGCAGGAATCAGTATGGCTTCAGATACGTTTGCGCGCAGATCGAATGCGGCCGCGTCCACAGAACCGTAACACAGCGACTGCTCCCCTTCCTTAGTAGCGTAATGCTCGCACGCCTCAGGCATCACAATCACTTCAGCTTCCAGTGTGTTACCACCTTGCAACATTTCCATTCTAAAAACCTCTAGTTTAGTACTGTTTCACGACCCAACCGCAAGTCTTCTCGTATGCTTGCGATAGCTTTTTCAAATAGTGGAACCCATCCGTCATATTTTAACTTATGCGTTTGTTTTTCCAATACCAACACTTTCTTACGCTGCCAGTAGGCGTGTGCGTCGTAAGCTGTAGCGTGCCACTTACGATGGCGTTCACGACCCGAGACTACCAGAGCCTGGAACGCTAAGGTGCGCATAGAGGAGTCTCTAGCGACTCCTAGAGGCAATCCAGTAGACTTACCTCCAGCACGCAACGAGTGGACGATCTCTTCAGTTACCAGTCCTGAGTTCTCGGGGCCAATACAAACGTCTTTAGGATCGAACTGAGCGAACTTAGTAGTGAAGAACAGTTTGACCTTACTACCCAGCTTTAAACGAATCTGAAACTCTTCTTCCTCTAACCACTGCATGAAGAGAGCTCTACTGCGCCACTCAGGAGCAATCTCTCTTCCGGATTCACGTGCAGCTCTGCGTAGCGCATTCCAACGCGCTTGATCAGTAGGCGATACCATAGTAACTCCTTGTTTGAGTATTCCACAGTGTTTTACTAAACCCTAATAAAAGAGGGAGCCGAAGCCCCCTCCGGCTACTGCTGTGCTAACCACCGCATCGTGGGAAGCGCTGCATTCGTATCCCAGATCCTCAGACAGTGATCCAGTCCTGGGTCGAATACTACGCGAGTGTCTGCATCGCCAAACGCAGTGGACTGCGTGTAAGGCACTATAGTGTCTCCCGTAGAATGCCACAGCAGCATGGGCTTAGTAGGCACTCCGAAGAAGATAGGAGAGTCTGCGTACGGATCGTTGGTGTAACGATAGCCGTAAAGACGCTGGAACTCATCTGGAGTAGTAGTGAGGTCGTAGATACCACAGAGTCCTACGTAAGCATCCACTAGCTCAGGTCGTAGCTGCAGTATCCGAGCGATTGGAGTAGTACCTGCCGAGCTGGCCACTACAAACACCTTACGATGCGAGTCCTGTAGAGCAGCCAGATCCGTTGAGAGCTTAGAGATAATGCTAGCAGCTAAACAACACTCCCCTACTGGGTAATCGAGCTGTACGTAATCGTAACCTGCTTCAGCAGCTAGTCTAGGAAGACTCGCGATGTCAGGAGGGACTTCCGAAGGATTGGCCACAGAGATCCAACCACCACCTGGCACGTATACCACTACGTCTCGCTGAGGCGGTGTTTCACCACCACCACTAGAACCGCCACCGCAGCCAGCTACCAGCAATACCAACAAACAAAATAAAAATCGCATATCTGTTTTCCCGTTAGAACATCCAAGGCTTACTCACAGTTCCTTGTACGGGAGCTGGAGTAGACTCTGGATCTATTGTTAGACTGAACTCTTCCAAAGACTCCACTGTAAGAGTGTCGACTGTAGGATCGAGTCCCATGATTTCATCTACCTGACGACGAGACCACTCCATGATGTCCTTAGCACGAGTAGAAACGTTCACAGCATTGCCTGTATCGAGTTGTAGTGAATACACGAACGTATCGGTGTCTTGACCTCTACGGGTCACTCGAGACACCGCCTGAGTGCGTTCCGAGTCGCGATAGGGCTCGTCAGTCAGCACCACAGTATTGGCCGTAGTCACGTTATGTCCCTCAGCCAGCGAATCGTAAGTTGCTATCAGTGGGTTGTAGTCGATGTTTCCAGCGAACTCCGCCATAATCGAAGTGACCTGTGAGTTAGTGGCCCCGTACACTCGCAGAGGTTTGTACCCAGCTTTTACGAGCAAGTCGTAAGTGTGGTCTACTACTTCTACGTAAGAACTAAAGATCAGAGTTTTCTTAGCAGCTTCATCTATCAACTCAGGAATAGGAGCGTGAGCTACCAGGTCTTTGAAGCAAGCTATCCGAGCTTTGGTTAGGATACGTCCCAAAGCTTCTCCTCTGATTTTGAGGTCAACGTATTTCACCACAGACTTCGCTGCACGAAATTCCTTGCGCAGTTTGGGTTCCAGACGAGGTTCGATGTACTTACGTTCGTACTGGTTACACGCCTGTACTAACGCCGAGTGGACTTTAGGATCGAAGCTAGTAGCAATGATGTTTACATCAGCTACGTAACGATCCAGTAGAGCCAGATCATTAGGACTACGTAGTGTCATCCGATACTCGTCTATACCGCGCTGGTAAGCCTCCTCGTAGCGTTTGCGATTACGGGCGTAGTACATAGACCGTTCGGCTACGAAACTGCGCATATCGTTTCCTACGGACTCTAGCGTGTAGCGCTCTGCGTGAGGTACTTGCACCGGTACTGGCAGATCGGTTTGAGTGATCTCTAACAGACCTTTCTTAGACACCTGGTATTTCACCAACCCCAGTCGATGAGCTATGATGTCGTTAGCAGCTTGAGCTGACTTCGTAAAGATCTTACGAAAACTCTCAGCTACTTCGTCTGTAAACAGTGGATCAATACACTTAAGGAAAGGAATAGCTTCTGATCCCAGAGCTTTGATCGGAGTACCAGAACTCCAGTCGGCATCTGTACAGTTGAGCTTAGCAGCTGTTTCGATTAGCAGCTTACTACGCTCAGAGTTGTAGCTGTTGAAGTTGTGACACTCGTCGATAGCTATAAAGCTGGACTTAACGCGATACTTCTGAGCCCACTGGTACAGACGATCCAGTGCATCGTAGTGACACACAATCCAGTCGAGTTGTTTAGGATCGGGTGGTAGTCCCGCTTCAGTAGAAGCCCATACGCGCTGTGGTTTCTTGTGGAAGCGATTGATCTCAGTAACCCACACACGTTCTACTAGGTTCTTAGGACACACGGCTATGTTGATCTCTCGACCTAGTAGAGCTGCTAGCGCGATGTTCGTAAAGGTCTTCCCAACCCCAGCATCGGCTGCTAGCATGAATCCGTTCAGACCGTACTTAGGTTTGTTCTCGGCGTAGACCTCGAGGTAGGCTTGCTGATCTTCGAAAGGTGCGGAAGTCAGGTCTTTGAGTCGAGAGTAATCGAGTTCCATCGGAGAAGTGGATTCGATATTACGAAGCCAGGTGTTGGCCAGCAACTCTTCTAGGATCCGAGTCCAGGCTCTTACGTGAGCTCGTGACTTCGGTTCGGAGATCATGCGCTCGAGCATGTAACGCACTTCGATAGCATAGAAGCTGTAGAAGCTAAAGCTCGATCCCCCTACGTTGAAAAACATCTGGTTAGCTATGCGGTTGGTTTCCCACAGTCGTTTGAGGTCTTTACGGATGGCTTTCATATTCACGCCATCTACGGTCACTACCCCTTTACGCTCGGTTACTCGAATAAACCCAAGGGTACGTAGAGTAAACCCGTATATTTGATTCATCATTTCCATCACCTTTATGTCGTTCTTTATAGTTTGAACGGATTAGCGGATCATACTTATTGTTCGTAACCCAGGGGGTTACGGGGGGGGGGTAATGTTGGACGAACTCATACTACATGAATTAAATAAACTAGAAAACCAACTCGGTTCCACTGAAGCAGGCGATTCTTTGTACGACCACGTGTTAATTGGAAGCATTGATGACACGATACACATAGGTGAGAAAAAGTATCTTAAATCGGGCCTTAGTATTCCTCTGAGCGAGACCCCAGATTATGTCGGGGAAAACCTACAACTGGACTGTAAACACCCATATTCGCTACAAGTTAAATCCGTCAATCGATCAGCCACTCCAGAATCTGGTGCAGGCGTGGAGTATAAACCGGATCGAAACGGAATCGTGTGGATGTTTAGAGATTATTATCTTACCACCAACGTAGCTAGAATTTGGTACTCCAAAGACAACTGTCAGTCGTGGAATTATTATTTGTTTACGTTAACTGGGGTGGCGTCTGAGACGGTTGTTCAATGGCTGATCGCCGATGGTGTTTTTATATTTCTAACCACTAGCAACAATATCTACTACAATGAAACACCAACTGATCCGGCGGGCTGGAAGTTATCTGGCGTTAAGTTTGGCAGCACACCTAACGCCCAGTATCACCGGCTACTATATTTCCCTACCACAAATCTACTGCAACTATTTGATTGTACGGGGAAATATTGCTCATTCCCATTAAACTACCTCTGGGAAGTCACTTCCACAATAGCTTTAGATAAGCGTTATACTACCAAAACCACTACCTCTAACTCAGTTTTATATGCTGCTTCTGATGTAAATGGTAACGGGTGTTTGGTTTCACCAGCTTTAGCATGGAGCTTCCACACCTACGACGGTGGGCTGAGCTGGTCAGACGGTCCGGCCAGCGCTTCCATTTTAGGTGGTTATGGTAGTACGTTACACTTCGCAGGAAAGACTGTGTATTTCATAACCGGATACGACGTCTACTATTTCAACGTAATCTGGCAAAAAGTCAACACTCTGGGACAGACATCAGCAACCCGTCCGTATCGTTTCGTAAAACGACTTTATTCGTTAAACGACAAATGGATTCTGAAGCTTTGGCAACACGCTCCTTCCAGTGGCTCCGATTACTATAAACTGGAAATCTGCCCAGTTAGTGATATAGGTAAATCGACGCCCGGTGTCGTAATAGACCCCCCGGTAACCGCCTGGGACAGCGGTTCGTTCAACGTTCTAGACGTATACCACACGGCCAATGGCGGGGTGTATATGAGTTGCCTAATAGAGAAACCTAGAGGTACTTACAGCGATATTTATATAGATCCCAACGCCATAGGTATTTTCGAAGATACCGACTATGCATACTTGAGGATTAAATGATGGGGGATTTAGCTATATCTGCCGTGGTTTATGCCAAACTCAGAGCGTTAACTAAGAAATCGGATGGAGGGTCGTCAACAGCAACCCGATTAGGCGGCGTAGAAACAATCTTTGCAGATCAAAAACTAGTCAAACGAGACACCGCACAATACCTACGTACCGGCGCTTTTGTACCTGAAAAGGATTATCCTGGAGTTCCAGATTACGTACAAAGGGTCTGGATGCCAGGTGAGGTTACTATACCGGTTTTTCCAGAAACACCCTATCCGCAGAACTGGACTTACGGGAACGGAGTAACTATAATCTCCACCAACACCCCGAATATATGCTGGGTAAGTAACGATGACCGTAAGACTTTCACTAAGGTAACACTTCCAGATGGCGCGTGGACTATAGTGTTCGGGGGTGGGCGTTTTGTAGGGTTATGTCGCTCTTCTGGAGCTACTGGATGCACTTTCAGCATAACTTCTTTGGATGGGGTTAACTGGACTAAATGGGAACAGGGGAAGAGTTTAAAGGGTTTTGATGAACCTTTCGTTTATGCTGACGGTGTTTGGTTGGCTGTGAATGCGAGCAATGCCTCCAACGCTGTTTGGCGCAGTGAGGATAACGGCGAGACCTGGACACTGATAGTTACCCAGGTTTCTTCTCCCTATGCGCGGAGTGTGGCTGGGTGGTGTAATGGCATTTGGTATTTGGCAGGATATGCCGGTACCCCGACTATGTCTCTCGATAAAGGACTAACCTGGGTTAGTACCCCTAGCTTCTACGCGGGGAGGTACCAGTCCCAATGGGCTTCAATAGGTGATGTAATCGTTTCTGTAAGATACGAGTCACCTAATAACTTAATCTACATTCGTCGTCAGGCAGGTGGTCAGTGGTATAATGGATTAGCTAGTGAAATGGGCGTTGGTACAATACAGAAGATTGGGGTTGTGCAGAGTGTGTTTGCAACCCCAGACGGATGGTTTGTGATCGTGTTCACTTACGGCGGTCTGGTATCGAAGGATATGGGCAAGACATGGATTGTGTATCGTACCGCTAGTACGCTGGGAGGTTGGCTTGGGCATATGGAGGATAAGACATACAGCTTAACTTCTGGACCATGGCGCTTTATAGAAGCGCAGAGACAGATAGGTACTTCTAAGGCAGTTAAAAACCAATACATGAGAATAGCTTGAGTTTATCCAAAAAAAAAGGTTCCCTACGGTGGGGAACCTTTTTAGTCTAAATCCAGAACCGATACGTAAAAGCGATCTACTAGGTAGTCGGCATACGTTACAGTTCCTAACTGGTAATAGACTTTTATACCCCGGTATTCCAACCAGACGTATTTAACATTAAGACCTCTTTTGGCTATGTACTCGGCGTCTGTACGCCACTCCTGTCCAGGCGCTATACTCAACTCCACCCGAAGATCTTCTTCTCGAAATTCTAAGTAGGCTCCGTAGTCTCCCACTACGACACGATCGTATTTAGAACAAATCTGAACACCGCCGATACTGGCGATCTTAGGTTGATCAAACCCGTTCAGACCTTCACGATACTTGAGTAGATAGTCAGCTCTAACACGCATAGGTAAAGGACGGAAGCGGTATTTGCGAACCGCTTCCTCCACAGCTACACGAGCTATCTGCTCTTTAGACATCCATTACCCCCATTACGTATTCGTCTCCAGGATGATACTTTTCCAACATATCTTTCGACCAACCTTGCCACTTGAACTGATCTAACAGCTCAAGCGCTGTTCCACCACCGGAGATCAACTCTTTAAGTTCCTCACCAAGGTTGTAGTTCTTGGTGCAGTACAGGAACAGATTGCCTCTCCAGCCGAGTTTGTCAACCACCTTACGGATGTTACTCTTGAGAGGATTCAGAGTAACTCGTATCTCGTACGGATTACAAGTCACCGCTACCACAGCTCTATCACGATAATTTTCATCATCATAAAAAGCATTGATGCGGTGCCAGCCTGTAGGCTTCGGTTGATCTTCTGGTATATCGATCACCAGGAAAGTGGTGGCGAATTCATTCCAATAATATTCCATGATTTAACTCCTTGGGTTGTGGTCACTTTAGAACTCCCTTAAAAGTAAAACGAGGAGGGGCTTCAAGCCCCTCCGTTATTTTTGTGGTTAAGCCATCATTGCTTTTACACGAACTCCCAGATCACTCAGGCAGTAGCCGAAGTCGACATGGGGTATTAACACACCGAGATCTACGAGTAAATCTTGTCGAGCATCTCCAGCGAATTTCAACACGCGTTCTGGCTCGATTTCCTGAAGAAGCTCTGCGGCCTGTGTGTGGTTTCGCAAAACACGGCAAATGTACATTACAGGATCCCATACCTCTCCACAGGCGTAGTGTTTGTCACGCAGTGTACGGCCGTTCGGGTCGATCAAAACAGAACCATCCCAACAGACTGCAAGAGTTCCATTTTCCAGAACCCAGCTGTAGGGATTGCTGTGGAGAGGAGAACCTACCAGAGCGATGTAATGTTCGTCTTCGTGACGAGCTCGCTCCAGTTCCATTAGGTCTGTGACGTAAACTACAGGAAGTTCGCACTTCAGTCGGTACTCAGCCAGATCCTTCGAGGGAACTTGGAAGTAAACTCTGCCCGGTCGGGGGGTGCGGAATGACGACTCTGTAGCTACCACTTCTGCTTTAACCGCCCCTTCTTCGCGAGCAGCTAACAGCATCCGATAGACCTCCCAGCCGTCGTTAGTGGCGGCGTAGTGACTCGGATCACCTTTTACTACCACAGCCACACACAGACCTTTTTCGATCAGGTCAGAACGACCTGCTTTGGAAGGTTCGCAACCTACCGCCAGCGGGCCGTGTTGCACCAGTCCGACCAGAGTATCGTACTCACGACCAGACAGGATAGCGGCCTGGTCAGCCAGTCGTGTGTAACGTATCAATTCAGCGGGACCGAGTTCTTCCCGCGATACTTTACAGGCTTTGAAACACCGATCGTAATACTCTTTATTGTATTTCATGCGCTCACCTTGTTGTAAACACGTTGACCGAGTTGGGTAAGATCCCAACCTTCCTTGCGCAGCTCTATCAGACCGCATTTAGTAAGCAGTACCAGATGCGGCTGCTCCTCGGGAGAGATCTGTTCAGGAGTGGTGTATGACCCATACCCCAAATCCAGGAACAACTCACGAGTCACGTTGAGAGGCAGTTTTTCGTCAGTGTCGGTCTGTCTGCGCACCATGAGCTCGTAAAGAGCTTCCAGCAAACCGTAATGCTCCCCCGAATAAGAAGGGAGTGCTGGAGATTTACGCAAGCAAATGCTTTTAGCAGTATCCTGGAAAATCACCGCATCGTAGTGAAAGAAGTCTTTGGTGGTAAGCTCAGTCTTACCATCCAGAAAGAGCTTCGAATAGTCGATGGGAGTAATGCCTGTAACTGGAGCAAACACCACCGGAACTTCGGTGTTCCGATACTCTTCCAGCTGTTCGGGTGTAGTAGCTTCCAGAGCGAAAGGATATTCCTTACGGAGAGTATTGAGGTGGAAGCTGGGAATCAAAATCAGTATTTTCATCTCTATTCCTTTATTGCGTTAAAGTAGTGTTTGGTCTCTGGTGCAGCGTAACGCTCCAGGAGTTCTTTGAGGAACTGGAGCTGGTGCTGTGAGTACCGCGCATCTGGGGTGTTTCCTAAGCCCCGCAGTCGATGGTGTAGAAACGCACTTTCCAGGATGTCGTCTATAACCACGCGAGGCGATGTCTGGGCAGCTTCAAACTCAAACCAGAGTCTGTCATCCAGGGTAACTGGTTCCTGAGTCTGGTAAAGCTCCAGAGCTTCATCGATCGACAGTCTGGGGCGATACTCAGCGTCGTACCAAAGCACACCAGGAGTCGGACGATGGAAGTACGAAACACCGTAGTGGTTGCAGTACTCTTGCATCAGTGCGAGTGCTTCTACTAAAAGATTTTGAGCAGCTGTCTGTGCTAGCATAGAACGACTAGGTTGACGTGCATGTAGGATACCCTGAAGTATGGTACGTTGCGCCAGATCCAGCTTGTCCTGAACAACCACCCGGACGACCATGCGGTCACGACTCGTATGACGCGGTGAATTCTTTTGTTCCGCTGGGTTAAATACATGATAAATTGGTTTCATGATACAAACAAAGCTCCATAACGGTTGATTTGGTCGTGTGGGATTACTACGCCGGAGCCGGCTGGTACTACGGATTTCAGATTACATTCCCAGCGGGTAGTAGCAAACGGGCATGCCGTACCCACAAACCCCAGACTCAGGATAGTGGCAAAAAGATCAGGCAGTGGAACATCGACATATCCCGTTCCAGGCTGAGCCTGGTGGTGCATGGGATGACGCCGAAACAGACCATACCAAACTCCGTCACGACACCACTCGAGCCGCAGTACGTCAGTACATGGAGTAGGTAAGAGCACCTCCACCACACCACGCTTCTCCAGATCCCCTTTATCGAAGCACAGCAGGTACTTCGGGTCGATACGACTACTAGCCGTCAGGTGGTTCGACTCACGGAACACCGGGAGGTCTTCGGTGTGTGCAAAACTCCAGTTGCTATGCTCAGCACCAGGAACCATGGTGTGCAGTGTCCCGTAAGCCATCCGGTAGACCACTTCAGCGACTGGATTACGACGCGGCACCTGGATCAGCAACAGTGGGTTGGCGATATACTCTTTCATCACCCCTTCTCCGAGGTCACGCCAGTATTCCGCGTAGTAGATATCCCCAGTCAGATACAGAGCTTCGAGCTGCGCGGGTTTGAGGTACACTCCCAGCAGGTCGTTGATTTTGGTGTGAGCTTCGCCAGCGAGTTGAAGTACCCATTCGGCGGAATCGTTATTACCAAGAGGTACAGCTTGGGCACCAGTAAGTCGCTCTAAAATACCCATCGCGGCTACAGCGTAAGTCTGCTCTTGTGAGGTGGCGTAACTATGCCCTTTAATTTGTCTCATCTTAAAATCCCTTATTGGTTATAAAAAGTAGTGGACGTGAATCCACTACTATGATTTAGGTTTCAGTTACGTTGCGATCTGTTTTAGATCTTTGGATTAGCCATAGCTTCCAGAAACAGGGACTGGAAGGTGTAGACTGGCCGTTCTGATCCAGCTATGATCTCTTCCAGTGTGGTATACTGCTCCAAGTCTACGTCACGATGTACGTAGAAAGTCCCACGATAAAGATTGGGGAGGAGTTTCCCAGTAGAGCCATCCTCACTCCAGTTACCACACACCGAGTAACTTACCCAGCAGCGTGGTTTCGGTATGAACAACAGCATCTTATCGATATTGGCAGCAGCAGTAACACAGCGATATCCCTCTGGACGTTTCTCGTGATACATCCGACGCAGGCGATACTCAGCCCACTTCAGAGCACGTTGCTCTTTAGCAGCATCCCGTATCCTGGCTCGCAACTCAGGATTCCATCTGACCACATTCTTGGGATGAGCCCCCACCACACATCCGTAACCGGTGGGTATTACTTTCAGAGCTTTGCGAGAAACCACACAAGCGTCGGTTTGGAGGAGCCTTACAGCTAACTCCACTCGATCGACTGAGTACCCTAACTCCACCAGCATTCGGTGTGTCTCGTGTATAAGTTTGTAGTCTTTCATCTTTACAGATTCCAAGGTTGGTCGTTACGCCCGTGAGTGCGTACGTGTTCCAGGTAACGTTTGAGATCCCAGACTTGCTCGGAGGACTCCCACTCACCCAGGAGTACATCCGCTGGTCGGTTAAGCATCAGACTTCCAGACCAGTTCGGTACTGGAAGTGTACCGATAGACTCGATCAGATCGCGATGCACCAACAAGATCTCTGCTGGATCAATGGAGGCTTCGAACAGCCCCGCTTTAGACTGTGGAACGCCAACCGCCTTCCATCCGAATCCGCCGTTAGACTTACGGATACGAAGTACCAGATAGGCTGCATTGCGTTCTTCGTTGATCAGCACGCGAACGTAGTTATTGGGCATGCGATGGATCACGATGCGATCCCATCTGGCCTGCATTCGCCAAGCCTTCTCTTTCTCGACACGTTCCTGAACAACTTCTTCAGGATCTTGAGGCAGCCAAGACTTCACGTTAGCAAGGAAAGCTACTTCCTTGTCTTCATCATTTCCCCAGTTGATACTGCTAGCCAGGTCCAGAGCTCCTTGTGAGATCACAAGAGCTTGAGGATCGAGTAAGAAACGATAAGCGATCTCAGCGCGATGGATCAGTTCAGGATTGTTTTCCAGCTCTTTAGTAAACCGCGACAGCAAGTCTTCTATTTTAGTCATTTCAGTTTCCTTATTAAAGGAGGGCTTCGAGCCCTCCGTATTATGCCGCTTCCGCTTTATCGGTAAACATACCTTCGTAAGCTCCGCCTACTACTTCAGGGCGTTCACCATTACGAACCCCACGCAGGAACGATTCAGCATCAGACTGATAGCGATCCAGTAACCAGGTGAGGTCGGCACCCGAGTACTCTTTACCAACGAAGTCCTCGAGCTTAACTTTCCCACGGAGTTCCGGATAGTGGTGGACTGTGAAATCCAATCCACACTTAGCATCAAACTTCGGAATGTGTACCCGCAGGTCGATGCGACACGGACGTGTAAACGCCGGATCCAGAATCTCGGGACGGTTGGTAGACAGAACCAGAATGATGTTCTCCAGCCCGATTACCCCGTCCATGAAGTTCAGTAACTCACTTGGATAGATTGCGCCATAGCGCTGTCTGCCGGGAGTTTCACCGCCATTCTGGGATTGAGCATACTCACGACTCCAGAAAGCGTTGCAGTAATCGATGTCTTCCCACAGCACTAGCTTAGGTCGGTTCGAGCGGTTCAACTCCCGGATTTTATCTAGTATATCAGAAGCAGCGGATTCCAAATTACAGACAATCAATTCCATATCGAACTCAGAAGCCAATGCCAGGGCAAGACTAGACTTACCAGTACCAGGAGGACCTTCGAGCATTACACAGCGTTTATCTGGTCGTGAATGCTTAAGACGCCACTCTTTGTTTTTAGCGAAAGTCTCGATCAGCTCGACCAGACGCTCTTTGGCATCACCCCCCACAAAAACCGACTCCAGAGCCCTGGGTTTTATATACCCATTCGAAATAATTGTGTAGTGTCCGCGAGATACAGTGTTGTGCACTTTGACCGCGCCGGGCGGTGCTGGTTTAATTGCATCAATAGCTACTAGGAAATCGGTGAACAGTTGTTTCTTGTTAGACCGTCCCCAGGTCGAGATGCGGAAGGTATACGAGATCCCTTGATCTAATTTTTCGGTGTAGGTGTTGGCCCAGAAGAACCTCCCACGGAAAAAGAAGAACAAAGGCCGGTTACCCGTAACCTGTAGTTCCGATGAAGCTTCAGTACTATCCGGAACACGAAACCCACGCACCGACCACGCCATTGCGTTTTTAGCCAGCCAACTAGACAGAGTAGCTCCTCTGGCTGAGAAAACCATCTTGCCAGCTGACAGAATCTCGGTATACTCAGCATAAGAAACGAACTGACCCCGGATCCACCACCACACGCGCAACGGTACGTCACGCAGTGCCCAAGTCAACCCACCCATCACCGAACCCATAATCAGCGTGGTAAACACAGGTTGGTATTCTACTGGTAATGCTAACCACTGATACAATTCTTGCATTGGTAAACTCTCTTATTGTTTTTGATTAAAACTTAGTAATCACTCGGTCTTCTTTTATGCACTTAGACCAGTACTCGACCTTACGCACCAAGAACTCCCGAGTACGCTCGGGACACTGTTCCTGTTCGGCAAACCAGAGTACAGTTTTACAACGATCTTCTACGAAAGCTTGGTGGCATTCGATCTCGGATCTAAAACTCTGCATTTCGTTTTCACGATTACTAAAGTACCAACTCTTCCCCATCGGAGTAACACCACGCAAACTCCGACTGTAGGTTCGGTTGTGGCGCAGTAAACTAGCCAGGATGTGGTTCACCACAGCAGGAGCCCACACCAAACACTCCAGATCGATTTTAGGCTCAGGAGCCAACCAGACTGTAGGACCAAACTCAGGACGGTACTCGGTCTGAGCTAGAGTCAGCAGGTCTTCGATTAGAAGAGCATGTGCGTTCACGCGCTCGTATCTTGGATTACGTTCCAGCAGACTGTAAGCTTTGGATTCACGACACAACATCCGGCTGGCTGTGTTTGATATCTTTACACGCAAAGCTGGGTCTGTTAGGAAACCCTCCGGGGGAGGAAGTATCGGTAATAAAGGTTTTAATTTGTCAACCAAAGACATTTATTACTCCTTGTCGGGAGAGGGGACGTCCCCTCTCCCTTTTACGGTTTTATACCACAGCAGGACGTACCTGCACGAAACGGATAGGTACTCCGTCCAGCACGGCGTCCATCGGCATATTGCGGAGATCGTAGGCTACCAGATCGCCTGGGGCGAATGGCAGCTTGGGTTGCGCAATACGTTCGGCGTCGGCGAACAGAATCCGATGACGCTCGTCTGGCAGTACTTGCATCAACTCGTCCATCTGCAAACGACAACTCGGGAGAGTCGCAATACCTGATACAGGAGAGTGGATCACAGCCGCCAGTAGGGCTTGACCACCGTCCACGGGGTTCATCACCCAACCGATGATAGCAGCGGACTCGTTCAACAACACGGCCGTGTTGAGTAATACCCAGTTATTCTTTGTTGTCGAATTCGTAAGTATGAATTCCAGCTCTTCCCAGGATGAAGTACATGCGGGCACTTGCAGACGGATGTCTGCAATCTGAGTGTTCGGACGAATCTGCACCAGGCGACCTTTGCTCGACAGGTCTACAATCTGCTCTGCTGTAAACTGGTAGTTTACGATAGGGCCGTCGACCAGAGCGGGTGCTGTCGACTGCGCGGCCGCTATGTAACCGGGCAGGTCATTCGGCTCCACTATACGTTGCATTTTCCACTGACTTTGGATCCGTGGGACTGTGTCGGCCACACCGTAGTGCAAACGCTCCAGTAACTCAACCACACCAGCGATATCCCCAGTGCGAGGGAACTTAAGTGGCGTGTCGAGCGACACGCAACCCTCCGACAACGCGCGCGCTCCCAACCACTCCGGAAACGACTGACTCAGTTCAGTAAAGACGTACTCGTTCCCAGTAGGTAAATTACTGAGAGCTTTAAACAGCAACTTCTTACCTTCGATAGATAACTTTTTACTCAGCGACAGCAAAGCTTTACGGGTTTCTTCCACAGTGTGCATTCGCAGAGGAATGCTATCCAGCAATGCTTCCAGCACATCCGGTTCGCTTACCAAATACTCAAACTCATCGGCCAGATATTGGTCGTAACGGACTTCCTGCATTAGCGAGACGTGAAGCGTTTTGGGCGTTACTCGGTGGCCGAAGTGATTGCCCACAGCACCTACCACCCACTCAACCGGATGGCGTCGGATGCCTTTGAGCTTAGTATCCATCTTGACGACGTGGTATCCGAGTGGGTCGCGTAAAAAAGCAGCGATAACTTTTGCGTCAATAGCGCCACTCAACTCACCGAGTGCAGGGCGGATCCGCAGGGTATGGTTACACCAGAATACCGTCCCAGCATTACCATCAGCATCAATGTGAATAGCATTCGCGTAGGTATTCCACCACAGGCGACACGCCTGACATTCCATACCAGCGCGCATGTCGACTGGCAGTAACTCCAGGAAATCATCGTAAGAAACAGCTGGGTCGGCCTTAGGTACCAGAGCTTCGCATGGTACGGGTTCGGAACGTACGAGTTCCATCAGTGCGTTCAGGTCGTAAGCATTGAATTCACGCATTATTTATTTCCTTTCCAAAGGTTGCAGTACTGCCGGAACTGGTTCGTCAATCGTTACAGTAATCGAAACGATCTCCATACCAGGTATAGCTGAAAGATGTTCAGTGGTGGTGTAGGCTACCACAGTACCTACACGCACACCATCTAGGCGAATCGGAGTGCCTAGTAACTGACTGCACTTAGGCACCTCTACATTAAATACCATTTCCATTTTATTCTACCTTACTGAGTAAATTCCACGAAAATCAGTTAGCTCCAAACGCCCCAGTAAATGCTGAACACATTCCCACAGTGTCTCCGAAGTCTCATCGGTTAGTAACTCCACAATCCACTGTTTGCGTTGCAGTACTCCACCGCGTAGTGTCAGGACAGTCATCCAATGCTGACGCTGTTTACGACTCAGTGGTTTAAGGACTGGGACGTAGTCCTTAGAGTTCGACAACCACATTTCCAGCTTACCAGCTCGAGTTACGGACTCGAGAGCCTCCAGGTACCGAAGCTGATTGGGAGCTAGAGCGCGAGCTTGCTTTGCAGCATAAGTCATCTGCAAGATAGCTAGCAAGTGACCATCTACGTTATTGAATGAGTCCAAGGTCGTCTCCTTGTTCTGCTAGATCGAAAAGTAAGTTACCAGTAACGCCGTACACTGCTGCGTTAAGACGCTCTATAGCTGTCTTAGACGCTTCGGGGTTACAGCGCAGCATAGCCCAAAAAGGACGCACCTGTTCATCCTGGTACAGTTCGTAGAACGCTTGTAGTATCTTCAGAGCTACATCGTTTACTGGGTCCACGTCTTTAGAGGGATGCAGTATCAGTTGCATCAATCCTGGATGACCACACCAGTCCTTGAGTTCCCACTCGAGATCTGCTGTGTGTTTACGATACAGTCTTTCAGTCCACCAGGGACTCCCTACAGTAACTGCGTTGTGAGTGTTCTCCAGTAAGATCAGGTGGTTGGAGGTGATCTTGGATTGGTCATGGTCGCCTATGTGATGTGCGACGTAAGTCAGCAATTGCAATCCGATAAACGATTGGGGTTGACAGGGTGCGCAAATAGCCATTCTAGTCTCCTATGGCTGTGTTTACAGCCAGGTCGATGATTACTGCCTGCCATCCGTAGGACACTACTCCCTCGACTGGTAAGCGCTGTTCTAATACTGCTACGTGTCCAGGTAGTTCTTCAAACTTACCTGCGACTTTAAGCGAGGCTGTGAGCACCACGCCATCGGAATATTCGGCTGTGAGTTTTAAGTCCCAACGCCAACCCACACACACTGCTTGTTCTACTAACTCCTTGCGTACAGGCATCGTAGTGTGTGAGTATCTACGTAGGACTTCCAGTGGTGGAGGTGACTGTCCTGGGCGTGCGTGGAGTTGTTGAAACACCACGTTACGACACAGTCGTTTGAGTTGCATTTCCATATTCGTTTCCTTTAGTTAGGACTACACTGAAGTGATATAGGTTTACTTTTTACTCGAGTAGTCTCTTAAGATACGTAAAAGGAATAAAAGAAAAAGGAGGAGCCGAAGCCCCTCCCAGTTTAGACTCAACGACGCTTACCCTGTCGGATAGCGGCGCGTTGGTGGTTCCGTGTAACGGGCAGTAACTGCGTCTGAGCAATCCGTACGCCAGAGCTTACGGTAGGTGCCCAAAAGTCTGGGATGAGATCCAGGTGCTTTACAGTGGCTCTACGACGGAAGTTAGGAGGCAGTACGTCCCGAGTGATCCGTTTGGAGATCGCAGAGTCGAGCGTAAGCTCTCCTTTACTATTAGCAAAACTTACACGCAGGAAGATAACGTGTGGTTTTTGCAAGATGACCTCTTTACCGAGACGACGAAGCATCCAGTCCCGTAACTGATGGTCAGGTGTACCTACCACTACCAGGTCGGCTGCGATCTCGACCATTCCTACATGTGCTGGAGACTGATACTTAGGCTCTGGCTCTGGGTTGCGGAGCTCCAGCTGGTCCACGACCCCCTGCTCGTCATTGCACAGAATCGGAGCGGTATACTCACGAGCTACAGGAATACCAGCAGCCCCCAGGAAGGCTGCTAACATACCTTCCCCTTCTACGTAAGTGTGTAGGGTATCGGTCTGCGGTCGAATAAACACGTAATTGTTTTTCATTTCAGTTCCTTAAGTAAGCGGTATTCTGGCTGCGCTTGTACTACTACAGCCAGGTCGATGTTACCGTGAGGGTCTTTTACCATTTCATTCCAAGGTACTACCCTGCAATCACCACTTTCCAGTAGCGCGAACAGCTCGTGGAATTCCTGAGTAAACCTCTGCTCGATACTGCGTTCGGTCACTGGTGTACCGTAGAGACTCGCGCGGATGAAACCAAAGACACGATTCGGTTTGTGGGGGGTTTGGATCCGTATCACGGAAAGAGTATTGCAGAACCCCTCCACGACCTACCGAGAGATGGTAGACTTCGTCAGAATAGTCGAGCGTGAGCTCCAACCCCAATACCTTTTCCAGTAGACGACGCAGAACCAATCGATGTAGATCGGTAGTAGCCTGGGTGTAGAGGTACATAAAAGCCCAGAGCAGATACTGCAACCAAACCACTTTACCGAATTCCGTGGTTTGGATTTGCAGTTTACGTCCTGCTTTTAGGAGTTCCTCAGCTGTGGGTATATCGGCGGCGTCACCTTTAAGCTTCGGTATCAGCGTTACGTCGTCCTCAAACTGAGACCCGGCTAGTACCTCGCCGTGTACGGTCTTGGGCCACATCCCCCAACCCCAACCCTGAATTGGGGAAATAAACAGACGCTTCTCGTAGGAATTGTTATTACCCATCCATTCGCCGATTATCTCTTTTGGTTTAAGACCATGACAGTCTAAGTTGAACGTTTCCACCGCCGTCTGTCTACGGAATAGTCTTTTGAAGAAACTCGGTTTCAAGTACGAAGTTACTTGCAGGTAATCCTCGACCACCTCGATTTTGTAAGTCATATCGATTCCACGGTCGTAGAAGGGGATATCTGCAAACAACTCACTATCACCAGCTTTAAAATAGAAATGAGGGTCTTTATAAAGCAATGTATCACCCGCGATGAATAGTTTGCGACGAACAACCAGATCTTCATAGAAGATATCGAACAAGCTGGGAAACTTCATTTAAAAATCCTTCTTTTAGATTGACGTTGAACAGGATAGTGGGGCTGGTTTTCCTGACGGCGTTTGGGTGCGTAGAAAGGTACTGAGTAACCCGCCAAACCTCTTGCGCTAGACAGGATAGCGATTTCACCTACGGAGAACCCGCCACACAGTCCTAAATAAGCATCCGTCAGCCGGAGCTTTGGATTCACAGCTTCGTTTACAGCCCGTGTCAACTCTTCAGAAACCGACAACACCTCGTCCTGATCTGTTACGATGTGTACTACGAATTTAGCGGTATAGTCCTTTTCCGTCATTGCGGCGGTGTGACGCTTAGCCAGAGCGATCAGTTGCTCCACGTGCTCCGGAGTGGGTGAATGTTGGCAGTAGTAGTGGAGGTCTACGTTGGGTGGTATGTGTGCGTCGTAGATACCATTCTCAGTAACTACGGTTACATCGACACGACGTTGTTTCCCACCCCGAGCTTTATAATCGTAACGAACACAATACCCCTGGTCAGCCCACTCCTGAGGTCGATCTTTCCAACTAACCCCCTCAACACCTACCATAAACATCACATTACCGGTATCGCGCAGTAATGTAACTCCACCTCGACCAATGTTACCTACGGGTAGTTTCCGTCCATCCGGAGCTGCTAGAGTAAAACCACAACCTGTGTCGGAGTGAACCTTCATCCAACCTACTATTTTCTCCATGATTCCAATCCTTCTTTGATATATTGTGTTAACTGTTCGTTATTTTCTATCCCCGAGGATCTGATGTTCTCTAGAACTTCTTCTTCGGTAAGCTTGTTTAAAGCAGCGAACAAAGTTCGACACGGAGTACAACTACCACACCAGCGAGTATCCGGATGTTCCTCCAAAGACTCACAGGTGTAGAAGTTATCTAGAATGTAGTCTGGTAGACGGGCCAGAAAATCAGCTTTGGTATTCCCAACTATACCAACGATCTTTGGATTATCTTCAGGATCCAAAAAAGGAGTACGTAGCGGAACTGGATACCTGTGATCTCGCGTGGTACGCATGTAAGCATCCCAGATCTGGTGTAGGTAGTCCATGCTCGGTTTAGGATTACCGTCGAACGTCTCACACACCGAATCACCAGGGACGTAACCTAACTGCACCACATCCTCGTATCCTAGACGAGTAATAGCGTGATACAAGTGAGTAGCAGGCTGTGTCCAGAATCGCAAACGATCCAGGTTAATGAGGGTGGGGATCGGAGCATACTCACGACCCCATCTGGCGCTGGGGAACTCCTTCAGTAGGTGCTCGCGGATTACTTCACGAGCTTTCATCTCCGCACCTATTTTCACAGAGCTCATCGTTTTGTAAAAATCAGCAGTATGCGGATCTACGTTGTGTGTATACTCCATCGTAGTAACACGATGACCCAGTTTCAAGTTAGCGTAGAGTAATGCGGTGGAATCTAATCCACCGCTCCACATTAGAAATACGTGCATCAGTTCTTCCTTTGTTTAGCACAGTGTTCAAACCAACCCTTCCAACCACCCTCTACTCCGTAGTACTTGAGGAAAGCTTCTTCAGGAGTACTCTCGTCCAAAATAGCTGGCAGACCGAATATGAAAGGATGTTTGCCGATGGATACTCCATCGGGTCGGTACAGATAGTAACGACTACCAAATTGAACCAGGACGTGTTCGCCTGAAAGCAGCACCTTGATTTTGGTTTTGGTTTTGGTTTTACTGATCTCCAATATAAAGTAATCATCTCCCCGTCCTTCTAGGAACTTTACTTCCAGGTCTCCGCCAGTACCGTAGGTATCGACCAGTTCTTGACGAGCATAGTGTGCCCCGAACCGAAAACTCCCTACGACACTTACAAACTTCTGAGCTACCGCGTAATCGATTTGCAGATTACGAATAGCTGGTACGGTGGAGAGTAGTTCTGGTTTCAGCTCACCATGAACGAAATACTCAGTGTGTCCGTTGGTGTAAGCTCCTAGGAACTTCAGACTGGTTTCGTAAAGTTCTCCAGAGTGTCCGTATGGATACGAACAGCCATCGCGGGTGAGTAGGTAATGAGACTCTACTTCTGTAGCTTTGGCTACGTAGGTTAGTGCCCAGTTCTTCCACACCAGATCTGTCTCCTTAGCTAGCTCCAACGCAACAGCATGAAGTTTACGTGGTACTGAAACCAGGTTGTAATTAGTATCCAAATACAAAGCCTCGGCTTCGGTGGACGGGGGTGACGACAAATCGACCTCACCGTTAACTAATGTTATCAGATCGAGCAAACTAAGCCCCGGAAAACTCTTCACCCAGATCCGTAGGGTAGGACGTTCGAACAGTCTTTTCCAGACTGTTCGCTCGAATTTCTCGTAACGGGCTTCTGGGTCACTGCAACTAGAAAGTACGCACATAACCCCACTAGCCAACCGGTACTGGTTTGTGTGTGGGGAGTTGGAAAGTATTCGCGTAGAACCTTGTAGTAAACGGCGCAGGTAACCGATTGTCTCTAGGATAGTTTTAGGTGGTTGGAACTCTTTCGCGGGCTTGGTGGAATCTTGGTACATGATGTATTTCCTTATTAGACGATTTGTACTAGGTATTCGTATTCCGAGT
>Ga0247725_1000208_pt1 | contig 61789 bp, 65 predicted proteins | sample OKSTACKMCFT3sol_FD_183021 | JGI IMG/M metagenome (GOLD analysis project Ga0247725, IMG submission 183021) | Subsurface sediment microbial communities from gas well in Oklahoma, United States - OK STACK MC-FT3-sol | ecosystem: Environmental > Terrestrial > Deep subsurface > Rock core/Sediment...
TTCTTCAGCCAAAACAATTGCTTGCAATAAAAACTGTCGAACAAATCTACAAAGTAACGACCTGAGTGTAGCACTATTTTCCGAATAAAAAACATACTACTGTAAATTATTTGATCTTTTTCTTTACCGGTGCCATGCCATCATCACCCGCCTGATAAAAATTAGGTTTGGCTGCAGGCTTTGCTTTTTGCGTTGCATCAGTTGATTTTATTTTAGCTTTTTTCACCACGGGCTTAGTTTTCTTCACCGCTTTTGCGGGCGCATGCAGGTCTACACCTTTAAATTTTGCCGGCAAAGACTCCACTTTGAGCATAGGCAAAGGACGACGTAAGAAACTTTCTATGGCACAAAAAGCGACCCAGTCTTTTGGCCCAACCAAAGAAATTGCTATCCCTTTAGCTCCGGCTCTGCCAGTACGACCTATGCGGTGTACATACTCTTCAGCATGTTTTGGTAAATCAAAGTTCACCACATGACTGACCTGCAATAAATCTAAACCGCGGGAAGCGACATCAGTGGTCACTAACACCTGATATTTGTTCGCAGCAAAATTCTGCATCACACTATTGCGCTGGCTTTGAGTGAGTTTGCCACTCAAACCTACAGCAGGGTACCCCATAGAATCACAAAGTTTTGCAAGACGATCGGTATCTTCCCTAGTGGCAGTAAAAATAATCAGCTGACTTACTTGTTCCTGCTTCAATAAATAAGCCAGTAAAGCCTCTTTGTGAGACAGATGGTCGGCAAAATAACAACGCTGCTCAATATCTTCGTGTTGCTGATAAGAAGCCCCGACAGAAACCCGGTGTGGCGACTTTAACAAGGACATTGCCAGCTCATTCACTTCGGCATGATCTAAAGTGGCAGAGAACATCAGAGTTTGGCGTAAGCGGTGATCAGCAGCTTTATTGATTTCATTGAGTTGTGGCATAAAGCCCAGATCCAGCATCCGGTCTGCTTCATCTAAAATCAGCATTTCCAGGCCCTGAATAAAAAATGTTTTGTGCTGCAGGTGATCAATAAAACGACCCGGCGTTGCCACTATGATAGTCGGCTGACGTTTGAGGATTTTTTCCTGCTCATTGAAGTTCTCACCGCCGACTATTAAAGCGCTGGTTAATGGCGTATTGGCGACAAACAAACGGAGTTTGGCGTACACCTGATGCGCCAGTTCACGGGTTGGCACCAGAATCAAAGCCCGGGCATCTTGCTTAGATAAAGGTCTGCTGCGCAATAAACGCTGCATCATCGGCAGCAAGTAAGCCAGAGTTTTTCCTGAACCGGTTTGCGAAGAAACCATTAAGTCTTTGCCCGTCATAGCGGCAGGCACAGCCTCCTGCTGAATTGGCGTTGGATTCGCAAAGCCAAGGTGCTGGATAGAACGGACTAAACGAGGGTCTAACGCAAGATCGTGAAATAACAAGATAAGGTCCCGGACAAATTCAATATAAGTGCCTTATCATAACGCATTTTTCGCATCGGCAGTTAGTCTGCCCTTCAGCTCTTTGCAGCGCAGCTGTATCATGAAACAATAGCGCCATGAAAGAGAAAGGATATTTTTATGAGTAAATCACTGCAGGAACAATTGCTCAAAGCAGGCCTTGGCAACGAGAAAAAGCTAAAAGCGATAAAAAAAGAAAAGCATAAAGAACGAGTGCAAGCAGGCAAAAATGGCACAGTGGTCAATGAAGCCTCAGTGCTTGCCGAGCAAACCAGACAACAGCAATTGCAACGCGATCAGGAGTTAAACCGTCAGCGTAAAGCTGAACAGGATAAAAAAGCACTGGCGGCGCAGGTGAAACAACTGGTTGAACTCAATACCATTGCACACAAAGGGGAAACCGCTTTTAATTTTACCGATGGTAGTCTGGTCAAACGTTTGTATGTCAGCAACCGTATCCATGCTGAATTAACCAAAGGTCAGGCAGCTATCGCCAAGCTGTCTGATCAGTATTATGTGATCCCGGTCAAAGTGGCAGAAAAAATCCAGCAACGTTTGGCAGAGACCATCGTAGTGCTGCATAACACAGGTCAAAGCGCTGAAGTTCAGGCCGAAGACGATCCTTATGCAGCCTATCAGATCCCGGATGATTTGATGTGGTAACTTTAGTTCAGGTCAAACCCGGTCTTGAGCTTGATCTGGATGAGCTGGAATTCAGCTTTATCCGCGCTCAGGGCAGTGGCGGCCAACATGTCAATAAAGTATCGACGGCAGTGCAACTGCGTTTTGATATAGGTCGCAGCAGTTTACCGGAAGAGTTTAAACAAAAACTGCTGCAGTATCCGGATGACCGAATCAGTAAAAGTGGGGTTATTGTCATTAAAGCTCAGGCTCACCGTAGCCAGGATATGAATAAAGAGGATGCAGTAGCGAAATTACTGCAACTACTGCAATCCGCCAGTTTCGAAGCGAAAAAAAGACGCGCCACTAAACCCACTTTTGGTGCGCGCATGGATAGACTCAAAGAGAAAACGCAGCATAAAGAGCGCAAAAAATTGCGCGGCAAAGTAGGCTCTTTTGACTAATCAGAGGTTTCAGTAGTGTTCCGTATTTTTAGCTTTTTTACTTTCGTATTACTCAGCAGTGCTGTATTCGCTGACGGAGTTTGGAAAATCAGCAAAGGCCCTGAGCATTTTTATCTGGCAGGCTCCATTCATTTGCTCAGTACGGACGATTACCCTTTGCCGCCTGAATACCTCAAAGCGCTACACAACAGCGATAGCCTGGTGTTGGAAACCGATTTGGCACAGCTGTCAAGCCCTGCGGGGATACAGCAGATGATTGATTTAAACTCCTACCCTTCAGGCGAAAATCTGCTGCAACAACTATCAGAACCTCTGGCCAGGCAACTGGCCGACTATTGTAAAAAAAATAATATTCCGCTTGAGCAGATCACGCGTTTTAAACCCGCTTTTGCCGCAGTGATGCTGACGACCACTCAGCTTCAGGCTCAAGGTGCAACCGCCCCTGGAGTAGACGCCTACTTGCAGGATGAAGCGAAAAAAGCTGGAAAAAAAGTAACGGGGCTTGAAACTATGCAACAGCATCTGGCCGTGCTGACCGAACTGAATAACAGCGGTGCTGAAACCTTGATTAAAAGTACCATGGAAGATTTAACTGACAGCAGCGAAGACTTTGATGCAATGCGAAAAGCATGGCGCAGTGGTGATTTGCAACAACTTGAGCATTTGTATCTGGATGATTTAAAAAGTTATCCGGCCATCTACCAAAGCTTGATTGTAAAAAGAAACAATGCCTGGGTTAAACAATTAGTGCAGGCTCGTTATCAGACTCCGGTCTTTGTTGTGGTAGGCGCTTTGCATTTGGCGGGCAATGACGGCTTGATTAAGCAGCTTGCACAACAGGGATATCAGATCACAAAAGTACAAGGCAGCTTATGAAACATGCGCCTTATCAACTAAGCCCGGTAACGCCTGAGCAATCGGCTTATCTGCATAACTGGTTTGATTCACAACAGGAGCTGGATCAATGGGGCGGTGAAGGTTTTTCTTTTCCTATCCGCGCTTTACAATTTTTACAGCAATTGTATTTACCAGGAACTCAGAGTTATTGGCTTTATCAACACAGGCAGCGTGTCGCCTTTGGCCAACTCTGCGACCGTTTTGAATGCAACCATCTGGCCCGTTTATTAGTACATCCGGACAACCGAGGTCAGGGCCATAGCAAAACCTTAATCAAAGGATTAATTGCACAAGGTTTACAGCAGCAACCACTACGGGACTTTTCGTTGTTTGTTTATCGTAAAAACCATATTGCAGTGCAGTGTTACCAGCAGTTAGGTTTTGTTGAAGCTGAACAACCAGGTGTGGCCGATCCCTTGTTGTTTTTTATGAAGTTAAGCCGTAAAGCAGCAAAACAACTGTTAAAGGATCATCAGGATGCCAATCTGGGTTGATGCAGACTCCTGCCCCAAAGTGTTAAAAGAGATGTTATTTAAGGCCGCTGAACGAAAACAGCAGCCTTTGTATCTGGTGGCTAACCACAGCTTGCAAATTCCTCGTAGCCCGTACATCAGAGCTGTGCAGGTAGAGCATGGTTTTGATGTGGCAGACCGCTATATTGAACAGCGTATCAGTTCCGGTGATTTGCTGATCAGCAATGATATTCCGCTGGCCGCAGCTGTTGTGGCCAAAGGCGCACTCTGCATTACCAGCAAAGGCCGCTTACTGACGCCAGATAATATTAGTGACCGGCTGACGATGCGCAATTTGCAGGAAGAGCTACGCAGCAGTGGTGTTCAGCTGTCCGGCCCAGCGCCTCTGGGTCCACAGGACAAGCAACAATTTGCCAATCAGCTGGATCAATGGCTCCAAAAGCAGACCAAAACCAGTTAATCGTGATAAAGCCCCTGCCGGGCACTGATGCCTTTGACGGAGGTTTGAAAAGCCGTAGTGCGTTGCCATTTAGGCCGGATTGGCGTCAAAGGTAATACTCTCTTACGGGCAACCAGCAAATACGAAGCGCCAAAATAGCCCAGATAAGTCTCACACCACTGTTGCCAACGGCTATCTGGTTTATGTTTACCAAGCAAACTAGACCAAAAAAAACGTTGTTCATACATCACTTCAAAACCAAGTAAATGCAGCCAATCTTTAACCCGGGATGGCGTGAAAAAACGCCCGGCCCAAGGCAACTGCTGCTTCACACCAGGCCAGAGTTTCATCAGTCCGGCACTGCTTAGTGGATTATAACCACTTAACAATAGATAACCATCCGGCATCAGGACACGATGAGCTTCACGCACTATATGGTGTGGGTCTGGGTAAAACTCCAGACAATGCGATAACAATACCGCATCTATTGACTGTTCTAAAAAAGGTAATGCATCGGGCTCTGCGACCACTGAGGCCTGTTCAGCTTGTTCTGTTAAGTTAATTTGATGTTTGATAGCGCAGGCTGAAGTATCTAAGGCACAGCTTAAACTGCCCACTTTCAAGAGATGGTAGCCAAATATTTTCGGCCACCACTGGCTCAATTGCCCTTCTATGGCTTTGGCCATCAGTTCCCCTTGCGGCAATTGCTGCCACTGTTTGGGAACTACTGTACTGTGGTAACTTAACGCAGGTTTCATCCGGTACACTATACCTTATCAGAACGTTAGCCATGGGTATTCATTATGCAAGACATCACCGCCATAGCGGCTTTTAAGGATAACTATATTTGGTGCCTGCGCCAAGCGAAGTTGGCGCTGGTGGTCGATCCCGGTGACGCTGCAGTGGTGCAACAGCATTTACAGCAGCATCAATTACAGCTCGCTGTGATCCTGATCACCCACCATCATCCGGATCATACTGGAGGCATCCTGGCACTAAAACAACTCTGGCCGGATGCTGTAGTCTATGCACCGGCTTTAGAACAAAACAAAATCTCTTATGCAGACCATTGGTTAGAGGACAATGAACAACTTGAGCTGACTGATTTCAATTTAACTTTTCAGGTCATGCAACTTCCTGGTCACACTTTGGGTCATATCGCCTACTATTCAGCGCCCATTCTGTTTTGTGGTGATACGTTGTTTAACGCAGGTTGTGGTCGTTTGTTTGAAGGCACAGCAACTCAGATGTGGCAAAGTTTGTCACGTATTCTGGCCTTGCCTGATCAAACATTAATCTACGCCACACACGAATATACCCTGGCCAATCTGGAGTTCGCCCTTTGGGCAGATCCGGATAATCAAACATTGGCCAGCTATCAACATTGGTGTCAACAGCAACGAGCAAAGCAGCAACCTACGCTGCCTACTCCCCTTGCTGTGCAACGACAAATCAATCCCTTTTTAAGGACTGGAGATGTCGGGTTGCAACACCGCTGGCAACAACATAATGCCGTGGCTCTGTTCACTGCATTACGATCCGCCAAAGATCGATTTTGATCCCTAACCTTGCTTTTGAAGGCTGAGCAGGTAACATAAGGCGGATTTTTTATTTTGGGAAAAGCGAATGCTGAAAAAATTATCTGTCGCGGTAGCGGCTGCACTGCTGGCCAGTTGTGCCGTTCCAACCCAACAGGATAAAACAGCAGGCTCTGCTGACGGGCAGTATGAAAGCAAAGATGCTCCTATTCAGGATAAAGCAGCGTCGGCTCAGCAAGTCGCCAATGCCTTGTTGAAACATAACTCACCGTTGCAACCCGACGCTAAGTTAGCTCAGTACGATAATTTGTGGCAACGTATTGCTGATCAAATGACATTAACAGTGCCGTACAATGACGATATAGAAAGCCAAAAGCGTTTTTTTATCCGCAATCAAAAGCTGCTGAAAACAGCCTCTGATAACGCAGCTCCTTTTTTATATCACATAGTCACTGAGCTGGAGCGGCGCAATATGCCGCTTGAATTAGCACTGCTGCCTATAGTCGAAAGTACTTATAATCCTAAAGCAGGTTCCTTTTCTGGTGTACTGGGAATTTGGCAATTTAGTTCAGGCACAGGGCGTAACTTTGGCTTGAAGCAAAACGCATGGTATGACGGACGCCGTGACGTGATTGAATCCAGCCGCGCAGCTATGGACTATTTGCAGTATCTGTACAGCAATGTAGAGCAGGACTGGCTCAGCGCTGTCGCCGCTTTTAACGCAGGCGAAGGCCGGGTTTTTAAAGCAATTGAACGTAATAAATACAGAGGAAAACCGACAGATTTCTGGTCTCTGCATTTGCCGAAACAAAATACCAGCTATATCCCCAAATTATTAGCGCTAGCGGAACTGCTGAAAAATGCAGAAAAGTACGCTATCCCTATGCCGATACTTGCCAACCAGCCACAAACTAAAGTGATTCCTATGAACAGGGGGCTGGATTTAAACAAAGCAGCAGACCTGTTAGGTATCAGTGTGGCCGAAATCAGACGACTGAATCCTGGCTTTAAAAGTACCACTGTGCCCAGCGCCAGTTACCAGCTGGTGGTACCTATCGATAGCCCTGACTCCATCGAGCAGCGCCTTGCCGCTTTACCTCAAGTAAAAGTAGCTCCTGGGGCTGCATCAGGCCGTTATAAGGTCAAGTCAGGCGATAGTTTAAGTAAAATTGCTGCAGCTCATAAAACGTCAGTCAAAGCGATACAGCAAGCGAATCAGTTAAGTAATAGCCAGTTAAAAATAGGTCAGCAACTTATTATTCCGGGTCTGTCTCAGATGGCGGAGACTACGAAAGTAGCGCGCTCAGACAAAGCAGCTCATCCCACAAGCTCTGAAGCTCAAAGCTACACGGTCAAAAGTGGGGATAATTTATGGGAAATAGGCCAAAAGCTCAAAGTCAGCACTGAACAACTGACGAAATGGAATAAGCTCACAGCCAAAACGCAGCTCAAGCCTGGTCAGACCTTGACTTACTATACAAAACCCGTGGAAAAATCGGCGTCTGCAGCTAAAAGTATGACGTATAAAGTCAAATCAGGAGACTCGTTGGCCAGCATAGCCCAACGATTTAAAGTAAAAGTTGCTGATATTGTCAGATGGAATAATATTAAAGCAAATAAGTACTTACAACCTGGACAGCAATTGACTTTGTATCTGGCGAGTTGACAGACTAGGGTCGTAAATAGGGTTGAGGTGTTGCATGGTTAAATCTGGCCTGTCGTTACTTTTGTTGCTATGGGCTCCAGTATCCTGGGCCTATTTTACTCTGCCAGGGCATGGTCAGTTGGTGTTACTGGATGGCAGCAAACAAAGTCTGCACTTTGGCTTTGCTTTTACTCAGAAAAATGGCACCGAAGTATTTCAAGCCGGAGTTCAGGAAGTCGAAGTCGCTGAGTTACCGGATAAATATACCCTGGCTCTTGTTCTGCATCAGGAAGAACAAATTTGGGTGACGGATTGGCTCAATCAACCTTTGCAGGGCTTTGAATGGACCTTGGGTAAACACAGCTTTAAACTAACTAAAAACACCGATCCTAAATATAAAGAAAAGGCTCGTGGTGGTTATGTGCTGATGTTTGACAATACGGCCTATTTTTTTCATAAAAATATGGCGCAAATTAAATTTTACTTTACGAAAGACGGCGTCAGCGAAGTGCGGATTGAAGGTATGTATACCCCTGGCCGCTAGGCCCGCAATAGCTGAGGCTAATCCTCTTTTTGCAATTGCAAAGCTGGAACTATCCCCCACAACAGACACAGTGTGGGGGCCATCCAATGAAACCACCAGTGCCAATCCATAGTACGGCCTTGTGTGAGCAGATAGAAACTCAGTAGCACCTGAGTCAGCAACCCCAAAGTCCCTATATAAAATAGCACTGCATTGACAGGTTTTTTAGGCAGTTTCATCATACTACGCTCTCCCACTACATCGATAATCGCAGAGTAACAAAAACAGTCAAACGAGGCGACTTAAACTGCGTCCACTTGCTGCTCAGGAGCGGCTTTTTGAAAGGCTTCCAGCTGATTACAACGCTGATAAATATCAGTGATCAGAGGATAATCCGTCATCTGTAATTGAAAACGTAAGGCGTTATAGACTTGTGGTACTAAACACAGATCCGCGACTGTCACTGTATCACCAAAACAATAACATCCTGCCGTTAACTGCAATCGTTTCTCCAGAGCAATAAAACCCACCGCCAGCCAGTGTTTTATCCACTGCATTTTTTGTGCTTCAGACAAAGCCAAAGGCCCTGTCAGGTACTGCAACACACGTAAGTTGTTCAAAGGGTGAATATCGCAGGCGATATCTAATGCAAAAGCCATCACTGCCGCTTTTTGCGCTGGTTCTTCCGGATACAAAGGCGCTTGCGGGTAACTGTCTTCCAGATACTGAATAATGGCCAAAGATTGATTCAGACTCAACTCACCTTCTTCAAGCGTAGGTACCAGTTCTGATGGATTAAGCAACTGATAACCAGCACTGTGTTGCTCTCCGCCATTATTAACCAGGTGGACAGGGCAATGCTCGACCTGCAGCCCTTTTAAATTCAGTGCAATACGCACTCTGTAGGCGGCGCTTGAGCGCCAGTAACCGTGTAATTTCATCATCTCAGTCCTTGTAACACAGATACAAAAAAGCCAGTCGTCCCATTCAGGTCAAACGACTGGCCTTATCAATCTACCCTCATTAAGCTCGGTATTTCACTACGTTTTGCTCTATAGCACCAAAGATGGATTGGCCGCTTTTATCCAGCATTTCAATCCGGATGCTGTCACCAAACTTCATAAAAGAAGTTTTAGGTGCGCCATCGCGGATAGTTTCAATCATACGGATTTCAGCGATACAGCTGTAACCTAAGCCCCCTTCATCAATAGAAGTGCCGTAGTCAGTGCCTTGTTTATTCGACACTGTGCCAGAACCAATCACAGCACCCGCACCTAAATTACGGGTTTTCGCCGCATGAGCCACTAACTGACCAAAATCAAAAGTCATATCGACACCGGCATTGGGTTTGCCAAACAGCTTACCGTTTAAATGCGAGACTAAAGGTAAATGTAATTTCGCATCCTGCCAGTCTGCGCCTAATTCATCCGGTGTCACAGCCACAGGGCTAAACGCAGACGCAGGTTTTGATTGAAAGAAACCAAAGCCTTTGGCCAGTTCATTTGGAATTAACCCCCGTAACGATACGTCGTTCACCAGCATCACCAGACGGATTTTATGCCGTGCCTCTTCTGCGCTGACCGCCATAGGCACGTCATCAGTGATCACGGCGACTTCGCCTTCAAAATCAATGCCATAGTCTTCGCTGACGACTTCAATCTGATCGCGTGGGCCAATAAAATCATCTGAGCCGCCCTGATACATCAAAGGATCAGTCCAGAAACTCGGTGGCATTTCTGAGTTACGGGCACGGCGTACCAGCTCAACATGATTAACATAAGCACTGCCATCGGCCCACTGATAAGCGCGTGGCAATGGGGATTCACACCGCGCTTGATCAAAAGCTTGTTCGCCCTGCACAGAACTACTGTTCAGCGCCTGATAGACTTCTGATAGCTGTGGCGCGGCCACAGACCAGTGATCCAGCGCCTGTTGCATAGTGGTTGCAATAGCAGGCACTGCCATACAACGGGTTAAATCACGGCTGACAACCACGAGCTGGCCATCACGCTGGCCATTTTTCAAACTTGCTAACTTCATTTTTAATCCTTACACACTGGCCGGTTTGATTTTCCAGCTATTCACATAGTCCGGGTTTTCAGTGGCTAAAGCGGCGTCCCCGACAAAAAGTGCATCGCGGGTGTCCAGCATCACGGCCACTTCATCGGTAAATTTCTTCTTGTACTCACGGCCCGCAGCAAAGGCTTTGGGATGAGGCCCATGGGTAAAGCCTGCAGGGTGGAAAGTCACCATGCCACGCTCAATATTGTCACGGCTGAAAAAATCACCAGCATGGTAAAACAGCACTTCGTCGTAATCGTCATTGTTATGATAAAACGGCACTTTTAATGCGCCCGGATCGCTTTCAATAGGGCGAGGTACAAAAGTACAGACCACAAAACGCTGTGCAACAAAAGTAGTATGAGCTGACGGCGGTAAGTGATACCTGTGGCTCATTAAAGGCCGGATATCCCGCCAGTTAATTCGCATCACGGCTAAATCACCGTGCCAGCCAATCGCATCCAGCGGATTGTAAGGGTAGGTGATTTGAGACACCTCACCGTGACGTTTCACCTGTACCCGGCTTTGCTGCTCGCTGTACTGAGCTTTGAACGTTTCATCTATTTTTGGTGTGTCAATCATCGCCGCATCAAAAATGGCATGATTGCCAACCAGACCTTTTTCCGGTAACTGGAAAGAATCGTTGGTGGCTTCAATCATCAACAAAAACAATGGCTCTGTCACTTCTAAACGCCACATAGTGGAACGTGGGATCACCACATAATCACCATCACGCAAGCTTAAATGACCATAGTCACAAAAAAGCTCCGCCGCACCTTCGTGGACAAACAGCAGCTCGTCACCGTCGGCATTGCGCACCAGATAATCCATCGACTCTGTTAAACGCCAGGTACGCATTTTACAATGTGCATTGTGCAATAAAGTCGGCACTTGCCATGGCGATACGTTTTGATTGCCCGCTATGTCGTTAAAGTTATACAAACGTGGTTTTAACGGCCCTTCCCAGTCACTCCAGCCCGTTGGGGCGTGGGTATGATGGAAATGGGTGGCTGGGCCAAAAAAGCCACTACGACCCACTTCACGCTCATAGATGGCTCTGTCTGGAAAATCAGCATGAGCCTGACGGGAAACTTCACCTTCTTTTAGCGGAAAAGATGCCCATTTACGCATAATTAAATCACTCCACGGCGAATTTGATCTTCTTCAATGGATTCAAACAGAGCTTTAAAGTTGCCTTCGCCAAAACCTTCATTGCCTTTACGCTGGATGATTTCAAAGAATACTGGGCCAATCACAGTTTGGGTAAAGATCTGCAATAAAATACCGTCTTTCATCGGGGCACCGTCAATCAGAATACGCAGCTGTTTTAACTGTTCCAGATCTTCAGTATGGCCCTCTACACGGGCGTTCACACGCTCATAATAAGTATCAGGCGTTGGCATAAAATCCATACCACGTTGGCGCAGGGTTCGCACCGTCTCGTAAATATTATCTGTGGTCAGGGCGATATGCTGAATACCTTCGCCTTTGTATTCGCGGATAAATTCTTCAATTTGAGATTTATCATCCGAAGACTCGTTGATTGGAATACGAATTTTGCCACATGGCGCTGTCATCGCCTTAGACACTAAGCCCGTCAGCTTGCCTTCAATATCAAAATAACGGATTTCGCGGAAGTTACCTATACGCTCATAAAAACCAGCCCACACGGCCATATTGCCACGGCGGACGTTGTGCGTCAGGTGGTCAATGACTTCTAATCCAACCTGGTTTTTTGCCATTTCAGCTTGCCAGTTATCGTGGAATTTGAAATCCACGTCGTACACTGAGTTTTGGCCATAACGGTCAACAAAATACAGCAGGCTGCTGCCGATACCGTACACAGCAGGGATATTCAGCTCCATAGGGCCGACCTGATTCTGATACGGCTTAGCACCGTTAGCAATGGCATGTGTTAAGGCTTCAGCGGCGTCTTTCACGCGAAACGCCATAGCACAAACGCTTGGGCCGTGTTCTGCGGCAAACTGCTCAGCTTGGGAATTTGGCTGACCGTTCACAATAAAATTCACATCACCTTGTTTGTATAACCAGGCCTCTTTCGAGCGGTGTTTGGCGACTTCAGTAAAGCCCAATGATTTAAACAGCTGCTTCAGATCTGCAATACCCTGCTCTGTCGCTGCGGTGTATTCAACAAATTCAAAACCATCGGTGCCCAAAGGGTTAATAGGGTCAAACATAAAAGTCTCCAGACAAAAATAATGCAAGTTTGTGCTTATCTTGCGCTTGCCGGATAAAAAAGGAAGAGAGGCCTGAAGGATGACTAAAAGGCTAAAAAAGGTCTGTTTTGTACAAAAAACCTGACAAAAACATCATTTTGCTGAAATATGAAGCAAAAAGGCCCTAAAACGAGCTTTAAGGCCTTTGATTTGTAGAGCAAATCACACAATACGTATCTAAATTTTTACGCTCTTGCGGTTAATACCGTATTCGCGCAGTTTATTGGCGACAGCGGTGTGACTTAACCCTAGTTTTTTCGCCAATTGACGTGAACTTGGATAAGCCGGATAGAGCTTCCTGAGCAAATCAGCCTCAAAATTTCGCAGCGCTTCATCCAAAGTACCGTCAAAGTCTTTTTCCAGATAACCAAAGTCACTGGTGTAGCTTGGCAGCTGCATATGCTCTTTGTCCAGCTCATAGCCTTCGAGCAAAGTGACGGCCCGGTACAAGGCATTTTCTAACTGGCGCACATTACCTGGCCAGGGGTAGTGCTGCAGGAAATTGGCACAGGAATCGGTTAATTTGGGGGCTTTGCGGCCTAAACGAGCAGCAAAACGGGCAATAAAAAACTCAGCCAAAGGCACAACATCCTGCTTACGCTCCCGCAATGGCGGTAAGTTTAGCGTCAGTACGTTAAGACGATAGAACAAGTCTTCACGAAATTTGCCTTCCTGCACCATAGTGGGTAAGTCTTTTTGCGTGGTACAAATCACCCGCACATCGACTTTGACTTCGTTTTCATCACCGACACGGCGGAAACTGCCATCCTGCAAAAAGCGAATAAGCTTAGTTTGCAGCTCACGCGACATCTCCCCGACTTCATCAAGGAAAACGGTGCCTTTATTGGCCTGCTCGAAAATACCTTTTTTGGCCTCACTGGCGCCGGGAAAAGCATTGGGGCCATGACCAAAAAGCTCAGACTCAGCCACTAAATCCGGCATAGCCGCCACGTTGACTGCCAAAAAAGGTTTGCCTGTTCTGCTGCTGGCAGCGTGACAAGCTCGGGCTAATACTTCTTTACCCGTGCCAGTTTCACCCATAATCAAAATAGGGGCATCCAGTTGAGCCATTTTCTTGGCTTCACGCACCACTTTGCGCATTAAATTGCTGTGGGCATGTAAGTTATTAAAGCTTTCCTGATCGCCTTTTTTAAACACCACCATCTGCTCGCCTAACCGACTTTCAGATTTTAAGTTCAGTACAGCGCCTGCCAGAATATCTTTGCCAGAATCATCCGGTACCAGCACAGGCAATAAATCGGCGATAAAACGTTTGTTTTGGATCTCGACTCTGCGGGTTTGCGCCAGTACATCCTCACTTTCCAGCCAACGACTTAAGTTAAAACCTTTGACCATAGCAGTCAGGGATTGACCTTCAATAGCACTGCGCTCCATCGACAAAGCTTCAAGCGCCGCTTCGTTAATAATGGTGACATTAGCACGAGTATCTATTGCAATAATGCCATCAGGCAAAGTGCGTAATAAGGTGCTGAGCTCATTGTGTTCGCGCTCGGATGGCATAAAAGCTGTGGTTTTGACATCATCCACACCTGTAATGCGGCGGATTTTCGCCATCAGCTCCTGAAACTTCTCAAACTCGACCGTTGGGAAGGATACAAAAATCCGGCCAAGGGCTGGATCCACCTCGATACCGCGTAAATCCAACTGATAACTCACCAGGATATTTAACACTTCCTGGGTGATCCCCAGCCGGTCCTGGCAATGAATTTCTAACCTCATGATACAAAACCACCTTATGCTTTTGCTTGATTCCAATCATACGGTAAAGAGGTTCGGGCAGACCAGTATTATTTGTAAAGAAATATGCACAACCCCTTTGGATATGGGAGATATAGAATTTATAGGATGCAATAAGGAAAAAGGCCTGCAGAAGCAGGCCATAAAGGTCAGTGTTAAGAAACTAACAAGGCATCCGTTTTAGCGGCGCAGATAAAATCGTTTTTATGCAGGCCTTTGATTGAGTGTGACCACCAGGTGACGGTTAACTTGCCCCACTCCAACAATAAAGCCGGGTGATGACCTTCATCTTCCGCTAACTGCGCTACCTTCTGATGGAACGCCCATGCCAGTTTAAAGTTCTTAAACTTAAACTCACGCTCCAATTGCAAAATGCCGTCACGTACTACTGGAGTCCAGTCCGGGATTTGGTGCATTAACACAGCTAATTCTTCATCCGACACCTTAGGTGCATCTGCACGGCAGGCTTCACATTTGGCTTGTTTTAATTCAGACATTTTCTCATTCTCTATAGTTGGCCGCTTTTAGCTGACCTTTTTTCTTTAGGCGGAAATTTCGGTGCATGCAAACCCAAAGTCCGGGCTTGTTGTACCATCGCCATCAAATCCAACTGGGATACGTCAAATAAATCGTTAATCGAATTAATCATAAAATACACAGGCTGCATAATGTCGATACGGTAGGGAGTACGCAACACATCGACCACATCAAAGGTCTTACGCTCTGGCACGTCTGAGCCAATAGCATACTGAGTTTCACCAGGTGAGGATAAAATACCGCCGCCATAAATCCGTAAGCCGTCTTTGCTATTTAATAAGCCAAATTCGATAGTAAACCAGTACAAACGAGCCAGATAGACACGGTCTTCTTTGCTGGCGGCTAAGCCCAGTTTGCCATAGGTATGGGTAAATTCAGCAAAAGCCGGATGGGTCAGCATGGCGCAGTGACCAAATATTTCGTGGAACACATCAGGTTCCTGCAGGTAATCAAATTCTTCCCTGCTTCGAATAAAAGTGGCTACCGGGAATTCTTTATTGGCTAGCAGTTGGAAAAACCGATCAAAGCTGATCAAAGCCGGCACTTCTGTGACTTTCCAGCCTGTTGCTGGCTCTAATACTGCGTTAATTTCAGCAAGCTGCGGAATACGATCCAATGGCAGATTGAGTTTTTTCAGTCCATCCAGATATTCATCACAAGCCTTACCTTCAATGCAGGACAACTGACGCTGCATTAATTCAGACCAGATTTGATTTTCTTCAGCAGACCAGTGAATAAAGCCATCTTGATCCGACTGGTGCGATACGTATTTACTAGATTTGCTCATAGAACCCTGTTGTTTTTCTTTATTCTACCCAAAGTAATTGGTGATGCAGTGTGGCAACAGGTGTGTGAGCCCCCAGGAGCATAGCCATCCTATGTGACTGGGACGAGAACACGCACTTAACAATGCTGCAGCTTCAAGTACGAAGGGTAAACGGGCTTTGCCCTTTAGTTGCGGCCGATACTAGAGGATTGGACAACAGCTGTTAACCCATGCTCGAGTTGACGTTAACGTCAACTCTGTTGTTTTTGTAAAGCAATGGTTACATTAAACTATTGCGATCTGCTGGCGTTGCTGCATCAGCGTCAGTGCCTGCTTCAGGTCGGCAATAATATCTTCAACATGCTCAAGCCCTACCGAAATGCGAATTAAACCATCACTGATCCCTGCCATCTGCCGCTCCTCGGCAGTATAGGGACTATGAGTCATAGACGCTGGGTGCTGAATAAGTGACTCCGCATCGCCAAGGCTGACTGCAAGACTAAGTAATTTGCATTGGTTGATAAAATAACGACCATCATCCAGACTGCCATTCAGTTCAAAGGCCAACACGCCACCGGCAGCTTTCATTTGTTTGCCGATAAATTTATAACCCGGATGTGATTTTAAACCCGGATAATAGACCTGGCCTATGGCCGGATGAGCTTCAAGGAATTCCGCTACTTTTTGCGCATTCTGACAATGCCGTTCCATCCGCACCGACAAGGTTTTTAAACCACGGATAATCAGCCAGGCATCATGGGGGCTAATGGTGGCGCCCATATCTTTTAAGGTAGTCAGTTTTATCTGGGTAATGCGTTCAGTGCTGCCGACAATGATGCCTGCCACCACATCGCCGTGGCCGTTCAGGTACTTGGTCGCGCTATGTAAAATAAGGTCTATGCCGTAGTCGGCTGGTTTTTGCAGTAAAGGCGTCAGGAAGGTGTTGTCGATAACTGATACCAGCTGATGTTGTTTGGCAAATTGGCCAATAAAGTCTAAATCCAGCACAGTCAAAGTCGGGTTTATAGGGGTTTCGGCAAAAATCATTTTGGTGTTGGATTTAAGTGCTTGTTTGATGGCATTGTGGTCCGTCATATCAACAAAACTGACCTCTATACCGTAGCGGGCAAACTGATGATTAAACAGTGCAAAACTGCAGCCATAAATGGCTTTGCTGGCAATCAGATGATCGCCTTGCTGCAAAAAGGCCATAGTGGCCGCTGCCACAGCGCCCATACCTGTGGCTGTCGCAGCGGCATCTTCCATGCCTTCCAACGCTGCAACCTTTAGCTCCAGCTCACGTGTGGTTGGGTTGCCTAAACGGGTGTAGATATAACCAGGCTCTTCGCCGGCAAAACGGGCTGCGCCTTGTTCGGCGCTATCAAAGACAAAAGTGGAGGTCTGGTACAAAGGCGTGGCTAAAGCACCATGGGGGTTTAAACCAGTTTTTCCGGCATGGATACATACCGTATCGGGATGACTGTACTGCTGCTTACTCATAAAAACACCTGTTGTGACTACTGTTTTATTTTTTATGAGTTTTTTATACCGAGCAGGTCAGGTAGCGACAAGGCATATAGACATCTGACGGTCTGAAGCAGCACCGTCAGTTTGGGTAGAAACGACAAGAGATGTAGCGTTAAGTTGACAAAGGTTCTGTCTTTCCCAATAAACGCCGTACTAAGGCTTTGCTTAACTCCAACAAACTTAGTTTCTTGTTTTGCGCCAATGGTAAAGGGCGTAGCAGTTGCTGTGCAGCTAAACCTAAACGGGCCACCAGCATACCGGCTATTAAGCCTTGCCCTGCACGCATTGATAATTTGCTGGTCAGCTCAGCCCCCAGCATATCGGAACCCAGATCCAGCGCCAGCTCTGAACTTCCCGCCCATAACAAAGCAGCAAATAGCCGTTTTATTAAAAGCAGACTGCGGAGTTGCCCTAAAGAGGCACCATAAGTTTCAGCCATTTGGCGTAATAATTTGCTGGTGCGCCACATCACCAGCAGCATATCGGCCAGAGCAAAAGGGCTGACCGCCACAGCAATAGCGGCATCAGCCGAAGCCTGATGAATTTGCTGGCGCACTTTTGCATCGGCTTTACTCAGTACAGTAATTTCAAACAGCTCCAACAGTTCCTGATCGCTGTGTTCTGCTTGTTTTTGAGCTTTCCAGCCCTCCACATCCTGTTTTGTAGATTCAGGTAATACGGCAGCAATATCCAGACAGAGCTGTTGTGCTTCACCATATTGGATGCTGGCATGAATACGCTGATGAGCTTGCTGCCAGCTGCGGGTTTTGGCTAAACGTCGCCACAAGCGCCATTCCCGTGTCAGCAATAAGCTGCCTAACGTTAATAAAGCGGCGCAAAATAAGGCTTCCAGTACAGTGCTTATACCTGGCGCTATAAAAGCCTGTTGAATAGTTGTCACAGCACTGTACAAAGCCACAACCACTAACAGCACCACACTACTGATCCCAGCCCACATCAGCCCCGACACACTCTTGCGTTTTGGTGGTTCTGGTTCAACCTGTGGTTCAACCACAAAATCTGCCTGCTCAAACTGCACAGCCTTTGCCATAGGCAGTTCTGAAACTGCATCCGAGCCAATAAAATCGGCCTCTTTAAAGCGTTTTGCTTGTTTTAAATCTGTCATGTCAGTTTATCTCCTAACAGGTACTCCAGCAGATGATCCAGACGGATATGTTGCAGTACTTGCTGTTTAGGCCATGGCAAAGGCGCCAGGGACTGAAATTCAAAATGATGTTCGGTAAATAGCTGATGATCCGGCCAGTAGCGCGGCACATCTCCCGGATAATAGGTCAGTGCTTCTCCTGTTGTTGCGCTAAAACCTCGTAAACACGCTTGCTGCAAACCGTTTTGTTTCACAAAACCTGCTTCGCTGGCTTTAATAGCCGCTATTGCCATCACTTCGTAAGGGCAAAGCTGGAACTTCACGCTCTGCAGATGCTGCAGCAGTAATTGCTGCAACAACAAAGTCAGTGCCTGATGTTGATCCGGCGTAACATGGTCGGCTTTACTAACAGCAAATAACACCTTACTGATCCGAGGTTTGAAAATACGCCGCAGCCAATGCTCCGGGCCGTAATCAAAGCTTTGTAAAATCAACAACAAACTTTGTTTCAACTCTAAAAGCGCCGACTCACCTGCATTCAATGCGCCCAAAATATCAACCAGCACCACCTGACGGTCTAAACCTGAAAAGTACTGGCGGTAAAAAGGCTCAATCACCTGAGTTTGATAACTGGCAAAATGCTTTTGCATTAAGTCCACCAAAGCACCACCTTGTGCCAGTTGTTCTGGCAGCAAAGGCAGCAGTTGCAGTAAAGGCGTACCTTCAAATTCACCAGGCACCAGTAATCGGCCAGGCTGATTTAAATAAGCCCCTGCGACTTCACGGAATTGCTGCAACAAGGTGCTGTATTCACTGCATAGCTCCTGCACAGAAAGTACCGAAGCATCATTCAAATCAATAGTTCGCAGTTTCTGCTTAAAGCTCTCTGCAGTAGCCGCTCTGTGGGTTTGCGCAAACAGCAACCAGCTTTGCTCGCACCACTGCTGATAGCTTTGTTGTAGCATCGGCAGATCCAAAAGCCACTCCCCCGGATAGTCCACCAGCACCAGTTCGGTTTCCTGATAATCCTGAAAACGGGCGCGCAAGCTTGATTCGCTCTGATAACGCAACGCTAAGGTCAGTTGACTCCAGCCAACAGTAGAGGGCGGCCAGCAGGCAGGTTGTTGCTGCAGGTAACTTAAGTTTTTTTCAAAAGCAAAACGTGGCAGTTGCGGCAACTGATTATCATCAATGCGAGCCCCTAACCAACGGTTTTGCATCACGGAAAAAAATGGTAAAAAAGAAGAATGACTTTGGGTCAGTTGGTGCACTATCGCAGTCAAGAGCGCAGTTTTTCCTGCGCCGCTTAACCCTGTCACGCCCAGTCTGAGCTGACGATGAAAGGTGCGCTTCGTCAGTTGTTCTGAATGCCAGCGCGCCTTTTTTAACCAATCCATGCAGTGATCCTATATGGCGTCTATTCGACGGGTCGACAAACTTATTCCTTACTTTAACTACAACTTACTGATTTCTCTGTTCAGTTGAAACTTAGCCGAGGTAACATGAGTTTCCATGTCGCGTAAGCGTAATTCCAGACTGTTAAACTGATTCATCAGGTGGTGTAAAGCTGATTTAGGTGCTTCACCCCGTTGCCATACCCTGGTTTTTACTTCCACAGGGCGCTCATCGTAAGAAGGTTCGGTCAGGCCTTTTTTCGCTTCATGCACTGATTTCTTTTCCAGAATAAACCAGGCAGCGACGTATAAAACAGGTAACAAACCACCTAAACCTAACAACACCGAAGTGACCACAATCAAGCGCACTAACCACACTTCCCAGCCGAAGTAGTCTGCAATACCTGCACAGACCCCGGCCAGTTTGCCGTTGCGGTCATCCCGCAACAGCTCTTTGCGTATTTTAGTCATGTTTCTCTCTCCACTTCGGTGATTCCGCATCTAAAATCGCTTCCAGCGTTTTGATGCGGTCCGCCATTTTCTCGGCGCGATGAGACAACTCATTCAGTTGAGCCAGTTCACTGTCCCCCAAACCTTCACCAATTTTGTTTTTGCTTCTGTAGTGCATAAACACCCACAGCGGCGCCACAAAAATCATGAACAGGATGAACGGTATACCAATGACCTCACTAATTTCCATTTTTAGCTCCTACAACGCCTGATAATCAGGCGTTATCTTTTTTAGACATTTTAGCTTTTAATTCAGCCAGTTCGTTATCGATTTTGTCAGATGATGCCAGTTCTGCAAACTCATCTTTTAAGGTCTTTTTGCCTAAATCGTACGATTCAACCTGAGCTTCCAGCGAATCGATTTTTTGCTCATAACGTTCAAACTTGTACATGGCATCGTTTAAACGAGTGCTGTCTAAGGTACGTTTTACATCCAAACGGGAGGACACCGTTTTCTGACGCATCAGCATGGCTTTCTGACGGGCTTTGGCATCTGCTAACTTATCCTGCAACTGACCGACTTCATCCTGTAACTTGCTGACATGCTCATCTAAATGAGTGATATCGGCAGCTACTGCTGCAGCCTGGTCGGCCGCTTTTTGACGTTCAATCAGCGCGGCACGGGCTAAGTCTTCACGTTCTTTGCTTAAAGCCAGTTCAGCTTTCGCCTGCCAGTCGGCCACTTCAGCTTCTAATTTAGACACCACACGTTGCAGCTCTTTTTTCTCTGCAATGGTTTTAGCTGAGGTAGAACGCACTTCAACCAGTGTGTCTTCCATTTCCTGAATAATCAGGCGGACCATTTTTTCCGGATCTTCTGCTTTATCTAATAAAGCATTGATGTTGGAGTTCACGATATCTGAAAAGCGAGAGAAGATACCCATAATGTTTTACCTCTAAATGACTTGTTGGATTCGCTATTATCTATTCAGTTTTCTTGCCAACTTGCCAAAACAACTTAACTCATTGTTTTATATTAATTTTATTTATATCACAAAAAGACTATGCCAAGCCCATGTTATGAAATACACTACTTATTAGTTAATTTCACCACTTCGTGAGCCCAGATGAGCAGAAGTTTTCAGCAAGACAATTTAATAGGCCAGTCCAACAGCTTTTTAAACGTATTGGATCAGGTTTCGCAAATCGCACCTTTACACAAGCCTGTATTGATCATTGGCGAACGAGGCACAGGTAAAGAGCTGATCGCTGCCCGTCTACATTACCTGTCCCAGCGCTGGGATCAAAACTATTTAACGCTCAACTGTGCGGCTCTGAACGAAAACCTGCTGGAAAGTGAACTGTTTGGCCATGAAGCTGGTGCTTTTACTGGTGCAGCCAAACGCCACGAAGGCCGCTTTGAACGGGCCAACGGCGGTACTTTATTCCTGGACGAACTGGCTAATACGCCGGCTATGGTGCAAGAAAAATTACTGCGTGTTATTGAGTATGGTGAATTTGAACGAGTCGGTGGCAGTCGCTCGGTGAAAGTCGACGTGCGTTTGATTTGCGCCACCAATGAAGACTTGCCGTCAATGGCAGAACAAGGCGAATTTCGTGCTGACTTACTGGACCGGCTGGCCTTTGATGTGATCACCTTGCCCCCGATGCGGGAAAGACAAGAAGATATTCTGGTATTGGCCGAGCATTTTGCCGTTAATATGGCGCGGGAGCTGGGGTTTGAGCTTTTTAGTGGTTTCAGCGACAAGGCCAAACGTGCTCTGCTGGAGTACGATTGGCCAGGTAATGTGCGTGAGCTGAAAAATGTGGTGGAGCGCAGTGTCTATCGCACCAATAACCCTTATGTACCGGTGCATCATATTCAGCTTGACCCTTTTGAATCACCATTTCGGCCCAGAACCCGGGTTCGTACTTTAGACCGCAAGCCACAGACAGACAAAGCAGTGGTAGCCAGCAAGGAGCAAAGCAGCGATAATTCATCAGCTTCACCGAAGATGGCGGAAGCTTTTGATTTTAATCAGGTGCAGGATTTTAAAGTCTTGTCAGAAAACTTTGAAATGGATTTGATCAAGCAGGCTCTTGCAGCGAATCAGTTTAACCAGAAGAAAACCGCTGAAGCATTGAATCTGACCTATCATCAGTTACGTGGTTATATGAAAAAGTACAAACTGCTGGACAGCCAACAATGATCAAAGCCTTACTGAGCCTGATGCTTCCCTGGGGCTCACTCTTGATACTCAGCGCCTGCCAGCCTGATATTCCAGAAACTATTCAGCAAGGTATGGTGTACTGCGCCGAAGGCTCTCCTGAAAGCTTCAACCCACAGCGGGTGACATCTGGCACTACTATTGATGCGATTAGTCAGCAATTGTATGACCGTCTGCTGGATATTGACCCAGCAACAGGGGAGTTGTTGCCCGCATTAGCCACCAAATGGCGTTTAAGTGAGGATGGTAAAACCTACTGGTTTACCCTACGCCCTGATGTGCAATTTCACCACACCGCGTTTTTTTCTCCTGGCAGAACCCTGAATGCCCAGGACGTGACATTTACCTTTAACCGGATTTTGCAGACCGAACATCCATACCATCAGGTCGGTGGTGCAAACTATCCGTATTTTCAGAGTGTCGACTGGGGTTCTTTAGTCAAAGCTGTTGTAGCGGAAGACAACACGACAGTGCGTTTTGAACTGACGCGGCCTGACAGCTCATTTTTATCTAATCTGGCGACTGATTTTGCTGCGGTTTTATCTGCCGAATACGCCGAACAATTACTGCAACAAGGCACAGCTGAACTGCTGGACCAAAGGCCGATAGGCACAGGACCTTTTTTCTTTAAAGAGTATAAAAAGGATCAGTTTATCCGTTATTACCGCCACCCAGAATACTGGCGCGGTAAAACAGAGCTCACTCAACTGGTCTTTGATTTGGTACCTGACAATGCCAAACGTATGGCCAAACTCTTAACTCATGAATGTGATGTGGTGGCGTATCCACGTAATGCTGAACTGAAACTCATCACCGAGCGGCCTGATGTCGAAGTACAAAGCCAAACCAGTATGAACGTCGGTTTTTGGGCCTTTAACACCCAAAAGGCGCCTTTTGATAATGTGCTGGTACGAAAAGCTCTGGCGTATGCCATTAATAAAGACGCGATTTTAGAAGCCGTTTATTTTGGTTATGCGGATAAAGCGAAAACTATACTGCCTCCGACCTCCTGGGCTTTTTACCATGACTTGCCTGAACAACAGTACGACCCGGTCAAAGCCAAAGAGTTGTTGGCGCAAGCTGGTTATCCAAACGGCTTTCGTATGAATATCTGGGCTATGCCAGTGCAACGTTTATACAACCCGAATGCGTTAAAAATGGCAGAACTGATGCAGGCAGATTTAGCAAAAATCGGGGTCAGGGCCAGCATAGTATCCTTTGAATGGAACAGCTTCAGACGCAAACTGTCAGAATTTGAACATGATTCAGTATTGATTGGCTGGTCAGCTGATAATGCCGATCCGGATAACTTCTTCCGTCCTTTATTAAGCTGTAGTGCCGCTCAATCTGGTAGTAACAGAGCCAACTGGTGTGATCCTAACTTTGATAACCTGATCAATCAGGCGTTGTTAACCGCTGATGTAAAACAAAGGCGTAGTTTTTATTTAACAGCACAGCTTTATCTGGATGAACAGATGCCTTTAGTCAGTATTGCCCACTCCAAACGATTTCAGGCCAAAAGTGTCAAAGTAACTGGAGTGACCATTAACCCGTACGGTGGTATTTCAATGGCTGCAGCGAGAAAATCCTTATGATGCTGCACTATTTTTTACGTCGTGCTTTTTTAATAGGCTTTGTGTTTGTTGCCCTGACTGTGCTTGCTTTTAGCTTAAGTTACCTGTTCCCCGGTGATGTACTCACCAACATTTCAGGACTCAGCAGTATTCAACCGGAACAGCAGCAAAACTTAATTCAGTATTACGCTTTAGATCAGTCACTGCTTCAGCAGTACATCGCTTATGTCAACCGTATACTGGATGGTGAATGGGGCTTGTCATTCTCTAGTCAACAACCTGTTTTATCTGAAATTATCGCAGTATTTCCGGCCACGTTGGAACTGGCCAGTTATGCGCTGATTTTATCTTTTGTCTTAGGTATTCCTTTAGGCTTATTTGCTGCAGTTAAAGCCGATAGTGTTTTTGGCAAGCTGATTTCCACTGTCACACTGATCGCGTATTCCATTCCTATTTTTTGGTGGGCACTGCTGCTGATTATGTTGTTTTCGCTGACGCTTGGTGTGCTGCCAACGGCCGGGCGTATCAACGTGTTATTCGATATCCCAACGACCACGGGTTTTATGCTACCGGATATCTGGTTGTCTGATATCGCTTATAAAGCAGAAGCCACCCAGGATGCTTTACGGCATTTGTTATTACCAGCTGTAGTGCTGGCGACCTATCCAACTACAGTCATGATCCGTTTTACCCGCGATTCTATGCTGGCTGTGCTGGAGCAAAGCTACATTAAAACAGCACGAGCTAAAGGCTTAAGCCGGGCTCAGGTGCTGTATCACCATGGGTTACGTAACGCGCTTCTGCCCGTGATCCGACAAATTGGTCTGCAGTTCAGCACCTTGATTACTCTTGCAATGATCACCGAAGTGATTTTCTCCTGGCCCGGTATAGGTCAATGGCTACTGGACAGTATCTATCAGCGCAATTATCCGGCTATTCAAGGCGGCTTACTGGTCGTATCCTGCTTAGTGATCGTCGTGAACATGCTGACTGAAATCCTGCATACCTTGTTTAACCCACTGGCCAGGAAAGCATAATGAAAAAATTCCGGCTGTATTTTGAGGAACAGAACCGCGGGCCTTTGACCCAGCTGTGGCAGCAGTTTCAACGCCAGCATGCTGCCGTTTTGGGTTTGGTGATGTTTTCGTTTTTTTTGTTGTTGACTATCTTTGCCCCCTTGCTCACCCCTCACAATCCGTACTTACAAAATCCGGATCTGCTGTTACTGGCGCCGTCCTGGAGCGATCAGGGATTAGTGCAATACCCTTTTGGTACCGATGATTTAGGCCGGGATCTCATGTCGCGTCTGATGAAAGGCGCGACTTACACCTTTGGTATAGCACTGGTTACAGTGATTGGCTCTTTGCTGATGGGTCTGGCTCTGGGTGCTATGGCGGGCATGAGCAAAGGCGTTAAATCCAGTATTTTTAACCACGTGCTGGATTTGGCATTAACCATCCCTTCCCTGCTGCTGGCGATTATTATAGTGGCGGTATTAGGCCCCGGCCTGTGGAACACCACCTGGGCCATAATGCTGGCGTTGTTACCACAGTTTGTGCATGGAATACGAAATGCGATACAAGACACCTTAAAACAAGATTATGTCGCGGCTTACCGGCTGGACGGCGCGTCAAACTGGCAAGTGTTACGTTACGCAGTCTTGCCGAATATCTGGGAACATTTAACAGTAATGGCGACCATGGCACTTTCAACCGCTATTCTGGATATAGCCGCTTTGGGCTTTTTAGGCTTAGGCGCTCAGGCGCCGACCTCTGAATGGGGTGTGATGATAGCTGACGCGCTGGACTTAATTTATCTGGCCCCCTGGGCCATAGCACTGCCGGGTATTCTGGTGTTTGCGTCTGTTTTATCGGTCAATCTGGTGGGTGATGGCTTGCGCACAGCAATGAAAAAGCGGCGGGAGAACTGATGATTCTGCTCGATATTAAAAACATGACGATAGAGCTGGAGACGCCGGAAGGCCTTATTCGCGCAGTGGATAGGATCAATCTGACTATACGAGAGGGCGAGATCCGTGGCTTAGTCGGTGAATCCGGTTCAGGCAAGAGTTTAATCGCCAAAGCTATAGTGGGTGTACTGAATAAAAGATGGCATATCACAGCTGATCGTTTTAGTTGGGCTGGCCAGGATTTATTGCGTTTGTCCTATGAGGAACAGCGCAAAATTATCGGCCGCGATATTGCGATGATTTATCAGGAACCCAGCCGCAGCATGGACCCAACAGCCCCAATTCTGGAGCAGCTGATAGAGTCTATCCCGGATTCAGAGCTGGAAAGCAGCTGGTGGGGCCGACCTTTTGAACGGCGGAAAAAAGCCATAGCTTTGCTGCATAAAGTGGGGATCCGCGACCATCAGGCGATTTTCAACTCATACCCTTATCAGTTGCCTGAAGGGGTGTGTCAAAAGATCATGATCGCCATGGCCATAGCGAAAAAACCCAAACTATTGATCGCAGACGAGCCAACGACAGCCTTAGAAAGTACTACTCAGGCGCAATTATTCCGCTTACTGGCCAGCTTTAATCAGCTCAAAGGCATGTCTATTCTATTAATCAGCCATGAACTGGAAACTGTAGCGCGCAATACTCAAACCTTGAGTGTGCTTTATTGTGGTCAGTTGGTGGAAGCTGGAGAAACGGCCACTATTCTTAAATCGCCGTTACATCCTTATACCGATGCATTAATCAAAAGTGTGCCCGAATTTCAGCCGGAGCTTATCAGTAAACAACCTTTGTATGCCTTACATGGCAGTATTCCTACGTTGCAGCACTTGCCTATAGGCTGTCGTTTAGGCCCACGTTGCCCTAATGCCCGCAAAGAATGTGTCAAAACGCCTGTGCTGGAGCGTTTGCAAAATCATTATTTCAGTTGCCATTTTCCGCTGCAGGGTAAAAAGTTATGACCACCCCTTTACTGGAAATCCGCCAGCTATATAAAAGTTATCAGAAAGCCCAGGGCATTTTTGGCCGTAAAACCATTCAGGCTCTGTCAGATATCAGTTTCAGTCTTTACCCTGGGCAAACCCTGGCTATTGTCGGTGAAACCGGCTCAGGCAAAAGTACACTGGCAAAATTACTGGTGGGGATAGAAAAACCAGACAGTGGTGAGATCCTGCTCGAGGGGCAGGCTGTCACTATCAGTGACTATAAAAAATACAATCACGTCATTCGTTACATCTTTCAGGACCCTGCCCGTTCGCTGAACCCTCATCAGAAAGTCGGACAAATGCTGGACGATGTATTGCGATACAGCACGCAACTGAATGAAGAACAACGTCAGGATAAGATCCATCAAACCTTGCAACAATTGGGCTTAATGGAAGAACACGCAGACTATTACCCCCATATGTTCTCTGGCGGTCAATTACAGCGCGTAGCGCTCGCTAGAGCCCTTATTATGGATCCTAAGCTATTGATACTGGATGAAGCTTTAACAGCGTTAGACCCATCACTACGAGCTCAGATCGTAAACTTATTGCTGGAGCTACAAAAGAGCACTGGATTATCCTATTTATTGATCACTAACCACCTGCGTCTGGTACGGCATATCAGTGACCACATGCTCGTGTTACATCAGGGCAAAGCGCTGGATTATGGCCAAACCAACGAAGTATTCAGCAACCCGCAACATGACTACAGCAGGAAGTTGATTAAAAGCGCGCAAAGCTAAGAGCTGCAGTGCGCCTAAAAGCGAACATAAAAAAACCAACCTTGCGGTTGGTTTTTTTATGTTCGGGCTAACTACGACTGAGATTATTCGTCAACTGTCGCAGCTGGCAGTGAGCGGGTAATTTCGGCATTAGCTTTTAATGCGGCCAATAAAACACCAAAACTACTTTGCGCTTTCTGATCAGCAAACTGTTGTAACTGCTCAACCGGAGGCTTGGTTGTGACTTCAGTATCAGTCACTTTTGTCACTGCAACCAAAGCAGCATCACCACTGGCCAGATTTAACATAGCGACAGTCGTAGGCTGGCCTTCTGTAGGTTTGGCCAGTTCAAAGGCTTTAGTACGGATATCCGAATCAATATCACCACCAAAACGAGTGACAGCAGCTTTGCTTTCCAACGTCAGCTTCGCAGCGGCAACCACGTCAGCCAAAGGCTTACCTGCAACTACTTCCGCTAACATAGCTTCAGCTTTAGCCTTAGCCAGCTCAGAACTTTCGCTTGCAATAACAGCAGATTTCACTTGCTCTTTGACTTCTTCAAACTTCTTCGTGGTTTCAGGCTGATGTGCATTTACCCGCACCACTACAACATGCTGTGGAGCTACTTCAATCACGTCACTGTTTACACCAGCATTGATAAAGTCTTCAGAGAATAGAGTTTCCAGCACTTTAGGTGCTGTTAGTTCAGCGGGTGCATTTGCGCGACTGAAGGCTGGCACAGAGACCACTTTCGCACCTACAGCATCTGCCGCTTCTTGCAGGCTGTCTGCGATTTCAAAACTCTTTTCACCTAACAACTGCTGCAGTTCAGTAAATTTCTCAGCCGCTTTTTCTTCTTTCACTGTTGCCAGAATTTGCTCTTTGACATCAGCAAAAGCTTTAGTGGAACCCGGCTGAACTTCGGTCAGTTTGATGATGTGGTAACCAAACTCGGTTTTCACGACAGGACTGATGTCGCCAGCTTTAGTCAGAGCATAAGCTGCTTTTTCAAACTCAGCATCCATCACGCCTTTTTCGATAAAGTCTAAATCACCGCCTTTTTCTGCAGAAAAAGTATCAGCAGATTCTTTTTTCGCCAGTTCAGCAAAATCAGCGCCTTGCTGTAATTGTGTCGCTATAGCTTCTGCCTTAGCTTTGATTTCTGCATTCTCGTCAGCAGACTCTAACAGGATATGTGACACACGACGACGTTCTTCAGTTTGGTAACGCGCCTGATTGGCATCGTAATAAGCTTGCAGATCAGCATCAGCCACAACCACTGATTTCGCAATGTCAGCAGCAGTTAACTCAACATAGTCGGCTGACACAGTTTCTGGCGATACGAACTGATTGATGTTGCTTTGGTAATAGTCCTGCAACAGCTGATCATTCATTTGAACAGCAGAAGCAAAATCAGCGGCTTTTAACACAGCGTACTGAATATCGCGGCTTTGTTGTTGCAACTTAGACAACAACTGCATTTCAGACACTGTTGCAAATTCTGAACCTGCTAAACCAACCACCAGTTGGTTGGCTGACATTTGCGCTCGCAAATAATCACGGAACTGGTTTGGCTCATAGCCGTTTTGACGCAGCAGCGCTATGTAACGGTCGTTGTTAAACACACCGTCTACCTGAAACTCAGGCATAGCACGGATAGTGTCACGCAATACATCATCGCTGACCATTAAATCTAACTGTGTAACAAGCTGACGCTGCAGTTGTTCGTCAATCAGTTTTTCCAGCACAGAACTGCGGAAATTATTCATATAGTTGCTGTCAGCTGACAACATACCAAACATCTCACCAAACTGCTGCTGCATTCTGGCTCTTTCATTTTGGTAAGCGGTGTCGAACTGAACTTTGGTTATTTCATCGCCGTTGACTGTGGCAACAGGTACTTCGCTGGTGTTGCCAAGATAACTGCCAACCCCGGCTAAAGCGAACGTCAGGATCACAAAACCAAGAATGACCTTGGCGATCATGCCCTGCGAACCATCTCTGATCTTTTCTAACATTGTATCTACGTCTCTTTTGGCAACTTTTGGTTGTCTTAAAAAAAAAGCGCATCTTAGCAGATACGCCTTTTTCATAAAAGCTGTGGCAGCGTCAGGCTTAATGCGTTTTGCTTTTCTTTGCCCGTATCACTTGGACCCGGCAGAACCATCAGCTTCATAGGCCTGGCTGGTCAGCCAGGCGTTCAGCTTAGTTTACGCTGTCTTTCAGCGCTTTACCTGGCTTGAACGAAGGAATTTTCGCAGAAGCGATTTGGATAGTTTCGCCAGTTTGTGGATTACGGCCTGAACGTGCAGCGCGCTCGCGAACTGCAAATGTACCAAAACCAACTAAGGCTACTGAATCGCCTTCCTTAAGAGCCTCAGTAACAGCGTCGATGAACGCGTCCAGAGAACGACCAGCTGCCGCTTTAGAAATGTCTGCACCAGCAGCGATTTTGTCGATAAGTTGAGACTTGTTCACAATATCATCCCCTTCAATTGTTATTATTTTCAACAACTACAGTAAATTTGGTTTGTCGTAATAGCGTGTTTGTTATATCAAGCCTGAATTGGGCTTGCAAGCACAAAACGACGCACTACAAAAAATTCTGTTAGGCCACAACCCTTGTCAGACAAGGGCTGCGTCGAAACTGCCCATAACTTAACACAGCCAGAGCAATTGAAAAGCCCCTAAGCAGGATTTTTTATGCTTTTTTTGCTTTTTGCTGGATTTTTTTCCACTTCAAGCACCGACATGCCTGTTGGCGGCTCTTGCAGAGCAAGTTCCAGCACCTCATCAATCCATTTTACCGCACGAATTTCGATATCCCCTTTGACGTTATCCGGAATATCTTTCAGGTCACGAACGTTGTCATGGGGTATTAATACCCTTTTTATACCACCACGGTGTGCAGCGAGCAGTTTCTCTTTCAGACCACCTATAGGCAGAACTTCACCACGCAGGGTAATCTCACCTGTCATAGCCACATCTGCTCTTACCGGATTACCAGTCAAGCTGGACACCAGAGCTGTCACCATAGCTATACCAGCACTTGGACCGTCTTTCGGAGTAGCGCCTTCAGGCACGTGCACATGAATGTCACGTTTTTCATAAAAGTCTTCGTTGATACGCAGCTTCTCAGCACGACTACGAACCACTGTCATGGCGGCCTGAATGGACTCTTTCATTACATCGCCCAGAGAGCCTGTGTACGTCAGTTTGCCTTTGCCTACCACTGCAGCGGCTTCAATAGTCAGCAAGTCACCGCCGACAGAGGTCCAGGCTAAACCAGTCACCTGACCGATACGGTTACTGTCTTCAGCTTTGCCGTAATCGTGACGCTGTACGCCCAGGTACTCTTCCAGATTGTCCTGGTTGATCACCACTTTCTTCAGATTTTTATCCAAAAGAATATTTTTCACCGCTTTGCGGCATAGCTTAGAGATTTCACGCTCCAGGCTACGAACACCAGCTTCACGAGTGTAGTAGCGGATAATGCCAATAATAGCGCTATCCTCAATCTCAATTTCGTGAGGTTTTAAGCCATTGCGTTCTATTTGCTTGTTGATCAGATGCTGCTTGGAAATATTCAGCTTCTCATCTTCGGTGTAACCCGCTAAACGGATCACCTCCATCCGGTCCAGTAAAGCCGCCGGAATATTTAAACTGTTCGATGTGGCGAAAAACATCACGTCGGATAAGTCGTAATCTACTTCCAGATAGTGATCACTGAAGGCGGTGTTTTGCTCAGGGTCCAGAACCTCCAACAAAGCCGCCGCCGGGTCACCACGGAAATCCGACGCCATTTTGTCAATCTCATCCAGCAGGAACAATGGGTTACGTACGCCAACTTTGGCCATTTTCTGGATGATTTTGCCAGGCATAGAGCCGATGTAAGTACGTCTGTGACCACGGATCTCCGCTTCATCACGCACACCACCCAACGCCATACGTACATATTTACGGCCTGTCGCTTTGGCAACAGACTGCCCCAATGAGGTTTTACCTACACCTGGTGGTCCGACTAAACATAAAATCGGGCCTTTTAATTTGTTGACACGCTGTTGTACGGCCAGATATTCCAGAATACGTTCTTTGACTTTATCCAGACCATAGTGGTCAGAGTCGAGAATACGTTCTGCTCCAGCGAGGTCCTTTTTCACCTTGCTGCGTTTTTTCCATGGCACATTGGTCAGCCAGTCGATATAGCTACGCACCACTGTCGCTTCTGCCGACATAGGTGACATCATTTTTAACTTTTGCAGTTCAGCCGTCGCTTTAGTGCGGGCTTCTTCCGGCATTTGAGCCTGTTCGATTTTTTTCGACAGGGTTTCAAATTCATCCGGTGTATCTTCCAGTTCGCCCAGCTCACGCTGAATGGCTTTCATTTGCTCATTCAGGTAATACTCGCGCTGGCTTTTTTCCATCTGCTTTTTAACACGGCTGCGAATACGACGTTCCACCTGCAGAATATCGATTTCACTTTCCATCATCGCCATCAGGAACTCTAATCGTTCCGTCACATCAATGATTTCCAGCACCTTCTGCTTGTCGTCCACTTTTAACGGCATATGAGCCGCCATGGTATCGGCCAGACGTGCAGCGTCATCAATACCAGAAAGCGCGGTCAGCACCTCAGGCGGGATTTTTTTATTCAGCTTGATATAACCTTCAAACTGATTCACTGCTGAGCGCAAAATCACTTCCTGCTCGCGGCTGTCCATTTCCGGTGTCGGAATTAAATCAACATAAGCGGCGAAAGTATCTTCTGTGTCGGTAAATTCGACCAATTGAGCACGCTTGCCCCCTTCCACCAGCACTTTGACGGTGCCGTCCGGAAGCTTGAGCAATTGCAAAATAGTGGCGACAGTACCAACCCGATACAGATCAGAATCTTTAGGGTCATCCAGCGTGGCGTCTTTTTGCGCAACTAAAAAGATTTGTTTCTCTTTTTCCATCGCGGCATCCAGGCATTTGATGGATTTAGCCCGGCCAACAAACAGCGGGATCACCATATGCGGATAAACGACCACGTCTCTTAATGCCAGCACAGGCATATGCAAACGTTCAGTCTTTGCTACTGTCATGAAATCTCTCTCGAATTATTTACTGCAGGTGACATGATTCAACAGTATATGGGGGCTGTTTATGTCACTTCAATGAGTTAGCGCGGTAAAAATGGGGTCAGAGTAAAATTAAATCGGCGATTTAATTTTACTCTGACCCCAATTTACTTACACAGAAGCTGCTGCTTCTACTGTTTCGTATATTAATATCGGCTGAGACTCGCCGCGGATCACTGTCTCATCAATAACAACTTTGCTGACATGCTCCATAGAAGGTAAGTCGTACATGGTATCCAGCAAGACGTTTTCGACTATTGAGCGCAGACCACGGGCACCTGTTTTACGCTCCATGGCTTTTTGCGCTATGGCTTTGAGCGCATCTTCACGGAACTCCAGCTCGACATTTTCCATTTGGAACAAAGCGCCAAACTGTTTCACCAGCGCGTTTTTCGGCTCGCTTAAAATTTGCATCAATGCGGCTAAATCCAGTTCAGTTAAAGTCGCCACCACAGGCAGACGACCAATAAACTCAGGGATTAAACCGTATTTGACTAAATCTTCCGGTTCCACATCTTTAAAGCTTTCGGTCAGGGTACGGCTTTGTGAGGTTGCACGCACTTCAGCACCAAAACCTATGCCTGTACCTTTAGCGCAGCGCTGTTCAATGACTTTATCCAAACCAGCAAAAGCGCCACCACAGATAAACAGAATTTTTGAGGTATCAACCTGTAAAAACTCTTGCTGTGGATGTTTACGGCCACCCTGAGGCGGAACTGAAGCCACAGTACCCTCAATCAGTTTCAGCAGTGCCTGCTGCACACCTTCACCCGATACGTCACGGGTAATAGATGGATTGTCAGACTTGCGTGAAATTTTGTCGATTTCATCGATATAAACAATGCCACGTTGAGCTTTTTCTACATCGTAATCACATTTTTGCAGTAACTTCTGGATAATGTTTTCGACATCTTCACCAACATAACCTGCTTCAGTTAAGGTGGTAGCATCGGCCATAGTAAATGGCACATCCAGTAAACGGGCTAAGGTTTCGGCCAATAAAGTTTTACCGCTACCTGTAGGACCAATCAGCAGAATATTACTTTTGCTCAGCTCAACATCCTGTTTATGCTGCATGCTACGTAAACGTTTGTAGTGGTTGTAGACCGCTACTGCCAGAACTTTTTTCGCATGCTCCTGACCTATGACATAGTCGTCCAGATGAGCACGGATCTCTTTTGGCACCGGCAATTTATTGCTGTCGCGTTTTGGCGAAATATCTTTGATTTCTTCGCGAATAATATCGTTGCACAAGTCGACACATTCATCACAGATATAAACCTGTGGGCCAGCAATCAGTTTGCGCACTTCATGTTGTGATTTGCCGCAAAAAGAGCAATACAACAACTTGCTGCTTTTCTCGCCATCAGAGCGATGATCAGACATGTAACTTCCTCTTCCACTACAGAGGGATGGCTGGCTTCGCGCCCCTATCCACCCCTGAATTAAACTTACTTCGCATCCCTTTGAGTTAATATGGCATCGATTAGGCCATATTCCAAGGCTTGTTGTGCACTTAAGAAGTTATCACGCTCTGTGTCTTTACAAACCTGTTCATAAGTTTTGCCACAATGCTCTGCCATCAAACGATTTAATTTCTCTTTGATGGTCAGGATTTCACGGGCGTGAATTTCAAAATCTGTGGCCTGGCCCTGGAAACCACCTAAAGGTTGATGGATCATCACACGAGCGTTTGGCAACGCATAACGCTTGCCCTTAGTACCACCAGATAATAAAAAAGCACCCATACTGCAAGCCTGACCGACACAGACGGTAGCAATATTTGGCTTTATGTACTGCATGGTGTCGTAAATCGACATGCCGGCAGTGACAGAGCCGCCTGGTGAATTGATATAAATATAAATATCTTTTTCCGGGTTCTCAGATTCTAAAAATAACAGCTGAGCGACAATCAGGTTTGCCATATGGTCTTCAACCTGACCCGTTAAAAAAATCACCCGCTCTTTTAATAAACGCGAGTAAATATCAAAAGAACGCTCACCCTTAGCGGTTTGTTCAATAACGATAGGAACTAAGGCATTCACTAATTCATTCATTCTCGGCTCAAATGCCATAATGCGGTTTCCTTAAAAAGAGGGGCTGTATCCAGAGCCTAAATAATTGATGTTGCAGAGCGGCGACGAATGCTCAGAGCCCGATGAACATAGCAGTCCTATGTGATTGGGGTGAGAACGTGCAGTCAACAATGCAGCGGCTTCAAGTACGACGGCTCTAAAATAAAAATGGCCCGAACTATGATGCTCGAGCCATTAAAACTGCCTGACAAACAGATGTCAAATCTTAGTTTGCAGCTTGTGGATTCATGATCTCATCAAACTTGGCTTTTTGTTCTGTCACTTTAGCTTTTGCCAGAACCAGGTCAATGGCTTGTTCTTCTAAAGCAACATTACGCATACCTTGCAGCAGCTCTTTGTTGCTGTTGTAGTACTGGATCACTTCTTGTGGATCTTCGTACGCAGAAGCTACAGTTTCAATCAGAGACTGAACGCGTGCATCTTCAACCTGCAGTTTGTTGGTTTTGATCACTTCGCCCAATAATAAACCTACTTTGACGCGGTCTTTGGCTTGTTCAGTGAACAGAGCAGCTGGCAGTTCTGGTAATTGTTTTGGATCCAGATTGTTGCCAAAACGCTGTAACGCCTGACGACGTAATACATCGATTTCGCTGTCAATCAGAGCTTGTGGCACTTCCACTTCATGAGTGGCTAACAAGCCTTTAATCACCTGATCTTTCACACGAGCTTTGATGCTGTTGTTCAGCTCACGCTCCATGTTCTTTTTCACTTCAACTTTTAATGCATCAACAGTAGATTCAGCTAAACCGAACAGCTTAGCGAACTCGTCGTTGACTTCTGGTAATTGCTGAGCTTCAACTGCTTTTACAGTCACAGCAAACTTAGCCGCTTTACCTTTCAAGTTTTCAGCATGGTATTCAGCAGGGAAAGTCACATCAACAGTCACTTCTTCACCCGCTTTTTTGCCGATGATACCGTCTTCGAAACCTGGGATCATACGACCCTGGCCTAACTCTAACGTGAAGTCAGCAGCTTTACCGCCTTCAAACTCTTCACCATCGATAGAACCCACAAAGTCGATGATCACGCGATCGCCCGACGCTGCTGCAGCGTCAGTTTTTGCCCATGTTGCATGCTGCTTACGAAGCGTGCCTAACATAGTTTCTAAATCATCAGCCGTGATTTCAACCACTGGCTTGGTCACTTCGATTTTGTCCAGAGCGTTCAGCTCAACTTCCGGATACACTTCAAAAGTCGCTGCGAATTCTAAATCTTTACCTTCAGCCAGTTGGCCTGGAGCAAAAGTAGGAGCACCAGCTGGTGTCAGTTTATTCGCAATAATGGCTTGGTAAAAATGGTTTTGCATCTGACGTGAAGCTACGTCTTGTAATACCGACAGACCAAACATTTTTTTGATCATAGCTACAGGTGCTTTACCTGGACGGAAACCGTCAATACGGCGATTTTTCGCGATATTTCTTAATTCTTTTTCTACTTCAGTGCTGATGGCAGCAGCTGGAACAGTAATAGTCAAACGGCGTTCTAAACCCTGTGTGGTCTCAACAGAAACTTGCATCTTGTTACCTCAAAATCAAATCGGGCGTCTCACTACGCCATCTTTTCGCTTGTCCGGGCTCTGTCTTTACGCACACAATCCAGACCTGTTATATAGGACGCGGCATTATAGCGAGGGTTTTTCGCTGAGTCGAGCTTTTGATACAACATCAGATTTGACGCGGCTTAGAGGCCTAATTTCACGTCATTTTTCTATCAAAAGAATCGGGATTTCAAATAAAAAACAGCAAAAGGCAAGCATCGCTTTTCCAATGATTTTTAGCGCTTTGCTATCGCCTTAGCCCACTGTTTTGTGTAGCAATAGTCAGAGATAACAAAAATAACAGGACCCTTATGATCGATTTCAGTCTTTGGCCTTTACTTGGCATCCTTGTAGTGATGCTCGGATTTTTATTGAAATTTAACCCTGTGTTGGTGGTTACAGTCGCAGCTTTTGCTACGGGTATGGCGGTCAAGATGCCGATACTGGCCTGGTTGGAATCACTGGGCACTGCCTTTTTAAAGACCCGAAATTTGCCATTGATTCTATTATTGCCTTTGGCTGTGATTGGTCTGTTAGAACGTCACGGCCTGCGCGAAAAAGCCCAAAGTTGGATCCAACAAATTAAAGCGGCCACCACAGGACGTTTATTGCTGGTCTATTTAGCCCTTAGAGAAGGCACAGCAGCGGCGGGCCTCACCAGTTTAGGCGGGCATCCACAAATGGTCAGGCCTTTACTCTCTCCTATGGCAGAAGCGGCTTTTGAGCAAAAACACCACAGCCTGCCGGATAAAATAAAGTATAAAATTCGTGCTATGTCGGCTGCGACCGACAATATAGGCTTGTTTTTTGGTGAAGATATTTTTGTCGCTTTTGGCGCTATTATCTTAATGCACACGTTTTTACGTGAGTCCGGTATCGAAACCGAGCCTTTGCATATCGCACTCTGGGGTATTCCTACCGCTCTGGCTGCATTTTTAATTCATGGGACCCGTTTGTTACGTTTTGATGCTTATCTGGCCCGTCAGCTTCAACAGCAATTAAAGCAGGAGCAACGCCATGATTAGCATGACTTTGCTGTATTACGTTGCAGCTTTATTGTTTTTTGCAGTAGCGTTTTTTAGCTTTAAGGACAAAAGATACAGCAGCGCTTTATTCTGGTTTAGTTACGGTCTGATTTTTCTGCTGGGTGACTTTATGCCGCCAGCGCTGGTTGGTGCCATAGTGGTGTTAATGGCTATAGTGGCAGGCTTTGGTGGTGTCAAAGGTGGCAACTACCAGACGCTTGAACTGCAACAACGGCTGAGCTCCTTCAAACGCCTTGGCAATGCATTGTTTATTCCTGCCCTGATGATCCCCTTACTGACAGTATTTTCAGCTTTGGTGTTGGTGCATATCAAGGGCGATGACTGGTCTTTATTGGATCCAAAAAATGCCACTTTATCGGCGCTGGGCTTAGCAGCTTTTTTTGCTGTCCTAGCCGCTTTGTATTTCACTAAAGAGAAACCTCAACAAGCTTTCAAAGAATCTTCACGTTTAATTGAAGCCATAGGCTGGGCCTTTTTATTGCCGCAGTTACTGGCCACCTTGGGGTTGTTGTTTAATCAGGCCGGTGTCGGTGAAACCGTATCGCAGCTAACGAGTTTGTACTTAAATTTAAACCATCCTCTGCTGGCAGTGGCTTGTTATGCTATCGGCATGGCCTTATTTACTGTGATTATGGGCAACGCTTTTGCCGCTTTTCCAGTCATTACCGCAGGCATAGGTATTCCTTTATTGGTGCTGCAGCATGGTGGCGACCCTGCCATTATGGCGGCCATCGGCATGTTTTGTGGTTACTGCGGTACCTTATTAACCCCTATGGCAGCAAACTTTAATATAGTGCCGGCTGCACTTTTAGAACTGCCGGATAAAAACGCTGTCATTAAAGCTCAGGCGCCGACTGCGCTTCTGCTACTTGGCGTCAATATAGCGCTGATGTATCTATTAATGTTTTAAACCGGAGCCTTCATGCACACTATTTTACTGACTGGCTTTGAGCCTTTTGGCGGCGAACAAAGCAACCCCTCCTGGCTGGCTGTACAACAGCTTGACGGTTATCAACTGGACGATGAAGTGCAGATTGTCAGCCGGCAACTGTCTTGTGTATTTGAAAAAAGCCAGCAGGAACTTAAAACAGCCATTGCTGAATTAAAACCTGTGCTGGTGTTGGCTTTGGGTCAGGCTGGTGGCCGCACTGAACTTTGTTTTGAAAAAGTCGCTATTAATTTTATCGATGCCCGTATTGCCGATAATGCCGGACAGCAGCCCGTCGGTGCGCCGGTGGTCGCTGAAGGCCCCGCCGCCTACTTTACCACCTTGCCCATCAAAGCTATGGTCAACCGTTTGAAGCAACAAGGCATCCCCGCAGCAGTGTCTTACACAGCTGGGACTTATGTCTGCAATACGGTGTTTTATGCGATGATGCACCAGTTAAAGGACAAACCCAAAGTACGGGCTGGTTTTTTACACATTCCTTATGCTCCAGAACAAGCGATAGGCAAAGCAGTCGCTTCTATGCCAGTGGATATGGTAGTGCGAGCATTAAAACTCTGTTTGCCTGTGGCATTGCAAAGCAGCGAAGATTTGCAGATAGTAGCGGGGACGCTCGACTAGATTTAGGCTTCCAGCTTGCCCTAAAGCGCCAGCATAGTAAAAATTGTGGTGCTTTTTTCTACTTTGGCCTGTTGGGACGACCCAATAGCGCATCTATTTAGCGGGGACGACCCCAACTTCAAACACTGGAATACCTTATGAACTGGTTATTACTTGTTGTGGCTGGCTTATTGGAAGTCGGCTGGGCTGTGGGTTTAAAATACACTGAAGGTTTTACTAAATTCTGGCCATCGGTCTGGACTCTGGGCGCAATGCTCTTGAGCATAACCCTGCTTGGACTAGCGATGCGTGACCTGCCCGTCGGCACGGCTTATGCGGTCTGGACTGGTATAGGTGCAGTCGGCACTGTCATAGTCGGAATTTACCTGTTAGGCGACCCGGCCACCGCTGGGCGCTTAATCAGTATTGGCTTGATCTTACTCGGTATTATTGGCTTAAAACTTAGCTCTTAGAGAGCCATTTTTAAATGTCAGGGGCACAACAGTGCCCCACTAAAAACTAAATCGTAATATGCTGCCGTACTCGTTCACCTAAACCCACACCAGCTTCTGACATGGTCAGATAGGTATGATCAGCTCCTGCATCCAAAATCGCAGCGGCTTCATCTTTGTGCATACTGTGTGAGACGATTAAACCAGCAAAACCTGCTTGTCGCAGTTTTCTGGTCGCTATCACTTTGGCTTCTACATCATTTAAGCACAGCACTACGGCTTTGATGCCCCCTAAGGTTAAACCTTGCCAAAACACCTGATCCTCAGCATCAGCAAACAGCACGTTATTGCCTTTTTCCTGATGCTCTGCCACTTTGGCCGGATCGGAGTCCAGCGCCACTAAATGGCATTTATGCTCCAGATACTGATAAGCCGCCGAGCCTGTGCGCCCCATGCCCATAATCAGTACTTCAGCATCACCTAAAGATACAGGCTGCTCATCCGGGTGATGAATATCGCGCTCAAAAGGAATAAGCCGATGTGCCAGACGTTCATACAAAGGGTGGGCAAAGCGATTCAGCGGCGCAGACACCACAAAAGACAAAGCTACGGTTAACGCCAGTGGAATAAGAAATTGCGGCATCACGCTGGCAGCGACAATAAGCGCAAATTCGCTGTAATTACTCAAGGCCAAACCGGATAAGAATGCGCTACGGGCTCGTAATTTGAATAGCACCAGCAACGCAAAAAACAATACAGCTTTAAAGGGTAATAATACCGTCATCAAAGCCGCAAAGAGCCAGGCCTGTTGATCCGGCAGACCACCTAAACCTATTTGCAGGAAAAAACCGACCAGAAAAAACTCTTTTAAACCCCATAAGGTTTTAGACAGCTCACCTGCTCTGTTGTGACCAGCCAACAAGGCTCCAAATACCAAAGCTCCTAACTCTGAGCTTAGGCCTATGGCATGAAATCCTGAACCACCTAATACCACAGCAAGCAGCACACCAAATAAAATCTGCAAGTCATCATGGCCAGTTAAATCCATCAGCTTGTACAGTAATGGGCGTAATAAAGGCACCAACAGCACCAGCAAAGCAAAAGGCGATGGCGTAATGCCCTGTGTAAAACTCAACAGCGCCATGGCTATTAAATCCTGCATAACCAGAATGCCAATAGCGACACGACCATGGAAAGCTCTGATTTCTCTTTTACCTTCCAGTACCTTGGCCGCCAGCACTGTACTGGAAAATGCCAAAGCAGCCGAGAGCATCACAGCGTAATACCAATCGGGTTCAAAGGTCAGATAGATGATAGGGGTATAAAGCAAGGCTGAGCTGGCAAAATGCGCCAAACTACCACCCAGCACTTCAGGTTTACCCAAACTGCGGATATTTAATTTTAACCCAACAGTGAATAGCAGCAGCAACACCCCTAAGTGAGCGACATGAGCAATAATGGCATTGCCTTCTTTAGGCAAATCCAACTCTGTCGCCGAGGCTGTGATCATAAAACCAGCGGCCAGATAGCCAATCAGAGGCGGCAAACCAATTAAGCGCACCAACAAACCCAAACTAAAAGCAAAACCTATCCATACCGCTTCCAATAACATAACAATCCTGTCTCTATCTTTTATTGTTTACCTTGGCCAAGTTCTGTTTCCGACACTTCATTACCATCTGCAGCTTTTCGGGCAATCCAGTCTTTTGTAGTTCTATGCACACCCCGACGTAAAGCGGCACTGGCATTTTCCAGCATATCAACCCCTGTTAATACCCCAACCACCACCACAGATAACCAAATCGCCACCTGGTAATGACCTAAACCTGTGGCCACCCCTATTGCGGCCAGCACCCAAATAGTGGCAGCAGAGGTCACCCCCACCACTATGCCTTCACGGGTTAGCATGACACCTGCGCCCAGAAAACCAATACCTGTGACCACCTGACCAATAATACGGCTAGGATCTGTCACTACGTTACCAACAACACGATTGGCATCAAGCACGGCATGGCCCAAAGGCAAGGACAAAGCAACGAATAAATAGGTACCTAAAGTAATCAGAATTGAAGTCCGGATCCCTGCAGGTTTACCGCGTAACTGCCGCTCTAATCCCACAATACTGCCAGTGAGTAAGGTAATACCTATGGCGTGCCAGGATAAAGGGCTGATATCAAACCAGACTGGATCCAGCATCATACTGTCCCTCCGGCCATTAACTTTTCTGCGTTACGAGCTCTGGCCGCTCTCCACTCCGCTTCGGTCATAGGCACTGTTTCACCCAGACTGCGAGCGAGCGTTTTACGCTTTTGAATATTTAATGCAATTTGTTGGTACTGTTCTGGCGTTTTTTTCCGCCAGTCGACAATTTCATCCATATGGCGATAACAACCGACACACACTTTATCTTCATTTAGCCTGCAACAGGCAACACAAGGAGAGTCCACTTCAGCTCCGGCTATTTATTCTAATTCACTCCAGTGTAACCACTTTTTGATGCAGGCCAAAGTTTTACTCCACTGAACCTGTAATCAGTCTGAAATGTTGGGCTTTTAACCGCAGTTTTGCCTGCAAGGCTTTACCCTGTGTTGGCTTTATGGCAGCGTACGGTCAACCAACAAGAGGTCCACCGATGAAAAACTATAACTACAGTCTGTTAGCCCTGGCTTTATGCTCCACTCTGGCCATTGCCGCCGATGATAAGAAACCCAGCTGGAATGTCGATAAACCCGCAGGCAAATTCACTGACATCAACATCGATGTGCAACAAGGCACCTGGATGAATGTCAGTGTCAGCCCAGACGGCAAAACCATTGCTTTTGATTTGCTGGGTGATATTTACACCATGCCCATCAGCGGTGGTAAAGCCAAAGCCTTAACCTCTGATATCGGCTGGCAAATGCAGCCCGTATTCAGCCCAGACGGCAAATACATCGCTTTTACCAGCGATCAAGGTGGTGGTGATAATATCTGGGTAATGAAAGCCGATGGCTCAGAGCAAAAAGCAGTCACAGATGAGACCTTCCGTTTACTCAACAGCCCGGCCTGGAGTCCGGACGGCGAATTTATTGTGGCCCGTAAACACTTTACTGCGGGTCGTTCTTTAGGCGCTGGCGAAGTATGGCAATACCATAAATCTGGCGGTGCTGGTGTGATGCTCACCGCCAAAGCCAATGACGAAAAAGACTTAGGCGAGCCCGCTTTCTCGCCAGACGGCAAATATATTTATTTTTCACAGGACGATACGCCAGGTAAAACCTTTCATTACAGCAAGGACTCAGAACAAGGCATTTATGTTATTAAACGTTTTGAGCGCGAAACCGGCAAAATTGACGTGCTGCTGCAAGGCGCTGGTGGCGCTATCCGCCCTACGCCTTCGTCTGATGGCAAATATTTAGCTTATATTCGCCGTGTTGATTTCCAGAGCACTTTGTTTTTATACGATTTAGAAAGTGGCGAGCATATCCAATTAGATAACCAGCTTGACCGTGATATGCAGGAAACCTGGGCTATTCATGGTGTGTACCCTACCTTGAGCTGGACACCAGATAACAAAAAGCTGGTGTACTGGGCCGGTGGTAAAATCAACAGTCTGGATATCGCTAGCAAAACGAAAACACAAATCCCTTTCTCAGTTGAGCGCAGCAAAAAAATTCAGCAGGCAGTTACATTTAAACAGGATTTAGACAAAGACCAGTTAGATGTGAAGGTCCTTGGTAATCTGCATATGTCGCCTGACGGTAAAAAGGCGGTGTATTCGGCTTTAGGTCATTTGTATATCAAAGACTTAAAATCAGGCAGCGCCAAACGCCTGACCAGCCAGAACGAACATTTTGAGTTTTACCCACAGTTCTCGCGTGATGGCAGCACACTGGTCTATGTCAGCTGGCACGACACCGAGCAAGGCCGGGTCAAGCTGCTGGATTTAGCTTCAGGCCAAAGCCGTGATTTAACACCAGAACCAGGCAAGTATGTCGAACCTACCTTCAGCCCGGATGGCCGCACCGTGGTGTATCGCAAATCAGGTGCCGGATCGTTACTGGATAAAAAATGGTCACTCAATACGGGTCTTTATGCAGTCAGCGTCAGTGGTGCAGATAAACCAAAACTGATTAGCCGTAATGGCTATGCCCCTATGTTTGGCAAAGACAGCAAACGAGTCTTTGCCCAGGATTATGGTGCATCGCCGACACTGCTCAGCATAGATTTGACCACAGAGCAGCAACGCACTTTATACACGGCCAAATACGGCACCGAGTTTAAGTTATCACCGGATGGCAAGTATTTAGCTTTTGTTGATCGTTTTAAGGTTTATGTCACGCCTTTCGCAGAGCGTGGTGCCGTGATTGATATCAGCGGCTCGGACACCCAGTTTCCGGTGAAGCAGTTGTCCGTCAAAGCAGGGACTGATATCAGCTGGACATCCGACAGCAGCAGCTTGTATTGGCACTTAGGGCCAGAGCTGTATCACCACAGTATTGCCGGTTTGTTTGATGTAAACAGCAAAGTCAAAGTCGATGCCAAAAACGGCAGCAATATTGGCTTTACTGTGCCTATGGACAAGCCAAAAGGTCAAATCGCTTTTGTTGGTGGTCAAGTCATTACGATGGAAGGCGATACCGTACTGCAGGATGCTGTGGTGCTGGTTGAAGGCAATAAAATTAAAGCTGTTGGTACTAAAGCTGATGTGAAAGTGCCGGCAGGCGCTGAAGTTATTGATATTACTGGCAAAACTTTATTGCCGGGTTTATTTGACGCCCACGCCCACGGCGCTCAGGGCGTGAATCAGCTGATCCCACAACAAAACTATGCCAACTACGCAAGTTTGGCTTTGGGTGTCACTTCGATTCATGACCCATCGAATGACACTCAGGAAATTTTCACCGCCAGTGAACTGCAAAAAGCTGGTATCACAGTAGGTCCCCGGATCTTCTCTACCGGCACAATTTTGTATGGCGCTTATGGTGCAGGCTACACCTCCCATATCGACAGTCTGGACGATGCAAAATTTCACTTAGAGCGCTTGAAAAAAGTGGGGGCCTTTTCGGTGAAAAGCTATAACCAGCCGCGTCGTAATCAGCGCCAACAGGTGATTGAGGCAGCACGTGAACTGGAGATGCTGGTAGTGCCTGAGGGTGGCTCATTATTGCAGCATAACCTGAGCATGGTGGTGGATGGTCACACCACACTGGAGCACTCTTTACCTGCGGCTGTGCTGTATGACGATGTCAAACAACTGTGGCAACAAAGCAACACGGCTTATACACCGACCCTGATCGTGGCCTACGGTGGTATTTTTGGTGAAAACTACTGGTACGATAAAACTGATGTCTGGAAACATCCACGTTTGAGCAAATATGTGCCAGCTGATGAGCTACGCCCGCGCAGCATGCGTCGTCCTAAAGCACCGGATCATCACTACAACCATATCTCTATTGCCAAAATGGCCAAAGAGTTATCCGATTTAGGCGTCGTCACTAACATTGGTGCTCATGGTCAGCGTGAAAGTTTAGGCGCACATTGGGAGATTTGGATGTTTGCGCAAGGCGGCATGAGCCCGCTGGAAGCGCTAAGAACCGCCACTATTAACCCGGCCAAAACTTTTGGTATGGATCATCAACTGGGCTCTATCAAAGCAGGCAAGCTGGCTGACCTGATTATCCTGGATGCCGATCCACTGAAAAACATCATGGATACCGACAAAGTGAAATACAGCATGGTCAACGGCCGTTTATATGACGCTGAGTCAATGAACCAGATTTACCCTGAGAAAAAACAACGGGCCCCCTGGTTTTTTTAACTCAATCGACCAAAGGCACAGGGTCAAGCTCTGACTCTACAAAAGCCAGAGCAGTAACTCAGACAAAACCGGCTTAGTCCGGTTTTGTTGTTTAAATCTAAAGGTTCTCAGCTCGATAAAGCATCGAATAAATCGAACAAAAGAGGCACATTTTCGCCATATTCAATCAAAGTTATAGCTTCTATACTGCTTTTTTACCTTCGGAGAGCCAGACTATGTCGATTCAACCTGCTTTATTTATTGGCCACGGCAGTCCTATGAATGCGCTGGAGCAAAATGCCCAGGTACAGCGATGGCAATCTGTAGTCAAAGGCCTGCCCCCAAAAGCCATCCTTATGGTATCAGCACACTGGTACACTAAAGGTACAGCGGTGACAGCCATGGCTGCCCCCAAAACTATTCATGACTTTTATGGTTTTCCACAAGAGTTACATCAGGTGCAGTACCCTGCTCCTGGCAGCCCACAACTGGCCGCTGAAATAAAAAACCTGTTAAGCCCACATCAGGTGGAACTGGATTTAACCTGGGGCCTGGACCATGGCGCCTGGTCTGTGTTGATCCATATGTTTCCTAAAGCGGATATTCCGGTCGTACAACTGAGTCTGGATCAGCATTTAAGCCCGGCTGAGCATCTGCAACTGGCAAAAAAACTGGCCCCACTGCGTCAGCAAGGTGTGATGATTCTGGGCTCAGGCAACGTGGTGCATAACCTGCGGATGCTGGACTGGCAAAGCACTCAGCCGCCATTATGGGCCGAACAGTTTAACCATCAAATCAAAGAGTTATTGCTGAATAAAAAGGTTGAAGAGATAGCTCAGTATCAGAGCTTCGGGGAAGCGGCCAGACTGGCAGTGCCTCACCCGGATCATTTTTTACCTTTACTTTATGTGCTTGGCAGTATGCTGGATGGGGACCACATCAGCCTGTTTAACGATGACATTTTATATGGTGCTTTAAGCATGCTGTCCGTGAAGTTAAGCCAGAGCAGCGTTTAATCGAGGTAACGTTTCTTTTGCTGTTGCACATCGCTAATCGCCTGAGACAACTCAGCGCCAGTCAGACGATGCTGCTGCATGAGTTGTTGCATAGCCTCAGACAATTCTGCACTGCTGTACTCTGTCACAGGAATTTTTGCCTGGCGATAATAGGTGGTGCCAAAATCAATCAAAGCACACAACAGATACACCAGCAGAAATACTGCCGGATACTTTATTTTGTGTACCATGTTTTTAACTCCTGTTCCCATTGCTTGCGCTCTTGCGGCCACAACTGTGCCGAAGTCGCTTCATCAAACTTATATCTTTTATTGGCTTTGAGTTTTAATAACACAGCGCCGGGTAGACTTTCCAAATCTTCATATTCTAACTCGCCGGCTTTTAGCACTTTGGCGTAGTCGAGGATCTTCACAGTAAATTCTTTAGTTAGTGGTGTCGGTGCCATCAACTTGACCTGACACAAGGTATTGCGACATTCGCTATCGAGGATCCGTAATTCATTATTCGTGGTAGTCACAGCTAAATGGGCTAATAAGTACTCTGTGGCCTCAGCCCAGCCTTCATCACGGTCCTGGTCGTCCCAAGCCGCATGTTGCTCCAGCAATAACTTTTCTTCGGCCATCAAAGCGCGGATCCCCAGATAGGCATGGAGCACTTGAGTAGCCTCTGGATTTTCAGATTCAAAATCATTCACTTGCTTTAACTGAGATTGAGTCATAGGTTCGGGCAATAGCATAAATGCCAACCAGGGTTTGGCCTGATACGCAAAAACAGCAGCAATAGCCAGCAGCAAACAGAGCATCCACTGTGCAGCAACAGATTGTAAATTGAGCGAAAACTTCAACGCCATACGGACTCCAATCAAAAGGCGGCAAAGTTTAACATCTAAAAATGGGGTCAGATCACATTATTTGTGGAAATAATGTGATCTGACCCCATTTTTAGAACAGCTTGTTTAAATGGCGCGGGAAATAATAAGCCAAAGCTCAGGCTCTGGCCTTTAGACTATAAAAACTTAGATGGTTCTGGAAAACAGCAACAAATCCTGATTTTCAAGCAAAGACAATTCTGTTTTATCTTCGAGGCCAAAGCCTAATTTAGTGGCCACAAGCTTAGAGCCTTCATTCTGCGGATGGATCACAGCCACTAATCTTTTCAAACCTAAGCATTGTGCAAACTGAATGACGGCCTGCCCGGCTTCAGTGGCCAGCCCCTTGCGCCAAAACTCTGGCAAGAAGCGGTAACCAAGCTCAGTTTCCTGAATTTCTTCCAGAAACTTAATACCACTGAACCCTATCACCTGGCCCGTTTCTTTCCAGACACAGGCAAAACGACCGTATCCATAGACCTGATAATCCCGCAGTGGATGCTGCATCAAATAATCCAGCGTGTCTTGTTTTGACTGCGCTGGTTGGTTGCCAACATAACGAATGACTTCAGGCACTGTCATCAGCTGGTACATTGCATCCACATCATCCAGCGTAAAAGCGCGCAGAATCAACCTTGGTGTTTCAAGCACAGCTTCCATCGCCATCATCTTAGCCTTTGGCTTTCTTGCTAAAGGACGGTTTACCGGATGAGCGTTTAATTTTCTCTACCGCTTTAGCCGCCGGATTGACTCCGGTGTGACGGGTTAATGCCACCTGACCCGGTTTTTTGCCCGGTACTTTGGTGCCACGTAAGAACATATCCTCTTTGCCTTCTTCCGGCACCAGACAACCTTTGCCACGGCCAATCAGGTGTTTGAGGCCCATTTTGACTAAAGCTTCGCGGATCATTGGCCAGCCTTTCGGGTCGTGATAACGCAATAAGGCTTTGTGCAAACGGCGCTGACGCTCCCCTTTAGGCACAGGCACTACTTCGGTATTGCCTTTGATATTCTTTAGCGAGTTCATCTCTGTGTGATAGATGGTCGTCGCGTTCGCCATAGGACTTGGGTAGAAGTTCTGCACCTGATCCAGTTTAAAGTCACGCTCTTTTAGCCAAAGCGCTAAATTCACCATGTCTCTGTCAGTAGTGCCAGGATGCGCTGAAATAAAATACGGGATCAGGTACTGCTCTTTGCCCGCTTCACGACTGAAGCGGTCGAACATTTCTTTAAACTTGTCATAAGCGCCCATGCCTGGTTTCATCATCTTCGACAAAGGGCCGGTTTCGGTATGCTCAGGCGCTATCTTTAAATAACCACCGACGTGGTGCTGCACTAACTCTTTGACGTAGTTTGGATCTTCTACCGCTAAGTCATAACGCACACCGGACGCGACCAGAATTTTCTTCACACCATCAACTTTGCGTGCTGCACGGTATAAATCCACAGTCGGGCTTTGGTCTGTATCCATATGCTCGCAAATAGTCGGGTAGACACAAGAAGGCCGGCGACAGGTTTGCTCTGCTTTTGGATTTTTACAACGCAGGCGATACATATTGGCGGTTGGACCACCTAAATCCGAGATCACGCCGGTAAAACCCGGCACTTTGTCACGAATTTCTTTAATTTCTTTTAAAATCGATTCCTGCGAACGGCTTTGAATGACACGGCCTTCATGTTCGGTAATAGAGCAAAAGGAACAACCACCAAAACAACCACGCATGATATTGACCGAGGTTTTGATCATCTCATAAGCAGGAATTTTTGCCTTGCCATACACAGGATGAGGCACACGTTGATAAGGCAGGCCAAAGACACCGTCCATCTCTTCAGTGGTCAAAGGAAAAGCCGGAGGATTCACCCATAAATGCCGATCGCCATGGCGCTGGTAAATAGCACGGGCACAACCCGGGTTGGTTTCCTGGTGCAAAATACGTGAAGCATGGGCATACAAAGCTTTGTTGACACTCACCTGTTCAAAAGCTGGCAACTTCACATAGGTTTTTTCCCAGGGTTTTTGCCGTGGCGGCTGCACCAGTATCGGCTTGGCTTCCACTTCGGGCGCTTTGCTTAAGTCTATGCCTTGCTGGGCAAACTCAGAAAAAGTGCCACAACCGACATCGTCTGCACCATAAGGATTAGGCACGGGATCAATTTTACCGACTTTATCAATAGCGGTAGAGTCGACACCACGCCAGCCCGGCAAAGGCTCTTTGCGAATAACCGCAGTGCCCCGAATATCCTGCAAGGTCGTGATATCTTCACCATTGGCAATGCGATGCGCCACTTCCACCAGCGGACGCTCAGCGTTGCCATAAATCAGTAATTCAGCTTTGGCATCAAAAATAATGGAGCGACGGACTTTCTCCTGCCAGTAATCATAATGGGCGATACGGCGCAAACTGGCCTCTATACCACCAATGATCACAGGCACATCTTTATAGGCTTCTTTACAGCGCTGCGAATAGACAATGACAGCCCGATCAGGCCTTTTACCGCCTTCATTGCCTGGCGTATAGGCATCGTCGTGACGCAATTTTTTATCCGCTGTATAGCGGTTAATCATCGAATCCATATTGCCGGCAGAGACGCCAAAAAACAGGTTAGGTTTGCCAAGCGCCATAAAAGCATCTTTGGACGACCAGTCCGGCTGAGCAATAATGCCAACGCGAAAGCCCTGACTTTCCAACATGCGGCCAACCACGGCCATACCAAAGCTCGGGTGATCAACATAAGCGTCACCGACCACCAGAATAATATCGCAGCTGTCCCAGCCGAGTTGTTTCATCTCAGCCCGGCTCATTGGCAAAAACGGTGCAGTACCAAAGGACTCGGCCCAGTATTTAGGATAAGAAAATAGTCCCCGCTCGGCGGCCATTCGGTCCACTGCTGCGGATTTTCTTAAAGGGGCCTGATTCGTTTGCATCTGTTATTCACTCGGTTTTGCCTGCCAAAAATGGCCGCGCATTATACTTGACTCAGCAGGATAATACTAACATTAAGGCAGAGTTGAGTTGTTCACAAATTAAACAACTCAATATTCTCAGTCCGTTTTCGACTCTGGGTTAATACATCAGAATAGTCACCACACCCAGTAGCATAAAAATGGCGCAGGCAACACGACGTGCCCAGTCTAACGAAATACGTTCCAGCAACCAGCTACCGGCGTAAACTACAGGCACATTAGCGGCCAGCATGCCGATGGTAGTGCCTAAGATCACCTGCCAGGTTTCTGGATAAGTGGCAGCCAACAGTACTGTAGCTACTTGTGTTTTATCGCCAATTTCTGCCAGGAAAAATAAGATACAGCTGGCGAAAAAGGCACCGTATTTTAAAACGCTGACTTCTTCGCTGTCGTCTTTATCCGGAATAAGCAACCACAAGGCCACGGCAATAAAAGAGCCTCCTAACAACCAGCTATGCCAACCTGGTGGAATAAACTGCGCCACCCAGGCACCAAACCAGGCCGATGCGGCATGATTTAATAAAGTTGCCACCAGAATACCGGCAATAATAGCGCCACGGGAGCGAAAGCGAGCCGCGAGGAATAAAGATAAAAGTTGGGTTTTATCGCCGATCTCCGCCACAGTAACGGAAGCGAAAGAGGCCACAAAGGCATCAAAATACATAAACTGCACCTGGCGGGAAAATTAAACATAAGACAATACACCAACTCCCGCCTGGGGCTAGTACATTGTCTTAGGTCTCATTAATACCTGATCAAGCCTGATCTACGGGACGTTATTGCCATGTACAGTGAGGTACAAGTATGTTGACAACAACACAAAACCTGGCGGTTTTGTAAATTACTCCCCTAAGCGCGGCGCCATTCTAGCCGTGCTTGAGGAGTTTGGGCAAGTAAAAAATCCGTGACGATGGAGCTCAACCTAAGCCTTCAGGTGCTTTGCATGAAAATGCAGGTGCTCTTCAATAAAGCTGCTGATAAAAAAGTAGCTGTGATCGTACCCCGGTTGCAGGCGAATTTGCGCTGCACTCTGGCTACGCTGATTGGCTTCGATCAGAGATTGAGTGCGAAGCTGCGACGGGTAAAATTGATCGCCCTCACCTTGATCGATCAGCATAGGCAACGTGCTTTGGTGTTGCGCCAGCAAGAAACTCGCATCGTACTGCAACCACTGACTTTGATCGCTGCCCAAATAAGCAGTCAACGCTTTTTTACCCCAGTCGCACTCTGTCGGCTGACAAATAGGTGAAAAAGCCGATGCCGAGCGGTAAGCCCCCACTTCACGTAAAGCAATCACTAAAGCACCATGACCGCCCATCGAATGACCGCTGATGGCTTTGACTGATGTGACAGGCAAATGCGCTTCGACTAAAGCCGGTAATTCACGGCTGATATAGTCATACATCTGATAATGAGCAGCCCATGGCTCTTGGGTTGCATTGACATAAAAACCTGCGCCCTGGCCTAAATCATAAGCCGCATCGTCAGCTACACCTTCGCCTCGTGGGCTGGTGTCTGGGATCACTAAAGCAATACCCAGCTCCGCGGCGACACGCTGAGCACCGGCTTTGACCGAAAAGTTTTCATCAGTACAGGTTAAACCTGATAACCAATACAGCACTGGTACTTTTTGTGTTTCAGCCGCTGGCGGCAAATAGACTGAAAATTGCATCAGCCCTTTCACCGCTTCTGAGTGATGCTGATATTTAATCTGGCGGCCGGCAAAGAGTTTATGTTCGGATAACTGAATGAAGGTCATAACTTTATCCTTGTGCAGAGAAAGCCCGGCGAACCGGGCTTTTTATAAAAATTAACACCCAAAGTAATTGGAGTTGCAGCGAGGCGGCAAGTGCACGAGACCCCAGGAGCATAGTAATCCTATGTGACTGGGGCGAGCAGCGTAGCCAACAAAGCTGCGGCTTCAAGTACAAAGGGTTAGAAATGAATGACGGTACGGATCGACTTGCCTTCATGCATCAAGTCAAAGGCGTCATTGATTCGCTCCAGTGGCATAGTGTGCGTAATAAAGGTATCCAGTTCAAACTCACCTTTTAAATAACGCTCCACATAATCAGGCAGCTCAGTGCGGCCTTTGACACCACCAAAAGCAGTACCACGCCATACCCGACCTGTGACTAATTGAAACGGACGGGTAGAGATTTCAGCACCGGCAGGTGCCACACCAACAATCACCGACTCGCCCCAGCCTTTATGGCAGCACTCTAAGGCCGAACGCATCACGTTGACGTTACCAATACATTCAAAGGAGAAATCCACGCCGCCGTCTGTCATTTCAACAATCACATCCTGAATAGGCTTGTCGAAATTTTTCGGGTTAATCACATCAGTCGCACCCAGTTGACGGGCAATATCAAACTTAGACTCGTTGATATCGATGGCAATAATACGGCTGGCTTTGGCCATCACTGCGCCAATAATGGCAGACAAACCTATGCCACCTAAACCAAAGACGGCCACAGTATCGCCCTCTTTCACTTTGGCAGTATTCATCACAGCGCCCATACCTGTGGTAACGCCACAACCTAATAAACAGACCTTTTCCAAAGGCGCCGCTTTATTGATTTTGGCCAACGAAATCTCCGGCAGTACCGTATATTCAGAAAAAGTAGAAGTGCCCATATAGTGATAAATAGGCTGACCATCTTTAGAAAAACGAGTAGTACCATCTGGCATTAAGCCCTGACCTTGTGTGGCGCGAATAGCCTGACACAAGTTAGTTTTACCAGATAAACAGAATTTACATTTGCCACATTCTGGTGTGTATAAAGGGATCACATGATCGCCCACAGCGACACTGGTCACACCCTCGCCCACGGCTTCGACTATACCACCCCCTTCGTGGCCCAGAATACAAGGGAATTTGCCTTCAGAATCCTGACCCGACAAAGTATAAGCATCGGTATGGCAAACGCCTGTGGCCACAATACGTACCAGCACTTCGCCTTTTTGTGGTGGCATTAAATCGACTTCTTCAATTTTTAACGGTTGACCCGGCCCCCAGGCCACAGCAGCACGTGTTTTGATCATTTGCATCTGAATTCTCCAGTTTGAGTTGTCACTGAGTATAACTCATTGTAATTTTTTCTTAATCGATGATAATCCTCACAAATAACAAATGAGTTTTGCATAAATGAAAGAATGGCAAGGCATCAGCGAATTTGTGGCTGTCGCAGAACTCGGCAGTTTTTCTAAAGCCGCCAAGGTCTTAGGTATTTCAGTCGCTCAGGTCAGCCGTACCGTACTGCAATTAGAACAGCGACTGAACTGCAAACTGGTGCTTCGCACCACTCGTCAAGTGCGTTTAACAGAGCAAGGCACTCTGTATTACCAACAGTGCCGCGCCTTGGTGAACGGCCTACAACAGGCCAATCAGCTGTTAACCAGCCTGCAACACGAGCCTTCAGGCGCAATAAAAATCACGGCTCCTGTTTATTATGGCGAGCAATTTATTGCGCCTTTGCTGCATGAGTTTTTATTACGCTACCCCAAAGTGCAGCTGGATTTGCAACTCACCAATGAGCAGCTGGATTTAGTACAAGGCGGTTTTGATTGCGCTATTCGCTTAGGTCAACTAACTGATTCAAGTTTACAGGCCAAAGCTTTAGGTAAACGCACTTTGTATTTATGCGCCAGCCCGGACTACCTGCAAAAATTCGGCACCCCAGTAACAGTAGCGGAATTGCATCAACACCGCTGTTTAGTCGGCTCTGTCGATTTCTGGCGTTTTGAACAACAAGGCCAGAAGCTGCAATTTAAACCCCAGCCTTATTTACGCTGCAATAGCGGCGTGGCGCTGACTGATGCAGTACTCAAAGGTTTAGGCATTACCCAACTACCGGATTATTACTTGCAGCCCTATCTGGAAGACGGCCGTTTAGTGGCCTTATTGGCAGAGCAACAACCATCCGACGAAGGCATCTGGGCTTTGTATCCACTGAACCGGCATTTACCTGTCAAAGTCCGCTTACTGCTGGATTGGTTGCAGCAAGGGCTGGAAAGCTTTCCAAAGGTGGCTGGCTAGATCTTTATTTGTCGTGCTTTTATTTGTCGTGTTGGGGGTTAAAAGTTACTATGATTGGCAGAACAGACGCAGCAAACAAGTGATTATGTTGAATTTTCCTCTTATCGTTAAACTATTGCAACAGCGCTTGCCAGGTCTTATGGCCGTCTATGCTTTTGGCAGTCAGGTCGCAGACACTGCAGACCAGAACAGCGATCTGGATTTAGCCGTATTGGTGCCAGGTTATGCCGATACTATTGATTTGTGGGATATCAGTAGCGATCTCGCAGAGCTGCTGCACTGTGAAGTGGATTTACTGGATTTTCGTGCCGCCTCCACTGTGATGCAATATCAAATATTGACCAAAGGACAGCGGCTTTACGCCGTCGATCAACAGGTTGGCAGTTATGAAGCTACGCTACTGTCAGCAATGACCACACTCAACGAAGCCCGCGCCGGACTTTTAGCTGATATTAAAAAGGATGGGGCTGTTTATGGCCGTTGATAATGATTCTCTGCCTTCTGATACACTGCCTGATGATGTGTTGCTCAACAAGGCTGCGACTATTGAGCGCTGTATCCACCGCGCTTTGGAAGAATACAATAAAAACCCAGCCACTTTTGCCAGCGACTTTACCCGTCAGGATGCGGCCATTCTGAATATTCAACGTGCTTGTGAAGCATCACTTGATATGGGACAGCATCTGATCAGGAAGCATAAACTTGGCGTGCCACAAAGTTCGCGCGATGTATTCACCTTATTAGCCACCGCGGATTTTATTCCGGCTGAACTTAGCGAAAACCTGAAAAAAATGATTGGTTTCAGAAACATCGCTGTGCATGAGTATCAGCGCTTGCAACTGGCAGTGACCGAACATGTGATTCTGCATCGTTTAGAGGATTTTCAGCAGTTATGCCGGATTTTGCTTCGGGAACAACAGAGTTAAGAATCAAGCTGTTCTTTTACGCCCCGAATATTGTAGGTGAAATGTTTATTGAGTTTTTTGATTTGCTCGCTTAGTTTGAGAAGGCGATGAGAAAGCCAATATTGGTCATACCGCGCAACTTACCAACTCTGTAAGAGCATTTCCCCCCAAATTTTTGCTCAAAAATGACTCGCTTGTAACTGTAAAGATTTAAAGTTTTATCTGCTACCACTGCCCAAATCGGATACTAAAACAACTACCGTGTTCAGGCGCTGGCTGGTATTCCAATTGAGCGTCCTGTGCCTGTAACAAAGCGCGCGATAAAGGCAAGCCTATACCCGAGCCTGTGGCCTTGGTGGTGAAAAACGGAATAAAGATTTGCTCTGCCACTTCGGGTGCAATACCTGGTCCAGTGTCGCTTATATCCAGTTGCCATTGCTGTTGTGTGGTGCGCTCAAGCCTCACGCTAAGCTGTTTCTGAGCACTGTGCTGCATCGCATCCAATGCATTTTGCAGCAGGTTAATCAGCACTTGTTCCATCAGTGCTTCATCCAGCCATAACAGGGCTTGGCTGGGTAAATCTGTATCCAAATGAATAGCTAACCTTGTGATGACATCACGCTGCAATGCCAGACAATTTTTGACAATGGCCACCAGATTGGTCTGTTGTAAATTCGCTTGTACCGGCTGGCTTAGCTGTTTAAAGGACAGGATAAAATCACTCAAGTGCTGGCCACGTCTGTAGATGGTCGTCAGCGCTTCGCTAAGATCAACATGGTCATCCTGACTTAGCACAGTGCCTGCCACTGGCAAAATCTGCTGGCAGCTTTGTGCCAAAGACGCCATAGGGGTCACCGAATTGGCAATTTCGTGCGTCAACACCCTGGTGAGTTGCTGATAAGCCTGCACTTCTTGCTGCAGCAGTGCCTGATTAATACTTTGCAGCGTCACCAGTTTACGTAACTGCCCCTGAATTCGGCTGCAGACAATGCTCAGCACCAGCCGGTCTGTGTAGCCTTGCTGCTGCCACTGCAACTGGCCCTGATAATGCGTAGTGGTGCTATGCAGTATCAGGGCCAGTTGCGCTAAGTTCGCTTCGTCAAACTGACCTTGTTGCAGTCGTTGCTGCTGAGCAGACGTGAGCATACGCAGCGCTGCCGGGGTACCTGCTGGCGGCAGCCGTTACTTTCGCGATTTGCTGGTGCACAGTAGCCGCTTTAGCCTGGCAGGTTGCAGGGCGCAAACCTGCTATGGTATTAAGACAACAATAACGAGTAAACCATTGGTTAATAAGGGCTATTAATGAGACCAAAGCGAGTTCCAAAAGCTATGTTGCTCATCGGTGTGCTGCTGCTTTGCGCCTGCAGCACACCAAATAAGGTTCAGCGTCAGGTCAGCAAAGAGGCAGTACTGCCACAGATCACTCAAGGTGAACATCAGGGTGCCTATCGTAATCTGTATCGCACGCCTTTAGGGCAGCGGCAGTATCCGGCGCACTGTGAGGCAAACTGCTATCCGGCACATAAGGCCGTTGAGTGTAAAACTCCAGGCCAGGATTGTCGCTACACTGCAGCTCAGCAAGCACCAGCCTTAGCCAGTGGTTTTACTGTGCAATGGCTGGGGCATGCCAGCTTTATAGTCAACACGCCGGATGGTCAGCAAATCCTTTTGGACCCTGTGTTTGAACAGTTTGACTGGCCGGTCCGTTGGGTGCAATGGATTGCAGGTATTATCAAAAGACCTTATACCCCAACGATGAGCAGTGCCACTTTGGCACAAACAGATGCCGTGTTGTACTCCCATGTGCACTACGACCATTTCAGCCACCAGAGCATCGAACAAATAGGCAATAAGCCAACTTATTACCTGCCTCTGGGGATGGCGGATTATATGCCAAAGGGTGGATACCACATTATTGAACAGGCCTGGTACAGCCAGAGCCAGCAAGGTGAGCTCAGCATCCATCTGGTGCCAGCCCATCATTTTAATAACCGCAGATTGTTGAATGATGACAATAAGGCCCTCTGGGGAGGCTGGTTGTTAGAGCACGGTGAAAACACTTTGTTTTTTGCGGGAGATACCGGCTATTCAGAGCATTTTAAAGATATTCAGCAAAAATATGGGGATATTGATATCTGCCTGCTGCCGATAGCCTCCTATCATCATGAAGAGCATGCTGACTGGTATCGTTATGTGCATACCACACCTGAAGATGCGTTAGTGGCGGCGACAGAACTGGGTTGCAAAGTGATGATCCCCTGGGGCTATGGTAATGGGAGTTGGCAGATGGGGGACATCAGTTCACATTCGCCACTCTTACGCTTATTGCATATGCAGCGACAACTGAACAGTCAGGTGCCGCTGCTAATTTTAAATGAAGGTGATAACGTACAGTTATAACAGCCTTGTATCAGGCCACTGGCTTTAAGCGCGCCTTTTCAGCCAGTTTATTGCTCAGTTTGCCTGTCACAGCCCAAACGATTAACGCCACCCAGGCTATCCAGGAAAAACCAGCCGGCACATTCAGTAAGGCAATTTTGCCGGCATGCTGGCGATTAAAAACGAATGCCAGCAGGCTGGGTAAAAACCAAATCAGCAGAAAAAGCGTGCCAAACCCAACTAAAAATACCAGATCAGCTTGTTGCCATGCCTGGACAAAGGTATCGAAAAATTGTTGTACAGTTTCCATGGGTTATTCCTCGTTTTTGTTCATTTCAAATTTGTTTTGCAGTACAGCGGCAACCAGCCAGAACACCATAAACAGCATCAGAAATTCGGCATCGGTCAATGCGACCTGATTGCTCAGCTCAGACACGCAGTCATTTAAAGTTTCCATCTATCTATCCTCGTTAAATTTGTGAAATAAATTAGTGTGTAAGGATTCAAATTAAAGTTTCAGATTTGACAGCGAAGCCAACTGAGCTTTCAGCTCATCCACAGACCAGGCTTTGCCTTGCTGCACTACGGTATGCACAGTGTTCAGCGCGTTCAAATCCTGCAGTGGATTGGCATCGAGCACGATAAAATCAGCGACATAACCTGTTTTCAGTTGACCATAATCAGTCAGCCCCAGATGCTCAGCCCCGCCGCTGGTGGCCAGCTTCAACACCTGCCAGTGCGTCAGACCTGCCTGCTGAGTCAGTAACAATTCGCGCAAATAAAAAGGACCGCTGGCGCTTAAATCTGTGCCTATCGCCAGCGGCACGCCGGCGTCGTAAAGACGTTTAAGCAATTGCTTTACCTTCGGCATTTGACGCTGAGCGGCGACAAAGTCTTCTTTTGACCAGTCATAACTGAGCGCAGCAAAAAAGGCGCGCCAGCGGCTACGATTTTCCGGGTGAAAGACCCACATAGTTTGTTCCGGATATAAGCTGTTCAAGTCACGGCCAAAGTAGAACAACTCATTGGCAACTAAGGTCAGGTCGACTCTGGTTTGTTGACGCGCCAGAGTGCTAAACAGCTTTTGCATTGGCTCACTGTCGTAGTCGACATAGTCGAACCACCGGTACAGATAACGGCTGTCATATGGATTTTTTCGTTCAAGCAAATAGGCCTGTTTTGTATCGCCTGTCAGTAATTCAGCACTGGTTGGCAACGCATGGGTTAGCATGTCGATACCCAGATCCGCTGCATACTGCCAACTGACGCTATCCAGATGAGCCAGAGTTTTCAGGCCAGCCTCTTTGGCTAACCGCACTCCGAGCGCAACCTCGCCTTTGCTCAGCCCGGCGTATAACTTAATGTAGTGAACGCCCAGTTGTTTTTGACGGGCAATCTCAGCGCGCCAGCTTGCTTCGTCTTTTGGATAGACAGAGCCACCTAACACTGGCGTAGGTTCGAAAACAAAACCAGCGTATTTTAACTTGGGGCCGGGCCAGTTACCTGCTTGTTGCTGCGCGACATATTCAGCGTTGGCTTCTGGTTCGCCTGCTGGGCTAAAGGCTGTAGTCACTCCGGTGGCTAAGGTGCTGATGGCGTGATAGCGCGTCAGCTCACTATAACCTTTCACACTGATGACAGGTTTACCATCCTGCATCTCAGCCCGATGTGGCCCTGCAGTCAGGTGCAAATGCACATCAATCAGACCCGGCATCAGATACTGATCTTTGATATCCACCGTTTTGCTGGCTTCAGGTAATTTTGTATTCGCTTGTTGTTGGCCCATTTGTAGGATGCGGCCTTCTTTGACCAGTAGCCAGCCATCCTGAACCAACTGCTCTGTCGCAGGATTGAGTAAAGTGGCATTGTGATACAACACGCTTTGTGCCAGTTCAACAGGGGCCTGGGCTACCGCCTGTAATGCAGGCCACAGGGCCATCAGACAAAGCGCGACAGATTTTTTTACATGCAGTGTTTTCATGTGAAGACTCCTTAAAACCAAAATAAAGTTGCTGTGTTTGCTTAAGAAGTCGGGAGTATTTCTTCAGCCGTTACAGAATTTTTTTTATTTATTTTTGTAACACTTTGCCAGCTGGGGCAGACTTACTTTTGACAGAGTGATAACTTCAATAAAGACTCTAATACATTGAACAGGGAGGTTTTTTTGGCTAGTTCCGACCACAAAACTGTAACAGCTGAGCAGTTTTTGTTAGAGCTGTGGCAACAAAATCAGGGTGCGATCAGCCGCACTCTGATGGCTTCAGAGGCCGATCCCGCTGCACGACAGGACTTAAAACAGGATATTTATCTGGCATTGCACCAGTCCGCCGAACGTATTCAGGCTGCAGAGCTGCCGCGGGCTTATTTGTTTCGCATAGTGCACAACGTGACTGTCGATCATATAGCCCGCGCCAAACGCCAGCATTGGCAGGAATTAGATGAGGACACCCAGCATCTGCTGCTACAGGATTGTCCGTCGCAAGAAGTCGACGAACAGCAGCAAAGCCAGCAGCTATTGCGGGCTGTCAGGCAACTCTCCCCAGCGAACCGTCAGGTGATTTTGCTGGCGATGGAAGATTTAGACGCACCTGAGATCGCAGAGATCCTGCAATTAACCCAGGGCGCAGTGAGAGTGCGGTTAAATCGCGCCAAAACAGAACTGATGGAGATCATGCACCATGGCAGATAATTTTGACTTTGCCGCTCTGGCCAAAAGCTGGCAACAACAACCCACAGCAACAGAAGCGCCCCCCACTGCCGCAGATTTAAGCCAGGCCAAACGGCGTCAAACTGAACAAAAATGGTTGATGTATGGCGAATGGTTGGGTGCAGCCGTGATGCTTGTTGCCGCTTTTTGGCTCGCCTTTAACATTCCTGACTGGCTAGGCTATGTGTCGGCTGTTTTTCTGATCGCAGGAGCCCTAAGCTCGGCTTATGTCGCCTGGACAGTACACAAACCTATTTTGGAATATGACAACTGGAGCAGCAGCGGCCTGCTGCAGTTTCGTACCCGCGCCTGCACATTAACACTGCGCTATTACCTGTATACCCAGCTCTCTTGTGTTGCACTGGTACTATTTGCCGGCCTGTTATGGCTGATGCAGTGGTGGCATATCGCTCAGGTGACCCCGACTCTGCTGATTTTTTATAGCCTGATCGTCGCTCCGCTTTGCCTGCTGGGGATCTATCGTTTGCAACAGAAGAAAAAGCAAAAAGCGGCTGAACTGCACCAACTCACTACTCTGGCTGAAGATTTTCAGCCAGATACCGAGTTGTAAAATCGCACTCTGGCAGGAATTTCAAACACAGAGCCACTGGGCAACTGAATGCAAACAGGTTAAATTAACCTTTTTGCAACTTTTGGAGTCATGATGAAAAAGTTGTTGTTGTTTGTCTTTTTGTCTGCTGCTGCGCAGGCCAGTGAACCGTCCGACGATCAAATACTAAGATTTGAACCTTCGCCTTTTCAGAATAAAGAGCTTAATTGCCAGCGCCATAAAGATGTAGTGCCCAGACGCAGCGATCTGGTGCTGGATCACTACGCGTTGCTGGCTGCGGATAACGGGGAGAGGGTCGCTACTATTACGGTGACAAATGGAGCTAGTGGCCAGCGTATGTTTAATCAGGAGCATCTAGTAGCTATCATAGCAGACTGCAGCCGGATATATCCCCAGTCATTCGAGCTGACGCTGGCTGCTGGTCAGCAAGAAACCTTCCAAATCTACTTTGGTCGTCGGGCACAACCTGTATTGCAACTTATCAGTAATAACTGATGCAGAAGTACAGCGTTCAGCTGAGCCCGAACTTATAAAAATTAACCTAGCCAGCCCAAACCTGATTTCAGCTCAACTGAAAAGAAATGCGGAAAAAATAAAGCCATTATGGTGACTCAGGGGTTAAGAAGCCGCCTAAAACCCTGTGACATCTTGAAACACAAAATCAAGAATCCAGCATTATTGATCTTTTTCGCAATTAGTTTTTGTTTCGAAAATATTGAAGCCTTTGTTTATCTTTAGGAACGCCCGCTTTTTTTAAATTACTAGCTTAGAGAGTGTCATTTGCCTTACTTCCAGACATTCTAAAACATCAATTCAGTTATCAAACTTATTGGACCTTGGTCTGATAACTCTTGACTCAGATTTAGATTTTCCAAATAATCAGAGGTTATCGATTTGATTGTTTTTATCATATTTACTAAATGGACGACGTAGCTATGCGCATTAACCAGCCAGTCACGACTCAAGAGAAACGCTTTTCCCCAGATAAAAAATTAATTTCAGTGACTGATACTCGCGGAGTTCTTACGGATTGCAATGACGCATTTATTGAGGTCAGCGGATTCACTAAGGAAGAGCTAATTGGACAGCCACACAATCTAGTCAGACATCCGGATATGCCACCTCAGGCATTTGAAAAAATGTGGAGCTATCTCAAATCAGGCAAAGCGTGGATGGGGTTAGTAAAAAATAGATGTAAAAACGGAGATTATTATTGGGTCGATGCCTATGTCACACCGATAACAGAACAAGGTCGAATTGTTGGTTATGAATCAGTTCGCTCCTGCCCTAAATAACTGTTCCGTTTAATAGATCACTTGCGGGAGAGAACTCAATGCGGTTTGCGCGATCTGATCAGTCGCCAAACAAAACCAAAGACACCAACCGCATTGAGTATGAATACGTTACCATTTTT
>Ga0247725_1000209_pt1 | contig 60896 bp, 49 predicted proteins | sample OKSTACKMCFT3sol_FD_183021 | JGI IMG/M metagenome (GOLD analysis project Ga0247725, IMG submission 183021) | Subsurface sediment microbial communities from gas well in Oklahoma, United States - OK STACK MC-FT3-sol | ecosystem: Environmental > Terrestrial > Deep subsurface > Rock core/Sediment...
CATGGCCACGCCGAGCGTGGTGGTCAAATCCGATGCAATCGGTGGTCAAGGGCAATGCTATTCCGCAACCAATAGCAGTGAACTCTGCGCCCGCGGCGCCTGGGTGCTTCTAGTCGAGCCAGTCGCTTACACCTTCATAGATCAACTTCCCGCCTCGCCTAGCTGTATGACTTGCATGGTCTGGGGCGATTCACAGCGCTTCGAAGCAACTTGCCGTGCCAGGGTTATCGAGGCCCCTTCCTGGACACCCAAACCGAAGGATCGTCGCCGGCTCTCTGAGTTGATCAGCCTCTGGTACAACCTGCACGGGCACTCACTCCGTGACGGAAAGCGTCGTCTCTCCAAGCTGGAGCAGGTGGCTGTTCGTCTGCGTAACCCGATTGCAAGGTTTCTCGACGCTTCAGACTACTCCGCCATGTGGCGTAAACGTCTCGATGCGGGTGTGTCACCGAAGACGATGAACAACGAACTTGGCTACATCCGCGCCGTGTTCAACGAACTGCGCGACCTCGGCCAGCTCGACTATGACAACCCACTCGCGGGTGTGAAGCCGATCAAGCTGCAAGAGCGTGAACTGTCCTGGCTCACCCAGGACCAGATAGGCGAACTGCTCGACGCCATCTGCACTGGCTGCGAGAACCCCCACACCGAACTGGTGACACTGCTTTGTCTCGCCACGGGTGCCAGATGGTCGGAGGCCGAAAAGCTCCCCCAAACCGCCTGAAGGGGAATGTCGTCACCTATGCCGGCACCAAGTCAGGTAAGTTCCGTTCCGTCCCGATATCCAGGGAGCTTGCGGATCGGCTCAGGAAGCACTGGCGCACACACGGGCAGTTCACGTCGTGCATCACATCCTTCCGCCGGGCCTTGAAGCGAACCACCATCAAGCTCCCGAAAGGGCAGGCTGCCCACGTCCTGCGCCACACCTTCGCCAGCCACTTCATCCAGAACGGCGGCAACCTCTTCACCCTTCAGAAAATCCTTGGGCACTCCACCGTTGCGATGACGATGCGGTATGCGCACCTTGCTCCGGATCACCTGCAGGATGCTGTTCGCCTTGGTCCACTCACGGGCTGAGATGAACGGGCTTGCTTCTCTTCAGCTTTGCTTTCGGTGGGATGCAGTGCCAGCGACCTTTATCCAGGCGGCTTTGCACCAAGGCTTGGTATTTGACGGGCTCAGGGGGTGATTTGCGTTGGTGGCGCAGCGCATTACATCGTGCACAGGCTGCGGCGATATTGGATTCGGAGTCAGTCCCTCCGTCCTGTCGAGCGAGCAGGTGTTCAGCGGTGCAGCGGAAGTGCCTTGCCTGGGCCTCAGAGATTCCATGAGCTTTAGCAAAGGATTCTGGAGAGCCTTGCCACATCGAAAAGCCGCAGTAGCAGCATTTCCCATGTTGGCGGTCGAAGGCGGATTGACGGTGTTTTTTGATGGCGTTCTTGGGCACATCGGCCTCCTGTATTTACAAGGAAGTCCGCGTGCTCAAGTACTGAATCATCACGGTACCAACTGCGGTACGCGAGTTGGCCAAGCACCGGCCCAGTGCGGGTCACGGCTCGTAGAAATTACTGCTGCCAAGGCTGAACGGCAATGCCGTTTTCGACACTTTTTCGACACCCAAAGAAAAACCCCTGACTTTCGCTAGGAAAATCAGGGGTTTATTTGGTGGGCCGGGGTAATCTGAAACGATAGCTTATCTTTATGAAAAATATGAGAAAAGTTCGGTTTGATATTTGTTTGGAATACCATTTGGAATACCGGGCGGCTGGATTTGAACTCAGGATGTCGGGGCGCTGAGAAGATCCATGGCTTGGCATTTAGGTGTCAGGCTCAAAAATTGCTCAGACTGACCTCGGGCTCAGCATCTCATGCTTGGCGACGGAGGCATCGATGGCCTCTTGGACTACACGCATACGGCGTTCTGCAAGAGCTGTTGCGGCTGCTTCGTCTTCGTAGGATAGCTCGGGCAGTTCTTCTTTTAGAAAGGTTTCCCACCGCGCGAGCTGCTTCATGCAGTGGTGCAGCTGCTTTCTGGTCTCATCAATCCGAACTTTGTCCAGCTCCTGCGTAAGCTTGCGCGCATTGCGTGTGACTTTGGCCATTTGAGCGTCGCGACGCATCACCTCTTTCTGTTCTGCGGCTGCCTGGGCGGCGACTTCGATCAAGCGCTGAATCAGCGCTGTTTCGGTTGTTTTGTGCCCTTTGGCGAGGCTTTTGAGTGTGGTCTTGGTTTCGAGTGGGAGCGTGAAGGAGCAAGTCTTTCTGCCGCCTTTGGCTAATCGATACCGCCTTTGTCTGATGGCGTTTCTCAATCGCTCGATGAGCTTTACACCTTCAGCCTCGGATTCGAGGGCATGGATCGATCTGACCAGATGGCTGAAACCACTGTCGGCAAGGAAGCTGATCTTGCCTTGCAGCGACGGAGAGCACCGGCTCGATAGGTAACTTGCTGCCCATTGCCACTCTCCTCTGTCCTTCTCGTTCAGCCAGCCTGGTGCTGCTTCGGTCTCGCTCATTTTCGAGTTTCCTTCTCCGTCGCCATATTCAGGGTGCGATCAGTCGCCTCACTACTGGACGGTATTACAGGACCTGATGGTAGGTCTGTTGATCAGAATTTTTGTAAATGTTAGCGGTCATGTTATCGACCTAGTTAAAAGATTCGTTAACAGATACGTTACATGATATTGATAAGCTAATTTTATAGGGTATAAAACGTGATCTAAATTTTCAGTTTTTCGGTAGGTGAAATGGCTAATCTTCTGGCTTTTTATGAAGACCTAGAGGTTGGTGCAGAGTCTAGGTTTTTCCTGCAAGCCCTGATATGCCGAGAGCAGGCACTCTTGACCGCCTCGTTCAAGGTCAAACCAGTTGCGAGACTCCTCTGCTTGACGGATAGATTGGTCAGAGACGCAGTGCGGGAGTTAGCCGAAGCTGGGCTGTTAGTGGCCAAAAAACAGGCTGACAAGGTGGGTCGTCCGGGGCAGGAATATGAGGCGTCGCAATACCTCCTCGATCTGCTTGCCCAGCCAAGAGGTAGTTCGCTTACTCATCGGGACCTGGTCCTGCGTCTCTTTAATGAGCCAGAGATTTATGCCGAGGGACCTCGGCCTGAAACAGATACCGGGAGCGAGAAGGTTGCGCGCAAACAGGTACGCAAGGACGGGCGGCCGGCAGCACCTGGGGCCTGTGGACGCCTGGGGACAGCCACGAGAGTGCTTTTGGCTGCCCTTTTAACCTTTGCCGATCAGTGCGGGGTTGTGGCCGGGGTGGGGGAGGCGAAGCTTCGTGCAATGACGGGCCTGAATCCGATTGCGCTCAAACATCAGGTGAGGCGACTAGTCAGCCTGGGCTTCATACGTGTTCATGTGCCGGGTGTATCCAATGGTTTCTTCGTTGGAGCCAAGGTTCCCAGTACCTACTACCTGAACCTTGACCACACGCAGATGGGGGCGCGGCGCCCTCATTGCGCAGTGCTGGTTTACGCGGAAGCTAAGCAGTCCCGTTATGAACGGTTGACCAGCGGGCTGACGCAGCCTGATGTAGCAAGAGCTCTTCTCGCTTTGGGACCTGCTGCGCTGGATGTCCTCTATCACAAGCTGGCCTGGTACACGTCGCATCTGCTGTCCCTGACATGGGGAAGGCCAGGCGAAAGGTACGGCGAAATTCCTGCTTCTCTGGGGGGCATGATTGGTCGAGAGTTAGATCAACTGAAGGTCGGTAAGCCGGGGCAGGACGAGGCTGGCTACTACTGGCCTGGAGTGCTCGATCACTTTTTTGAGGTGGCGTTTGAGTGGGCCGAGCATTTGAAGCAGAAGTTCAATGGCAAGGCATGGTCGGGGTACCAACCCCAGGTGATTAGGCTGATACCTGTGCCAAAGCCAGAGGGGCGCGATGATGCCTTGGAGGTTGTTTCTCTGATCGTCTATCCGGCTCCCGAGAATCAGAACTGCTGCATTGTGTACAAGGATGTCCGGGGCGGGTTTCTTCGTGAGTTCGACAGCGAGGCTGACCTGGATGTGTGGAACCGCTATGAGTTTGGCTTGCTAACCGAGTAGGTGACGGGGCTTCGGGTTATTTCTTACTGCCCCTGCAGATCCTCTGAACGAATATGAGGAGCCCCGTTCATGAGGATCATTCGCCTGAAAGAAGTCATCGATTCGACTGGTCTTGCCCGATCGACCATCTACAAACACATCTCGGAAGGTACCTTCCCGAAGCCGGTCTCGCTGGGCGACCGCTGTGTCGGCTGGGTCGATAGCGAGGTGCATGACTGGATCCTGGCAAGGATCGAGGAGCGGGACCTGGCAGAGGGGGCTGCGGTGCGCCCCACCGGCCACCTGAGTATGGCTAGCTAGAACTATCACCTACGCCATGACCGGCTAAGGCTGGTCATGGCGTTTATGCCGCTTGGAAAGTCCAGCGCTCTCAGCTAACTCTCCCAGGATGCGATTCGGTGAATCTCTCGGCAGGCTCGGTAATGTTGCTCCCCATTGCCAGGCCAGCCTGGGGTGATCGCTGAGTCTTGGAGCGGGATCTAGTTATATAGTTCTAGGCTATCACCCTGTCAATACTCGATAGGCTGAGTTTTTAGTAACCACACCGGCACTATTACCCTGCCTCCGGGTTAGGTCATCGGTTAATAAATACACATCCCGTACCTGGTATGCGAAACCACTCTCCAGGTACAGAGCCATGACCAAACAAAACGCCAACACCCTCCAATCCCAGTCCGATATCGCAATCCGAATTGAGCGCCTCATCAACGCCATCCAGCGTACAGATAGCCAGGCCTGCCGAATCTCATATTCAAAGCATGGAGATGAACAGGTCAGAGAAACCATGCTTTCAAAATACTTCGATGGGATCGTGCAGATGGTCGCGCTGCTTGACGGAGATGTGGCGTATCAGTACAGCTGGCACTTGAGCCTTCTTCAGGAAGCCTGCCAGGTCATTGGGATTGAGCGCAGCCCCTTTGGCATCACCTGCTTGAACGAGGGTGAAACGCGCTATCTGAGCACCAGTGAGACGCTGAACGAGCTGACCAAGTGCATCCGTACACTCCTTGCCCAAAAGAGATTCAAGCGTAGGGAGCACGATCAGCGCTACCAGGTGATTCAGCAAGAGGTCGAAGTCGATCGCTACGTTGATGCCATGTTTGATCGCTACGCCCGGATCTGCGTGATCAGGGTTGATCTGTATTACCGTGCAGAGGTCCAGACGAGGGTGCGTGTGGAGCGCGTATTCGACGATCTGAATCGGCTGATAGCTGAGCGTGAACGCAACCTAATTTTCGACCATGAAATTGGCTACATTTGCAGCGTCGAGCAAGGCGAGGACCGGGGCTATCACATCCATGCAGCGTTCTTCTTTAACGGTGCTGAAGTGAGTGCCGATATCTACAGGGCTCAGCGGATCGGTGAGCTATGGGAGCGCATTACCCGTGGTCAGGGCTACTTCCACAACTGCAACCTCGAAAAGGATAAATACCAAGACAGGCAGGGGCTTGGACTGATCCACAGGCGGGACCTGAAGGCGCGGGGTAACGTGCATTACGCCATGCGTTACCTGGTCAAGAATGATCAACATCTGCGGCTCAAACCGGTAGGAGCTCGTTGCTTGCGCAAGGGGCAGGCAAGGAAGGTTTCCGGGATGCCTAATCGATCCATTGCTCGGCGAGCCCAACTCATCAGTTAGGTTGGGTTGATAGCTCGCGCTCGTGCTGGTGATCCGATGGGTTGCTAGCGTGCCGGGTACTAGCGCGGCCTGTGGAGACCTGGCCGGTCGATGGTTTAGGCTCTGGCCAGGAATCTAAGGCTGGTGTGAGTGCTGTGGGATGACAAGGAAATGGGAGCGATGCCGGCAGCATTACCAGTCGGTATATGAAAGGAATCAGCCTGAACTCAGCACGGGCCGCTCTTGATGAATGTTCGCAACATTTCCTGGATCAACGGCCTGCGGGTAAAAACCTCGCTGCACTTGACCATGCGAGCAGCTAGGCCTTGGGGAGCAAGTAAGCTGTGCTCACGACAGGCCGCTGCCGGCCCAGGTTGTGTAAAAACGTTTTAGGCGCCGAGCACTGATCGTTTGGTGATCAATTTCGGTGTCCCCTAACGAACTCTGGGCCTTCCAGTCAGGCCAAATTCCAAGTATTTCGGGTGGCAGCAGGCACGCTGAGTTTCAGCGGGAGTTTTTACACGGCCTGCGCCAGAAACGGGCGAATAGAAAATTCGCTCCCTTTCGGCTTAAAGCCGAACAGCATTCCGTCTTCAAGCAAGCGCCGAAGAGTTGGCAGACGACCAACTGCATGAGCGGGCTATCAGCTCTGCACACAATGATGGCAAGATGATGCTAATTGGAGAGTTAATGGCATTCGATGTTCGCCGTGAGGCACAGCCGGATGCTGTGCGCATGCGAATAAGGGATGTATGGTTTCGATTCAAGTGGGTGGTGAGGACAAGACCGCGAAGATTAGCGATTGGTCGATTTACTGGAGCGACAAGTACGAAGCCCTGCAACTGACCTGTTACTACCCCTCCAAGAAAACCTACACGCGCGCGCTCAGTGACTGCCGAGTTTCTCCTACCCGCGAGTTGGGGAAGATGTTGCTGACCAAGCCCGGCAGCACGATAGTCAAGCCCATTGCCAAAGCCACGATCTACGGCGAGCGATATGCCGTCGTTCACTATCCGGACGCCGACAAGCCCTATGTCTACAAGATGGACGGCATCGGCTTTGCCGCGCCAACAGCGATGAAAGACTCGCCGGTCTTTCACTATTTCTCAGCTGTGGCGAATGCCCGGCAGGATCAGGCCGAGTCGAAGACTGAGCGTGATATCGCCGCGAATGTTGTGCGCCAACTGGAAAAACTGCCCGCCAGTGCCGACACCGCCTTGCACGCCTATTGTACGGGGCACAACGGCACGCTGACGTCGGCCCAGGGGCTGATCTATCCGTTCGGATTGAACGAGAGCCAACTCGCGGCGGTCGAGCAAGCCTTCCGCGCGCAGGTCAGCGTGATCGAGGGCCCACCGGGGACCGGCAAGACTCAGACCATCCTCAACATCCTCGCCAATATCCTGCTGCGTAGACAGACGGTTGCAGTGCTGTCCAACAACAATGCAGCGGTGGAAAACGTCTACGAGAAGCTGGAGAAATGTGGCCTTGGCCACCTCATCGCTAAACTCGGCAACCAGGACAATCGCAAGGACTTCTTTGCTGACTTGCCGCCTTGGCCATCGAGCGAGCCCGAGCCTGCACCGACGCTACACGAGATTCAAGCCATGCTGGCCCGCTTGAAACAGCACTTGCACGACCACAATCGGGCGTCGCAACTGCAGGTCGAGCTCGATGAGCTAACTATCGAGCGACGCCACCTGCAGCAGTGGCAGGCAGACAGCGGCATACAGGCTGCCAACTCGCTGGATAAGTACAGGCTGTCGCCGCGCAAGACCGCAGACCTGATGGCATACCTGGCCTATCTTGGTGAGCAGCGCATCCGCCTCAAGGATCGCGTCGAGCTGCTGTTTAACTTCAGGATTTTCCGCGCCAAGCCATTCGCTCAGGGCGATGCGCGCCTGTCTGTCTTTCATGCCCTGCAGATGCATTACTACGACAAGGCGTTGCAAGACACGGAAGTGGAGTTGCAGGCGTGCCGCGAATCGCTGGCGCGCGGAAATTTCACGGCCTTGCTGGATGAGTTGAAAACGGCATCGATGCGCCATCTGAAGCAGCAATTACAACTCCACGCGCCGCCGTCGGACAGCTTCGATGTCAACACATACCGTCAACAGTTCGATGCCTTTGTGCAGCGCTTCCCGATCCTGGGCAGCGGCACGCACTCCATCGTCAATTCGATCGCGCCGGGGGCAATCCTCGACTACGTGATCATCGACGAAGCTTCGCTGCAGGATATCGTGCCGGGCATTCTAGCGTTGGGCTGCGCGAGGAATCTGATTGTCGTCGGCGATAACCGCCAGTTGGCGCACATCCCCGTGGTACTAGGCCTGCAAGCGCCCGCTGAGGCCTACGATTGCGAGCGCTACAGCCTGCTCGATTCGTGCATCGGCGTGTTCAAGGAGGCGCTGCCCAGAACCCTGCTGAAAGAGCATTACCGCTGCCACCCCAGGATCATTCAGTTCTGCAACCAGCAGTTCTATAACAACGCACTGGTGCCGATGACCGAGGACAAGGGCGAAGCGCCACTGCGCCTGGTTGTGACCGCCAAGGGCAATCACACCCGCAAGAACGTCAACCTGCGCGAGCTGGACTCTCTGCTCAAACTACTCGAGAACGAGGGGGAGCCGGTTGGGCTGGATGGTGACGGCCGTGGTTTCATCGCGCCGTTCCGGGCACAGGTAAACCTCTCCGGCACGCACCTGCCACCGGATTTCGTCAGGGACACCGTGCATAAGTTCCAGGGCCGAGAGTGCGACGAGATCGTTTTCTCCACTGTGTTGGACAAGAAGCGCTACAACCAAGAGCGTAAACGTCTGGATTTCGTCGATGACCCACGCATGATCAACGTGGCCGTATCGCGGGCCAAGCACCGCTTCACGCTGGTGACGGGCGACGAGGTCTTCACCGGCAACAACGGCCACATCGCGGCTCTGATGCGCTACGTCACCTATTACGCGCAGGAGGAGCAGATCGTACGGGCCCCTGTGGTATCGGCCTTCGACCTGCTGTATCGGGAGTTTGACCTGTCCCTTGCGCGCTTGGACGCCCGCCTGCGGCCTGAAGATTCACGGTACAAATCCGAGCAGATCGTGGCGCAACTGCTGCGCGAGGCGCTGTCCGCGCCGGCGTGCCAGTCATTGATGTACCACACGCAGATCAAGCTGGATCAGATCGCATCGCCAAGTAACCATGATTGGACAGACCGCGAGCGGGCCTTCATGGCGCGCGCCAGTTGCGATTTCGTGATCTATTTCAAGGTAGGCAAGATTCCGGTGGGGGTAATCGAGGTCGATGGCGGCTCTCACGACCGGCCCGACCAGGCGGCGCGGGACGCCTTAAAGAATGGCGTCCTAGCGAAAAGCGGCATTCCCATTCTGCGCCTGCGCACGGTCGAGAGCCGCATCGCGGAAAGAATCGGTGACTTCATCGCCCAGTGGACCAGCCCGACGCTCGACGTATGAAGAGGGGTCGGCCCGTCCGGGTCAGGTCAGCGTCGACGGTGAGACCTTCACCCTTGACCAGACAGGCCGCAATGCAGCGCCACAGCCCCTCATTGAACAACCAGCGGAACAAATCGCTGTCACGAAGACGTTCGAGGCGATTCTTCGAAAAGGTCGAGTAATTGGCCACTTGGGTAAGGGATTACCTTTTTCTGAAGGTCCGCGGCAGCGGACTCAATCTTAGCCAGCATCTGAGCCCTTGGCTTGCACTCCTCATAACCTTTAAGGAGCACGGCTCGGACAGTCTCAATGGCTTTGAGAGTGTCTTGCGGCGTGGTATACCCATCAACTGCTGGTCCGTAGTAGAGCTTGGCGTCGATCTCTGCCGTAATGCCGCCGGGATGCTCCATGAAAGCCCAGTCCTCAAGGCGCGATCGCACCTGATTCAATCTCTCGTAAACCCTGGCAGTTACACCGGCAGTACGCGTAGAACTGTTGCAGAGCTTATGTAGGATAGGTCCAATAGTTGTGTGCATTTCCAGTGACATGCCCCGTGCCGGGCGCCACTTGGAACGAACCCCTGGTGCCCCCCCGTATGCTACCGCTCCACTCCTGAAGCCTGTTGATGGCATCGTGCGAAACCTACGCGGCTTTCCTGAGGCAATGCGTGCCGGGCTAATAAACTTAGAGTCGTAAGCCATTTTCTCAGGCATTCCCATGGGATAGGCGCTATCCGGAATTCCCTCAAGTTGGGCCTGCACCTTCACGAGGAGCGCCTCACTAGGTGAAATCAGGTATGGGTCGGCTTGACCCGGGTAGTAGAGCCCCGGCCATCTTGGCGCCACCTGATACAGTCCGTGCTCCTGCAGCCATTCCTTTCTGAACCCCGGCACAGGCGAAATGTAGGGTTCATCCAACAGTAACCAATCGCCGGTTTGTGGATCTTCCCAGCTGGTCATGTGATCGGCTTTGGGCACCCGGCCCAAGCCATTCATGAACTCAACGTTCCCCTTCCGGAAAACTCTCACCAGCCCGGTTGAGTTAATGAAGAGCAGAGTAAAACTGGCTTGATCCAGATACTGCATCGCACTGACCTGGCTGCCAGCATCCGTGCGCATTTCGAGGTGATCTGGCGCCTCAAGCTTGAATTTATTCAAATACACGCCGCCAACCTTGAGGCCATCAACAAGCAACTCGGAAAGGGGGCGCTTGAGGTGAACCTCTACGGTGTAACGGCCGGAGGATGGAACCTCAGACCTGAGGTCATTCCAGTACACAGTCACATAGGCGGCATAGCTTTGAGCCGCCGCTTTGGCAATAGCGCGTTTGGCGTGCAGGAAGTTCTGGAAGCCTGCCTTGCGGGCAGCCTCTTCGAGGGCTTTGTGGTGAGTGATACCAAATTCGCGTTTGATCGCCTTTGCCAGGCGCTTGATACCGTCGACAGTGGACGGAGGAGTAGCGAGGGTAACCATGAATGTCTCCCGGCCTATCACGCAGCGTCACCCGTCTCCGCTACAACAGACCGATTGAATTCACAGTCGGTCGTTTAGCAAGGCAGTGCCGTTACCAGCTCTAAAGACGGGTGTCATACGCCTGCCGGGGCGCCATCCAATAGTAGCAGCGGTTTTGTGATGAGCTCAAGCAGCAACCTCCCCGGAGTGTTTCTCCTCTGCTTTTGCTCGTTATGCCGCCTTTCTGCCAATAGAGGGGACGCGTCACAAATCAGCATCACGCAGCGCTTGCAGTTGCTCTGCACTCGGTTTGTAGCGTTCTGTCATCGTTCCCGCGACCTTTATTGCTCCAGCCTCCACCGTGTAGACGCTGGTGTGACCAACGCAGCCACCGAAGCCACGGGAGCTACCCAAGCTCTGACCTGGATATACATTCTTCTCTCCAGCGAGAACCCAGACCGGCTCGAGGCCAGCCTTCGCAAGCATGCTTAGGAAGTAATCACGCGAGACAACTGCAGCGCCGGAGCCACGCTCTTTCGAGGATGGGTCTTGCCATCTGAGAACTCCCTGAGAATCGGTGTACTCGGGGGTTCTCCCGTTACGCAGGCGCAATCCGATTGCGCTCATCAGGCCGGAGGTAGGTAGATTTAGGCTAAATGTCTCATCAATCGAGTTGTCATTGTCGTTCCCCTCGGCATGCAACGTGGCCACTATGCCGCAGTAGGGTGTATTGATGCCTTCGCGAGGGTTGGCTTCAAGTTTTACTTCTATGGGATCGCGCCACCCGTGCTCACCCAAGAAGCACTCCAAACGCTCGCACTCTCCGAATCGGCTTACATCGCCACGATGCCTCTTAAGAAGCTCTTTCGCCAGTTGCGCACCTGAGCCCTGCTTGGTGACTAGACAGGTAATGCGTGACCAAGCGCCTGCGTGATTGCGCCGCTCTTGGCCAGGAACTTTCCAATGGCGAAAACCGTAAGTAGTGAGCCATTTTTGGCCATCTGGACTGCACAAATCGATTTGATCTATGTCGTTACAAAAACCTTCTTCGGAGCTCAACCAAGCCAGTAGTACCTCGGTATCTCCGCAGGGTAGCTGCGGAGATACCGGAGTCCACCAGGTGACCGGCGTCGAATTCCAACCGGACTCAAGACTGCCTTTTAGAAGAAGAGACGGATCCAGATCTCTCTTCATGTCTCGTCCCTTAGGCCCGTATTCAAAGGCCCTCAATAGGCCTTCGTCCCAATACGAGCAGACGGTGAGGTTGTCGACCAAGCGCGTGATGACTTCGGACAACGCGATATATTGATACTTCTTCCCGATGCGCTCGACCCTGTGATTGCCCATGCGGTCATGGGAGATGATGCTGCCACGCTCGAACCTACCAAATAGCTCCTCGCGCCAACCGAGATTGTGGGCACGCTCGCAAATCCATCGCCTCAATGGCTCTCGGTCAACCTCCGGCGGATGTCTGTCATCACTATCCATTCGAGTCGCTTCGAGAAGGTGCTCTTCGGCAAAGGCCGTGTAATCCGCAAGCAGGCCAGAGTCGAGAGAAGCCCTGAAAGCTTCATTCGTCTTTTTGAATGAGTCCCATAGCCGTTGCTTCTCTTTCTTGCCCGCGTCTGCGCCCGTGCTCTTACCCTTTTCTTTGATCCAATCCCACTCGTTAAACTTGCTCCGGCGATAGGCTATGGATGCCCTGAATAGCTCAAGATAGAGCTCGAGTTGCCTAGAATTAGCCTTCTCTTCGAACACCTGCTCCCAGCCCTTGAAGAGTTCCCGAGTACGCTTTCCCGCCAGAGCACGCGGCATACGGACAATTCCATTCACCCATGCACCGAGGGTGTAGTTGCCAAAGTCTCCATGCTGATCCGTCGACGAACAAATGGAGTCTCCATAACCCTTCCCACGATATTGTTCGAGATTCTCTGCAGTGATGACCTCAAGTGGCCACGCTGAAGCGAATTTAGCTTCGCATGCGTCGAGGTCGACCTCTGAGGGAAGCTGGCCGACGTGCTGCGCGTAGAGAAGAATGCCGAGCGCGAAGTCCCGGGCAAGCAGGTTCAAAGGTGGCTGTCGACCTTCTGCGAAGTGGCTTGCCCACGCTGCGGAGGCAAGAGCCTTGCAACCGTCTTGGTCCCTTCCTTGCATCGCGGCGCCGTAGCACGCTGCCAGCAGACGTTCCGCGATATATGCGTCGTTGACGTCGGCGAACTTACGAATCAGCTCCGCGCCGTCAATCAGATTACTGGACAGCAAGTTGGCCAAGGCTTTGGTTGCTCGGTCGCGCACAGCGCGATTGCTCGTCGACAGGCACCACGTCAGGCTAAGCACTGCAAGCCTTCTCCGTTCCTTGTCGACCTCATCACTGTCCACATGCCAAGCCCAGTCAATGAGAGATTCGACCGCTCCTCCTTCACTCAAGTCGTCTTCGGCCAGAAAGACAGACCATGTGGCGTCTCGTTGCGGCATTGGCAGTGGCCAGAGTTCCTCGTGGAGCCAATCCGCGTTGTAGGGATTGCTGGGCTCGGTGCTTACTAGTAGTAGCAAGCCGTACGGCGACTCACCCGTGCTGTCGCAGAGCTTCTTCACCCATTCCGCGGTTCGATCCGTAAAGGCCTGCGGAGCGCGCCAGGCTAATGACGTCCTAAACGCCTCGCCATGGGTATCACTCATCAAGGCATTGGTTGGAAGCACATCGAAGAGCTCGAGGCCGAACTGCTCCGGAATCTGAACCGCAAGGGCTTCGACTAGACCGGCAAACTTCCAAGATTTGTACAACGAGAAGTAGCCTGCCAGCGGTTCCTTCCTAAACGAACCCTGGATATCGCTTCTATCTACCTGGTCAAGAAGATGCTTGGCCCGCAGGTGATCGGAGAACCGCTCAAACGTGAAACGAATAATCTCTTGCGGAGATCCCTCGTGCCATTCTACGTCCTGGGTCAGGACGCCCTCACCGAGAAAAGCCGAGAAAAGGCTTTTCTCGGTGAGGGCGCCAGACGGATGTATGCCTTCTAGCAGCTCGAAGGTTGACTCTACAGTGAGCGCGCCGGTATCGCCTTGCTCGGAGCAGGCTTGGAGGAACGCATTCAGCGCTCTGCGCGGAATATTGCGCTGAGGAACGAGTCTGAGGTCGAGTTCAACTTTTCGTGCCACGGCGCTCAGGTAGAAATCGAAGATGGTGCTGATTCCATCCAAGCCCTTTGGAAGTTGCTTGAGATTCTCGGCGTCGAGGTAAGTGCAGCAGGTCCGTAGAAAAAGTGGGTTCTCAAATTCTCGCGCCAAGTGCGGAGAACTCGGCCGAGCGATGCCGCGACGATCAAGGTATGCCTTAGCCGCAGCGTTGGACTGGCCTGAGAAACCAGGATGTTCAGTCCGCGTTAGGTTCTCCAACGGGAAGAAGTGTGTGTAGGTCGAGCGTACGGTCAGAGCAAGTGTGACGCGCGGGAACTTTCGTACGAGCGCCACAAAACCTTGAAGTCGTGTTTCCCAAAGCGCGATGCCGTGCCTTTCATTCAGCGCGTCGACCGCAATCACAGCGCGACAACCGGCAGCTTCTGCTGCTGCGTCTAGCGCTCCGAGGAGCTCGTCGGTCGTGACCAGAGACAGATCCAGCAGACCTCGGATCTGCTGCCACGGATCCCCTTCTGTCAGACTGTTCGTGAGCACGAGAACGAATGGCCGCTTGTGCTCCAGTTGCCGTTCGCCAAAGTCGGCCAGTAGGTGCGATTTCCCGATGCCTGCCGGTCCTGAAATCAGTAGCTCGTGCTTGTTGATGATCTTCCAGGCTTCGGACTCCAGTTCGCGGCTGATACGATTTAACGCCGAATAAAGGTCAAACAGATGCTTGCGGGTGATGTGTATGTCCTTCTCTAGCTCCTTCTTCGCCAGCTCGTCCAACGCTTCAACGATAGCGGCGAGTGCGGTAGCGCATAGAGCGGCCCAAGACTCAATAGCAACCAATTCTTCAGGCAATGCAGGCGGCGCTGTAAGACTCTGCAGGAGCGGTGCACAAGCCTCACGAACTTGGTCGGCAACCTGCTGTAGGCCCTCTCGCTTCAGGCTCGTGGATGCACCGTCCAAGTTATACATAACCTTTGCGGCCCAGTCGTGTGGTGCTAACAGCATCTCAGGAGCGCGAGAAATCGAATGCAGCTGATGCTGGATGGGCAAGTCAACGTGACTCTCTGGGCTATATCGCTCGCCAAGGTTGGAACGGACAATGTCGAACTTTTCTCGAAACCATGTTGAGCTGAAACGGACGGCGTCGAACCAGTAGCGAGCCCGTCCAGAGTACATGGGGTTGTCGCGACCGAGTCGTTCTTCAATGCTCGATGCGCTCCAAAGCTCGATGGTCAGCTCCCGCCCAGCAGTCGCTGCAGCTGCGACACTTTTGCCCCGCCACGTCTCAAAGCGCTGAGTCTCGCTTTTCTTATTTCCAGACCGATTGTCTCTCAGGTCGATAGGCAGGCAGACCACAAACTTGCGCAGCTGAGGATGCGCAGCGAGGGCTCGTTTGAGTGAGTCATTCAAGTCAGAAACTTGGCCGCTTTCGAAGCCGTTGATGAAGTACTTTGCTTGCCAGCCAACCTCGTGCCCATCCGAATAGGACCTGTAGCACTCCAGGCCTTGGTCTGCGCCAGAACCTTTCCGGATGAAGCTACTCCCCTCTGCAGGATCTTCGAGGGCTGCCAGCTGGCAGCAGAGTTCTTCGAAGCCGCCCATCTGCGTGCCGCGGTGATTGCGGATACGGGTGAAATCCAGTTTCTGACCCAAGTTGTCCTCCATTTGAATGGCCAACCTGCTGACCGGTTGAGCGTAGGGCTATAAACCAATCTACCGGACCGAATTTGAGCCATTCAAGGGCACCTGACTCGCAGACAGGAAACTAGGAAAGGCAGGACTCGGCCAATAGCTGCCTTTCGGGAGCAGATATAACTGGGGATAACTTCAAGCAAGGGACAGCAGTGGAGTCTCACGTCTTGCCGGGGACGGCTGGAAGAGTTCGCTCTTGTTCTATGTGGGACATTGAACGAAGCCGTCGCCATAGCGTGGTTCGACTAATCCCCAGTCGACGCGCTGCTTCGTCAAGATTGCCCTGACAACTGTCAAGCGTCTCCTGAATGTGTTGCAGCTGCGCAGTCTTGCCGATGGTGTGCAAGTCCTCCCTTGTGCGCGGTCGCTGCTTCTGGGGGGCTGGTTGGGTCAGGCCTTCCCGTAGTTCGGGCAGGACCTGAGCCAGGTACCCCTCATCCACGCCCTGCTCGTGGAGGATCTCGTTGGCGGAGAGCATCGCTCGCTCGATGACGTTCTCCAGTTCCCTGACGTTCCCTGGCCAGGCGTGGCGCAAGAGGTACGGTTGCAAGGCCTCCGTCATGGCGGCCGCACCCGTGGGTTGCCCCTGGGCCAGCAGGCGCTGGCTGATGCCCCGGCAGATCAGGGGGATGTCCTCGGGGCGTTCGCGCAGAGGGGTGGTCTGCAGGCGAAGGATGTTGAGCCGGTAGTACAGGTCGGTACGGAACTCGCGCTCCTTGATGGCGGCACCGAGGTCTTTGTGCGTGGCGGCGATGATGCGCACATCGATGGCAATCGGCTCGGTGCCCCCCAGGCGCAGGACCTCGCGCTCCTGCAGCACACGCAGCAGACGGGTCTGCAGCGACACGGGCATGTCGCCGATCTCGTCGAGGAACAGCGTGCCTCGATGCGCGGCTTCGAACAGGCCTGGCTTGCCGCCCTTGCGTGAGCCGCTGAAGGCGCCTTCCTCATAGCCGAACAGCTCGCTTTCCAGCAGGGACTCGGGAAACGCGGCGCAGTTGATGGCGACGAAGGGGTTCTTCCAGCGTGGGCTTTCGTTGTGGATGCCCTGGGCCAGGAGCTCCTTGCCGGTGCCGCTTTCGCCGGTGATCAGGATGGTCGATTGGCTGGCGGCGAAACGCCTGGCCAGTTGCAGCATGTCGCGGTTGGCCTTGCTGTTGCCGCCCAGCTGGTCGAGCCGATAGCGGGCGGCGAACGCGCCGGGACGGCGGGTGGAACGGATGCGCTGGTCGGCGCGCTGCACCGCGGTGATGTCCTGGCAGGTCAGGACCAGGCCTGTGCGCTCGCCATTTTCCAGGATGGGCAGCAGGTTGCTGACCACCGCGTGCGAGCCGAGGCGGATCACCCGGTTTTCCTCGCTGGCGCCTTCCTGCAGCGCCTGCTGCCAGTCCAGCTCCGGACACAAGTGCTCCAGCGGTCGCCCCAGCGCCGCGCTGATCGGCAGCTCCAGCAATTGGGCGAGGGCCGGATTGAGCGACTGCACCAGGCCCTGGTTGTCGATCGCCGCGACGCCGGCGGGGATGTGTTTCAGCACGGCATCCAGATGCCGTCGCTTGGCGATCTCGATGCGCTGGCTGTCGAGAATGCCCATGGCTTCCTCCAGGGCCTTTCGCGCGGTGTCCTCGCTCAGTGAAAGCACGCCATGCAGCCCTGCCTGTTCTGCCAGCTCCACCACCGTCGATGAGCCGATGATGCTGCGGCAACCCAGCCTGGCCGCCTGCTCGACGGCCTGGCGGGCCTCTTCGAGCGAGGTGTAGGCGGCCTGGTGGATCTGCACCGTGAAGAGCGCGGCCATGGCCTGCAGGTCCTGGTTGATGCGCCTGTAGCTGATCACGGCCACCTGCGAGGACATTTCACTGGCCTGCCCCAATGCCCGGAGCAGGTCGCCGCCGCCCACTCGCATCGCCAGGACCGGGCGCGTCAGGTGCTTGCGCAGGTAGGCGGCCGTGGCCCCGGCACAGACGAACACATCGACCTTGCCCGTCTGCTCCAGTTCGCGGGCGGTCTGCAACGCTTCGGTCACCGAGGTATCGAGGACCTCGATATGGCTGTCGGGATAGTCCGGCGTCAGCCTGGCGACCACGTGGGCGAGTCGGCTGCGTTGCTGGGGGCGTTGCAGGTGGCTTATCAGCACGACGACCTGGGAGGAGGGAGGGTTCATGGCTGGGTCTGTTCATTATTGAAGTGTTTCGATACTGAATGAATGGATTGCATAGTTGCAACGAAAGGCGTGTCGCTGCGATCGCTGGGAGTGCCAGACGCCAGGCTCCATGGGGGCTGCAACCAACTCTCGGGAAATTGGCCCAGGGTTTGCTCCCGGGTGTCTGCCCATTCGAAACCCAGGCAGAGCCCACCGATCCATGAGCAGTTCTCCAACGATTTCTCCGGCCAGCGATATGCCGGCGGCCCGGTCCGACGATCACCGCCTCACCGACTTCATCCGTGAACAAGCCTCGGCAACGCGGGTGGTCATCCAGGCCCGCAAACGCCTGAGCGGTGGCGCCATCCAGGAAAACTGGCTGCTGGAGCTGCAGATAGAGGGCGGCCCCTGGGCCGGTTCCCGGCGTTGGGTGCTGCGCAGCGATGCCCTCTCCGCGCTTCCCGCCAGCCTCGACCGCGAACAGGAGTTCGCCGTGTTGCAGGTGGTGCACCAGGCGGGCGTGAAGGTGCCGCGCCCGCTCTGGCTATGCCGCGATGTTCGTGTCCATGGCCGGGTGTTCTTCCTGATGGAGTACGTGCCGGGTATCGCCGCCGGGCGGTTGCTCAGCGCGGGCGCCGGCCCCCAGGGCCAGGCGCATCTGGCGGCGCAGCTCGGTGCCAACCTGGCGCGTCTGCATCAGGTTCGCCCGCCGTGCGCCACGCTGGATTTCCTGCCCCTGCCGGACAGCGCGCCGGCGTTGGTGACCATCCAGGCCTATCGCCGCTACCTCGACACCCTCGCCGATGCCTATCCGGTGCTGGAGTGGGGGTTGCGCTGGTGCGAGCTGCAGGCTCCGCCCAGCAGCGGCCTGTGCCTGCTGCACCGCGACTACCGCACGGGCAACTACCTGGCCAGCGAGCAGGGCCTCGAGGCCGTGCTTGATTGGGAGTTCACCGGCTGGGGCGACCCTTGCGAGGACCTGGGCTGGTTCACCGCCCCGTGCTGGCGCTTCACCCGGCCCGACCTCGAAGCGGGTGGCATCGGCGTGCTGGAGGATTTCCTGCAGGGCTACCACGCGCTGTCCGCCCTGCGCATCGAGCGCAGCCAGCTGCACTACTGGCAGGTCATGGCCACCCTGCGCTGGGCGGTGATCGCCCTGCAGCAAGGCCAGCGCCACCTCTCCGGCGAGGAGCCTTCCCTCGAACTGGCATTGACTGCACGCCTGTTGCCCGAGCTCGAACTCGACATCCTGAACATGACTGGAGCCGATGCGCCATGACCCAGCCGAATGCCGCCGAACTGCTCGACATTGCCCGCCAGACGCTGCTGGAGCAGGTCTTGCCGGCCTCGCCCGGCGAGCTGCGCTATCCGGTGCTGATGATCGCCAACGCCATGGCCATCGCCGCCCGGGAAAGCCGCGCCAAGGCCGTGCTCGAAGACCAGGAGCGGACGCGCCTGGCGGCCTTGGTCGAAGGGGCACCCGCCACCTTGCCCGAGACCCGTCGCCAGTTGGCAGGCGCGATCCGCGCCGGTGGACATGACGCCCCGCACGCCCGCCGCAACCTGGTCGGCGCATTGCGCGCCATCACGCTCGCCCAACTGGCGATCAGCAATCCCAAGGCCGTGCCCTGAGCACGGCTGGCCACCCCCACTCCTCACGACCGACTCGCCCAACAAGGACATCCATGAACTTCTCCCTCCCGGACGAACTCCTGGCGCTGCAAGCCAAGACCCGAGACTTCATTGCCCAGCAGGTGATCCCCTTTGAGAACGACCCCCGCCAGGGCGCCCACGGCCCCAGTGACGCCCTGCGCCTGGACCTGCTGGGCCGTGCGCGCGATGTGGGCCTGCTGACGCCCCATGCCAGCCGCGAGATGGGCGGCCTGGGGCTGAGCCACGTGGCCAAGGCCGTCGTTTTCGAAGAGGCCGGTTACTCGCCCCTGGGCCCGGTGGCGTTGAACATCCACGCCCCGGACGAAGGCAACATCCACCTGATGGACGTGGTCGCCACCGACGCGCAGAAGGACCGCTGGCTGCGGCCGCTGGTCCAGGGGCGTGCCCGCTCGTGCTTCGCCATGACCGAGCCGGCGCCGGGCTCGGGCTCCGATCCGTCGATGCTGCGCACGACCGCCACCCGCGACGGCGACGACTACGTGATCAATGGCCGCAAATGGCTGATCACCGGTGCCGAGGGGGCCGACTTCGCCATCGTCATGGCGCGCATGGAAGACGGCACCGCGACCATGTTCCTCACCGACATGCAGCGCGAGGGCATCGTCCACGAGCGTCAGCTGGATTCACTGGACCGCTGCTTCACCGGCGGTCACGGGCAACTGCGCTTCGACAACCTGCGGGTGCCGGCGAGCGATGTGCTGGGTGAGATCGGCAAGGGCTTTCGCTACGCCCAGGTGCGCCTTGCGCCTGCGCGCCTGACCCACTGCATGCGCTGGCTCGGTGCCGCGCGCCGTGCCCACGACATCGCCTGCGACTATGCGCGCACGCGCGACGCCTTCGGCAAGCCGCTGGGCGAGCACCAGGGCGTGGGCTTCATGCTGGCCGACAACCAGATGGACCTGCATGTGGTGCGCCTGGCGGTCTGGCACTGCGCCTGGGTGCTCGACCAGGGCCAGCGGGGCAATGTCGATTCGAGCATGGCCAAGGTGATCAGCTCCGAGGCGCTGTGGCGGGTGGTGGATCGCTGCATGCAGGTGCTGGGCGGGCGCGGGGTGACCGGGGACACGGTGGTGGAGCGCATCTTCCGTGACATCCGCCCGTTCCGCATCTACGACGGCCCGAGCGAAGTGCACCGGATGAGCCTGGCGAAGAAGCTGCTCGGCCAGCGCCCGGGGAGCCACTGATGCAGCCCGATCTGGTTCGACTGTTCTCCCTCGACGGTCGCCGTGCCCTGGTGACCGGCGCCTCCAGTGGCCTGGGCCGGCACTTCGCCATGACCCTGGCCGCCGCGGGCGCCGAGGTGGTGGTGACTGCCCGGCGCCAGGCGCCGCTGCAGGAACTGGTGGAGGCCATCGAGGGGGCGGGGGGGCGTGCCCGTGCCTTCGCCCTCGATGTGACCTGCCGCGAGGACATCTGCCGGGTGCTCGATGCCGCGGGCCCGCTGGATGTGCTGGTCAACAACGCCGGGGTGAGCGACAGCCAGCCCTTGCTGGCCTGGGACGATGACAGCTGGGATCGCGTGCTCGACACCAACCTCAAGGGCGCCTGGGCCGTGGCCCAGGAAGGCGCCCGGCGCATGGTCGCGGCGGGGAAGGGCGGCAGCCTGATCAACGTCACCTCGATCCTCGCCAGCCGTGTGGCCGGCGCCGTGGCCCCCTATGTCGCGGCCAAGGCCGGCCTGGCCCACCTGACCCGGGCCATGGCCCTGGAGCTGGCGCGCCATGGCATACGGGTGAACGCCCTGGCGCCGGGCTACGTGATGACCGACCTGAACGAGGCCTTCCTGTCCGGCGACGCGGGGCAGAAGTTGCGTGCGCGCATTCCCAGCCGGCGTTTCAACCAGCCGGCGGACCTCGACGGTGCCTTGCTGCTGCTGGCCAGCGACGCCGGGCGGGGCATGAGCGGTAGCGAGATCGTGGTCGATGGCGGCCATCTGTGCGGCAGCCTCTAGGCGCCGTGCTGGCGGGTCGCGCAGCGCGGGTGTTCGTCGGTCGCTGCAAGGCTCGATCAAGACAACAAGAAACAGGAGAGAGATAGGTGCGTGCAACCCCAGGACTGCCCATGGACGAGGTGCCCGGCGCGATGACGCCGAGCTTCGAACACGAACTGGCCCCCAACGCCGCCAACCATGTGCCGCTGTCGCCGCTGTCGTTCCTCAGGCGCGCCGCGCAGGTCTACCCGCAGCGCGATGCGGTGGTCTATGGCGACCGTCGCTACACCTACCAGCAGCTGCACCAGCGCAGTTGCGCCCTGGCCAGCGCCCTCGAGCGGGTCGGCGTACAGCCGGGCGAGCGGGTCGCGATCCTGGCGCCGAACATCCCCGAGATGCTGGAGGCGCATTACGGCGTACCCGGCGCCGGGGCGGTCCTGGTGTGCATCAATATCCGCCTGGAGGCGCGCAGCATCGCGTTCATCCTGCGTCACTGCGAAGCCAGGGTGCTGATCTGCGACCGCGAGTTCGGCGCCGTGGTCCGCCAGGCGCTGGCAATGCTGGAGACGCCGCCCTTGCTGGTGGGCATCGACGATGCCCAGGCCGAGGGCGGCGACCCGGTATCCGATCTGGACTACGAGGGCTTCCTGGCCCAGGGCGATGCCAACCGGCCGCTGAGCGCCCCGCGCAACGAGTGGCAATCCATCGCCATCAACTACACCTCCGGTACCACCGGCGATCCCAAGGGCGTGGTCCTGCACCACCGCGGCGCCTACCTCAATGCCTGCGCCGGCGCCCTGATCTTCCAGCTGGGGCCGCGCAGCGTGTACCTGTGGACCCTGCCGATGTTCCACTGCAACGGCTGGAGCCACACCTGGGCCGTGACCCTGTCCGGTGGCACCCACATCTGCCTGCGCAAGGTGCAGCCGGAAGCGATTCACGCCGCGATCGCCGCGCATGGCGTGACCCACCTCAGCGCCGCGCCGGTGGTGATGTCGATGCTGATCCATGCCGAGCATGCCGGCGCGCCTGGCGGGCCGGTATCGGTCATCACCGGCGGCGCCGCGCCCCCCAGCGCAGTGATCGCCGCCATGGAGGCGCTCGGCTTTCGCATCACCCACGCCTACGGCATGACCGAAAGCTACGGCCCCAGCACCCTGTGCCTGTGGCAGCCGGGCGTCGACGAACTGCCGCTGGAGGACCGGGCCCGGTTCATGAGCCGCCAGGGCGTGGCTCACCCGATGCTGGAGGAAGCCACTGTGCTGGACGCCGACACCGGCCAGCCGGTCCCTGCTGACGGAGCCACCCTGGGTGAGCTGGTGGTGCGCGGCAACACGGTGATGAAAGGCTACCTGCATAACCCGGAGGCGACCCGCAGCGCCTTGGCCGACGGCTGGTTGCACACGGGTGACCTGGCCGTGCTGCATCCGGACGGGTATGTGGAAATCAAGGACCGGAGCAAGGACATCATCATTTCCGGAGGCGAGAACATCAGCTCGCTGGAAATCGAAGAGGTGCTCTATCAGCACCCCGGGGTGATCGAGGCCGCTGTGGTGGCGCGCCCGGATGCGCACTGGGGCGAGACCCCCCAGGCCTTCGTCACCCTGCGTGCCGATGCCCGGGCAACGACCACGGGTGACGATCTGATTCGCTGGTGCCGCGAGCGCTTGGCGCATTTCAAGGCGCCACGGCATGTGACGCTGGCAGAGTTGCCCAAGACCGCTACCGGCAAGATCCAGAAGTTCGTCCTGCGCGAGTGGGCCCGGCAACAGGCAGCGGAAACCGCAGATCACGCCGGCTGATCGAGTTGCCGTCGCTCGGTATGCGACGACCGACCGGAAGGGTGATGCGTGGTCACCCTTCCGGCCAGCCGCCAGGCCGATCGAGTCTGCTGGATCATCCCGAGGAAGGCTTCACATCATCCGCCAAAATTCAGGCAATCCATGCACCCGTCAGTGACCAGAATTCGTGAGCCGGACCTTCAATGATGACGTCCTCCATCCTGGGTAGCGCGTTACTGGGTTTTGACGACTTCGCCATCGCGCAAGGTCTTGAGCCCCGTGCGCTGATGGCAGCGGTCTCGCTCGGCCCGGGCGACCTCGACGCGGCGATCGAAACCCGGCAGTTCAATCAGCTGCTGGCGTTATGCGCGCAACGTTCGGGCAATGCCTTGTTCGCACTGCAATTCGGCCTGGAGCATGGCATGCGCGGCATGGGGAGCTTGCTGCATGCCATTGGGGGAGAGCACACCGTCGGCGAGGTCGTGCACGCGTTGAGCCGGCATTCCCATGTGCTCGGTACTGCGGTGGAGTTTCGTATCGAACGGCATGGCGGCAGCGCACGGTTGCTCTACCAGGTCACCGATGCCGAGATTCCCTGCGTACGGCAGACCGTGGAATGGGCCATGGGCATGAGCGCGCAACTCATGCAGAGCCTGCTCAAGCACCTGTGGCGCCCCCAGGCCCTGCTCCTGCAGCATGGCGCGGCTGTGGCGCCGGCCGCCTACCGGTGCCTGCTGGGTGTGACGCCGCGCTTCTCCAGCCTGGAGAACGCCTGGGTCTTCGCCCCCTCTCTCCTGGATACACGGCTCGCCGTGCAGGATGAAAGGTTCATGCAGCTGACGCGGCAGCTTCAGGAGGAGCTGGCGGACATCAGCTTGCAGTCGCTGCCCCTCCACGTTCAACGGCTGATTCGCAACCGGATGCCCCACGGGCGCGTCACGGTGGAGCAGATCGCCGTGGACCTGACTGTCAGTCCACGCAGCCTGCAGCGCTACCTGCTGACACTGGGCACGAGTTTCCAGGCGCTGCTGGACAAGACGCGCCAGGCGGTGGCCACACGCCTGATCCGCGATGCCTCGATCAGCCTGACGCAGGTGGCGGACTTGCTGGGGTACACCCAGCTCGGTGCGTTCTCCCGGGCGTTCAGCCGCTGGCATGGCGTCAGCCCGCAACAATGGAAACGCCAATTGCACCAGGCGCCGGCGCTCGATCCGAACGCCACTTGCCCCGCGTCGGCACCGCCATCCGCCGAGGTGTGACCCCCATGGCCACCGTTCCTTTCGTTCGGGCCATCAGCCTTACCGGGTTCCATGCGTTCGCTGCGGCGCAGGGACTCGATCCCGTGCAGATGCTCAGGCACATCGGCTTGCCGAGCCATAGCGTGCAGCACGAGGACGGCCTTTTCCCCTACCAGCAATATTGCGCCTTGCTGGAGGCCTGCAGCCTGCATTCGGGGAATGCGCTGTTCGGCCTGCACTATGGGTTGTTCCAGGCGCCGGGCGTCTTTGGCGATCTGCTCTACCTGCTGCGCAATACGCGCACGGTCGGCGAGGCGTTGCTGGAGTTACGCCATCACTACGCGCTCTACAACGGTGCCGCCGAGGTGGGGCTGGACCATCAAGGCGGGTGGGTCACCCTCAGCTATCACGTCCGTCAGTCGAACGTGCCCGGCGTGCGCCAGGCCGAGGAGCTGGCCTGTGCGGTGGGCATTCAATTGATGCGGGCGCTGGTGGGGAAGCACTGGTTGCCCAGCGCCCTGTTGCTGAGGCACCCGGCCAGCACCGACACGGCCCTTTATGCCCAGGCCCTGGGCATGGCGCCGACCTTCGATGCGCACGCTCTGGCCATGGTGTTCGAGCCGGCGATCCTGGACCGGCCCAATGCTGCCTCCGACGAGACGTTGCACCAGGTGGTCGCCAGGCGAATGCAGCGCCTGGAGCCGCTCTCCAGCGACAACCTGTCCGACCAGATCAAGCAGTTGCTGCATCAACTGCTGCCCGCCGGGCGGGCTACGGCGGAGAGGGTGGCCAGTGTCATGGCGGTGACGCCGAACGAGTTGCGTCAGCTCATGGAGCACGAGGGCCTGACTTTCCAGCAACTGCTGGATGAGGTCCGGCAGAGCGTGGCGCAAGCGTATCTTTCCAGGCCTTCGGCCAACATCGGCGAGCTGGCCACGATGCTCGGCTATTCCGATGCCAGCGGATTTTGCCGCGCCTTCCAGCGCTGGTTCCACATGAGCCCGTTGAACTGGCAGAAGAGCCAGGGCATCGAGCGCCAGCCGCGTCTGCTGGGGCGAGGGCGCACGCGCCCGTAGGTGGAGGTGGCCGACGCCGAGGGCAATCAGCGCCGGGCCTCGCGCATCAGTAGTGCCGGAAGATTTCGCCTATGCTCGCGACCGGGTGCCCTGTGCGCACGGCCGTGCGACTCTCCACGTGAGGCTTCGGGGGGTAGACCGTCAGGAACAGGGCGAGCGCCAGGCCTGCCAGCAGGAAAGCAAAAACACGCATGGGAACCTCCGGACTTATTGTTGTAATTACCGTCGAGTCTGGTCCGTGGCGCCTGTGGAGACTTGATAAAGCGCGCCATTAAATAGGCCTTTGCGAGGCTGGCGCGGACCTGGAAAGCCCCGTGATGACGGGGCGGATCAGGGCCGGCTAACGCTCGGGTTCCGAGGGGAGGGCCGCGGCAGCGAACGCCTGGGTGGTGGTCACGATGTCCTGGGCGCCGTACCCCATCGATGTCGCACGCTGGGCCACCTGGCACACGGCGTCGAACACCGGCGTCCAGGCACCGGCTGCCTGCATGGCGTGGCCAATCTCGGCGAAGGCACTGGCGTGCACGTCGAGCCTTGCCTGGTCACCCGCGAAATCCTGCTGTTCCAGGCGCCGCACGGCGTCCTCGAGCGCATCGGCGAGGAAGAAGCGCGACGTGTCGAGAATCAGCCGGGCCATCCTGGCAGCGGGCATGCCAAATACCTGGCTCGCGCCCACGGCTTCGTAGAACGCCACCATCGCGGCGAACGAATGGGCATGCAGCAGGGCGGCGAACGCGTACGTTTCCTCCCAGGGCAGGAACAGGGTGTGGCCCGCCAGCACCTGCAGCAGTGCGCGATGCTGCTCGAAGGCTTCGGGCTCGCCGGTATGGATGCAATAGCTTTCGGCGTGGCCGATGTTGCGCGGGTAGGCCACGATCATGCCCTTGACGTAGTGACCGCCCGCACGGTTGACGAGCGCCTGGAGCGCCATGCTCTCTTGCTGGGACTCGGTGGTGTAATTGACGATCGTGCGGTTGGCCAGTGCGGGGTTCACCTCGGCAGAAGCCAGGACCTCGAGCACCGCCGCGTTGTCCAGGAGCACCAGGAGGGTGACCGGGCTCGCCGCCAGCGCGGCGTGCGCACTGTCGCAGAGGAGGGCGCCGGCAGCCACGAGCGCCTGTGCCTTGTCGGGCGAGCGATTCCAGACCGCTACGCGTTTGCCCTGCTTGAGCAGCACGTGCGCCATGATCGTGCCCATGGCCCCAAGCCCCACGACGGATACGTCAAAGCCTGAACCGGTATCAACGGGGTCATGCATGATTCAACACTCCAGGTTCTTGTTTTTGTTTACAGAAGGTTCTGTGACCGGGCCCGGTCCGTCGCGTCAGCCAGCAGGCGATCGTGTCGTAGAGGGCGCGGATGATCAGCACGTGCTGGTGTGCCTGTTTGAACAGGTAGCCACCCAGCACGTCGGGTTGGGCGAACGCTTGGCCGGTGGTCTTGTTCGTCGCCCGCTCGATAGCGCCCACCCGGCCAACACCCCGGACATCGCCGGCGTGATTTCCTGCCACCGACGGGTTGTCGGCTGCATGCGGCGGGCCTGCGTGCAGCCTGTTCGATACAGGCCGCACGCAGGCTCATGCCGTTACTGGCTCAGCGCTGCCGCGACCGATTCGCCGAACGCCTTGAGGCCCTGTTCGAGCTGGTCGGTCGGGGTGTTCACCGGCGGCATCAGCTTGATGATTTCGCCGTTCGGGCCGCAGCGATCGACCAGCACGCCGGCCTGCAGCACACGCTGCTGGGCATCCTTGGCGAAGGCCACGTTGCCGCGGCCGAAGTCGATGCCGGCGATCATGCCGCGGCAGCGCGCGGAGGCGACGCCCGGGATCTCGGCGAAACCGGCGACCGCGCGCTCCATGGCCGCGCAGTTGGCGGCCAGCCGCTGCAGGAACGGTTCTTCGCGCCAGTAACCCAGCGCGATCCGGGCGGTGAGGAACGCCAGCTGGTTGCCACGGAAGGTGCCGATGTGATCGCCGGGTTGCCACACATCCAGTTCGGCGCGAATCAGCAGGATCGCCATCGGCAGCCCGAAGCCGCCGATCGATTTCGCACAGGTGATCAGGTCCGGCACGACGCCTGAGCGCTCGAAGCCGAAGAAGTCGCCGGTGCGGCCGCAGCCCGCCTGGATCTCATCGCAGATGAGCAACACGCCGTGATCGGTGGTCCACTTGCGCAGCCGCTGCAACCAGGCGTTGGAGGCCGGGTAGACGCCCGCCTGGATCTGCACGGATTCCACGATCACGGCCGCGGGGATTTCCGAGCCGCTGCCCGGGTCGTTGGCCAGGCGTTCGAGGAAGCCGATGCTGTCGAACGCGCCGTAGGGGCTGTCTTCGTACGGCACGAACACCACGTCGCTGGAGAGCCCGGGGCCGCGTCGCGTGCGGTTGCCGGTGACGGCCAGCGCGCCGGCCGTCATGCCGTGGTAGGCGCCATAGAACGAGACGACCTTGGTGCGCCCCGTCACCTTGCGCGCCAGCTTCAGCGCGGCCTCGACGGCATCGGCACCGGTGGGGCCGGTGAACTGGACCTTGTAGTCCCAGCCGCGCGGCGTGAACAGCTCACGCTCGATCGACTCCAGGAACTGGCGCTTGGTGGTGGTGTGCAGGTCGAGGGCGTGGGTCACGCCGTTGGACGACAGGTACGCGATCAGGGCATCGCGCATGCGCGGGTCGTTGTGCCCGTAGTTCAGCGCACCGGCACCGGCGAAGAAGTCCAGGTATTCGCGGCCATCCTCGCCACGGATCGTGCTGCCCTGGGCGGTATCAAATACCAGCGGCAGGTCGCGGCAGTACATCCGCACGTTGGATTCGAGCCTCTCGAACGTCTCGATATTGTTCATGCATAACCTCTTGGGAGTAGTGGGGGAAGCGTCGTCTTGGGGGCGTCAGTGCTTGAACATCACATGGCGCACCACCGTGTAGTCTTCGAGGGCGTACATGGACAGGTCCTTGCCGTACCCGGACAGCTTCACCCCGCCATGGGGCATCTCGCTCACCAGCATGAAGTGGGTATTGACCCAGGTGCAGCCGTACTGCAGGCGCGCGGCGAGGCGATGGGCGCGCCCCACATCGGCCGTCCACACCGACGAGGCCAGGCCGTAGTCGGAGTCGTTGGCATACGCCAGGGCCTGGGCCTCGTCCTCGAACGACGTAACCGTGACCACCGGGCCGAAGATTTCACGGCACACCACTTCATCCTCCTGCGTGGCGCCGGCCAGGACGGTGGGTTCGAAGAAGAACCCGTTCCCCGCCGCCCGTTTGCCACCGGTGACGACCTCGATATGCGGGAGCTCCCTGGCGCGGTTGACGAAGCCCTCGACGCGCTCCAGGTGCTCCTGGGTGATCAGCGGGCCCATCTCGGTTGAAGGGTCGTCCTGGAGCCCGCACTGGATGCTGGACACCGCCTCGCCGAGCTTGCGGACGAACTCCGGGTAGACCGACTTCTGCACATAGAGGCGGCACGCGGCGGTGCAGTCCTGACCGGCGTTGTAGAAACCGAAGGCGCGGATGCCTTCGACGGCGGCGTCGATGTCGGCATCGTCGAAGATCAGCACGGGCGCCTTGCCACCCAGTTCCATGTGCATGCGTTTAACGCTGTCGGCGGTGCCTTCGATGATCCGGCTGCCGGTGCGCACCGAGCCGGTCAGCGACACCATGCGCACACGGGCGTGGCTGGTGAGCGGTTCACCCACTGTGGCGCCACGGCCATGGACGATGTTGACCACGCCGGCAGGGAAGATCCCGGCGAGCAGTTCCCCCAGCTTCAGGGTGCTCATCGGGGTGTGCTCGGAGGGCTTCAGGACCACGGTGTTGCCGCCGGCCAGGGCCGGGCCGAGCTTCCAGGCCGCCATCAGCAAGGGGTAGTTCCAGGGTGCGATGGACGCGACGACGCCCACCGGGTCGCGACGGATCATCGAGGTGTGCCCCGGCAGGTACTCGCCCGCCGCCGAGCCCTGCAGGCAACGGACGGCACCGGCGAAGAAGCGGAACACGTCCGACACGGCCGGCAGTTCGTCCTGCAGCACGGCGCTGTAGGGCTTGCCACAGTTGTCCGCCTCCAGGCGGGCGAACACCGCTGCCTGGGCATCGATGCTGTCGGCGAGGGTGAGCAGCAGGGCCGCGCGGTCCTTGGGCGGCGTTTGCGACCAGGCGCCGAAGGCCGCATCGGCGCTTTGCACCGCAGCCTGGACCTGGGCACTGCTGGCCTCGGTGGTCTGCACCAGGACGCTGCCCAGGGAAGGGTTGTACACGGCCAGGCTTTCGCCCTCGCCAGCCACGAGGGCGCCATTGATCAGGAGTTTTGTCTGCATGTCGATTCTCGCCATTGAACGGCAAGGCCAGGGGCTTGCCTTGGGGTTGTCGTCAGGGGGTTCGATTGGAAAGCGCCCGCTACACCAGCGCGTCAGGCACGGGGTGGCGGAAGAAGCGGGTCCGGCAGGCGAGATAAACCGCCCCCAGGGCGAGCCAGCCACAGCCCATGATCAATGCGTCCTTGTCCAGGCTGACCAGCATCCACCCGGCCGTGACCAGGCCGATGAAGGGGAAGAGCACGCCGAGCAGCCAGCCGGCCCCATCCTTGATGCGGGCATCGAAGGTGAGTCGCAGCGCGCACAGGTTGACGGCGGTGAAGGCGAGAAAAGCGCCGAAGTTGACCAGTGACGTCGCCGTGGCGATGGTCATGGCGAAACCGGCGGTGCCGAACACGCCGCAGAGCAGGATGTTGAAGGCGGGCGTCTTGTAGCGGGGGTGCAGGACGCCGAACAGCTTGCGGGGCAACTGGTTGTCCCGGCCGAGGGCGTAGAGCAGCCGGCCCACGCTGGCCTGGAAGGACATCCCCGCCGCGAAGTGGGCGACGATGATTCCCGCCAGGACCACGGCGAAGAACAGGTCGCCGCCGATCATCCGGGCAATCTCGAAGGCCGCCCCATCCACCTGCTCGAAGGTGGGGGAGGGGTGCGCCAGGTACATGAAGTACGAGGCACCGACGTAGATCGTGCCGCCGATCAACGCGACCAGCACGATGGCGCGCGGCAGCGTCCGGCCCGGGTCGCGGGTCTCCTCGCTCAGCGTGGACAGTGCGTCAAAGCCCAGGAACGAGTACGCGGCAATGGCGGCGCCGGCCATGGTGGTGGCGAAGGGCACGTCCGGGTGGAAGAACGGCTGGGCCGACAGCAGCCCGCCAGGGCCGTTGGCCGCCGCGATGTAGTGCACGCACAGGCCGATGAACACGGCGATGATGGCGAGCTGCACCGCCATCAGCAGCAGGTTGAAGCGGTTGGCGACCTGGATGCCGAGGACGTTGAGCAGCGAGGTGGAGAGGATGAACCCGGTGATCCACACCCACTGCGGCACCTCTGGAAATGCCATGTTGAGGTAGCTGGCGCCGAGCAGCCAGATCAGCATCGGGATGAAGAAGTAATCGAGCAGGGCCGCCCAACCCACCATGAAGCCGAGATTGGCATTCAGCATCTTGCGGGTATAGGTGTAGGCCGAGCCGGCCACCGGGAAGACCTTTACCAATCGGCCATAGCTGAACGCCGTGAACACCACGCCGGTCGCCGCGACCAGATAGGCCATCGCCGTGGTGTTCCCGCTTGCCTGCGAGATCACGCCGTAGGTGCCGAAGACGATCAGGGGCGCCAGGAACGCCAGGCCGAACAGCAGCACGGAGAACGGGCCCAGGGTGCGCCTCAACGAGGCGCCGGGGTTTGACTGATTCATGACCGGCCCCCTCACGCGACGAAGTGGTAAGCGGTGGTGATGATGTCGTGGTAGGCCTGCACGGACATCGTCTTGGCGTTGCTGGCGTCCGAGAAGTTCTGCTTGGCGTTCTCCGCCAGGCTCGGGAAGTCTTCCTCGCGCACGCCTCTGACGTCGGCGAAGCGGGGGATCCCCAGCTCCTTGCTCATCTGGAACAGGTGGCTGACCGCGGCCTCGGCGGCGTCGACCGGCGAAAGCCCGGGGTCGATCCCCAGCGCATAGGCCACCTGGGCGTGGCGGACGATGTTGGCGTCACGGTTGTGGCCGAATACGAAGGGCAGGAAGATCGCGTTGCCCACGCCGTGCGGCGTGTCGTACATGCCGCCGATCGCTTCGGAAATGCAGTGCACGCTGCCGACGTCGGCGTTGCCGAACGCCATGCCGGCGATCAGGCTCGCCACCAGCATCTGCTCCCGGGCTTCCCGGTTCTCCGGCTCTTGCACGGCGGGTTTGAGGTGCTGGCTGATCAGGCGGATGGCATGCAGCGCCAGGCCGTCGCTGATCGGGTTCGACACGCGACAGGTGTAGGCCTCGATGGCGTGGGTGAGGGCATCCATGCCGGTCGCGGCGGCAATCGACGCGGGCAGTGTGTCGGTGATGTGCGAGTCGAGCAGCGCCAGTACCGGTCCGACCCGGTGATCATGGACGCTCATCTTGAAATGACGGGCGGTGTCGGTGATCACCGAGAAGCAGGTCACCTCGCTGCCGGTGCCTGCCGTGGTCGGGATGGCGACGATGGGCGGTATGGCACGCGTGAGCGTGAAGGAGCCTTCGTAGTCTTCGATGCGGCCGTCATGAGTGAGCAGCACGCTGATGGCCTTGGCCGCGTCCATCGCGCTGCCGCCGCCCACGGCCAGCAGGCCGTCGATGCCTTGGCCCCGGTACTGCTGCGCGGTCTGGTTGATGTCTTCGCTGCGCGGGTTGGCCTTGATGTCCGCCACTTCCTCGAAGGCGATGCCGGCCTTGTCCAGGCTGGCGTAGACGCTGTCCAGCAGGCCGGCCGCCTTCACCCCCGGATCGGTCACGATCAGGATGCGGCTCAGGCCGAGTGCCCGCAGATGCTCACCGGTGCGCTCGCGCAGGCCGGGTTCCATGACGACTTTGCTGGGGAGTAAGAACTTGAATTCCATACAGACCTCTTGCTCGATTGTTGTGATTGTCGAAAGGGCAGTGGAGGAGCACCCGGGCGAGTTCGTCATGACGGCTCGGGCGCCTGGAGTACGGCTTGAGGGTTTCAGCAAGCCGGAATCTTGTTGTTCTGTGTCCTGCGAAAAGTGCTGCGAGAAGCCTCTGGTTGAAAAAAAAAGGGGCGGCAAGCTGCACGCCCCAAAAGGAGGTCGGTACTAACGCATGTGCCCCGAGAGAAGTGACAGCAGCGTGCCTGACAGGCATCTCGGCAGGTCATGACCCATCCCGGGCAACAGCACCAGGCTCGACCCGGGGATCGCTGCGGCGGTGGCGAAGCCTCCGTTGGTCGCGACCATGAGGTCCTTTTCCCCATGAATGACCAGCGTGCTGCAGCGGATGCGCCGCAGCTCCTGGGTGCGGTCACCCGAGTTGATGATTGCGCCGATCTGCCTCGCCGTGCCCAGGTTGCTGGCCTCGCCGCCACCTCGCTCCCAGGCCTCCGTGGCGTAGTCGCGCATCGCCACCTCGTTCCACTCGAGCGTCGAGCCGATCACACGCATGATGTCCAGGTAGTCGCGAACGCTTTCCTGCTGATTGCGCGGGGGGCGGCGCAGCAGCTTGAGGATGGCCTTGAGTGCGGGCTGGCCTACGCGCAGTGAACCGGTCGTGGAGAAGATGGAGGTGAGGGTCCTGATGCGCTCGGGGTAACGCGCGGCAAGCGTCTGGGCGATCATGCCGCCCATCGACATGCCCACGGCATGCGCCGCCTCCAGCTGCAGGCCATCCATGAGGGCAATGACGTCGCCGGCCATGTCCCCCAGGTCATAGCCCGGGGTCCGCTGACGGAAGAACTGCTGCATGACCGAGGGCGGTGTCACGTCGGTGAAGAAGGACCGGCCCGAGTCGCGGTTGTCCAGGGTGATGACGCGCAATCCCCGCTCGACCAATCCGGCTATGAGCGGCTGCGGCCAGTAGGTCAGCTGCAGCCCCAGGCCGACGATGAGCAGCACCGCGGGTGCATCTTCGTGGCCGTGGCTGCGATAGCAGATCCTGCGCTCGCCAGGCAGTTCGCAGAAGCGATCGGAGCTCATCCGCGGCTACCTTGTTGCTGCTGCAGCTCGACCTTTGCGCGCAACGGCGCGTTGGGTACGGAGGTGAATGCGAGGCACTCGTCAGCCACCGTGCCGCGGCGCAGGAGCTTGACGTCGCGGAAGTAGTCCATCGACATCACCCAGGGCTCGCTCGGCCCCTGGCGCGGCATGCTGTCCAGCGCGCGTTGCACGTAGCCGGCACCGAAATCCAGCAGCGGACGGGTCTCGATCCCGTCCGGTGCGGTGGGTTCGCAGACGTTGTAGCCGTGGCTGTCCATGAAGCCCAGCAGGCGACAGAAGTGGTCGCACAGCAGGCACACCTTCAAGGTCCAGGAGGAGTTGGTGTAGCCCACCGCGAAGGCGAAGTTGGGGACGCCGGAGAGCATGGTGCCCTTGTAGGCGAGGGTTTCGCTCAGCACGACGGGCTTGTCGTCCTTGTACAGGCTGATGCCCCCGAACATCTGCACGTTCAGGCCTGTGGCGGTGATCACGATGTCGGCTTCCAGCGTCTTGCCGGACTTCAGCAACAGGCCGGACTCGGTGAAGCACTCGATATGGTCGGTGACGATGTCGGCCTTGCCTGCGCTGATCGCCTTGAACAGGTCGCCTTCGGGAACCGTGCACAAACGCTGGTCCCAGGGGTTGTAGGGCGGATTGAAATGCACGTCGACCGGGTAGTCTTTCGGCAGCTCCTTGCGGGTCAGCCACAGCAGCAGCTTGCGGGAAAGTTTGGGGAAGCGCTGGCAGAAGGCCCAGAAGGCCAGGGTGATCCTGGCGTTCTTGTAGCGCGTCAGGGAGTAGGCGGCCTTCTCGGGCAGCACCTTGCGGAAAAGCGCCGCGATCGCATCATTGGCAGGCTGGTTGATGATGTAGGAGGGCGTGCGCTGCAGCATGGTGATGCTGGAGACCTTGTCCGCCATGGCCGGGATCAGGGTCACGGCCGTCGCGCCGCTGCCGATGACGACGACACGCTTGCCGGTGTAGTCCAGGTTCTCCGGCCAGTGTTGGGGGTGGACGATCAGCCCCTTGAACCGTTCGCTTCCCTCGAAGCGGGGGCTGAACCCCTGGTCGTACCGGTAGTAGCCGCCCGCGCTGAACAGCCAGCGGCATTCGACAGTGCGCAGCTGCCCCGTGTGGCCATCGTCCACCAGCACCGCCCACAGGCCCTTGTCCGTTCGCCAGTTCGCCGAGATCACCGTCTGCCTGTACTGGATGAGGGTCTCCAGCTCATGCTCGTCGATGGCTTCGCGCAGGTACTCGAGGATGTCCGCGGCGTCCGCCAGGGACTTCGCCTTGGTCCAGGGCTTGAAGTCGAAGCCGAAGGTGTACAGGTCGGAGTCGGAGCGGATACCGGGATAGCGGAACAGGTCCCAGGTGCCTCCCATGCGCTCACGGGACTCGAGAATCGTGAAGGTCTTGTTGGGCTGATAGCGCCGCAGATAGGCGGCCGCACCGATGCCAGACACACCGGCTCCCATGATCAGAATATCGAGTGGCTCAACCGGAAGAGCAGTGTGCGAGGACATAGGGCCTCCTATTGTTGTGTTATAGAGACTGATCTTTTGACTTGATCATTTGACCATGATGGGGCGACCGATTGGCCGGGGCAAGGTGCAAAATGCACCGCGAATTAATTTTTTTGTGGCGATTTGAACAGTTCAGCCGCGAAGACACCGACTCGACCCGCTGTCGCTGGCGTCGTGATCGAACAGAGGGGGCAGGGTGGCTATCCGGGCTGCGTGTCTTGGGAGGGGGCTTCGCGCCAGACGTCTTCAGGACTTCGAGTCGCCATGACCGTGGACGGCAGGGGGGCTCGTGCGGCGAGGTGCGCAGTCAGCTTGTCTGTCAGCCAGATGGATTCCCGGATTGCCGTGTCACGTGGAGCACGGCGCATCCGGATGGCGTCTTTAGTAGCTGGCCACCAGCAGTTCCACCGCCTGGCAGGCGGTCTCGGTCTCGGCCTCGAGGCGGTCGGGGTTGCCGTGGGCGGTCCAGGAGAGCAGCAAGCCATCGAAAAGGTTGAGGAGCAGCCGGCTGACGGTGGCCACTGCAATGTGATCCAACGCATCGCCCGTCGCCTTCTGTATGGCCTGCTGGGTCGCTTCGATGGAAACGGCGTAGATCTTCGCTGCCATTTCCGGGTCGTTGCGCAGGTTCCAGAAGAAGAGTTCGAACTGGGTGATGGCCCGTTCGGGGTGCGCGATGAACCACTTGACCAGTTGGCGCAGCATCTCCCCTACCGTCTCTGCAGGGGTGGCGCCTGCCGGCGCTTGCTGCAAGGACTGTTGCGGCAGGTTGATCAAGGACTCGTAGACCGCATAGAACAAGTCCTCCTTGGTGTGGAAGACGTAGTGCAGCGAGGCCAGCGGCGAATCCGCCGCCGCCGCGATACGCCGCGTCGTGGCATTGGCGATGCCGTGCTCTGCGATCACCTTGATGGTGGCCTCAATAAAATCCTGTCTGCGCTCTTCAGCGCCTATCCGAGCCATTGAGCGTTCTCCCTTTTCTGGTATTGCCGCCAGCGCCCTGGTCCGGTGCCGACGGTGACGAATGCTATCGCAAGGTCATTCCCCAATCCATGAGATGCGTCGATGGGTTCCACCCTCGTGCGCGCTGCTGCCAGCGCGCGGCCATCGCCCGGAAGGGCAGGCCGAGCAGGGATTTCACCGGTGCCGAGCGGTTCGTGGAGTGACCTAAAAAAGAAAAATCAAATGACTTGATCATTTGACCATGTTTGAGGATTATGACAGCGCCGAGCGGGTAATGCCGAACTGCGGCAGCGGGAGAAAAGGTCGCTGTGGTGACTGGCACCCGGCGGGCCGAGCCGGTTGACCAGGCTCCCTGGACAGAACAATGACAAAACCAGACAGGTACAAAGCAGATGGACACACGAAAACTCTCGACGGTCAGCAGTGATGCATCGGTCGAACAGGTAGTGGAGATCATTCGGCGTGACGGCGGGGTCATCATTTCCGATTTCGTCTCGCCTGCAACGCTCAAGTGCCTCAGTGAAGAGCTGGACACTTACTTGAATGTCACGCCCTGCGGAGAAGACCCTTATTTCGCGGGCACGCAGACCCGACGTGTCGGTCGCATCATCGGGCGAAGCGATACGGCAGTGGAGGTGGCGCTGAACCCGTTGTTCATCGGGGCGGCCAGGCAGATCCTGCAGACGCCTACCCATGTCTGGGTGGGCAGCGACCGCATGGAGTTGGCGCCTGACATTCAGCTCAGCATCACCCAGGCCATCCAGATCGGGCCAGGCCAAGGCTTGCAGCCCCTGCACCGTGACGATGCCACTTCGCTGTGGCGGCATCCCCAGTTCGGGCGCGAGGCTCGGCTACAGATCATGCTGGCCATCTCGGACTTCACCGAAGAGAACGGTGCCACGCGCGTCATTCCGGGCAGTCACCAGTGGGATGACGAGCGCATGCCGACCCAGGAAGAAACCGTTGCCGCCGAGATGAAGGCAGGCTCCGCGTTGCTGTGGATGGGCTCGGTCTATCACGGCGGTGGCGCCAATACCTCCTCTTCTCCTCGTACTGGCCTGACCATGGCCTACGACCTGGCCTTCCTGCGCCTCGAAGAGAACCACTTCCTTTCCCTTCCCATTGAACGGGTGCGCCAGCTCCCCCCGGAGATGCAACGCCTGCTGGGCTGGAGCGCCAGCTCAACGCTGCTGGGCTGGGTAGAAATCGACGGACAGATGCGTGACCCGCAAGAGCTCCTGGGCATGCCTGCTTTTTCCGAGCCGGGAAAAGGGTTCTGACGATCTTGAACTGCCACGAAGCGGCCCACTGCGGGAGCAGTGCTGCATGTCCTGGGAATCATATGAATGAGTGCCTGGGATAACACAGTGCCCGGTGGCTTGGGGTCGTTGAAGTTTCACAGCCTGAATGAATGAGAGCGGCTGGCCGATGTGCAGCCAACGCTCACGGGACAGGCGCATGCCGATGTCATTGAAGTAACGAACTCTGTTTTCAGCGGCTGCAGCACACGGCTGCGTTTTGAATGTCTGCCCTGTAGGGCACAACCGAGGAGACAATATATGACGTATTCAATTGAGTCCAAAGTGAGTGAATTGCTGGATAACAGCACTGCGCGCCAGGTTCTTGAAAAACACTTGCCCGGTATCACTAAACATCCGCAAATCAACATGGCCCGTGGCTTTGCCCTGGTGACGGCGGCGAAATATTCGGGCGGCCTGATTTCTCAAGACGCGCTAAATAAAATTGACAGCGACCTGAAGTCGTTGGCCGGCTAATACGGGCGGCTATCCTGCACGGCTCGTATATATACGGTTTCTCGTGCGGCGCCGGCAACTCAGTGAGTAGTTATTAGGGGAAGCCGGTTGATAGTGGTCGTCGGTGAAAGGCAGTTGTTGACCGACAGCTGCCTTTCACACAAGTCCGCTTCCGTGAACTGCGGAATGAACTTCGTATCGCTTGAAGGGTGGCAGTCTCAGGCACAAGCAGCGCAGCCTGTCGGAGGACTGATCAGGTAGTGGGTAGGCGACTGTGTCTTTCCAGGCAGCTGCAGAGCACGGCGCGACCCTATTGATAGAGGCTATTGTCGTGGAACTGATAGAAGTGGGTGCCCTGGTCTCATGTGTGTTACTGGTGATCTGCGGCCTGTACTATGGGGTGGCGTTCATCAGGCGAGATAACTATCTGATTGGTTGGGAGTTTTTGATTGTAGGAATATCCGCGACGAACTTCACGGTCTTCATCGTTACGGGCTGGCTGGCCAATTACAATGTCGCCATGTTTCTCGATGCCTTCTCCCGTGGGGTCGGTATTCCGATCATTGCAACACTGGGCTTGATGGCGGTCACGCACAATTACAAGCCGTCCCTGGCGAGTGACATCCTATTGTTCCTGGCGGGTTTTGCGGCCGCGGCCATCTACTTCACGTCGAGTTCATTCAAGGCCTACCTCCCGTATTTCTATGTGGCGATGTGGTTGGCTTACACCCTGTACCTGGCCTATTTCGTGTGGCGACTGGCCCGTGCCAGGGAGCCTTTGCATGCGCTGGCCACTGCCTTGAGCGGCGTGGCGGGGCTGACGATTGCACTGCGGTATGACTTCTTTCCGATTCCGGGTGACGACACAAAGATAGTATTCATGACCTGTGCTTTCTTGACCTGGTCGTACTCGATTGTGCAGTCGTATTACGCCTATGGTGCACTTCAGCGTTCCAGGAAGAATTCAGTTGAGGCGTTGCTCAACGTCCGTTAAGTCGAGCGCTGCGGGCGCGCTGTTGTGCTGTGCATTGATTAAGCAACTCCATGTCGGGCCACGGGCCTGCTTCTTTTACCGCCTCTCGGGGCGGTTTTTTTATGGGCGAGTGTCTTTACAGGGCTGTGTTTTCACGCGCAGGCATAAATCCATCCGCAATAAATCCAGCAACTTGCGAGGCGTAAGTGCAACTGCGCAGTGCGCCATGGGTGGGCATGTATGGGTAACACATGTTCCTTTACTTCCCATTAAGGTGCAGGCGCCTGATGAACATTAATCGCCACTAATGACTAACTGGCTGATTTATCTAACTTAATCACCGCATGAAGACTCCTGGCATATGCTTTGCGTGTTGGTCATTTGACATGGTCAGTTGATCATGTCAGATGATCAGCTTGCGATTGACATCGACCTCCGCGTGGGGGCGGTTGCCGATCCAGGCCCTTTTGTTCGAGGAGCCTCTAATGAAAGACGTATCCACACGGCAGGACGGCGACCTATCCGCCCGCCGTATGTTCAGGCAGCTGCTGGTTACCCTCGCGGCATCGACCGCGATCTGCTCGGTACAGGCCGCGCCCCAGGGGGCCGAGGCGCTGGGTTCGACGCTGACGCCGCTGGGCGGCGAGGTGGCCGCGAATTCGAGCGGGGAGATTCCCGCCTGGACAGAGCCGGGGCCACAAGGGGAGGGCTGGAGCTACGGCCAGGTGCGGGGAGAGCACTGGAGGTTCAAGGGTGACAAGCCTCTCTACAGCATCGACTCGAGCAGCGCGGCGCAGCACGCGAGCAAGCTTTCACCGGGCCAGCTCGAACTGTTCAAGAAGATTCCGGGCTACCGCATGGACGTCTACCCGACCCGCCGTAGCTGCGGCGTGCCGGACTTCGTGGCTGAGAACACCCGGCAGAACCTCGGCTTCGCCAAGCTCGACGCCGAGGGTGTGGCCCTCGAGGAAGCCCATGTGCCGGGCATCCCGTTCCCTTTGCCCAGCAGCGGCGCAGAGGTGATGTGGAACATGAAGATGCGTTACCGCGGCCTGGGTGTAGATATCCCCAAGAGCATTTCAGGCATTTCGCCGCGCAAGGACAGGGAATGGTTGCGCCAGTCCACGGACACCTTCTTCTTCACGCCCTGGGGAAAGAAAGGCAGTGCGCTTTTTTCCTCCGTCGGACGCCTGGAAAACGCCACGTTCTCCAGTTACCAGGAGCCCGCGGCGCTGGCCGGTCAGGCTGGCGTGCAGACGGCGGTGGCCGGCGAGCAGGCCACGACCTTCTACTACTTCCCCGGCCAGCGTCGGGTCCGGCGCATGCCGTCGTATTCCTACGACGCGCCACAGATCGGGCTGGACAACCAGTACACCGTGGATGAGGCGAACGTCTTCTTCGGGGCCATGAACCGCTTCGACTGGAAGCTGATCGGCAAGCAGGAGCTGCTGGTGCCGTACAACGCCTTTGGTGCCTACGACACGGCCGCCAACGTGGAAACCTTCGCGGGCAACGACTCCATCGCGCCGCAATCGCGTCGCTACGAGCTGCATCGTGTCTGGGTCGTCGAGGCCAATGTCCGCCAGGGCATGCGCCACCAGGCCCCCAAGCGCCTGTTCTACATCGACGAGGACAGCTGGAACCCCCTGCTGGCTGTCGACTACGACAAGCAGGGCCAGATCTGGAAGGTGCGTGAAGGGTTCTCGATCCCCGTCTACGAGACGGGCGCATGCGATGTGCAGGCACAGGTCCAGTACAACCTGGTCGACAACCGTTATCTCTTCGACATGACCACCATCGGCGCGGGCAAGAACGACATTCGCTGGCTCACCGAAGACAGTGGCAACCCTCGACTGAAACGCGACTTTTTCACCTCCGACAACCTGCGAGCTATCAGCGAGCGCTAGAACGACGTCAGATCGAGAGCCAGCATGAAAAAAATAATTACGAAAGCGTCAGGCCTTGCCATCGTGTGCGCAACCCCAATGGCAATGGGGTTCACCTTTGAAACCGACACCCTTCATGGCTCGTTCGACTCCACGATCGCCGCAGGCATGGGCCTGCGCACGGAGTCGCGCGGCTGCAACCTGATCAACCAGGGGCCGACCGGGCACAACGTACCCTCCGGCTGCCTGGCGCAAAGCTCCGGTGTGGCTGACCAGGGCGACCTGAACTACGACCGGGGCGATCTCTTCACCAACTACCTCAAGGGCACCCATGAGCTGTTGCTGAAGATGCCGGAAGACGTGACCTTCATGGCGCGCGGCACCTGGATCCGCGACTTCGCCGCCACCGATACCACGGGCACCTTGTCGTTCAACACCCCCGAAAGTGTCGGCAGCAACGGGCTCAGTGACGACGCCCGCGACGACCTTGCCTTCAAGGCTCGCCTGCTGGATCTCTGGGTGAGCAAGGGCTTCGACCTTGGGGGGCAGCGGGTACGGGCCCGCCTGGGCAACCAGGTGATCAACTGGGGTGAAAGCCTGTTCGTGGCAGGGGGCATCAACAACACCAACGCCTACGACTACCAGGCCCTGGCGCGCCCCGGTGTGCAGCTCAAGGAGGCCGTGCTGCCGGCGCCCCTGCTCAGCGTCGCGTCGGGCCTGGGTTCGGGGGTCAACATCGAGGCCTACTATCAATTCCGCTGGAACAAGAGCGAGCTGCCACCGGTGGGCAGCTACTGGTCGACCAACAACGCGCTGGGCTCGGGTAGGGGAGACTACGGGTACTCTGAAAAGAAAGCCCGGGACAGTGGCCAATGGGGCCTTTCGCTGCGTTGGCAACCGGAAGACAGCGACATCAACTACGGGCTCTATGTGATGCGCTACCACGACAAGCTGCCGTCGCTGCGCGTGGATATTCTCGACCCGAACACCTTTGCGGCCGCACCGACCTGGCGCTATCAGGAAGACCGGATGATGTATGGCATCAGCGCCAACCTGCCGGTCGGCGACTGGGCGGTCGGTACCGAACTGTCCTACCGACCCAGGGATTCGGTGATGCTCAACCCGGTCATCGACCTGTGTGCGAGCAATGGCGGCAAGTGCTGGAAGGACGAGAAGAAATTCCAGTGGCACCTGACCGGCCTCTACAGCTTCACGCCGTCCAACTCGCCGATGCTGCTCGATTTCACCGGCGCCAGCACCGGTACCTTGCTGACCGAGCTGGTGGTCATCAAGTACCCGGGGCTGCATGACGAGGTCAACGGCGAGTTGCTCGCTGCGGGCCTCAACACCTGGCAGCTGGACCCTGCGACGGCGCCGAAGGCCCATGGCGACAAGACCTCGTCGGGGATCAACCTGGACTTCAGCGTGACCTACGACGGCACCTTGTTGCCGGGCTGGCAGGTTACGCCGGGCGTCTTCTACTCGCGTTCGCTGGGAGGGCGCACACCGAACCTCTCTGCCACCTTCACTGAAGACGCGAGCAGCATGAACCTCTACCTGAACTTCGTGCGCAACCCCGCCAGCTGGCAGGTATCCCTCAACTACGCCAAGTTCATGGGGGGCGATACGCCTTACGACCAGCTCTATCGTGACCGTGATTACGTCGGTATCGCGATCTCCCGCACCTTGTGAGGTCCGCCGTGAACGGTTCCGTAAAGCTGTGTGGAACCCCGGCGCGTGGCGTACTGCCACGCGTCGAGCGTTTCCTCTTTGGGCATCGTCGGCTGGTGCTGGCGAGCCTGGCCATTTTTACCCTGATCATGGCCTGGTTCGCCGTACAGCTGCGCATGGATGCCGGCTTCGAAAAGCAACTGCCGGTCGGCCATGAATACATCGAGACATTCGAGGCTTACCGCAATGACCTGATGGGGGCCAATCGCCTGACCATCGTCGTCAAGGCCCGCGGGGATGGCATCTGGAGCGCCCCCGGCCTGAGGCGCCTCTACGACGTGACCCAGGCGGTCACCTTCCTGCCGGGCATCTCCCGAAGCAGCGTGCGTTCGTTATGGACGCCCAATGCCTTCGTCAACGAGATAACCGAAGAAGGTTTCCGCGCCGACCCCCTGGTGCCGGGCACGGTATCGCCCGAGCACCTGGACGACGGGATCATCGCGGCGATCGCCAGCTCGACCGCCCAGGGTGGCTTCATCGGCACCCTGGTGTCCCGCGACCAGAGCAGCGCGATGATCACGGCGGAGCTCAACGAGTACGAGGCCGACGGTACTCATCTGGACTACGTCGCGTTCAATCACCGACTGGAGAAGGAGATCCGCCAGCAGTTCGAAGATGGCGAATTCGAGATCCAGATCATCGGCTTCGCCAAGCAGATCGGCGACATCGCCGATGGCGCTTCGGCCGTGCTGGAGTTCTGCCTGCTGGCGCTGTTGCTGACGGCGGGGGCGGTCTACTGGTACTGCCATTCGTTGCGCTTCACGCTGCTGGCGCTGGTCTGCTCGCTGGCTTCGCTGGTCTGGCAGTTCGGCAGCCTGCGCCTGCTGGGCTACGGGCTCGACCCGCTGGCGGTCCTGGTGCCGTTCCTGGTGTTCGCCATCGGGGTTTCCCATGGCGTTCAGCAGATCAACTTCATCGTCCGTGAAATCGCGGTCGGCAAGAGCGCGGAGGCGGCGGCCCGCTCGAGCTTCACCGGCTTGCTGATCCCGGGCACGCTGGCCCTGGTGACCGCACTGGTTTCCTTCGTCACCCTGCTGCTGATCCCCATCCCGATGGTTCGGGAACTGGCCATCACGGCATCGCTTGGCGTGGCCTTCAAGATCATCACCAACCTGCTGATGTTGCCCTTGCTGGCCTCCATGCTGCGGGTCGATGAGCGCTATGCGGCGGCTCAGGAGAACTCCCGTCGCCGCCGCACCCGTTGGCTGCGTGGCCTGGCTCGGCTCGCCGAGTGGCGCAAGGCGCAGTGGGTGCTGGGCGTGGCCCTGGTGGTCTTCCTGGTGGCGATCTGGCAAAGCCATGACCGTGTCGTCGGCTCGCTGCAGGCGGGGGCTCCGGAGCTGCGCGAGGACTCGCGCTTCAACCGCGATGCCGTCGCCATCGCCAGCAACTACGACATCGGCCTGGACTGGATCAGCGTGGTGTTCGAAGTCGACCCGGCGGCCTCCGGTGAAAGCGTGCCGGTGGCCTGTGAGGATGTGGCGGCGGGGCAGTACCAGGACCGTTTCGTCTGGGCCATGCAGGGCGTGCCCGGGGTGCTGTCGGTCGCCTCCTTCTCCACCACCATGCGGCAGTTCAACGAGGGCTACAACGAAGGCAACCCCAAGATGGCCGCCGTGCCCATCGACCCGATGAACTACGCCGCGCTGGCCGGCGAGGTAGCACGCACGCCCGGGCTGATGCGTAACGACTGCAGCATGTCCGCCGTGCACCTGTACCTGGCCGACCACAAGGCCACGACGATCAACGGGGTGGTGGAGGCGGTCAAGGCGTTCCGCAGCGAGTACCCGCTGCCGGGCATGTCGATTCGCCTCGCCTCGGGTAATGCCGGTGTCCTGGCCGCCATCAACGAGGAGGTGGAAAAGAGCGAGACGCCCATGCTGCTGTACGTCTATGCCGCGATCGCGTTGCTGGTGTTCGCGGTCTACCGCGACCTGCGCGCCGTGCTGGTGTGCTGCCTGCCGCTGACCATCGGCACCTTCATCGGCTACTGGTTCATGAAGGAGCTGCAGATCGGCCTGACCATCGCCACCTTGCCCGTGATGGTGCTGGCCGTGGGGATCGGCGTCGATTACGCCTTCTACATCTACAACCGTCTGCAACTGCACCAGGCCCATGGCCAGTCGATCACCAAGGCGGTCGAGTACGCGCTGCTCGAAGTGGGCGTTGCCACGATCTTCACCGCCATCACCCTGGCAGTCGGGGTCGCCACCTGGGCGTTCTCCGACCTGAAGTTCCAGGCCGACATGGGCAAGCTGCTCGCCTTCATGTTCATCGTCAACATGGTCATGGCCATGACCGTGCTGCCGGCCTTCGCCGTGTGGCTGGAGCGGGTGTTCCCGCGCAAGCGCCCCGTGCGCATGGTCGGCGCATTGCTGCACTGAGGAGAGAAACATGGGTTACAGAGCTTCATTCGCGGCGGCTTTGCTCGTCGCTGCACTATCGCTGGGTTCCCTCAGGGCCGAGCCTTTGCAGGCCGTGCCGGCCGCCCAGGCGAGCCATGCCACGCAAGCCGCCATGCTGGATGCCACCTGGGCCGGGGAGCGCGTGGTCGCTGTCGGCGACCACGGTGTCGTGCTGTTGTCCGATGACCTCGGCAAGCACTTTCGCCAGGCGCGCTCAGTACCCGTGTCCACGCAGCTGACGGGCGTGTCGTTCGTGGATGCCAACCACGGCTGGGCGGTCGGCCAGTGGGGCGCGATTCTGTCGACTACGGATGGCGGTGAGTCCTGGCAGGTCCAGCGCCTGTCCACGGAAGAGGACCGGCCGCTGTTCGATGTGCACTTCTTCAACACCCAGCAGGGCGTTGCGGTCGGCCTCTGGTCGTTGCTGCTGACCACCAGGGATGGCGGCAAGACGTGGACGGAGCAGCCGTTGCAAGCCCCACCCGGTGCCAAGAGGGCCGACCTCAACCTGATGGGGCTTTTTGCCGACAGCCGCGGCACGCTCTACGCCACGGCCGAGCATGGGCAGGTGCTGCAATCCGAGGACCTCGGGAAGAGCTGGCGTTACCTGGATACCGGCTACGAAGGCACGCTCTGGTCTGGCGCGGTACTGGCCGACGGGAGCCTGCTGCTGGGTGGTCAACGCGGGACCTTGTTGCAGGGGGCAGTGGGTGGCGAGGGCTTCCGCCGACTGCCGACGCAAAGCAAGGGCTCTGTCACCTCCGTAGCGGTGGAGGGCCGTCGCGTCGTGGCGGTCGGGCTGGACGGGTTCAGGTTGGAGAGCCGCGACAGCGGGCACAGCTTCCAGGAAAAGCAGTCGGCAGAGGGCCTTTCGCTGACCGCAGCGCTGTTCGATACCGAGGGCGTGCCCGTGCTGTTTTCACGTCGCGGCGTCGTCGCCTATCAGGAGTGAGGTGTTCACCGGCTGGTGGCCAAAAAGGCCAGGCATCGCGACCCGATGCCTGGCCTCTTTCCTTGCGCTGGCGGCGACTAGAGCTGGAGATACTCCGCCAGGTCCGCGTAGTTGTGCTGCCACAGGCCCGGGCTGCCATTGGGATATTGAGAGCGGAAACCGAGGATCTTCTGCACCCGTGGGGACAAGGTCCGGACCACCTCGAGCGGCACGATCAGCGGATAGGCTTCTTCAGGCGTGATGATCGAGGCCTGCATCGGGATCGTCAGCCCGCGACGGAAGGCATCGGTGGTTACGTTGGCCCCGCCGCCATGAACGACCTTCCCGCCGAACAGCACGGCATCCCCGGCGTTCAACAGGGCGGGAATCGTCATCTCCGGGGTGCCCAGCTCGTCGAAGTCATCCCAGTCCTGGCTCCCTGGAATCAAGCGGGTCGCGCCGTTTTCCTCGGTGAAGTCCGTGAGTGCCAGCATCAGGTTGGTGATGGCGCGTGGCGCATGCTTGTTCATGGCCACGAACGGATAGTACTGCGCCATGTCCCGGTGCAGCATCTGGGCCTTGTTGCCTGGGCCGATCTCGATCAGTTGAGCCGTGGTCAGCCACCAGTCACCGCACTCGGGCTCATAGAGCACGCGGCCCAGCTCATGGAAGAGATCGTCATCCAGGATCTCTTCGCGAAAGGTCTTGCTGTGGGTAACGAGGTTGGTAAGCCGCTTGGTCTGATGCCCATGAAACTCGGCAACCATCGGGTGTTCGTGCTTGGAGCCCGCATCGAGCGCGGCGAGCGGTGCTTCGAGTTCGTCGTTGATCCGGACGACTTGTTCAGGGGTCAGGAAGCTACGGATGATGACCCCACCCGCCTGGTCGCTCAGCAGCGCAATTTCTTCCGCTGAATTCGATCGGGTCACGACGGGCAGGCCTGGCAAGGAATCGCGAGAGGCTGACATTGAAAACACTCCAGATTGAGAGAAACGGTGGGCGCAGGCGGATCGATGCTCAACCAACGGGCATCAGCAACGGACCCGCGTACCACTGCGCTGAACCCCAGAGAGGGACATGGAGCGTCACGGTGCCTCCTTGTATTTTTTGTTCAGGCAGCGGGCTCATGCTAGGTTTCACCCTGGCTGTCGCCAAGGTACAAACTGCACCGTTTTCACTGGCATTTTTGAGTGATTTGCACTGCCCATGACCCGCACTCCGTATCCCTGGCCACGCCCCTCCGAGGCCGTTCGCCAGCTCATGCGCAAAGGCGCCGAGATCGCTCAGGCGCTGCCGCCGGAATGGATCGAGCGCCTGAACCAGGCGCTTTTCTCCTCACCCGAAGATGCCGAGCTGCTGGAGGACCCGGTCATCCTGGCGGCGTGCCGGCGTGCCAATCGGGCAGAAATGCTGCATTGGGCGCATGCCAACCTGCAGCGCCCCGGTGAACCGGTGGAGCCGTACGTGTCAGCCGACATGGTGGACACCGCCAAGGAGCTGGCCCGTAGGGGGCTGTCCGAGTTGTTGATGAATATCGCCAGGTCGACCCAGAACACCGCGTGGGAACTGTGGATGAAGATGGCATTCAGCCTGACGCAGGACCCGGTGGTGCTCGAGGAGTTCCTGGAGGTCTCGTCGCGCTCCATCTCGGAGTTCATCGACGGCAATATGCGGGTGGTCACCCAGATCATCCTGGAAGAGAAGAACGCCCAGGCCCATGACGACCCTGTCGATAAGCGGACGCTGGTCAGTCGCCTGCTCGATGGCCGGGATGTGGACACCGAACAGTTCGGCAGGCGGCTCGGCTACAGCCTTTTCCAGAGGCACCACGCGTGCCTCATCTGGAGCGAAATCGCCGATGCGCACATCCACCCCCTGGAGGGCATGGCACGGGCGCTGGCGCAGCTTACCGGCACGCTAGCGCCGCTGATCGTATTCGCAGGCCCGGCAACGCTATGGGTCTGGATGAGCGCGGCAAGGCCGCTGGACCTGAACGCGCTGCAAGGCGCCGCCCAGCAGTTTCCAAAAGTACGCGCAGCCATCGGCTCCCCGGCCACAGGAGTGAACGGCTTCCGTCGCTCACACCTGGAGGCCCTGACTACCCAGCGACTGATGGGGCGCCTGGCGGGTGCACCCGCCGTCGCCACGATCGATCAAGTCAGGATGGTTTCCCTGATGACCCAGGACCTGCGCGCCGCAAGGCAATTCGTCCTGAGCACGCTGGGGCGGTTGGCCACGGAGCCCAGGGGCCTCCAGCATTCGTTGCACGCCTTCCTGGCCAACGGCTGCAACATCACCCAGACCGCTCAAGTGCTGGGCACGCACCGCAACACGCTGCTGCGCCGGCTGGAACGTGCCCAGGACCTGTTGCCCGTGCCGCTGGCCGACCACCGCATCCAGATCGCCGCGGCCCTCGAGCTGGTGATCTGGAGCACGCCAGTGGCCGACGATGGGCAATAGGACTATCGAGCCGGAGATTTCTATCCTGGTATTGATTTTCGAGTGTCTTAATGGGCGATACAGCTTGTATTGCGTTGGTAAGCTGCCTTGGTCCTTGTGGCTGTTTTCGGCCAGAAGCAGCTCTTCATGACAGACTAGTCCCGCCCAGAACGGCCCTAACGTTTAACTTGAGCGGGGGCGCCGCAGGCGAAGGCCGTTGATGAGCGCCCCTCTTGATGAAAGGGTTAGACCTGCGTGCTCGCACCGTAGCCACCAAGAAAGGCTTCAACTTCTTCTGGCGAGGCTTCGGATAGGCCGAGCAGTTTCATCTCGTGAAACCATGCGGCGACAGCCGCCTTTTGCGTTTCCATGGGAGCGCCTTTCACCGGAAGCAAGTGCTTTTGCCAAAGTTGGATCTCTTCGGCCGCAACAATCTTCGGTCTTCCGAGAATCTGTGCCATCTTGACCAAGTAATGTGCAGAGCCATTGAGATCTACCTCGGCTGGCGAAGACCACTTGGCATCTTTGAAGCAGTCTGTGTAGATGGACAGCTGCTTGAGCTGATCCAAGATGCCAGGGTGCTCTGAATCTGGATCAGCGACTGGGCAAAGCTCGTCTAGCGTTCTGGCGCCGCTCTGAACTAGTTCGCCAAATATCCAGAGCGTGTTCTTCTTCGTGTGACTTCGATAGGCTTTCCACAGTTCGGCCCACTCTTTCTCCCCGACAGCCGTGGCCATCTGACGGAGGATGGGGACTTTCCCTGATTCTTCGATGCTCAATATTGCGAGGGCTACCGCCGACGGCACGCTTCCGGCTTTCAAGAGCGTTTCGGCGTCTTCTGCGAGTCGCTCTGCGTTGTTTAGGGCACGTGTCATGCCCTCAGCGATTTGCACCAGTGTTAACTGGTTGCGGTATTGGGGGAGTCGAGCCATGGGTTTCCGCGGGCCTAGCCATAAGTAGGCGTGACATGGGCAAAAGGGACGTAGCTACAAGACCTGCTCCGAGGTTACGAAGTGGTCAGCAGTGTGTCTATGGCCGGTTATGGATTCAGCGATTCCATTCGGAAATGCCCGCGTCTGGCCGATTCTTGCTAGTCGTCACAGGTAGGTATAGCTCGAACTCATCCAGCCTGGCCGATGCAGCGAGGTTTGTAAGAGTTGACTGACGGGCGCTGAGCTTCGCGATTGACCGCTAGGAGCCCATACCCAATGGCTGCGGCCCCTTGGCGAGCAGTAGCTTCCGACTTAAAGCAGATGCTCACGCGAGTGCACCGTAGCCGACGCTGCAGTCTCCCCAGCGAACGACGAGCAAGTGTGTCTGGTCTCTGCGGTGAGCCCCGTTGGCTGAGGCATCGACTAGGTGAAATCGATCGAGTCTTGGTAAGAAACAAGGCCAAAAAAATAGGGAGGGCGTATCCCTCCCTATTCCCGTTGAATTGATTGCTTTCTCTTCGCCAGAGGAATTTAGGGCTCTTATTGCAGCAGGTAGCCCAACGGCTGATCTTTGCTATCGAAGCAGAGGACAGGCTCGCAGTACCCGCCCAACTGGTCGACGTTGGACTCACTGACTGAAGGCAGCCATTTGCCCAGTTCAGCCACTGGAACCCTCTGGTTGTTGATATAGCAGTCGTCATCCATGCGCGGATTGCACCAGGCACTTTTCACGTCCGGCCATTCGGATTGGGCCGACGTGGGTGACTGCAGGGTTGATGCTGGGGCACTGCCCTTCTGGGCTTGCCACGCTGCATAACCGCCTTCGTAACGCCCGTCGAACGTAGGTACAAGTTGATTATCTGGGACCCCAATGTCCAGGTAGAACTGGTACAGGAGAGATCCCGCCTCGGCATACGACACCTGACGCGACGTATCGACACGGTAGGCCACCGGCTTGCCGTCGGTGCTGACTCCGATGCGATACCAGATCGATAGGGTGAAGAACACATCCTGGTTCCATTCACCCACGATGGTGGCGTTGGTCCGGCACTTGCCGCGCAGGCACGTACCGCTCACCTGGTTGACATAGCGTACATCCTGCTGGCGCTGAGCGTGCCAGATGAGCACTTCGCGGGAGGTCTCCAGCCAGGTGCACTTGATCAGCGGCTGACCATTGAAGGCTTTCTTATTGATGCATGGGATCGCTTCGGGGAGTCCGTTGGTGGACGTCTCGTCCGGGAAGGCGATGTTATTCCAGGCGTAATGGTCAATGACGGCATTGGCATTGGCGCAGAACGCGAGCAGCAGGATGCTGAGAATCCGTTTCATGAGGTAACTCCAGTTTGTGGTTTTTGCGAGAGAGAAAGAGGAACCGGCCGTTTAACGACCGGTGGCGGAGCAAAAGAACCCAGCAGCGCAACGGAGCTCGTCGCTGCTGGTAGTGGTGGGAATGAGGGGGTTATTTCTTGTAGATGACCCTGAGCCGCTTGTTCACGTAGTCCTTGATGATTTCGTAATCGGGGTTGTAGGTGACGAGAGCATGGCCGACACCTGCAGCAACGCCGAGTGCCGCCAGGGCGAGCGTTGCTGGCGCTGACATCACAGTGGCCGCAGCTCCAAAAACTCCGCCGCGCATGGCCGCCCCTTTCAAGTCGCTGATGACACGGCACTTCATCCCAATGCTTTCAATCTTGGTTTCGACCAGTTTGATGCCGGCCGTGAAGTTGCCCCTGAGGCCGTTGATCTCGAAGGACGCTTTGCTGCGTACGAGGCTTTCGATCTGTGCTTCGTTCAGTCCGCTGATGACGTACATGCTGCTTTGTGCTCCCTGCCTGGGTATTGGGTTGGAAGAATAGTTGAATATCAACCTATAAGGTTGAGTCTCGGTTTGTGAAGTCCTTCATGTCAACAGGTTGATGCCCAACCATCCAGGTTGATCTGGAGGGTGGCATGTCACAAACCGATTCGAAGCAGTTGGCGGAACTGGTGGGCCAGGCGATTGCTCGCCAGCGCACTCGCTGCAAGTTGAGCCAGGAGCAGGTTGCAGAGCAGCTTGGGATTGGTAGCGAGGCTGTATCCCGTATCGAGCGTGGGATTGTCATGCCCAACGTCGAGCGTCTGGTCGAGCTAGCAACCATCTTTAACTGCGAAACAGCCGACCTGCTGACGGCAGGGAGCTCACGCCCGGCGGACCAGGCCCGCAGGCTCCATGACCTTCTCTCCCGGCTGACAGCGGCAGACCGTGAGCTTGTCCTGGACATGGTTGAGCGCCTGGTTGCCCGGCTCGGCCAGGCTGAGCGCTGAATCACAGCGGCTGCTTGGCGGGCTCGGACGCCTCCTCTGTACCCGGTTCATCGAACAGCGATCCACAGCGCAGGCACAAATACCTGAACCCTCCGAAGTGATATTTGGCGACATCCTCCGCCACGCGTAGTGCCTGGGGATGGGCGTGTGCAAGGACGGCCAGTCCATTAATCAACGAATGGCTCCCCAGGGTTGGGGTATCTGTGTCCGCCTCCTGAGCCCCCTGCATCGCCCCGAGTCAGAATGGCCTTGGACTCGCAGATCAAGCATCTGATCATGGTTCTTCCTCGTGGTAATAACGGCCGAATGCATGGCCGCTGGTGATGACTGGTTGGCGGTTGTCGCTGGGGGGGTTCAGCAGGGATTGCCCGGGCGTGGGCAGAGCAACCTGAGCAGGCGATTCAGCATCCAGCAGGCCAGGACCACGGCGACCAGCAGAGACGGGAAGCGCAGCATGAGCAAAATACTCAGCACCAGCGCGGCAGCGGCGGCGAGCGCGCCGATGAAGATGAGCAGGTGGAGTAGAAATCGAAGTAGACGCATGGTGAGTCTCCAAGAAAACCTGCCTGGCCGATGACGGCAGCGCAGGCAGGTGGGATTCAGTGAGGCTGAGAGGCAAGGGCTTCCAGCTTGTCTGCGAGGGATTTGGGCGCCACCTGTGAATCAACGGGGGCGGTCGAGTTGGCCGGCTCTGGGGCGGTGAAGAACTCCTCGATCACAGCGTGACTGTCCTCCTCGTTGTCCTCGAAGGCACCGTTGCCGAAGCCCCGGCGAGCAGCCTCATCCAGCGCTACCTGGTCGAAGCCGGCGGCTTGCCGTTGCGCCGCGAGCTCGCCCGCCTGCTGCAGAGCTTCAGCCATGCCCATGCCGTTGCGTACCGTGAGGTCGACGTAGAAGATCGGGGTGCCGTGGCTCTGGCGCGTCGACTTGCCGCGCAGGCGCAGTTCCAGCGGCAGGCAGGCCAGTTGGTTACCGGAGATGGCCTGGAAGTAATGCAGTCGAGCCGCCAGGGTGCGGATGCTGTTGAAGCCGGTGGTGCGGAACACGAAGCTACCCAGCGGATCCTCCTCGCCAATGACCACGTTCAGTCGGCCGTAGGGCTTGCAGGCACCGCCCTTGGCCAGCGGGCAGGCATCCGGCGAAGGGCAGGGCAGCGACTGCATGCCGTCCTGGGTGAACCGCTTGCAGGTCTCGCCATTGCCCACGCACAGCGGCCGTCCGGACTGCCGGTCGAACAGCGTGTAGTCGGCACGGAAATTCAGCTCTGGCTCATTGAACAGCAGGCGCACCGGGATGCTGCGCAGCTTGTCGTCCTTGCCCTGACGCAGCTCGTCATTGAGCGGGTGCAGCAGCCAGCCGTCCTTGCCTTGCACCTGGGAGGTGATGGTGAACTGGTCATCCTTCTCCGGAAGGCGCTTGCCATTCTTCTCGCCGACCTTGCCGATGGAAATCCGCCCGAGTACCGGCGGGGTGATAGCCAGACCTTTGAGCATGGTGACTCTCCTGGAAATGAAAAAAGGCCAGCCACGCAGCGCGAACTGCATGGACTGGCCAAGGGGAGGGAAGAGTTTATGGAGACGGAATCAGCTGACCAGGAAACGCCGCGCACTGGGTTTCAGCAGCGGGTACTTGGCCTGCAGGTAGGGCTTGTCTTGGAGCAGTTGAGCGACATCGAGACCGATGCTGTCCTTGGCCTTGCGCCAGCTGACGTAGCCGCTGGAGAACTCCGCTCGGCTGGCAGTGCCCATGGCCTGTTGCAGCATCTGCTTGAGCTCGGCCTCGCGCTTCTCCTTGTCGGCAATCGACTGGCGAACGGCCTTGAGCTCGATGTAGACCGCAGTCAGTCCGGCATGGCTGCCGAAGTCGACGACCTGGCCCTTGTCCTCCGGGTAGAGGCAGCGTAGGGCCACTTCGGCTGACGCGGTGCCATCGGCCGGCGGTGGCGTATCGGTTTCCACGTAGTGCCAGAACTTGCGCGCCAGCTCGATCAGGCGGGCGATCATCTGCTCGTCCCGCTCGATGCGGTAGATTTCCAACGTCTGGCCGCCGAGCAGCACGGCGACATCCGCGGCCTGCTTGCCGGTGACGGCGAGCTGGTGCATCACCTGCAGCTGGACATATTCGGGGACACCTTCCTTCCACAGGCGTGCGCCGTTTATGCCGGCGGTCTTGCATTCGAGGATCTGCACATTGTCGGCCCCGATCACCTCGCGGTCGATGTTGGCCAGCATCCAGGGTAGCTCCGGATCGGGATGCTGCAGCACGGCGTTGATGCGCCGCACCTTGTTCTTGGTGCGTTTGCTGTAATGCCAGGCCACGATGGGCTCCAGGACGTTGCCCCAGTACATCGGGCTTTCCTCATCATGGGGATCAGCCTTGGGCATGCCGGCATCGCGGCCGGTCTTCTCCAGCCACAACTCCAGCTGCGACTTGTAGGGGTTGAGGCCCACGGCAGCCGCAGCATCCGAACTGCCGATGCCTTGCTTACGGATCTGCAGCCAGTCCTCGCGCGGCAGCTCCTTGGTGCTGATCAGGCGCAGGGCAGGGCGTTTCTTGCTGGTGCTGCCGCTCAATGACGTTGCTTTCATGTATTCACCTGCAGACATAAAAACGCCCGACCAGCACAAGGCTGACCGGGCGCGAGGGTTGGAGAGAGGGAGAGTTAAGCGGCGAGACGCAGAGCAGCATCCAGGGCGCGTTGCTTGATCTGCGCGCCCTGGCCGAACCAGGCCGAGTCCATGCGGTATTCGTTGCTGCGCGCCCGGCGCTCGTGATCGACGTACTCGGTCACGGCGTTGAGCAGGCCCCAGGCGGTACCGCGTGCCGAGTCCAGTTGACAGCCACGCCCGCGCCCTTCGTACAGCTCCTGAACCTTGCGTAGGGCGCGCTCATTGGGCAGTTGCTCCGGCAGAGCGCCGGTCGGGCTGGTCTCGCACATCACGTTCATGAAGAAGCCCAGGGCCTCATGCCACTGCACCTTGCGCTCGGCCAGCGCGCGCATGCGGTACATAAACTCATCCCACTGGGATACCGCGATGCCGAGTTGCTTCTTCACCGCCTTGGGATCGAAGCGGGTATTGTGCGGCACCTTGATCGCCCGGCTGGTACCGTCCAGGGCGATGGTCAGGGTGTTGTTGCAGACCACGCGCACCGTAGTTGGCGTGGCCGTGGTGGCCAGGGTGCCGTCGCAGGAAGTGGCCAGTAGCAGATAACCGTTGACCTGATCGTTACCCTTGAGGGCAGCACCTTGTCCGGTACGCGCCAGCGCCCAGAACTTACGTCCGCCCTTGAGCACTCCGGCCGTTTCCAGCTCGTAGCCGGAGACTTCGGTGAGGTCGCGGTAGAACTCCAGCACCTCGCGTGGCTGCACGGTGTGATAGCGCTGCGAGACCACCGACAGCGGTGCCTTGGTGTCCGAACGGAAGAGCACCTTCTGCTCAGGGAAGGAGTGGATCGCGCCCAGGTGGCCGACGGCATCCGATTTGAAGTGCACGGGGCTTTCCAGGATCTGCCAGTCCATCCCGGCTTCGCGTTGCCAGACTTCGATGGGTTGTTTCTGAGTGAGCTGATTGCCCAGGCCGTGCCACGGAGTAGCGCCAGCGTAAGCCATGGTTTCGACGAGATGTGCCATGTGAACGATTCCTTTGGGTGCAAGCCGGCATAAAGCGCCGCGCGAGGCGCAGCACTGTCCGGACGAATGAAATGAGGAGAGAGGAGCCGGATCAGACCGGCAGGTTGAAGCGATGACCGCAGAGCAGGCAGAGATTGTGAGCGAGGACGTGTCGGTCGAGCGATTCACCCAGCTGAGCACCGAGTGCGCAGCCACCGACACCGCCGGCCAGGCCGCCAAGGATGGCGCCCGACACGGAACCTAGCGTGATGCCGATGGGCCCGGCGAGCGCGCCGATAGCTGCGCCAGCCTGACCGCCTGCCAGGGCAGCGCTGACGCCGCGCGCAACACCACCCACGGTGCCGATGGCGGCGCCGACTTTCATGGCGTGATGGAAGGAAGCGACTTTGGGGGAATGACAGCGAGGGCACTGCAATGACATGGGGCGAACCTCCTTGGTGGTGATGTCATTGCTGTTATGTGTGTTTGAGATTTTTTCGAATCGAATGGTTGTGCTGTGGTGCAGAACGGCCGCTACGAGGCAGGAAAATTGATTTGATCAAGGTCTAATCACCTCTAAGCGGTTACACTACCGGCACGGCAAGGTTGAACTCTATGGCTAGTAGCGAACATCTGAAAGCGCTTCTGCGCTCACACATCAAGGGAGATGATGCCCACTTCCTGTCCGTTGCAATGCAGTTGGCGGCACATGAAGCGAAGCAAGGGCATGGAAAGCTTGCAGAGGATCTGCGGGCCCTCATCGACTCGGCCAAGAAAAACCGCCTGCCTTCCAGCTCACCAGTTCCGATCGGTCAACCTCGGGGCGAGTTGGGTAATCTGCTGACCGCTGTCCTACCCCGCACTCGATTTGCGGAAATGATCCTGGATGAGGCCACTCACAACCGCCTGACCCGGATCATCAACGAGCAGCGAAACTTCGAGAAGATTCGCGCTCACGGCTTATCTCCACGACGAAAGCTCCTGCTGGTTGGCCCCCCTGGCACTGGCAAGACCATGACCGCCTCGGCACTCGCTGGAGAATTGGGTATTCCGCTCTACGTCGTTCGCCTCGACAGCCTCATCACCAAGTTCATGGGCGAGACGGCAGCGAAGCTTCGCCAGATCTTCGATGCCATCCGCGATACGCGCGGCATTTACTTCTTTGACGAATTCGACGCGATCGGCTCACAGCGCGGCCTGGCCAACGACGTAGGCGAGATCCGCCGCGTCCTGAACAGCTTCCTGCAGATGATCGAGCAGGACCAGTCCAACAGCCTCATCATCGCGGCCACGAACCACCCTGAAATTCTCGACTATGCCTTGTTCCGCCGCTTCGATGATGTTATCGAATACGGGCTGCCTAACCCGGAACAAACCAAGGCTGTGCTGAAGAATCGGCTCGCGAATTTCTCGAAGTCGATTCGCAGCTGGGACAAGCTCTGCAAGGTTGCAGACGGCCTCAGCTACGCAGAGTTGGCCAGGGCAGCGGACGATTCGATCAAGGACGCGATCATTCATGACCGGCCTGGGGTCGACATCAAGGACGTGGAAAAGCATCTTGAGGAGCGCAAGGCTTTCCATGGGAGACAACGCTCTTAAGGTAGTAGAGCCTCTCGATGACTGAACCAAAGGCAGGGCAACGACCACACTTTCACTTCCAGGGAACGGGCCAGCCAGAAAGGTTCCGCTCTACAGCATCCGCAACCAGGGACCCACGGTTCCCGCAACAAGACCGAGCCCGACACGGCGGGGCCTTGCTTGGCCAGCTGCGATACGTTGGCGAGCAGATGACCGAGGCCGTCAATCTTCAACGCCAATCCGGTCGAGATAGTGGGTTTGGCCTGCAGATCGAGTTCAGAAGCTTCCCTGGATTCGAATTGGCCTTTGAGGGGCTTGCGCGTGGCGCTCAGCGCATCGAACTGCTGAACTTGCGTCATGACCCCCAAACCCAAACCGACATGGCGACGGTTTTCGTTCCCGATGGACAGCTGAAAGCTTTCGAGAGCCTTATTCGCCAGTACTTGGAGGCGAATACGTCCAAGGGGCTTCCACGCAACGCACCGCTGCTCAATCCCATTCAGGAGATTCGGTTCGCCGCGTTCAGTGCACTCTGGACCGATGATCCCTCGGTGCTACCTGCGGACGATACAGACACGATCTGGTGGGAATTCTGGCTGCCGGTCCGACAAGACCGCGAGGCCGTGCTCAACCGCTTCCGCTCCATCGCAGAAGCCTCCGGCTTCATCACCTCGGACAAAACTCTTCACTTCCCTGAGCGTACAGTGCTGAACGTCTTCGCCTCGAAAGCGGCGATTACCCAATCGATTCTGCTCCTCAACGAAGTCGCTGAAATTCGAAGAGCTAAGGAAACCGCTGAGTTCTTTGACGCTCTGCCCCCAGCAGAGCAGCGCGCATGGGTCGATGACCTGCTTGCGCGCACCACCACGGGCCACAATAACAGCGTCCGCGTCTGCCTCCTCGATACTGGCGTTAACCCAGGTCACCCACTTCTGGCTCCGCACATTGGCCCCAATGATCTGCATAGCGTCGATCCAGCGTGGGGTGTCCAGGACAACGTGGGCCACGGTACCGGTCTGGCCGGACTCGCCCTCTACGGCGATCTCGTTGACACGCTGTCGGTGCAAAGCCCCATCACGATCCAACATCGGGTCGAGTCGGTAAAGCTGCTACCGGCCGCAGCGGGCAACCAGAAAGAGCCCTATGGCGCCCTCACCATGTCAGCAGTTGCCTTGCCGGAAATCGCTCAGCCGAACGTGGGCCGAGTCTTCAGCATGGCCATTACGAGCACCGATGCTCGTGATCGAGGACGCCCCTCTGCGTGGTCTGCTGCAGTCGATGGATTGGCTTCCGATGTTCTCGGTGAGCGGGCGAATCCGCGACTGATTGTGGTATCGGCCGGCAACGCAGATCAGAACCAAGCGTTGCTCTATCCCAACAGTAACGCTACTGACGGCATCCATGACCCTGGCCAATCCTGGAACGCGCTCTGCGTAGGGGCGTACACGCAAAAGGTCACTATTGATCCCCCTAATACTGCACTTCAGCCGGTGGCTCCCGCAGGAAGCCTGAGTCCTTACAGCACCACATCGTTGACCTGGCAGCGCACAGCCTGGCCGCTTAAGCCTGATGTGGTGTTCGAGGGAGGGAACCTGGTTAAGGACCAGCTGGCCGCCTACAACTATCCATCCGTCTCCCTACTGACCACCTCCCACACTCCCACTGTACGGCTGTTCGACCTCACCAGAGCCACCAGCGCGGCTTCCGCACTGGCCGCTCGTATGGCTGCACAGATTTCATCTAGGTACCCGGTCTTCTGGCCGGAGACAGTTCGGGCACTGATGGTCCACTCAGCAGAGTGGACCGACCGCATGAAGCACGACTTCCTGGGGGCTGGGTCGAAAGGCGATTATGAGAGACTGGTTAAAACCTGTGGCTTTGGGGTACCCGATCTGGGGCGAGCACTGTGGAGCGCCAGCGACTCGCTAACCTTGATTGTTGAGGACGAGCTGCAGCCGTTCATGAAACCTATCAAGGGCAATCCCACGGCTCGCGACATGCACCTTCATGATCTGCCCTGGCCTAAACAAGAACTGCTCGATCTGGGCAACGCCAACGTAGAGATGCGGGTGACGCTTTCCTACTTCGTTGAGCCCAATCCGGGGGTTGTCGAACGCGGCATAAAAGGTCGCTACCGGTACGAGTCTCACGGCCTTCGGTTCGATGTCAGCCGTCCGACGGAAGAGAAGGCTCAGTTCCGGCAACGCATCAACAAGCGTGCACGTGATGAAGAAGACGGTATCTATCAGGGCGGTGGAACAGATCCGAACTGGCTGCTGGGCACCCAGACGCGCCATAGAGGCTCACTGCACTCGGATATCTGGTGCGGTACCGCCGCCGAACTGGCGGACCGCAGCATGATTGGCATCTATCCAGCCCTCGGTTGGTGGAAGACCCTGTTGAAGCAGGAGCGCTACAACGATCGTGTCCGATATAGCCTCGTCGTCTCAATCAAGACTGAGCAAGCCGACGTCGATCTCTATGCGGCGATCCAGAATGTGATCGCGGCGAGAACGGCGATTGTGAACCCGGCGTAAGCAGGGGCGAGCGGCTAGTCCAATCATGCCCCGCCACACCGGCATGATTGGACAAAGCCACGTCAGGGGGCATTTCCCGAGAGCATTTCGGCCACCGCAGCAGAATGCTTGGCCTTCCCTTTGGTTGCGGTGACTTTCTGGGTAGTGGTGATCACCTCGACCTTGAGAGCGTACTCACTGGCATAGGGCCGACTCTGAAAAACCTGGTGGAGATGTGCTGCAAAACGCTCAGCCAACTCGATGCTGTCGAGATAAAGCGTCTTGTAAGAAAGACGGCCAGTGGGGCTCGCATAGAGCCCAACAACGATGTCCTCATCCCTGTAATGGGGATTCCGAAGATTCGATGGGATAAGGCGGTGAGGAATCTCGACGCGGATGGTCGCGTACTCCACAGCCGATTTGTTCGGAAAATCTCCAGCACTGCGCAGCTTCTTAGATTCAGTCACGACACCAATCCTAGATACGTTGACATCAAGAAAGCCTACTCGAATCGAGCGCTTTCGCAGGCACAGCATAGGCAAGGGACGGGGCCGCTTGAGGCCAGTAGTTGCTATTTATCAGCGTATCGAAACGACCTTCCTGTCCCGATTTTCCTTGATAGCTGACACCGAAAGATTGCCAGTGGCTGCATCCTGAATGTGCTCGCTCCACCAGGTCATCATTGGGCGTCTGCGTTCGATATAGTCCGCCCGGTTGTAGGCGCTGCGAACCTCATCTTTATCAACATGGGCAAGCGCTACCTCGATCAATTCAGGATCCCAACCGTGTTCGTTGAGGATGGTGCTGGCCATTGAGCGCATGCCATGGCTGACCAGGCGCCCTTCAAAGCCCATGCGCTTGAGTGCCATGTTGGCGGTCTGGCTGTTGCAGTGGGTGCGTGGGTTTCGGTCAGCAGGGAACACGTATTCCCGGTGCCCACTGTAGGGTTTGATCGCCTCCAGGAGCGCGAGAGCCTGCTCCGTGAGCGGGACAATGTGCGTGCGGCGCTTCTTCATACGCTCCGCAGGGATCGTCCAGATCTTCTTCTCGATGTCGATGTCCGCCCAGCGGGTGGTCGCTGCCTCGGCTGGCCGGGTCATGGTGTGAAGCTGCCACTCGATCAGGCAGCGGGTTGTTCTTTTTATGCTGGCGTTGGCAATTGCCACCATGAGCTCTTTCAGCTCATCGGGGGGCAGTGCTGCCATGTTTTTCTTTTTCGGTTTCTTGAAGACAGAGCGAATACCGCTGAGTGGGTTAGCGTGAATCAGTCCCGAGTTGACCCCGTAGGTCATGATCTCGTTGAGCCGTTGCGTCAGCCGTTTAACAGTCTCAAGGCTGCCCTTGGTTTCGAGCGGCCTGAGTAAGTTGATGACCTGAGGGGCATTGATAGCCGAGATCGGTGTGCTGCCCAAGTCCGGGAAGACGTGCAGCGTCAGTGAGCGCCAGATGTCCTCGGCGTACGCCTGCGTCACTGAATCCTTTTTAAGTTCATACCAAGCTGTCGCGATGTTCTGAAAGGTGTGTTCGGTCGCGGCTTTTTTTGCCTGCCGATCAGCGTTGCGCTGTTCCTTCGGATCGATGCCTTGAGCGACAAGCTCTCTAGCTTCAACGGTTCGCTTGCGTGCCTGTGCCAGGCTCACCTCGGGGAATGTGCCTAGACCCATGTTGATCCGTTTCTTCGTGACGGGATGGATGTAGTTAAAATTCCATAGCTTAGAGCCATTGATTCTCACTCGCATCTGAAGGCCGTTGCCATCAGTCAGCGTGTAGTCCTTCTCTTTTGGCTTGGCGGCTTTGACTTTGAGGTCTGAGAGGCGCGTGGCTTGGGCACCCATGATGTATTCCAACGCTGTTTGTGTATTCCAAAAAATATCAGCGAAGGGCTTGGAATACCATGTGGAATACACGAAAACGCAGACGTTACTGGACGCTATCGGATCGTGATGATGCTGAAAGCCCCGTATTTACAGGGTTTCAGGCACAAAAAAAGACGTCCGTGGACGTCTTTAGATGTTGTAATGGTGGAGCCGGGGGGATTTGAACCCCCGTCCGCCAGTTCTCCGCTTTCGGGACTACATGCTTAGCCTGGTCTACTGAGTTAGCTCATTGCCGCCCGACAGGCAGGGTGCTTTGAGCGAGCTGTATA